>JAAGKN010000195.1_pt1 | contig 56432 bp, 28 predicted proteins | sample 6206371 | NCBI WGS metagenome assembly JAAGKN01 (sample SAMN11533720, study PRJNA540317) | gut metagenome | isolation source: fecal pellets from male and female animal of same cohort | host: Peromyscus leucopus | place: USA:CA | collected 2017
GAATAGCAGACATGGTAGGTTTTGCAAAATTAAGAAATTACTGTGAAACGACCAAATTTTCAGGCAAATAAATTTCATCTGTCAGGTAAATACAGACTGATGCGATGGCATGCCCGCTATAAAAGGCGTATCAATCCGCATGACGAGTGGTTCTTCTCATGCGGATTCTGAATATTCGTGCAGTATAATCCGAATGCATCTGTATTTTTCATGTATAAGTGAAAAAGAACAACAAATTCTCAGCTTTTTCTTGTATATTCCCAAGGAATACATTGATTCTGGATATTAATACAAATGAATCCACTAATATGACCGATTGTGGATAAAGAGAAGGTGGACGAAGAATGTGCCACAGATGTTATTCTCAAAAAAGAGACCTCCTGACATCCATCGTCAGAAAGTCCCCTTCCAAGTGAATCTTTCATATTGTGCCACTAAACCTAACTGCACACATCTTTTATAGATAAAGACGCACTTGATACCACATTTACTATTTAACTATAACTTTTCACTTAATAATCTTTTTCATCATTCCTGCTGCAAAGATAATGCAAACAGAATGCAGTAAGAGCTTGCACATATTGCTGAGATGTAGCTTTTCTTATGCAAAGTTAGTGATAATCAGCGGAAAATAGTTTTTCCACTGTCTCATTTTATATTGCCATTGTACCATTTCTGCATTTTTGAGCCTCAACCTTGTTCACCTATATAAAAAAACAAGTCCTCATGCGGATTTATACGGATAGTTGCGCATAACCCACATGAGGAAAAGTGAAATATATAAGACATTAGTCATGGCATCAGCCAATTCTTCTGGACTTATTCCACAGAGAATTTCTTTCCATTACGGATATAGATGCCACGCTGCAATGTGCCGCTGTTGACACGCTGTCCGCTGATGGTGTAGACATGTCCGTCAATGTTGTTGTCTGAAACGACATTGTCAATGCCAGAGGCAACCTTATCCCACGTCAGAACCATATTGTCAAGATAGAGACTGTAAGGAGCCGCTGCCGTGGCGACAAGGCGAATCTCTGACTTGCCCGCAGGTAGTGCGACATCATCTATAACAACCGTTGTCCACTCATTATCAGTACTTGTCCGTGTGAAATTCAGACCGGAAGCTATGAGTTTGCCGTTAACATGAAGGTTCACTGTCCTTACATCACCGTCAGGCGCAAGATAGCGTATCGCAAGTTTGTGGACACCCGCTTTGTCAATGCTGACAGTGTCGCGCTGGGAGGCATTGGCATTCTTGCCCCAAGAGACATAGCCTAAGGCGGTGAAGCCAGAGATGTCGCTCTTTGTTATTCCGCTCCAGTCGCTGTCAACATTCTTAAAGTCGGCATTCTCCCATTCGTATTGGCGCGGGCCTTCATAGACATTCGGAATGTCACAACCCTCGGTCTTCGCGAATGTTGGTACAGTCTTGCGGTTTGCATTCGTGCCATTGCATTTCACGCTGATGTCAAGCGCGCCGTTGTGCTTTACGGTCAATGTGTATGTGCCGTTGGCATATTTCGCCGTCACCGTTGACTTTGCGTGACTGCCACGCTCACTGACGGTATATGTTGGCTGTGACGCGCATCCGCTGATTACGATAATGTCGGTAGACTGCTCATCGGTGAAGGAGCGGTAGTTGTTGAGATAGAAATCTATGCCGTCACCCTTTTCCGTCATCACTCCGAAGGAATACATAGGGAATGTGAGCTTCACGCTTGAGCAAGAGTTGTAAAGCAGGTTAGCCGTGGAGGTCTGTGTCTCCGTCGCTTTCTTGTCCTCATACTGTGTTGTGTTGTAGACCAGCCAGTTGTTATCGACACGCCTTACATAAAGGCTGCCTGCCTTGCCATCCTCCGCAGTCTGCTTTGCGAAATAACGGTTAAGGAGACCGGTTTTCTTACTCGTCGTACCCATTTTTGCAGCATACTGGCTTTGCTTAACCAAAAGCTTGAAGCCGGGATTCTCGTCACTGTAGATTGTAGGGATGGTCGGATAGCGTCCTGTCTTCTTGAGATAGACGGTGTCCTTGCCATACGTGCCGTTGTCCAAAGCATAAACACCTGTGAAAAGAGTCTCCTCCGCACGGCGCGCAGCCCAGTCTGTGCCACCCAATGGCAAATCGTTGTTGATTGCCACCTTCGTACTGTCGAGCACCTCCTGACGGTCCATTATGCGAAGGACACCATCAGTGGTGAACTTGCGCCATACGTCAAGGTAGACGTTCGGGTACTGTGGGTAGAACTCCCATGTGCGCATCCTGTAACCGTCGGCAAGGTCTTTCCTGTTGCCCTCTTTCACACACTGCTGCCAAATCAGCTCCGGACCGTCCTGCACCGTCTGGCCGGTCATCATCATGTGCTCAAGGATTGTCATTCCGCCTATAGCCTCCGGGAATTTAGCATCGGAAGGAATATGCTCCGTATAGCCACACTGATCGAAGCGCATGCCATAATGACCGCTGTAACCGGCGAGATAGAGTCCGAGGCATTCCGACTCCATGTCATAGAAGTTAGCGGCAGTGGTGTATTTCTCAAGATAGATAAGGCTTGAGCTATATTTCTTTGCCGCAGCAGCGAAACCAGGGTAACGCTTGAGCATTGTCAGAGGAGAGGTGGCGTCCCATTCCGGGATTACCATACAGTTGCTTATCGCAAGATAGCCGCCAAACTCTTCACAGAGAGGAAGGAGGTTGGTGAATAGGCTCATGCGGTCAGCGACGGTAGGACTCTTGGGACCAAAAGGGTGAAGCCCGTCAGCATCATCGAATCCCCAAAACTGTTCACAATAGTTAAAACCCAGGAAGTTGGGGTAGTTTTCAAAGAAATAGCGGTAGACAGATAGGTCATAGTCAGAGAACCAACTATGTCCGCCACTGGCAGGCTGTATGAGAGCCCACACGCGGTTCTCGGCACAGGTGCGTAGCCATGACTCAGCAGTGCGCATGCCATCCTTTGTCACGTTTTGCGAGACCGACAGCGAGATGTTCATCACCACGTAAGGGCGCATATCCTCAGGAACGAGGTCTATGATTTTCTGCGGGTCAGCACCATTCCATACATCAATATGGAAGATATACATAGGCTGCTGCACTGACAGCGGCCTGCGCTTTTCCGCTGCTGACAGCGTGCCGGAAGTCATCCAGCACGCCATCAGTAGTGATATAGCCAATAATATTCTTTTCATTTGCAAAAATCAGTTATCAATGATTCCTTACTTGCCTTGGGTAAGACCATTGACAATTCCTTCGTACATGTACGTTCTGTTGTACCCTGTAGTCCAAGGATAAACCTCATACTCGTTGCCGCCGGCGATGCCTGATATTATTATTCCCGCCTGCTTATCAGAAGGAATGGTCTGACGATACCGGCTTATGATGAATGCCATATAGTCAGCGGCTTCCTTCCATTGCTCTACGGTCATCGCAGAAGGTTTGATAAGGTCGCCATCGCTATTCTCGTACATCATGGAAAGACCAGAGATACGAACCATCTTGCCGGAAGCCGCAAGCTGCTGCAAGAGAGCTGTGACCATGTCCTTGTTGCTCTGCTGGAACTCTTCATCGCCTGAACAGATTGCGTTGAGGGTGATGTTGTAACCGTCAATCGTTGTCTTGCCGTCAGCCTCCCATGAAGAGACAAGGGCCTTGAGGTCGCTTGCCATCTGTGCCATGTCGTCGTACTGCTCCATTGTCTGGCTGACATAAAGCCGCAATGTCGTGTTGGCTGTGTCGCGAGCCATCTTGACAGCAGTGCGCACATAATCGTCAGTACCGAGATACTCGCCCCAGTGGAATGTGTTGGCGTCTTCAACCTCACTGAGAGGATCGCTGATGATGTTCCACTCCTTGATGCTCTTCTCTTCATTATCATTAGCGCCGGAGCCTACCAAGCCACCAATCCATGTGAGCATCTCGTCTTCAAGGATAGCCTTCTTCTCCTCAGGAGTCTTCTCAATGTATTTGTCAGCAGCCTTCCAATAGAGTCGGATGTTGTCAAGATAGTACTGTGCGCCACCTGAGCCTGCGCCAAACTGCAAATCGAATTCGTTGAGTGCTTTATGCTCATCAGAGAGTACGCAACCGAAGGTGGAGGCATCGTTGAGCTTTATCTTTCCATCAACTTTCCATTTGTTGCCGCCGCCGCAGAATGCGTCGCCATTGCCATTAAGCTCATAGTCCACACCATTGATGAAAAGATGTAGACCGGAACCCCAGATGCCGTCGTTGTTGACGAAGCGCATGTCAACACACAAGGCCTCATAGTCGCCAAGAGTCTGCCCTGCCGGAAGCTTGACATGGAACTTTGGATAAGAGTAAGCAGCCTTATCAGCGTCAGTGCCGACATGAAGGACTTTTCCGCCAACCTCGCCTGTCGGGTCGTTCTCCACAACAGCCTGTGAGCCACCGGACATAGGATAGGTAGTCCCTACAGCATCGTTCTCGAATGAGAAAAGGTCAACATAACCGCCACCGGCAACCTCATAATCCATGACGATGTTGTCAATGTAGTACTGTGCTCCACCGGAGGTAGCACCGAAAGCGAGGTCAAACTCTGTGAGGTCCTTGTACTTGCTGAGGTCGCAGCCGAACCGTGACGGGTCGTTGAGTTTTATGACTCCCTCACGCTTCCATGTGTTGTTGGCAGCACCGAACTCACTGCCGTTGCCACCAAGCGCGAAGTCCTCACCATTGATGAAAAGATGAAGTCCTGCGCCCCAAATACCGTCGCTATTGACAAAGCGCATGTCAACATACATGCGGACATAATCACCGAGCTTGCGCCCTTCAGGAAGCTTGACATGGAACTTTGGATGTGAATAAGCAGCCTTGTCGGCATCCGTGCCGACATGAAGGACATGCCCGCTCTCGTTGGCAGGGTCATTCTCCACGACAGCCTGTGATCCTCCTGTCATTGGGTAAGTGGTACCAATGGCGTCATCCTCAAAATCAAGAATCTTCGTTGTTCCTTTCTCCGGAACAAAAGGAATAAAGACTGGTTCCAAGAGACTGTTGAGATATTCCGCCCGTTGTCCTTGATTGGAGATGAGGTTGCCACCGACAGCAAGGATATTGTCCTGTGTCTCTGATGTCACAGAGGCAAATGACTTTATGCCATTGAAATTGTACTCGTCATTAGCCAGAGTGTTGAGTGGCGTGAACGAGCCGGTGACATCAACAGCAGTGAAATTGCTCACGACAGCACTGTAGAGCGGACCTTGCTTGACGAAATCATTGGCGGAGACCTTTGCACCGAGGAAGAATCCCGGTGCATCAGTTCCTATGTATGATTTCAGTATGTCATATTTGTTCAGTTCCTCGTTGACAGCCACCTCGTCAGGCTTTTGGAACTTATCCATGAAGCAGTCGAGGCTGTCTGTACATGAAGCGAAGCTAACAGCAGCGAAGGCTGCTATTATTTTACCTGTATAGTGTTTCATCGTTTCTTATTTTTTAGTTACTGAGAAATATTCTGCACCAACAACATTACGGGTGCGGAGGACGAGAGTGTCCTTAGTGGCGAAATTCATGCCTTTGTCCTTCAGTTCCACGCTGTAGTCAAGGTAGATTGCGTTGCGGCTCTTTCCACCAAGACTGTTGGTCTCACCTTTTGACACGAACTTTCCGTTGCCCTTGATGACAACGTTTTCGGCATCACTGCTAAGTGTGCATGTGTTATCGTCTGAGAAGTTCATCACAACACTGAAAGTCACGTTATTGCCGTCCCTATCCTTGACGGTTATTGGCAACTTGTCGGTCGTATAAGCAGATGTGCTGACATTGACAACCTCGTCATTCTCAACATACTGCTGATGGCGGATTGCGGCAATATCACCCGTGTCGATGCCGCGGCGCAGATACTGGCCATGCCATGGATTGACATATTTCACGGCATAAAGGACATAATCCATGCCTTCAAGGATATAGTCAGCGCCGGTGACGTTTGTCATGCGTACAGGGATGACATAATTCATGCCGATTGCCTTCGGATCATTGAAGAACGCATCCGTGAGCTGCACGTCAACGCCTCCCATGATGCTTCCGGCAGGAATATTGATATTATTGCCTTTCAGTTCGTAATAGTTGTCAGGCATTACCTCAACAGGATGACCTGCCACACCATCGACAACGAAGAAGAGATTTTCGCAGAGTGACTTGTCGACAACGAAATCGATAAGCGTGTTGTTAGGGTTTGTGTATCCACCACCCCATGAAGCCTTTATGCTTATCATCTTCTTGTTGTCGGAGGTAAGGTCAACATTATCGTCCTCGCCAAGCTCAACAGTGCGCAAAGCATACTGGTGAGAGAATTTCACTGTGCTGTAATCGAAATTAGAGAACTCATTGTCGCCGCTCTCACAAGACGCTAATGACATGAGCATCGCCGCAAGTCCAATATATAATATGTTTTTCTTCATAATATTGCTCTATTTGACTGTTTGTTATTTCCAACCTTTGTTCTGCTTCAGATTGCTGTATTTAAGGATTTCAGAGTTTGGTATCGGAGCATAGTACATGTAGTTTTCATATTCACGCTCCTCCACGTTGATAATCTCATAAGTGCCGTCTGATTTCCAGTTGATGCCCTTCACTGTCTCGTTGAGGTTTGCCTTCCAACGGCGCAAGTCCCAGAAGCGGAAATCCTCAAAGCACAGCTCAAGACGGCGCTCGTTACGGATAAGCTCACGCATCTTGTCCTTGCTCAGTGCGCATTCCTCAAGGTATGGGTCAGAGTCACCGCCAACACCGGCGCGCTTGCGGACAGCCTTGATGACATCATAGGCAGAGAATCCGTTGCTGCCACCGCCCGTTGGTCCCCACGCTTCATTGGCAGCCTCAGCATAGTTGAGGTATATTTCCGTATAACGGACACGCGGAGTATAGTGAGGCTTTGTCGTAGCAGAACCGGCAGTGCAGTTGACATCCATGCGGAGACGCTTCTTCATATAGTAGCCGGTGCGTGTGGAACGTTGCTCCACCTTATCAATACCATCAGTAGTCCCATCGACAATACGAATCAAAGAGTTGTTGACACCTGCAGTACTGCCATTATATATAATGTACTTTGCAAGACGTGGGTCACGGTTGGCATAAGGATTGGAAGCGTCATAATTGCCTGCAACCTCTGTGATAGGATAACCGTTTGCCATTGGGAACGCGTCAACCAGATTTTGGGATGGGTTCATGCGGCCATTGCCATTCAATGAAGGAGGGAGGTTGTCGCTCTCTTGATTATTGTTTGTAGCGACATTCTCACGCCAAAGAATCTCTGCCGGATTCTGCCCTTCCTTCAAATTGTCAGCAATAGAGGCAACATAGTACTCTACGCCATCACCGGCAAGAGCGTTAACGCCGCCATTCCCAGTGATTACCGTTGCGGCAGCATTTGCGGCATCAGCCCAGCTTTTTGCGCCGGACTCACTGAAAGCCGGACTGGCGGCAAGCAAGGCAAGGCGTGAGCGGTAAGCCTGAGCGATACGACCGCTGACGAGCAGACGGAAGTTCTTTCCCATGGCACGGTTGTATATGCCTACATCAGAGGTGACACTCTGATATTTTGCAGGGACAGCCGTCGCATCCTCATAATCAAGAGGGAGGAGCTCTATCGCGTTCTCCAAGTCTTTGTCAATCATATCTACACAATCCTTGAACGACATACGTGTGAGGTTCAGGTCATCGTTAGCGGAGAGATACTCTGTAAGATATGGCACTCCAAGCAACTGACCATCCTCGCTGTAACCGACATGGGCGCGGAGCAACTGATAATGGAGAATGGCGCGCAGACCATAAGCCTCACCCTTCATGCGAGCAGCAAGAAGCTTGGCACGAGCCTCATCACTTGCCCAGTTGACGTTATCAACCTTCGCAAGGAACTGGTTGACATACTGTATCCCGGCATAAGAACTGCCCCATACGTTTATTGAGGTCCACAAGCGTGAGGTCCATCCACCGGTAGCCATAGTGCGGAAGAAATTGCTGTTCTCGTTGACAACAGCGTCATCAGTGGCATACTCGCTGTTGTTATAACAGCCCGTAAGGCTGCTATAAGCCTTTGTGAGGAAGCCTTGCGCGAAATCAGACTCCTGCTCCATCTGGCTTACATCCTTGAAATTCTCAATGGCAGGGTCGAAAAGGTCGTCACAACTGCTTAAAGCAAGAGTCGCTGCTGCCATCAATGTTATAATCTTTCTCATATAAGTTCGTGTTTTTTACATTAAGTTAAAAGTTTGCCTTCAGACCAACATATATGGTACGATACTGTGGAGAACCTATGTTCATCTCCATGTGCTTGCGCTCCTTTGCTATCATGAAAAGGTCTGTTCCGCCGGCATAGACGCTCATGCCTTTCACGAATGTGTCGCCGAACGGATTCTTTGGGAAATCGTAAGTGAGCTGCATGTTGGTGAGGCGGAAGCAGTCAGTCTTGTACAGCCAGAATGTTGAGTTCTGATAGTTGTTGTCACCATTCTCTGTTGTCAGACGAGGATAAGTCGCTGTCGCTGCAGTCTCTTCTGTCCAGCGTCCAAGGACTACTTCCGAGAACTTGCTTGTGCCACGGTTCCAGTAATAAGAGCTGTTCTTGAAGCCATAAGCTCCTGCCTGTCCTGTGCCACGAGCGTAGAGAGTCCAGTTCTTGTACTTGACAGAGAGATTCACGCCGTAAGTGAATGGAGATGCTGACCATCCCATCTTGCCGATGTCGATACGGTCGTCGTTGTTGATGACACCATCATTGTTGATGTCCTTGTACTTCAAGTCACCCGGGCGCACTGTTCCACCGAAAGACTGCTTGGCATGATCCTCAATCTCCTCATAGCTATTGAAGAACCCTTCACAGACATAAGCCCATGAAGCGTCAAGGGCATGACCTTTAGTATAGAGATAATCCTCATTTGCCACCTCGTCACGCTTTGTAGCCTTTGAAGAGAACACCATCCCGCTAAAGCCAAGAGTCACGTCAAAATCCCCGAACTTCTTGTTAGCCTGTACAAAGAAGTCAAAGCCTGTTCGCTTATCCTTGTTGTAGTTAGCCCATGGGAGGAAATTGCCATTGGAATTGAAGAATGAAGGATAAAGGGTTGTGGAGCCCTGTGTCAGCAGACCGTCGGTAGTCTGGTTGAAATAGTTAGCATTGATTGTCAACAGTTTGTCAAAGAGCGTAGCGTCAAGACCAATGCGGAACTCATTGCGAGTGATGAAACTCAGTTCCGGATTGCTTCCACGCTGTGATGTTGATGTTGGTCCGCCGACAGTTCCGTCTGCCCACTGATACCAGCCTGAGCTTGGATTAAACTGATAATATCCCTGATACATGTAGTAATCACTGATGTCAAGGTCCTGGTGCAGGTTTGACAATGATGCTGTCAGCATAAAGTTATCAATCCAAGAGACATTCTCCATGAATTTCTCTTTGCTAAGACGCCATCCGAGTGTCCCTGTTGGAGAGAACGCTCCACGATTGCCTTCAGGAAGCTTCGCTGAATGGACATAAGCTCCGCTGAAGTCAAAATAATAGCGGTGGTCATAGTTGTAAGCGGCACGCATACCAAGGTTCACATTGCTTGTACGGTGATAGCTTGAACTATCATGATTCTCATCGGCAGAATGCTGCTGCTGATAACCCCAGCCAACCAAAGCAGCAGAGACATTATGCTTCTCGGCAAAGCTGCGGGCATAATCAAACTGTGCGCTGAACATGATGGTCTGGTCATACTGTGTCTCACCGACATACTCGTTTGTAGAGGACTTGTCCTCATTGATCTTGTCAAGAGAGATGATGACATCCTTGCCATTCATGTTTGCCCATGTCGGCTGGTAGACAGCATAAGACTGTGCGTAGGCCTCAGAGAAATGGGTAGCATAGTCAATGCTGAAAGCAGTCTTGAAGGACAGTCCCTTTGTAAGGCTTGACAAATCGGCAGTCACTGCGACATCAAACAAGAACTTGCGATACTTCTGACGGGTGTATCCTGCAGCAAGCAGCTCAGAGAATGCATTTGTCTGGTTAGAGGTTGTTCCTCCAAGCAGATATTTGCCGTCAATGATATGATTGCTTGTTGCGACAATGTCACGTATTGACGCATTGTTCATGTCCATCATGCTTATAGGAAGCAGAGGGGAAATCCAGTTCGGTCGGAGAGTTGTCGCCTGACCCCAGAAATCGCCACGTCCGGAATAGTTGTCATTATAGATGAACGCTGCGTTAGTCTGGGCCTTCAGCCATGATGCAAGCTGCATGTCAACATTTCCGCGCACATTGAAATTAAGGTCATGGGCCTTGCTTGCCTCACCATATTTCAATATGCTGTTGTTATAGTCAATGCCGAGGTTCAGATAATACTGTGTCTTGTCGTTACCGCCATAAACTTCACCGGTGAAATCTGTGTTGGTGTAAAACTCACGCAGATAGTCGCTACTAAAGAAGTCAACATTAGGATATCGGTAAGGATTAGTGCCCATGGCTGTGTTATAGATTGTCGCAGCGTCATACGGCGGCGTCGAATCCTCGCCTTTGTCGTTGCGGTAAGCCTCGTTGTAGAGAGTCATGTAGCAGTCGGAGTCCAGATACTTCGGATATGACTTCGGAATGTTAGCACCCACATTAGCACGGAAATCAATATGCATAGGACCTTTCTTGCCACGCTTTGTGGTGATAAGCACAACACCCTTGGCAGCACGGCTGCCATAAAGGGCGACAGCGGCAGCATCCTTCAGCACGGTGACGCTCTCTATCTCAGAAGGATTGACAAGACTCACATCACGTGGCGAGCCATCGACAAGTATAAGGGCACCCTGTCCCCATATATTCCCGTTATATCCGCCAACATAACTGTCAATACCACTAAGGCTTCCACTGTTATTAACGGCTTTCTTGTTCAGCTCAGAAACGTTAACCTGCGAAACCGCATGAACAATGTCCTCTTTTGACTGTTTGCCAAAAGCAACATTGATGATACTGTCGGATGTCTCTGTCTGCGCTTGAGCACTGGCAGTAGCCATGGCTGACATTGCCATGGCAGCACAACCAATATATATTAACTTGTTATAATTCATAATTGCTTTTTTTAGTCAATTTTTCATTAAACAGATTACCATCCAGGATTCTGCTCGAAACCTTCATAAAGGTATGTGTCGTTCTTATTTGGAAGTGGGAACCAATAGTGGCGGTCGGTGTAGTCGCGCTCCACCAGCACTTCCTCACGAAGGTTCTTCACTGAGCTTTCGCTAGGATTCTCCTTGTCCAGCTTGTCACGGTCAAACTGGAAACCGGTCTTCAGTGTGTAAGGACGCTGAGTGAGAAGCATCCAACGACGGAGGTCCATGAAGCGGAATCCCTCAAATGCAAGCTCTACGGCACGCTCGCGGCGCACTTCTGAGAGGAAAGACTCTGTTGAACCTGTGAATTTGTCAAGGACATCTGCGACACCGGCACGGCGGCGAATCTTGTTGATTGCATCTTCCGCTGTCATGGAGAATGTCTGGGCAGTGCTCTTAACGCCATAGCCGACGGCGGTGGCTTCAGAGTACATCAGGTAGACATCTGCCAAGCGCATGAAGCTCAGTGCGCAATTGTAAATGTCGCGGACGTTAGCGTTGTTGACTGTCTTGAGGCAGAGTTTTGCGTTCATCAGACCGGTGTAGCAACCTTTCTGCGGATTAGCCCCTTCGCGATCGTTGCCACCTGTGAAAAGGTTAGCTGTCTCACCTGTGCCGGAGATTCCGCAGAACTCACCGTCAAAGACATAAGTCTTGTAGAAACGTGGGTCACGGTCTTTCCATGGGTGGGTCGCATCGTATCCTGACTCAGAGTCTGACTGTGACATATCGTTGATAGGATAGCCGTTTGCCATGCCGAAATACGCTGAGTAGTTTGCGGTAGGCCATGCCTTGATTCCTGACGGAATCATGCGTGCAGTGCGGAAGTCTGTGTTCATGTTCCATGCCCAGCGTCCTTCGAGTTCGGTGATGTTCTCCTGCAAGATGGCTTCCTTCATGCCGGGCACTCTGCCTGAAGGGTTATGGAGAAGGATGATGTCATTGAAGTTCTCCATTGGGGCGAGTTCGTAGCGTCTTGTCTGCTCAGTGAGCTTAAGTGCTTCGCCGAAAGCGTCAGCGGCGCGCTTGCAGAGAGCCTCATCGTACTTCTTATAGCCATTGTCGCGGTTATGCGAGTCCCAGTTCATCAGAGGGCTGCCTGCCCAAAGCAGTGTCTTTCCCTTGTAAGCCAAAGCCATGATTTTGTTGGCACGCATATTATTGTTGCCAAGGGTCACCTTGCCTGCGGCGGTATCGTCCCAGTCGATAGGGAGGAGCTTGGCGGCGCGGTCGAAGTCGGCGGCGCATTTATCTGCGCACTCCTGCCATGTCTCGCGTGGATACTGCAAGGACGTTTCGCCTGTCAGGTCGTGGTCAAGATAAGGCATTCCGCCCCACCATTCCATGAGCATGAAGTGAAACCATGCACGGAAGAACAGCATCTGTCCTTCGATGAGCTGTCGCTCCTCTGCCGTCGCGTCTACGAGTTTGTCGAGATTGGCAAGTCCGATGTTCGCCTTGTTGATGCCGTACCAGCAGAGCTTCCAGAGATTGCCTTTCTTGCCTCGCTCTGTGGATGAAGGGTCACCGCCGCGTATTGTTGAAGGATAAGCATAGTAGCATGTGGTGAAGCCCCAGAAGTCGCCATAGTCGACGCTGCGTGAGAGCATACGGAGTTCCTGCGGTTCCCAGTATTCCTCCTCGCCAAAGTTGAAGCAGGTGTGGTAGTCGTTGTTTGACTCCACAGGAATACAGTTGTAGAGTTCCTCCACGAATCCTTGGAAATTGCGGAAGTTCTTGTATGGTGTGGTTTCTTCGATGTCGCTGTTAGGTGCTTTGTCAAGGTAGTCGGTGCATGAAGAGCCGACTGACAATGTCGCCGCCATGGCTATTCCGAGAAACGCCTTATGGATATTGTTTTTCATTTTCTTTTCTCCTTTATATTATTATAAGGTAATGTCGAAACCAAAGTTGAAGCGGCGCATTGTCGGGTAAGCACCGTCTGATGAGCTGCCAATCTCGCGGTCGTCAGGCATCTTGGTCCACATAAAGAGGTTGTTGCCATTGAAATAGACGCGGCAAGTGTTGATGCCCATTTTCTTCAGCCAGTTGCCCTTCATCGTGTAAGCCACCTCCACGTTCTTCAGGCGGATGTAAGAGCCGTCGAAGAGATAGCGTGTGCCCTTGGCGCAATCATCGATGGTCGTTCCCCAACGTGGCTGTGGCAGTGTTGCTCCGTTGGTAGGAGTCCAGTACTCTCCCTCATCATAAGCGACGTGGGCTGTCGAGCGGAATGTGTTGAACTGCACTTCGCGTGTGATGTTGCTTACGCCATAGAACTGCGCGAAGAGGCTCCAGCCTTTGTATTCAAAGCCGATAGAGGCATTGTATGTGTTCTGCGGCATTGAGGAGTACTGGTAAGGTGCGCGGTCATTAGTGTCGATGATGCCGTCGCCGTTGAAGTCCACGATGTCATAGTCTCCCGGGAGCTTAGCCTCATTGCCGGTATTCCATGCAGTACTGCCGATGACATCATCCCAAGAAGAGAGGTTGCCGTGGTCAAGGTAAGAATACTGCTGACCGAGGGCGTGACCCGCATTCTTCTGATAGTCAGGTTTCAAGGCAGGGTCGTCACGGAAAACCACCTCGTTGGTGGCATGCGTCATGCTTGTGTTCATCCATACGTGTATGCCATTGGCAAACGTATGCTTGAGACGAAGCTCCAGCTCATAGCCCTTGCTCTTAACCACACCAAGGTTTGCCCATGGAGCGTCAAGACCGAAATATGTTGGGATGGAACGGTCGCTGCCTTTCATGAGAATGTCGGAACGCTTGTCGTTGAAGATGTCGACAGAGCCTGCCACCAATCCTCCGAGGAAGGCGTAGTCAATACCGAAGTTACGCTTCTCGACAGTCTCCCAAGAGATGTTTGCGTTGCCAAGCTTCGAGATGCGGTAGAACGTGTATGGTGTGTTGGCAGGATTGATAGAACCCATAGCGATGTTGCCGCTGTAATCCAACTGGTTCTGGTAGAGCCAGCGCTCGCCGATATTGTCGTCACCGACACGTCCCCAAGAGAAGCGAAACTTGAACATGTCAAGGATTTTCTTCTCACGCAACGATTTCATGAACGGCTCTTCGGAAATCATCCAGCCCACAGAGACAGAAGGGAAGAACTCAAAGCGGTGGTTAGGGCCGAACTTCTCCGAACCGTTGTAAGCACCGTTGGTCTCAAAGAAATAGCGCTGCGCATAATTATAGGTAAGACGGAACACCCAGTCCTCACGGTAGTGGGCGAAGTCGCTGCCCAGAGTCTGCTCCTCACGGCTGAAGAGTCCCAAAGCGGTCACGTCATGCTTGCCGAAAGTGCGCGCATAGTCTATCTGACCGGAATAGTAGAGCTTGCGGAAAGGAGTCGACCAGTCAATCTTCACGCTGCCACTCTGATGCTGCCAGAGGACAGGGTTCTCCACTGCGTCAAGACCGGTGTTCGGAGCTTCCTTCTCATACGCCGGAATGCCTGTGACAGGGTCAACCCAATAGCGCTGTGAGTTGTGGTAGAGGTCGTTCAGTCCTCGCTTAGCTTCCATAAAGGTATAGTCAAACGAGACATTGGCCTTCGCTCTCAGTCCCGGAGTAATCATCTTCAGGTCCTGGATCAGGGAGAAGTCTGTCGTCATCTTTGTGGTAGTCCGCTTCTCCACACCTGCTGTTGCGAGGAGGTAAGCAGAGTTAGGGACATCGGCATTGCGTGGAGCATACCATCCCCACAGTCCGTTGGAATAGATAGGGCGCATGGCATCAGGAGCCGATTTGAATGCAGAAGCCCAATAAGAACTGTCGTCCTTATAGTCCCATGGCGTCTTCTGCTGAGCGTTTGATCCGAAAAGGTTCACCGCGAGCTTTGTTGTCTTTGTCAAGTCAAAGTCAAGGTTACTGCGGACATTGATGCGGTTATATCCGAAACCGGAGTTATAGCCACGCCCGTTGTCATACTCCTTGAAAAGGTCGCCCTCATGAACGAAGTCCACAGCAGCGAAATACTTCACAAGCTTTGTGCCGCCGGAGACATTGACACTTGTATTATAGGACATCGCCATACTCTTGAAAAGAGCATCCTCCCAGTCGGTGTTAGGATAGCGGTCCCACTCCTCGGCGTTCAGCGGGTTGCGGTACTTGTCAATGACAGCGGCAGGAGTGTAGTTGCCCCACCCTGCCGGATTGAGTGCAGCCTCGCGCTCGATGGAGTTGTTCATAAGGTAGAATGTGTCATAAGCGTCAAACTTCTTGGGCAACGCGGATGCCACCTTCGCCGTGATGTTGGCCTTGATCTGCACATTCGCCTTTCCTTCCTTACCGCGCTTGGTGGTGATGAGGATTACACCGTTAGCACCTTTCACACCATAGACAGCCGTGGCTGAGGCGTCCTTGAGGACAGAGATGGTCTCCACTGACGAGATGTCTACAGAACTCATCTCGCGCTCGATGCCGTCGACGAGAACCAATGGCGCACTGTTGTTCCACGAACTCTGCGTGCGGATGATAATCTGAGGATCCTCAGAACCCGGCATACCGCTCGAAGCGGCTGTGATGACACCGGGGAGATTACCAGTAAGGGCCGCCGCAACACTTGTCACACCGCCGGCACGCTCAAGTGTCTTGCCCGTAGTCTGGGTGATGGCACCAACGACAGAGGCTTTCTTCTGCTGGCCGTAACCTACCACGACGACCTCGTCAAGAAGTTTCGTGTCGTCCAAAAGCTTCACCTTGACAGGCTTGCCCTTGACAACCTTCACATCTACAGGCTGCATACCAACGAAAGCAATGTTCAGCACTGCTTTCTCATTAGGCACCGTGATGGAGAAATTTCCATCCACATCGGAAACAGTGGCACTCTTGGCATCACCCTTGACCGTTACAGTAGCACCGATGATTCCGTCACCGTTGCTGTCACTGACATGTCCTGTCACAACAAAGCCCTGAGCACACGCGACAGTTGCCGCGCCAACAAAGAGCAACATCGTGAAGACTACTCTTGCAATGATTGTTTTTGCATGTTTCATCAGATTTTTTGTTTAGGTTAAAGTTAAAATTAAAAAAACTGCGCAAATTTAAGCATTTTATACAAATACACCTTTACCGTGCGTACCATATACTTTAATGAGAGTATCATCACATGTCAAGCCCCACTACCCTAACACTTTTAACTTTAACTATTTTACATAACACATAAAATATGTTACGAGAGAAAAGCATACAAAAACAGCACTCACAAATAAAGAGACCACAGAAAAACAAAAGCTGCTGTTCACAAGACAAAAAAAACAAGCAAGCCCATGACATGGCATAGGCTTGCTTTACACAATCTGATTGCCAAAACGGTGCAAAATATCCCTATGCGCATCAGACCTTGTTTCCGGCAGTATCGCTTCACTTTGTAAAAGGTGACACTTTACCATAAAAAAGGTAACGCTTTACCGTGCGAAAGGTAACACTTTACTGTGCGAAAGGTGACACTTACTTTACGACTCATAAAGCACTGCTTTTCGGATTGGCGATGACATGCCGGTAAACTCAAATATTACTGTACGATAAAATACAATGTATTGTTAATTGCGTACATTCTTTTCTCATCTATCTTTATGCGAAAACCGCTAACGCGGTTCCGAAGGCAAGCCCGGGCTGAAGAACAACCTTATAATATGCTAATATACAACGGCTTTGCTGCTTGACATTGTTTTTACCGGACGAACTATATTAAAACCCAAATGAGATTGTCGCAAAAAGCATCGTCCGCAAATGTTTCCACCCATAAATCCTGCAACAAAAAAGAGGATGAACACCATTGGTTAGTGTTCATCCTCTGTCTTATTCTCTTCTGATTTATGCTCTTGCATATACTGACGTGGCGAGACGCCATACATCCTCTTGAACATCGTTGAGAAGGAGGAAGCGTTGGCAAAGCCACATGAATACATCACAGTAGTCACATTGCAGTTTGTCGTGGCAAGGATTTGCGCTGCCTTCTTCAACCTGATGTTACGGATGAAATCGCAAGGCGTCTGGTTGGTGAGTTCCTTCAGCTTCCGGTAGAAATGGACACGGCTGAGCCCCACCTCACTGGCAAGGAACTCCACACTGAAATCCTCATCACTGATATTGTCATTGATGACCTTCATCACACGTGACATCAGTTGTTCGTCAGGCGACTCCATCTGTATGTCCTCCACCTTCTCCTCATTCTTGTCGTTCCTGTACTTTGTCAGGATTATCTTGTTGACATTAATGAAGTTGGAAATCTTGACGCATAGGATGTCCAGATTAAACGGTTTGGAGAGATAGGCGTCAGCACCTGCCGTCAGACCCGCCATCATGTCCTCATCACGATCCTTGGCGGTGAGCATGATTATCGGAATATGGGAGGTCATGGCGTCACCCTTCAGGCGTATGCACAGCTCGTTGCCGTCCATCTCCGGCATCATGACATCGGTTATTACCAGCTGCGGCTGATGCTTCTGTATAGCAAGAAGAGCCGCCTTGCCATCACTGCAGGCTATGATGTTATAGTCGGAGGAAAGATTCTCATAGAGATAATTGCGTATCTCATCATCATCATCCGCAATGACAATCGAAGGAAGTGCCTTCTTAACAGGGGGGGGGGGAGACCATTGCAAAAGATTCATTATCAGACATTTCTGAGAGCGAAAACTCTGCAAGAGCAGACGTCTCAGAAGCGAGGGCAGATGTTTCTATCTGCTCTTTATTAATATGCGCATTACCCATCGGGATTATCACTGTAAACGTACATCTTTCCTCCTCATTACGGGCAGAGATTGTTCCGGAATGTTGCTCCACAAGGGCACGGGCAAGGTCAAGACCGATTCCTGTGCCTGCATGATTGTCATTAGCGACAGACGACACTTGGAAGAACCTCTGGAAGATTTTGTCAATCTTGTCCTCAGGAATCTTCTCACCATTATCATAGACAGCTATCACACACTCATGCTCATCGTGAGTGACACTGACAGCGACCTTGCCGCCGGCAGGAGTGTATTTGAAGGCGTTGGAGAGAATGTTCATCAACACTTTGTCGAAATTCTTACGGTCAACCCATACCAGAATCTGCTCCGCATCACAACTGAGCGTAAGCGTGATGCTCTTCGTCTTCGCCAACTGCTCAAAGTAAGCCATGATTTCCTTGACGAAACCTATCATGTCTGTCTCACGGAACTTCATGACCATCTGTCCCTTGTCCAACTTACGGAGATCCATCATCTGGTTGACAGTGTCAAGGATACGCCGGGAGTTGCGTTGCATGGTGATGAGGAGATTCCTGCTGTAACTGTCAAGGTCACGCTTCAGAAGCTGCTCCAATGGTGAGATGACAAGTGTCATCGGTGTGCGTATCTCATGGCTGAGGTTAATGAAAAAACGCAATTTCTGCTCACTCATCTCCTCTGCATGGATATGTTCCTGGAGGCGCAGCTCGTCCTGATATTTCTTACGCTGGTAGTGGATATACCATATTATGAGCAAGACAACAGCAATGAGATAGAGGAGTTTCGCCCACCAACTCAAATACCAGGCAGGGTGGATGCGGATTGTCATCTCGGTTATCTCGGACAGCTCGCCATTGCTTTCGGCACGGAACCGGAAATGGTATGTCCCCGGCTGCTGGTGCTGCATGGCCACAACGTTCTTGCCATAAGGGAGACGCTGCCATGGCTCATCATTTATTTTATAGAGGAAGGTTATACGCTCTATGTTGCTGTATGTCAGTGTTGTCAACTGAATGGCGAAACTATTGTCCTCATGCCCCAAGTCGTAACAGCCCGACTTGTTGGTGTGGATTAGGTGATTGCCTTCCACGTCGAGGGACGAGATGCTCACATTGAGCTTCTCGACATGATTGCGGATTGTGGCAGGTGAGAACCATGTCATGCCGTAGATGTTCCCAAAGCACAGCCGGAGGTTATTGCTTCCTGCAAAACCGGCATTGCTGCATGAGGCACGGAAGATGAACTCATTGCTTGGCAAGCCGTCGTCAAGGTAGTAATTGCTGACACTCCAATCGGAGGGCGAGACGCAACTCAAACCGTGGAGCGTGCTGACCCACGCGCGTCCTTGGGCGTCAAACTCTATCGAACCGGAGTTGTCGTCGGAGAGATTATCCTTTACGGTGATGTTCCTCATGGCTTTTGTCTTCAAGTTGTAGACAAACACGCCATGCAGGGTGCAGAGCCACAGATTCCCTTTGGCGTCTTCCTTGGCGTCGCTGACAAGGTGGTCATGAAGGATTGAGTTTGAGCCGAAGACTTTTGTGAAATTGCCTGTCGCTATGTCAAGGCATGAGCAACCCTGACTTGTCGACACATAGAGACGCTTGCCGTCAGAGGAAAGGGAGAGATTGCTGACATAGTTGTTGGTGAGGGTCTTTCCGTTCGCCAACGACTTGTATTCCTTTACGTTGCCCGTACGGATGTCAACATGCTTTATGCCATTGCCCATCGTGGCAAGCCATAACCCGCCATTATTGTCAGGGAGGATTTTGAAGATAGGGATGCTGCTTCCCAATGTGCATGGCAGACGGTGGTAAGTTCCCGTCCTGCGGTCAACCCAACCGGCACCGCTGAGGTAAGAAGATACCCACAAACGCCCCTCCTTGTCCTCACTCATGCTTAGGATGGCATCAGGGACTTTGCTGCTGTCGAAAAAATTGAGACGCTTGCCCTCCTCGCTGAGTTCGTAAAGCCCGTCACCGTCTGTGGCTGCCCACAGATGATTGTCGCGAGTGACAAGAACTGACATGACGGCAGCCTCGCCTATCTCATTATAGATGCCTCGGCGCATGCCTTGTATATTGAAAGGGAGCTGGTTGGCACGATGGACAAAAAGGCCTTTCTGAATCATGCCCATCCATAGGTTACCCTCACGGTCTGACATGAGGGAGGATACTTTTGTGCGGTTAAGGCTTAGCTCATTGCTGAATGCCGGGAACTCATCCAAACGGTGGTCCTTGCCGAGGATTTTCACTCCCTTGCCGTTGGTGCCGACAAGGAGTGCGCCGTCCTTTCCGCCCACAATGTTGTTAACCCTGACATTGGCGGTCCCGTCAATAAAGCGGAAATCGTCATTGCCACGCTTGAAATAGAGTCCGCCACTCATGCTTCCGACATAGACATCGCCGGTGGCTGTGGAATAGACTGAAGTAAAGAAATTCCGGCTGCTGAGATTGGAAAGGTAGCGTTTCGCCTTACCGCCGGAGATAGAAAGAACACCATTGTTCTGAGTGACAAGCCACATGCGCTTCCTTTTGTCAACGGTGATGCTGAGGACATTCTTCAATCCCTCAAAGTTGGAATAGACTTGCCGGGCAACATGGTTGGGGCTTATCTGCAAAAGTCCGGCTAACGCTGATGCTCCGCAATAGACGGTATTGTCGGAACTCTTGTAAAAGGAGGTGACATAATTGGTGGTCTTCTCACCCTTCTCATTGAGGACATCATGGAAACCGCCGTCTGCAAAATATTGTATGCCACGACTTGTGCCGACATATATCGTACCGTCTGCCGATTGGCACAGCTTATTGACCTGATTGCAGCAGATGCTTCCGTCGGTGCCGTCTGCCTTATAGACCTTGAACGTGTAACCGTCATAGACATTCAAGCCATTATCGGTGGCAACCCAGATAAAGCCTCGGCTGTCCTGCATGACATCATTGACCATAGCACTGGACAGCCCACTGTTATTATTATAAAATTTTCCTGTATACGCATTGGCATATACAGGAAAAAGCATGAATATCAATATTATATAAACGATTTTACGGAAATACATGGTGCTTCAATAGTATTTTGGTTTATGCAAAGTTAGTCGTTTTTCTCTAAATACCAAACCATATTACGATAAAAAGCAATTAATTTGCAAAAACAGCTGAATTGTCACTGCTAAGATTCTACTAACCATAAGATGACATTTTTGCAGAATATCTCTATTTCACCATAAATATCTATGCATATCTCAAAAAGGAATCACTCCTTCATTTGCCAACAGTCCATGTCGAACAATTCGCCGTCGTCGCCTCGGAAGAGCATATATACATCGTGAACACCGCTAATGTCCTTATTGACAACTGCTTCACATTCTGACTGATGGACATCGGTGACACGAACGGAAGCGATAGGATTCTTGCTCAAATGGTCAATGAAGAACTCTATGCTGCCGCACTGCTTGACATTCCTGACAATGGCTTTCACCTTTGACGGCTTGCCTTTGCCGAAATCAACATTGCGAACTCGCAGCCAGTCGCCGCTATGCACGGAGGTGATGACATGGTCGTTGCCTGCCATACGGTCGGTCTTGAGTCCATAGCTGTCTGCCATTGTCTCTGCCTCTATGCGAACATAAGGGTTGAGAGTGCCTGCTGGATGCTTCACACCGTCATTGGTGAAAGGGATGAAAGGAATCTTGCCGTCTTTCGTGAACTCAAACTCCTCCACTGCCGTAGAGCGGCGGAACCCTTGACCGTTAGGGAGCAGCCCGTTATGGTAGAACATGAAGTTACGCCCCTTGAACTCTATGCTGCCGCCATGGATGGTGAAGCTCTTTGGTGACTCACCCATTATCTTTCCTTCGTATTTCCATGGACCGTTGATGCTTTTTGAGGTTGAGTAAGCCATGTGTTCAGGCACACCGCCGGCGGCATAGACAAGGTAATAGAGTCCGTTGCGCTTGAACACCCACGGTCCTTCCTCAAAGTTGGTCTTCATGACTTTCTTTCCAAGCTTATAGTCCATCTTCAGCTTCTTTGGTCCAAAGGCTTTCTCGTCGTTCAAGCCCTTCACTTCCATCACCTCACTGCCAAGGGAAATCATGTCGTCGTTAAGACGGGCATACCACAGTCCGTTGTTTCCCCAAAAGAGATATGCCTGACCGTCATCGTCAACGAACACAGAAGGGTCGATATATCCCCAGTTGCCCGGGACAAGAGGACGGTTCAATGGGTCAGTATATGGACCTTCCGGACGGTCGGCAACGCCTACGCCTATGCCATGAAGATGGGCTGTGGTGTCTTCGGCACAGATATACCAATACCATTTGCCGTTGCGCTCTATCGCCTGCGAAGCCCATGCGTTATCGCCTTGCTTAGCCCAACGGAAGGTGGCGGTGGACATAGGAGTGCCACGGTAAGTCCAGTTAACCATATCGGTAGAGCTGTAGAGCTGCCAGTCCTTCATACTGAAATACTGTGCATCGTCCTCATCATGGTCGACAAAGAGGTAGACAGTATCGTTATGGACATAAGGTGCCGGGTCGGGCGTGAACGATGTCTGTATGACAGGGTTTTGCGCAAAGGATGGGGCTGCACTGAGAAGCATGCAGGCGGTCGCAACGATTGATGTCAGGTTTTTGTTTTTCATATAATGTTCTGATTTTGTTGTCCTCGTTATCTTTAGCATGGATACACATACATTTTAGCATGGATGCACACAGATTTTGTTTTCAAAAATCTATACGCAATGCCATACAAGCACAGAGAATGTTTCTGCAAAGTTACTGTATTTCATGCAAACAAACTTTCTTTAATGTTCCATAAAGTTTTATCTATGTATCATTTCACAAAGTATTATACAAAAAAAAGGCTGCCCAAACATGAGCAGCCTTCTTCTATACCTTATATTATATTATTGCACTTCCAAATACTCAAACTCGACAGGGGTTGCGCCGACGATAGGTTTTTTTGTGCCGGGCACAAGGAGCTGTACCTGATAGTTGCCGGCGTTAATCTGAGTTCCCGTTGTTGTGGAAACGAGCTTGAACTTCTTTGGTGTTGTAGGGAATTTCATCTCACGGTCGACAAGGACAGCACCCTTCTGGTCAACGATGCGGAGCTGTGCCGTTAGCGGTGTGCCCACGTTCTTGTAACGGAAGCGCAGGGCATACTCGCGTGCAACACCGGGGGTGATGATGAACTCCTTCTTCTTATTGAGTGTGTAGCGTGATGCAGGGAAAGCCTCTTCCTCAGCAGGGAGCATGGATTTCGGCAGTTTCTCAACACGGTCGTTGTCAACCTTTGCCCAAAAACCAGCCTCGCTCTTATCAGCAAGTGGCTTGACGGAAGCGTCAGATGTACGTACTGCAATCGCTGAGATGACAGCCTGACCAGCCTTGACCTCTGGGAAGGATATTGTCAGCTTGCCACCTTTCACCTCTGCCTCAACAGTCTTGCGGAACGCTCCCGCATGACCTGCCTCTGCCCAAAGGTCTATGTCGGCAATCTTTACCTCACCATTTACGGCAACGGAGAAGAGACGCTGACCATCACAGTCCGTCTTCAGTCCGCCACCAAGTCCGAGCCATGGCTCTGCGAAATAAAGCTCAACTGTGTATTTTCCGTCAGCAAGCGGGAATTCATAGCAGAGTTTGTGGCGTCCGAAGCGGAATGTTTGGAAGAGTTCCCAATCCTTTGTGCCGTGGATAGGCTCCGCGATGCTGCCCTGAGAAGCACGTATGCCATCCCAAGATTTGCCATAAGTGAGGTTGTCACCCTGCCACTTGTTGCCGAAAGAGTCAGTGTAGCTGTCACCGCCACAGTTGAGTCGGAGGACATAGTTCTGTCCCTCGGCAGGCTGAAGGCTTACAGGGTGCATGTCAGCAGCTACGGAGACAATGTCAGACCCTTTGTAAAGTTTTGCAAATCCCGGAGCTTCAGGCAGCCCTTCAAGGAGAATGATGTCCTCAGCAACCGCCTTTCCGCCACGGAAACCTACGGCACGGAGCACATTAAACTTAATAAGGCGGTGTTCCCAAAGCATGTGTGTGCCCGGTTTGCGTGCGTTGCGCTTTCTTCCGAGATACTCGCTGTCATCGGCACTATTGTAGAGACGCACGCTGTCGCAGTTGGAATATACAGCGATGTCTGTACGGCGCGCACCGGTTTTCTTGAAGCGGTCTGCCCATGTATGGCTGTTGATGTAGACCATCGGGTCAACATCAGGAGATACATAGTTGGACCTGTACATATAGTAAACGTCAGCCGGCTGCTCCCAAGATGTGAGAAGTCCCTTGTAATTCACAGGTCCTATCTTGTCAGCCATGCGGTAAGCACCGTCCGGCTGCACACGTCCCGGATTGTCATGTGTGGCGAAAATCCACTGATAATGTCCGCAGACACTGTCGCGCGCTTCCTCAGCGAGGCGCACTTTTGTCTCAAGAAGGTCTGTCGCGCGCTCCTCACTGTAAGACTTTTCCTTGCGGAGAGAATCCACAAGGACCTCACTGTGAAGGCCTATGGTACGCCATGCGCCGTACTCACCGTTAAGGAGCTGGTTAGGCTGTTTGAGTTCCTTGTCGTAGTTGAGTGCTGTTCCGCCGTATGTTCCGCTCCAGTTCTGTATGACATTCCAGTCGGAGCCCTCACCACCGTTACATGTTGTGACAGGGCGACGGGCAGGGTCAAGTTTCTTGATTATCGCAGTACATTCCTCTGCAAAGTCTTTCGGGAGGGTTGACTCGTTCTGCAAGCCCCACATGACTACCGATGGAGAGTTACGGCGTTCCTTGATGTATTGGCGTAACAGAGTCTTGAAATTCTCGCGGAACTGTGGCGTGTCGTACCAGATGTGTGCGGAGAACTGGCTCCAGAAGAGCATACCTTCCTTATCTGCCAACTGCTGATAGAGAAGATTGTGTGGCTGATGAGCCTCACGGTAGGCATTGAAACCTGCCTGACGGATGAGTTTCATACGTGACTCTATCTGCTCATTGCTGAACGCATGGCTGCTGCCGAAGAGGTGATCATAGTCGCATGTGCCATTGATGAACACCGGTTTGCCGTTCAGATAGAAGCGGTTGTCGCCGTCATTGCGCATCAGAGGCCATGAGAAGTTACGTATGCCGTAGGCTGTCTCCACCTGGTCGGTGGTCTTACCATTGCGCTTAACCATGGAAACCACCTTATAAAGATAAGGGTCTTCCTGTGACCACAATGTCGCATCGGTTATATTTGCCTGCTGTCGCACTGTCTTTGTCTCACCCGGTTTGAGGGTAATCTTGTCAGTACAACGAAAGACACGCTTGCCGGAAGCCATGTTAAAGTTGTTCACAACCTCAAAGTCTGCCACCGTAGTGCCGTAGTTCTTCACTTCCGTCTCTATGAAAACAGAGTCGCAAGCATCATTGTTCCATACATGAACACCGAACGGTTCGATGCGCACCTCGTCAGTCTCAACAAGGCTTACAGGGCGATAGATACCGAAAGGCTGCGAGCCTTCGGAGAAGCCCCATTCGGAAGAGCAACCACCACATACCCAAGGCATGTCGGTGATGAGTTCCGGATGGTCGCAGAGGACAGTCAGACGGTTGTCGCCATCCTTTATGCAGTCAGTGATGTCAAGGGTGTATGTAAGTCGTCCAACAGGCTTGCGGTCGAATTTCTTGCCGTTGACTGTTACAGTGGCGTAAGAGCCGAGGCCTTCAAAATAGAGGAAATAACGCTTTCCCAGAACACGAGTGGCACGGAAATTCTTCTCATAAAGCGCAGAACCATGAAGGTTTCCGTGCTTCTTCTGGCTGTATCCGTAATAGTCATCCCAGTTATGTGGGACATTGCCCTGCCACACTTTGCCTTTCGCTGCAGCGTCTGTGGCAGTGAGGAGAGTTGACTTCCATCCTTCGGAGAGTGAGGTAACAGTACGCTTTGTCTTACGCTGCGGAGCAGGGAACGCCACGTCGGACTTACCCATCGGGCGTGATGTGGCAAGCGCTATGCCACGCTGTCCGTCGTTGTTCACGGCACAATAGAAATGGTATACAACACCGTCATGCTTCAACACATAGCTCTTATGGGCGAACATCTCATCATACTGCTTTGTCGGCCATACCAAATCCTGTCCGTTCCAGTCCTGCCAATGAACCAAATCGCGGGAAACAGAGAATGTGTTGAAGGCGTTATACTTCCTGTCAGGACTGAAAGCGGAGAAGTAGAACATTACATACAGTGGCTGTTCCTTTCCTTTCACGGTAGTGGAAGATGAAGCATTTCTCTCCTGTTCCCACTTGGTGAAGTCCACAATCTGCGCGTCACCGGTGATGATCCCCGGTGCTTCGTGGGTGAACACTGGGTTTCCTGCATAGCGTTCCCATTTCTTCATGTCGTTGGAGAGTGCTATGCCGATGCGTTCTGCCTTAAGATTGTTCTCAGGGTTTATGCCACCTGCATTGTAGAACATCACAAAACGCTTGCCGAAAGTCTTGCGCTTGTCTTCATATATGGTGGACTTGTACTGTATGAGTTTCTCCCACCACTGTGCCCCCTTGTCATTGATATGCAGGAGAGGCTTGTCGAGTGACTGCCATTCATGTGTCGTTGTGATGGAAGTATCAATGCCGTCCTTCAGCGCAACGTCAGTCCATGCCTTGCCAATGAACAGCGGTGCACGGACTCCTTCGTAGCCTGTGCCCTCGCCACCAATGTATGTCATCCAGTGCTTGCCCTTATATGTTCGCATACGGTAGTCACCGTTCCATTCCCAATCTATGAGAGCCGGGAAACCGCCTCGCTGGTTCATGTCCCATCCACTGTCCTTATAGTCAAGAATGCAGCCAAGGGGACGCCAATGGAGCAAGTCATCACTTTCGCTCAACCATGTAGTATAGCCACGACCGTCAAGTCCGTCGGAGCCGTTGTAGATGACATAAGTCATATACCATTTGTTGCCTTCACGGTAGACTGTAGGGCAATCTATCTTATGACCGTTGTCCTTCGGTGCAACGACCATACCGTATTTGTATGGTGATTTCACCTCATTATATATATCCGTCATAACCTCCTTGGAGACTTTCTGCGCCACGGCAGAGAGGGAAAGGAATGACAGAACCGTCAGAAGTGTATGTTTCATTTTTCCAAAAATATAGTTTTCAGATTGTTTTTCTCTCCTCTTAATATAATTATAATGCTTATACAAGGAGCAGCGGGACAGGGCTTTCAACCCAATCCCACTGCATGAATTCATTATCAATAAAACAGCCAGTCGATTGAACTGTCCGCACCGGAAAGACCTGCATCGCGAGGGTTAATTTTGTCGGAGGTGTAGCCAAGAACGACAAGGAATCCCTTAGGCAACTGCAGACGGTGCTTGCCGGCAGCGAAATTGTAAGGATGGACATTCACCTGTGGCATGCCATTGATACGTAATGCCGAGGTGAAGCATGGATCCTGCTGTCCGTACTCGCTGGCTGTGGCGTCAATCTCCAATTTCGGTGCGCGTGCATACTTGCGCTGGTCGTCACGGAAATAACCCACAAGAAGCGTCACAGGCTTGTCGCAAGAGAACTCCACAACGGTACCGTCGTTACGCTGTGCCTTGGAAGAGAACACATAAGCCTGCATTCCTTCGAGTTCCTTGCCATAGTCCGTGATTACGGAATCAAGGTCATTGAACAGTTTTGCGCCTTTCTCTATCTTCACAGTCTGAGCGTTACCCAAGAGAGTAACTTTAGCGTTGCGCAACGGTTTGATGACCTTCTTCTGATTGTCGGCTGAAGGAGACTTGAGCTGTGCTATATTCTTCTTAAGGTTTGCAAGTTCTTCTTCGTACTTAGGAAGGAGCTCACTCCAGTGCTTCATCTTGCCGTCGTCTCCAGCAATAGGCACACGACGCATTGAAGTCTGCATACTGTTAGCATAATGGTATGTCTTATTTGTTATGGCAACAAGACGGCGATAATGCTCCAAACCCTCCTCAAGGAGTGGCACAGCCTTGTCAAGTTCTGAAATATCGTTTGTGTACTTGTAGTTAAGCACATGCTCACAAGCACGTACTTTCAGACCAAAGGCATACGCAAACTCACGGTAGCTGTGAATATCATTCTTCAGACGCTCAAATTCGGCATTGTTCTTGCCGATGTTCTTGCTTGCAGCCTCTATTGCCTTAACAGCCTTGTCACCATGCTCCATGCACTGACGCACGATGTCAAGAGGAAGTTCGCCCACATGTTCCTTGACATTCAGTTTAGGATTGATATTATCAGGGAAGTTGGTGTTGATAGGCAATGGTGCGTTATGCTCCTTTGCTACATACTCGATGAGTTTCTCACCGTCAGGTCCGCAACTCTCATAGAAGCCCGGATAGACTGTGTATTTATAAGGGTTTACAAGTTGTGAGCAGAACATTCCGAGGAGGAGTGTCTGACGGTTGCCCTCGGTAATGCCGAAACGGCGCAGGAGTTTCGGAGCGATTTCGCCACTTTCCTCCAATGCTTCACGGATACGTGCTGCATTCTCAGCCGTTGTGCCGTAAGTGTTTGCGAGTGTGTCATCCCAAAAAACAATCTCCTCATTGCGGTCGCGATGGCAATTCCAAGCATAGCGTCCCCATGCGGAGTACCACATCCAATCGCGGTCAAGCTGCTTCTGGCGTGAACCGTCAGCAAGTTTGTCGGCTGTGTAAGGCCAGTCCCAATACGACGCCTGCGGATAAAGGTGCAGGGCATTGGCATTATGTGCATTGTGCATAGCGTTCACTGTCTTCTGGATAAAGTCAGGGGAAGACCAGCGGAATGGCTCCAGATTGGCAAGAATGTGTACGTTTGCGATGTGTGTGGAACCAAGAGCGGCAAGGGCACGGTGGGTTTCTCCCCATGGACCTTGTGGAGTGTAGGTAGTCAGGGACTCTCCGTTGTACTTGTTCATCGTGTAGAGATTCTTGTACAAAGGCAGTGAAGCCTCCATGACCATCTTGCAGTCAGTGTCGTGGGCACGCAGGAGAATCGGCGGCTCGTCTGTTCGTCCGAGAGTCTTCAAGCCGTCCTTCACGGCAGGAATAATAGTCTTTGTCATCCACTCAACATCATCTTCGTAGGTGTCCATTGCCTCACCAAGGCACACAAGGAGTCCAACGTTAGGATAGTTTTCGATGAAAGCCTGAATAGATTTGTGGGTATAGTCCTGAATCAGCGGTGTGATAGGACGGTGACGATCCTGAGTCTTTATGCCGTAATGCTCGGCAAAAGGCTTGGAAACAAGGATGTTGTAGAACATCTGTATGACAAAGATACCACGCTTGTCTGCCTCATTGGTGAGGAAAGCGAACACCTCCTTGTTCTTCTCGAACGTAGCATCATCGACCTCAACGGCAAAAGGATAGTCCTTCAGTTTCACCAAAGATGCGAAAGGATGACCGTTCCAAAGATAGACGGAGTTCATGCGGTTCTCCACAAGCATGTCAAGATAGTCAATCCAGTGCTGCTTGTCGTAGAACCAAGGGAAGAGTTCCGGAGTGTAAGGATACTCATAGACCATGCGTCCGGGCAGGAGATAAGGCTTCTGCACACCGATACATCCGCCGCGAAGCACCATCTCCGGAGCGTCCTTTATCTGTCCCGGAAGGTCTGTTATGCAATGCTTCTTAATCTGCTCGGCAAGCTCTCCGCAACCGTAGATACAGCCTGTGCCGTCGTTACCGACAACAGTGATGCGCGCTTTCAAGCCACGCTGCTTGCTGCCGAGGGTTACTGAGGTAATGGTGAAACCTTCCTTCTTTGTTATGAAGGAATCGATTTGCTCAACAGGATAGCCTTTACGGCGGTCCTTTTTCATCTGTTTCTCACGCGCAGCAAGTTCCGCCTTGGCGTCAGTAACCATGCCAAGCTTAATGCGGTGGGTGGCTTTCTTGTCCTCTTTGCCGTCAGTTGTGACGGTGACGGTGAAGCCCTGCTGTTGGAGTTTCTTCTGCAGATATTCCGCAGCATAGGAAACTCGGTTTCCTGCACCTTTCGGTGTCACGATGTTCACGCTCTCCGCCATTGCGAACAGAGAGAACATGAACAAGGAAATGGTTGCAATAATGTTTCTCATATTGTATGCTTCTTATGTTTTCTTTATTCTTCTTTATGTAACTTGTGCAACATCAATGGTATTAAGGATTAAGGATTAAGCACAACACGCTTATATGCCACACGCTGGCGACGCCATGTATAGATGCAGTGCAGCGAACCGTCCTTGCCTTCGATGATGGCAGGGTAAGAATACTGGCTTATAGGTGAGTCCTCCAACGTGATAAAGTGATTCCAGTTGACACCATCCTCGGAGATTGCAAGTGAACACGGTGTGCGCGGGCCTTTCGGAGTGCCAGGAAGCGTGGAGAAGTTGTTATAGATAAGCACATGTCTGCCGTCCTTCAATGTCACGGCGTCTGTACCTGACTGGTTCTGAGGCACATCAAGCAATGTTACTTTCGTCCATGTATCACCATTGTCACTGCTGTATGTGGACGCAAGTTTGCCGTTGCGTGTGCGTCCTACAGCCTGCAAACGACCGTCCTTCAGTCGCAGGATAGACGGCTGAATGCAGTAAATCGGCTGTGGCTTATGCTCCTTCACTGTATCGTTTGTTATCAGTGTGCCGTCCGGATTCATATCCTGAGTGAGGATGGACATCTCACGTTCTATCGGTCCGACATACTTCCATTTGCCGGTCTTGAGGTCCATTATCTCGAAATGGAACTTCCAACCGCCATTGCCCTCTGTACTTGAAGGACATACAAGGCGACCTGCGATAATCTCTGGCTTGTTCTTTACCGGTCCGATGAATCCGCGGTCAAGCGGTTTGCGCTCAGACCATGTCTTGCCACCGTCCTTGCTCTTCACGATCCAGCCTGTCCAGTCAGCGACAGAAGAACCTATCTTGAAGAACAGCCAAAGCTCTCCAGAAGGCATCTCAAAGAGCACCGGGTTCCAGCAAGCCTTGCGGCGATAATCCTTCAAGGCACCTTCAGCAACTGTTTTGTCTGCAACCGGAGTGACAGTCTTTGCAGGTTTCTTTCCTGCCCACTCCTCTTCCTGCTCGTCATCGGCAGACTTGGTGGAGACAGGGGCCTTCTTTGCAGAATAGAAATAGTTCGGTGCGAGTTTCAAAGCCTCGGCAAGTTTGATGTAACCCTTGGTTGCAGGAGTTGTCTTTTCATCAATGCCTGCTATCTCAGCATCCTCTGTGCCAAGGCGGAAGACACCGTCGGCAGCGAGAACTGGCTCGCTCCATTTGTCAGAACCTTTTGCCTTGCGCTGTGTCCAGATACAAACATCAGGGTTGCGCTCCTTAGTTCCGCCGAAATATGTTGCTACAAGGTCACCGTTTTTCAGTTCGACAATTGATGCGGAGTGGCACTCCGGGAAGTCGGTTTGCTCGTAAACAAATTCGGAATCGACAATCTTTGCATTCTGAATGACAGGGTTATCAAGTGTAGGACGTGTGTTGTTTATCATCAGATTGAACTTGCTCTCGAAGGTATATGCACCGGAACCGATGGTCTTCACAGTACCGTCAGGAAGGTAAACATCAGCAGTGGTGTTTGCAGGAATCTCCACTTGCCAGCGCACTTTCTCAAGGTCTTTTTCCCACTTTGAGACAACCTTGCCGTAAGGTGTGTTGTATGACATGTCGACATTATCAAGTTCCTGAATCTCAAAGTTAGGACGGAGCGTGATATGCTTGTAAGCCACCGAGCCTTCGGCATTGCGCAGACCGCCAAGATACTGATAGCACCATGGGAGAAGGTCGCCAAGGAGCATGACATGGTTGCCGGAATTCATGGCAGGGTTTGCCTTGTCACCATTCCAAAGTTCCCAAATCGTGGTAGCACCGTTCTCCACCATATAGCCCCACGAAGGATATGTGCGGTTTGTGGCAAGAAGATAAGCGACATCGGCATAACCATTTTCGGAAAGACCGCGCATCAGCCATGAGATACCGATAACACCACAAGAGATGTGTCCCTTATTCTTTGTGATGACATCAGTGACAAGATTCTTCACAACCTCTTCCTTGCAGTCGTCCGGAACGATACCGAGAGCGAGCGGAAGAAGATTAGCTGTTGAGGTGTTGTTACCATAGAATACGCTGTCAGGGAACAGAACATGTCCAGGACGTGGAGATGTTCCGCGCTTAACGGTAAGGAATCTCTTGTTGAAAGCCTCTGTCATCTTCTTTTCAAGGTCAGCATAAGCCTGCTTATCGGCGGAAAGCCCCTGTATTTCCGCAAACTCCTGCATAAGGCGGAGGTTGCGAATCATATAGGCTGTGGATATGAGTGCACCGTTTGTCTTACGGGTTTCATCCTTTGAATGGATGAGTTTCAAGTCCTCTGGCGGCACGCACCAGTCGCCATATTGGTCTTTCGTGATGATGTAGTCCTCCATATAATCCTCAAAGACATGCTTCATCCATTTCTTTATATATGGATAAGAGTCAATGGCAGGCTGCTTGTTGCCGAACTGGCGATAGAGCATTTCACAGCCGAAAGGCAGTGCCGAAGGCCATGTCACATCATCATTGTAGTATGTCCAATAAGCCGGTGCGACATCACAGAACACACCATCATAACGTTGTGTCTCATAGATGTCACGCATCCACTTTGAGTAAAGGCGTTCGTTTCCAAAGAGGAAGGACTCGCCGAGGCATCCTACGGTATGGTCGCCAAGCCATGGCTGGCGTTCGTTGCGCTGAGGACAATCAAGCGGGAAGCCTTTGTAGTTGGACAGGATTCCCCACCATGCATTACGGTAGACACTGTTCAGTATGGCATTATTTGTGGAGAAGCTGCCTATATAGTCCAGCCGGTCAGCCACCGTCTGCGCCTCAAGGTCTTCCGCAGAAAGGGTTTTCACGCCTTTCACCTCCACAAAACGGAAGCCGTGGTAGGAGAAAACAGAGTGCCAAGGCGTGCCGTCCTCCTTACCGGAACAGATGTATTTGTCCTCGGTTTCTGCATCACGGAGGTTCTTGATGTATAGGTCGCCATTCTCGTCCAAACGCTCCGCATACTTTATCTTTATCGTATCACCGGCATTACCACGCATATTCATCTGCACCCAACCTGCCATGTTCTGACCGAAATCCACGATGTAAGTGCCGCGGTCGGTCTTCTTCACGCTGACAGGCTTGATGTGATGTGTGATTGTCATGTTCGGTGCTGTCTGTCCGTGAAGCTCACCGATAGGAAGGGTTGCACGCTCCGGCTTCTCCCATGATGAGTCATCATAACCCACACAGTTCCATTTGCCAAGGTCTTTACGTGCATCATAGACCTCTCCGTCATACTCATTGTTGGAACGGATAGGACCTTCGGCTGTGATTTTCCATTTCTCTGACGAGCCGAACTTCTGCTGTGTGCCGTCCGTGTATTCGACAATGACGGTCATACGGCATGTCGGCAAGCCAAGGAACGGTATCTTGTAATGCTTATGGTAACGTGGTGGAACAGTCCTGCCATTGCCGAGAATGACACCCATACATGCCTTTCCGCCTGTTGTTGCGGAAGAGGCGAGGCTCTTTGTGATGTCGAATGTATTGTAGATTATTGAACGGCGTGTGTCTGTCTGTGCAGGAGCAAGGACATCTGTGCCTTGTCTTTCGCCATTGACATAGAACTCATAGAGTCCCAGCACACCGACGTATGCCGTGGCACGCTTGACGGTTTTTGCAGGATTAAGGTCGATTTCACCACGAAGATAGCGTGCATTGACACGTGTCTTGTAGCCCAGCGACTCTCCTTCAAGCAAATGGTCGATACCCACCCAGCGACCGGTCCAATGACTGTCGGCAGTGAGTCCGATACCGAACTCCTGCGGTTCTGCCCAATCGGTAGTGCCATTATTGGTCTTCACCTGCACAGTCCAGAAGCAACGCTGATTGTCTTTCAATGCCTTTCCGGCATAGTTTATCCAAATAGACTCGTCACTCTGTACCATACCGCTGTCCCAAAGGTCTGCCCTACCCTCTTTGAGGAGTTCGGGAGCAGACGCCACCATGATGCGATAGGCTGTCTGTATGGTGTTCTTCTTTGCCTCGGAAAGCTGCCAGGAGAAACGCGGAGTGTGCGTAGGCAGTCCTAACGGGTTCTCCATATTCTCAGTGACAAGACGCACAGCCTTGGGCTTTGCCATGGCAAAAGTCAGCGAGAATAACGCCAATATGGCGATAATGATTCTTTTGTTCATAAAAGGTTAGTGGTATATGGATTATGTTTTATTTCCTAATAAAGCATGTTTTGTTTTCAAAAGTACCAAGGGGCTATTTCCCTTCATTAAGGATTGCACTGTTGATGCCCTGCTTGTTTGAACCGTCGAGCACACCGTCATTGAAGCGATAAGCCTCAACCTGCATGCCAACCTTATCATATTCCCATGTGTACATGTTCGCAATAGCACCTGTAAGGCGCACTCCGACGAGGTCACGCGGTTCCGAAAGCAAGTTCCAACGGCTTATAAGGCGCACCATACCGTTAGGACGGTAGTGTGACCAGCGTGCAGTGTTGTCGTCCTTACGCACCCATTCCCACACTTTTGTGCCATCCTCACGCCACAAAGTCTCTGTTCCGACTTTCTTGCCGTCTTTGTATGTCACCTCATACTGCTTCTGTCCGTTAGGATAAGTGTAGCTTTTCTTGCCATTAAGGACATAATATCCAGACTTCGCAAGCGGAGTAAGTGCGGACTGCTTGCCATAGACGGAGCCTTCAGCGTCCTTTGCAGTAACAATATCGCTGTCAATCCACGCCTCGTTGAACTCTATCTCAAGTCCCGGATAATTGGTTGTTGTGAGAACATGGATAAGACCGTCATGTCCCTGACGCATCGTAACATAACCCAAAGAAGGATGTGTCACACGGTGATGCTGTGGGAGGGTGACAGGCAAAGTCTTGAATTTCCATGTCTTGCCGTTATCGCGTGATATGGCAACGAAGCACTCATTACCATTCTTCCACTCTTTCGGAGGAGCGATTTTCTTCTTGTGCATATAGGAATCACCCACGATACAGAGTGCTCCGGACTGCAGACGGATGATGCAAGGGCGCTGTGCCGTGCCTGCCGGAGGGAAAGGTGATGGTGTGCCTTTTGACCATGTAGCCCCCCAATCGTGAGAGATGTTCTGCGGATTCCAACCATTGATACTGTTGTTCTTGCCTCCTGCGGAAAGCAATGTTCCGTTATCGTCCAGCATAACAATAGTAGAATGACGGCTGTCTGTGCGTCCTCCCATGTCGTGCCATGTCACACCGCCGTCCTGACTGCGGAGAAGGAAACTCTGTGCGCCTTTTCCGTCAAGAACAACAAAGAGTTCTCCCTTCTTGTTCTTGAACGCATTGGACACAGGCTGTGCAGTGTACTGCTCCAGTTTCTTGTCCATCTGAGGAATGGAGAATGTCCATGTCGCACCATTATCCGTGGATTTCATTATGCGGAAAGGCACATAATCGGTCATTCCTCTGCCACCACCGAAGAACCAAAGTGTGTCCTTGTCAGTGAAAAGCAGTGCAGACTGGTCATTTCCTCCCTGAGTGGTGAAAAGCAGTTCCGGCATATCCCATTCGTCACATCCATAGCGACGACGGCACTGAACAAATGTTGTACAGGTGTCTGCCTCCGCCTTTCCTGTCGGAGTAGAGAAATAAACGGCAAGGATATCGCCGTTGGGAAGCACCTCCATGCCTGCGGAATGCAGGTGGGTGTACACTCCCCAATCAAGTCCGACCTTCTCGCCCTGCTCCGTAGGAGTGTAACATGACGGCACAGGGAGTGCCATACGCACATTATAATAAGGTGTGTTTCCTGCATTAGTGACAGGAGCGGGCTTGCTTTGTTCAACACACTGCTGCGTGAATGGCACAATATCGCGCTTGGCAATCTCAAAGACAGCCCGACCGTCCGCATCTCCTACGGCTGCCATATTGGCACCGGCGGTTATGTTAGCACCCACCACAGTGTACTTGTGCTGTGGGAAAGCAGATTGGGCAGAGGCTGCAACAGCCCCTGCCACAAACATTATTGACAATATCTCTTTCTTCATTGCTTACTCATTAAGGTCTCTGAGATTCTTCCAATCGCTCTGCTCCGGAATGATTGTCATCTCCGGTTTGAGATATTCCTTCTTAGCATCAAAGGCGATGAGCACACCGTCATTGACACCTCCGTGAGATGATGCCGGACGGAAAGTCTGGATTTTGTCAGCCACTTCGCCTATATATTCCAGATGACCTGTTGCCGCATCCATCCAGAAAACCTTTTTTGCCTTGCCTGAAATGGTGCGGAGGTCTATCTTCATGTCACGTCCTGTATAGTTGTAGACCATAAGATAGTCCTTGCCACGTGTGGCGATGAGTCGGTTATACTGCTTTCCGTTCTCACCCGAAATGACCTTCTGGTCAGGGACACGCTCAAAATATGGGAAGGTCAGCATGAGTCTTTTCACATACTGCATCTGTGAGAAGCCCGGGTCTTTCATAGCCTGATACCATGTCTTCACATCACCGGCATCACCATAGCTTGTGCCATAGCCCGGCTTGAGGAACTGCATAATGGCATTGTGACCGTAAGTATGTCCGAAACTTCCTGCGAACACAGACCAGTAGGCATAACGGCGCACATCACAGTCAAGCCAACGCTTCTCATTTGCATCGTGCAATCCCTGAGGAATGTCCTCATAGGAAGGCTCTGCATCGATGACAGGCTTGATAGGTTTGTAAGCCCAAGTTGAGTCAACATACATCCAGTTATCCTCCTCGGTGTTGTCAGGAATAGGATAATCCTTGTTGCCCATACGCTGTCCGTAACGGCGGTGTCCGGACTGGAACATGTGGAAATCAAGCCACGGAGCCTTGGCAAACCATTTCGCACTGGTGTAGCGTCCGCGTGGATGGTAGGTCATAAGGTGGTTCTTGTCGATGGACTTGATTGTTGTGGCAAGAGTGTTCCACACATCAGCATTAATGTCTCCCTGGATGTCACCACCGATAATCCACACGATGTTCGGTGAGTTCTTGTAGCGGTTGGCAAGGAATGTGCCGTACTTGACAGCGTCTTCCTTGGACAAAAGACCTGCCTTCACAAGACCGCCCCATATACACACCATACCTATATATATACCTTCATGCTCCGCCTGCTTGACGATATAGTCCATGTGGTCCCAATAACCATAAACGCCTTTCCTGTCAATGTTCTGGAAATTCCAGCCGTCTATGTTGGACATCTGTCCGTAATGGTTGTAGGCTGGCACACCGTCAATGACCTGAATCTGCACCATGTTGTAGCCTGCCTCACGCACACGCTGCAGATAGTAGGCAGCCTCGGCGCGGTCAGTGCGCTCAGGCAGCAACCAGCCCGTCTCACCGAGCCAGAAGAACGGCGCACCGTTCTCATGCTGCAGGAAGCGTGAGTTCTCTGAGACTTTGAGTTTTCCGTTATCCCATGGTTTCTTGTTGCCTTCAGCAGAGGCAGTCCCTGCCACAAGGGCAAGGAGGAGTGTTGATAGAGCAATAATCTTTTTCATTGTCAGTTCTTTATTGTAATCATTTGGTTAGCAGTTGTCTTTATGTCGTAAAGGTAAGTCTTCGGCATGTTCACCGGATTGAGTTTCACCTCCGAATTGTTCTTTGTCTCGAGAGTTACAGGCACTTTGAAGAGTGGATTCGGGTTCTGTCCCTTGGCACTCTTGAGACCTTTTCCCTTCACAGGACAAGCTGTTCTGATGCGGAGGTTTCCTCCTATTGTAGAGCGTATCTTGCAAGTTGTGATACGTCCGCCCTTCCATGCAAGTTCCTCGATGACAAATCCGCCACGGCAGCGAATACCGGTCACCTTGCCTTCATTCCATACTGAAGGGATGGCAGGCAACAGATAGATTGCTCCATCATGGCTCTGCACGAGCATTTCCGCGATACCTGCGGTGCAACCGAAGTTGCCGTCAATCTGGAACGGTGGGTGGGCATCAAAGAGATTGCCGTAAGTGCCGCCCTTTTTCTTGTTCTTTCCGTATGCCACAAACTTATCATCAGTGAGTTTAAGCTGTTCCTTTATGAGTTTGTAGGCATGCTCTCCGTCCAGCATACGTGCCCAAAGGCATACTTTCCAACCCATGGACCAACCCGTGGAAGGGTCACCGCGATGAATCAGCGAGGTGCGTGCAGCGTCGAAAAGTTCAGGGGTGCGCAGCGGAGAGATAGAGGTTCCCGGATAGAGTCCGTAGAGATGACTGACATGACGGTGGTCGTCCTTCGGGTTATCCCAATCCTGCGCCCATTCCTGCAGCTGTCCCCACTTGCCTATTGTGCCCGGAGTCAGCAGTTTGGCGCGCTCAAGATAGCGTGCGGCAAGGTCGGCATCAACACCGAGGATAGCGGCTGCCTGTGCCACCTCACCGAAGATTTCAGCCACAAGCTGGTTGTCCATGGTGCATCCGGAAGCTATGTTCTTGCTGCCTTTGTCGGCAGGATGAAGATTCTCCGGCGATACGGAAGGACAGATGACAAGATAGCCTGTATTAGGGTCTTTGACAAGAAGTTCGTCAACAAACTGTGCCGCACCCTTCATGATAGGATAATATTCCTTCAGGAATTCCTTATCTCCTGTGAACAGATAGTGATTCCACAAGTGCTGGCAAAGCCATGGACCGCCTGTCATCCACAATCCTGAAGCAGCACGGTCGACAGGACCTGTGATGCGCCAGATGTCAGTGTTGTGATGAAGCACCCATCCTCCGACACCGTACATTGTCTTTGCTGTTGCCGCACCGGTAGTGCTGACATCCTTTATCAAGCTGAACAACGGACCGTTAAGTTCTGTAAGGTTGGTTACCTCTGACGGCCAGTAGTTCATTTCAAGGTTTATGTTGCAGGTGTACTTGCTATCCCATGACGGCAGGAGCTTGTCATTCCAGATGCCCTGAAGGTTTGCAGGTTGTCCGCCCGGCTGTGAAGAGCAGATAAGGAGATAACGACCGAAAGCGTAGTAAGTACCCACAAGGTAATTGTCATTATTCTTCGCAAACTGCTCCACACGCTGTGATGTGGTCAGATGACCGAACTTGTCAGAACCGAGCCACAGCTTGGAACGGTTCATGAACTGCTGGAAATAAGCGACATGAGTCTTTTTGTCCGCCTCATAGTCGTCAGCCATTGCCTTGCGGAGATAAGCCTTGCACTTAGCAGCCTCATCACCACTGATGTCGTTGTAGTTGACAAAATTCGTTGCTATGCTGACATAGACAATAGCCTCATCGGCACCTTCCACACAGATGATACCGTCGCGTGACACGGTCTTTCCGCCCTTTGTCTGCACGGCAAGCCTGCCTTGGAACTTGACCTTGCCTTTCAGTGCCTCATGGGTAGGCGTTACACCCTCGAGAGAAACTTCCTTGCCGTCGCTCTTGATAATAACATCATGGTGAGGAGACGACAGATTGGCATTGAACGTGATGCAGCCCGGCTTGGAGGCGGTAAGGCGCACCTTGATGACGTTGTCCGTAAACGAGGTAAGTGCCTCACGCTTGTAGCGCACACCGTTGACGGTGTACTGCGTGACAGCTATCGCCGAATCGAGCGAGAGATAACGCTCATAGTCGGTGTATCCGGCATGTCCCGGAGTGGAGATTGTCAAATCGCCGAAAGTCTGGTAAGGCATACCGCTGTTGCTGCCTGACATCAGATGCTCATCAGCCATCTGCTGTGCCTCGGCAAACTTACCGGCGAAGACAAGGCTCTGCACTTTCTTGTACCATTCTTTGGAAGTTTTGTTGGCGTTAGTGTTAGGTTGTCCCGCCCAGATTGTCTCTTCGTTAAGCTGCAGACGCTCCGTTGTCGGAATGCCATAGACCATCGCTCCAAGACGGCTGTTGCCAAGCGGCAACGCCTCTGTCCACACCTCTGCCGGTGAATTGTACCACAAACGGTACTGCTGCGCGCTCGCCGTGAGCGTGCAGAGCATTGTAACTACCAATGCTATAACGTTTTTTCTCATTCAGATGTTAGTTTGGGTTAGTGTTGCAAAGTTACAAAATAAATTTCAAATACCCAACCTTATCGCACATTATTTTATGGATTTAGTGGGACTTGGTCTTTAATAGGGTTTGTTTCATGAAGGAAAATGTAAATTAAAATATGGTAAATATGTCAAAGAACGCTATAATCTAACACTTGATTGTGATTACGGATACAAAGTTAATGCAAACCGAACGCAATAGAGCTTGCTCTTGATTGCTGAGGTGCAGCTTAACTTATGCAAAGATAGCACAAGGCGAATGCAATAAAGTTAACTTTAATTGCTGAGCCGAAGCCTATCTTATGCAAAGGTACAACAATCCACAAGCGATTCCAAATTTTATAGGGGTATCATTAGGGGTATATAACAGAAAAGCATAATAATCACACTCGAAATTATACCCTTTATGATATAATTTCATGAAAACACAAATATTTATACCCTTTGTGGTATAATTTGAAATATTTATAGTATCTTTGTACCCGAAAAGGTATAATTTCAATCATCATGAACAACATTTCCGTCACAGTAAAAGCTCTACGAAAAAAAGTACAAAATATTACCCGATTTTGAGGTAATGACTTAGCAACCGTCCCATTTACTGCATTTTGCCTTGAATTGCTTTTCAAGTAACTCCTTTTGGGTGCAAAGATAACACTTTCATTTTTATTCATGTAAATACTTGGACTTTATATCATAAAGTTACAACTTTTTTCGCTAATCACCATTTTTTCAGACAATTAATTTCGTCGAACTCGCGTTAATATCAATGTTGTATAAATACAAATGATAGATAATATGAAGGATATTCAGTATTTTTTACATGAAGAAGAAAAATATTTAGCATCATCACAAGCTAATCCGGAATTCGTTTGGAATGATGAGGATGAAGAATTTCACCAGAATGACCCATTGAGTTTTTTTACACAAAAAACCTTTTCAAACTTTCCAGCATAGTAATATTGATAAGGAAAACAACTATGGGCTAACCGAGGTTGAGAAAATGATATTTACTTGTTTTATTGGCAATATATCATACGCATTCAGAGATGATTATTATCCTGGAGAAGTACCAAAAATCGTTCGCGAAATGCAAATGGTACTTCATAATATAATAGTAAAGGCTCCCAAGTATAATGGAAATACATTATATCGCTTTACAAAACCCGGAGATAAAACAGATTTTAAAATTGGAGAGATTTATCAACCGCTTCATAGCCTCACAACTACAACAGAAGATTGGAAACAAAACAAAAGCGATGTTTATATTATAAAAACTCTTCCTAAAAACGAAACCCAAGCACATAATTTATACGTTATCTATAATCAAGGCAATGAGAACCAAGTTAATTTTTTAGAAGGAACTTCATTTAAAATTACAGATATAGAACAAATAGAAGACACTACATATAAACGAATTTGACACTTTAAGTTGCCAAAGGTAATCTTTCGCCGGATAAAAGGTGACACTTTACCATGCAAAAGGTTACCTTTCGTAATGTGAAAGATAACCTTTTATTATGTATTGTTTTATTAAAGGGTAAAATATTATATATCAACCAATTAGCAAGCAACAGACATCCATAAAAAGTTCTCCCCTCATTCCCTCGCTGAAAGCGGGAGGAATGAGGGGAGAGAACGGAGGGATAAAAACATCAAACAACCTTTTCCGTTATTTCTTTATGTACTTGTAGCCATTGAGGATGTAGACACCTTCCGGCAGTTTGTCATAGTCAGACGCGGAGCAGACATAAGCTCCCATGACTGTATAGACATGGTCGGTCTTGGCAAGTTGGGTGCTGTTGGAGATGACCGGGAACTTGTCGATGTTTGTGGAGATGTAGGAATCCTCCGCAATGCCTGCCTGTGCATTCAACGAAACCTTCTTGGCGTTCTCATCTGCGGAGTTCGTTGCCACCTCAAGGGTCACGGTGCAGGCAGGAACTTGGAAGTTATGAGCCTCCGTATTATAGTATGCAAGGCTGCGATATGACACAGGAATCTCCGCTTTCACTGTCTCGCCGGCTTTCACCTCCACACGCTTGAAGCCCACAAGACGCTTGTTGAGATTACCATAGCAACTGTTTCCGCCGAAAGTGGCGTAGACCTGCACCACCTCGGCACCGTCGCGCTTGCCGGTGTTCTTCACGTTTACAGTGACAACGGCGTCACCGCTTGTCTTGCTGATTGACTGCATGTTAAGGACAGGTGTCTCGTATTCAAACGTAGTGTAGGACAGTCCGTAGCCGAAAGGATACATCGGTTTCTCCGCCTGACACGGGTTCTTCGCGCCCTTGCCATAGTACATGTAGGTGTAGCCCCAGTCGTCGATGTTGTACTCCATCATGCCCTTGCGCTTGAACTCGGAGAAATTCTTTGCAGAAGGGTTCTCGCTCGGCAGTTCATCGATGCTGTTATACCATGTTGAGGTGAGCTTTCCGCCCGGGTTTATGTCACCATAGATGGCATCACAGATAGCTTGTCCCTGTGCCTGCCCACCATACCAAGCCTCCATGATGGCAGGGAGATTCTCCTTTGCCCATGTGATGTCTACTGACGAGCCTGTCTCAAGCACGAGGACAGTGTTATGGTTGGCTTCATAAAGAGCTTTCAGCACCTCGTCCTGATTGCCGGGAAGAGTGAGCTGCCAACGGTCGTGCGACTCTGTGCCTGTGGCATGGTCGGCAGGCTTGTCAAAGTTTGTGCCGCCTATGAATATCACAACGTCGGCGCGCTTTGCAACGTCAACGGCACGCTGTATCATGGTGGCAGAGGCTTTCTCATTGACATTTGCGGATGTCTTGCAGATATAGAGCGGGCCTTGTGTCTCTTCGGCAGGTATCTGTGGCGCGTCCGGATTGCTGAACTTGAACGACTGGTAGTTGCCGCAATAGCTGTTTGTGCCGGAGAACTTCACGTAAAGGTCATGCACACCGTTGACAATGGCAGGGTCAACCGTGGCTGTAACGGTTGTCCATTTTGTCCAGCTGCCGGTGTCTTTGTTGCTAACAGTGAGGAAGGGCTTGTTGTCCTTTGAGTCAAGGCAGAAGCTCACTGTGCCCAGGCCACTGCTCTTCGCGCCGCAAGTCATGGCGAAATCCGTGCATCCTGCCTCACCGAAATTGACTTTCTCGTAAAGGAAGATGTCACCCGGGGCAGTGTTCTCAAGGTTTCCAGCCCCCTTGTCATTGCTGCCTTCTCCACGCTTTGAGACAACCGCCTTGTCAAACGGCACGGCAGGAATGTCACCTGTGCGTGCCTTGGAGAGTTCAAAACCGAGTTTCTTTGTGAATGCCTCGTAAGGAGTTGTCGTGTATGTCGGTGTACCGGAGTAGTCACCGAGCATGATGGCATCGGCATACGGACCTATGAGAGCCACTTTCTTGTCCGCAGAGATAGGGAGCAGTCCGCCATCATTCTTCAGCAGTGTGATGGACTCCTGTGCCGCTTTCAGTGCCAAAGCCTGGTTTTTCTCACTTTCGAGAGTGTTGTCTATCGGGTAAGTGTAGTTGTCAAACTCACCGAGGGCGAAACGAGTCTCAAGCACGCGGACTACGGCTGTGTCGATGTCTTCCTCTGTAAGATTGATGTAACTCGGGTTGGCATTGATTATGGTCGTCTGCTTTCTGTCCTTTATCGGATAGTCCTTCTCCAATGCACGGAAAGCAGGGTCAGTGGCATTCATCGCCGCACGCTGCATCACTGAGGAGTTGTTCATGAATTCACAGTTAGTGTCGCAGCCCGCCTTTATGGCAAGTGTGGCGGCACGTGCCTCCATTACCGGCTGCACCTGTGTGGGCAGGGAAGAATAAGGGTCATGGATAGCGCTGAAGTCCTTGCCTCTGTTGATTTCTCCGTCTGCTGTATAGCCTCCGAAATAAAGATGCTTCGTGTCGCGATAGATGCAGGACAGGCCGGCGCAGTCTGACACGACATAGCCGTTGAAGCCCCACTCCTTGCGGAGGATGTCGGTGAGGAGCATCCTGTTGCCTGCGCATGGAAGGCCGCCATGGGAGTCCTTGTAGCCGGCGCCTGCAGCGTCCTTCTCGTTGATGTCTGTGGAAAGAGCATTGTAGGCCGCCATGACAGACTTCACGCCGGCGTTCTTCACCGCCATTTCAAATGCTGGAAGGTAGTATTCGCGCATGTTCTTCTCTGTCACGAACGATGTTGTCGACTGTCGTCCCTGCTCATAGTTGTTGGCTGCAAAGTGCTTTGCGCAGGCTATAATCTTATAATAAGGTGTCTCGGGAGTCAGCTCTCCTTGGAATCCTTTGACAAATTCCACGGCAAGAACGCCCGTGAGGAATGGGTCTTCACCATAGTTCTCCTCCTCACGTCCCCAACGCGGGTCGCGCGACATGTTGATTGTCGGTGACCAATAGTTCAAGCCTTTACCTTTGTTTATATGGTAGATGCGAGCCTCGTCGGATGTCGCGCTGGCACAATCATAGATGAGTTGTGGGTCCCAAGTGGCGGACATGCCCTTGGATTCCGGGAAAGAGGTTGCCGGTCCGGAGCGTGCCACACCGTGGATAGCCTCGTTCCAATACTGGTAGGACGGCAGGATAGTGACGCCATTGCGTCGTATCGGTTCGCTGACATTGTTACCGAGCTGGTCGACTTTCTCACGCAGTGTCAGTTCCTTGCATAAGAGTTTCGCACGTTCATAGAAGCTCAGCGATGTGTTCATCCATGGGAAATCGTCTGCGGAGGCTGACATGGCAACTGCCAGGAAAGCAGTAAGAATGGTTTTCTTTTTCATTGTTCGTATGATAGTTTAGTTATGGATTATTTTTTACAGTTTGATGCTTCATGCCACAAAATTAGTGATTACATAAATAAAAAACAGGGCAAAAACTGACGAAAACAGAGGAGAAAAGATGGTTTTCGCATGGGAAACAAATGTTTTTACGCTATTGCCGGCGGAAACAACGGTAATTGTTTTTGGTGTATAGCGAAGAAAAATATTGCTCTAAGAATCCAAAGAATTCAAAGAAACTGCAGCTTCGCCTTTGCACAACCTATTTGCATTGGGAAGAAAATTTCTTTGGATTCTTTGGATTCTTAGAGCAATAACTGCTTTGAGGAACATTGCCATAGGGGCAAGTAGCTGCCACAGGCTATTCCACTGTACTACTTTCCTGACACGATGGCTCTTCCTTCGCACTCTTTCGGAACTCGGAAGGGGACATTCCGGTGTGCTTCTTGAAGCATTTTCCGAAATACTTCGGGTCGGAGAATCCTACCTTATACGCTATCTGCGAGAACGGTTCGCGAGTGCCTTTGATAAGGTCTTCCGCTCGCTGCATGCGCACATGGCGAAGGAAATCGGCAGGCGACATGTCGGCAATCTCCTTTATGCGCTCGTAGAATACTGTACGCGACATTTTCAGTTCCGAAGCCATATTGTCCACACGGAGGTCGGAATCGGCGATATTCTCCTCTATGTAGGCAAGCAACTTGTCCATGAACACCTTGTTCTCATCGATGAAATCGGGAGTTTTCAACAGGAAACGCACCTTTCCGGCGTCAGCCTGCTCCACTGCTTCCTCTGTGATTTCGACCTTCTTGCGACGCATATAGTACACCATGCCATACACGATGCAGAACAAAAGGCACAGCACGCACAATGCCCTGCCCCACCAACTCTCGAAGAATGTCGGTTCGGCATAGATGTCTATCGACTTGACATTGTCCATCCATACACCGTCACTGTTGGTGCTTTTGACATAGAGTTTATGGTTTCCGGCAGGGAAATCGGTGAACGAAGCACTGTTGCTGCCACGGCGGAGGTAGGTCCAATGGCCGTCATCAAGGCGGTAAGCGTAACGGATTCCGCTGTTCTCTGCGTAGTCAAGTGCTGAGAAATAGACGGTCAGAGTGCGTTTGTCGACACTGACTTCCAGGCGTCCGATGTTGAGCAACGGCTTCATACCCTCATTGTCGTGATAGTCTATCGCTGTGAACACTATGGACGGACAGTAGTTGCTTCTATTCATCTGTCGTGGCAGGAATGAGAGTGTGCCACCCTCCACGGCAAGGATTATCCTGTCAGTCTCGGCATCATGGGACGGCAAGGCTTCCGTAATGTTGACATCGCCAAGGTCATCAGCACCGTATTCCGTGACATTTCCGCTCTTGTCAAGACGGAAAATGCGGGAGTCACTGACCATCCACAGGTTGTCATCATTGTCGCGCACGAGTCCTTGGACTGTCTGTTCGTTCTGCTTGTTGACCTCCTTGAACTTCAGACCGTCGGCAAGCAGGTTCTTGGACGTAAGCAGCTGGCAGCCACCGCCAAGTGTTGCGACATAGATTCTGCCATCCTTCATCCTGCATGTCTGCATGACATCGCTGCTCAGAAGCGAGTTTCTGTCGTTGTTTTCGTGGCAAGAAATGTAGAAACGGGTGGGAGCCCCATATGTGAACTTGTCAGAGAAGGTCACCAATCCACCTGTTGTTGAGACAATGACAACACCGTCCGGTGCCACATCTATGCGTCTCACCTTGTTATGTTTGGACATGTCCCAGGCAAGGTTTCCGTTCTTAGCGTTCTCAATGCTCCATATCCCGCCGAGGGTGATGATGTTGAGACCGCCGTCGAAGGTGGCGACGAGTATGCGCCCGCGTGTGTCTTCGCAGATGTCATAGATATTGTCGCTGCTGATGGAATACTTGTCGTTTTTGTCACAAACGAAATGGGAAAGTTTTCCGTTAGGCCATCTGAGATAGAGACCGTCACCTTTTGTGCCTATCCAAAGCCTGTCTTTGCTGTCACGATACAGCGCATAGATGCCTTTTCTTGCACGAAACTCGAAGCCGGCGCCATAGAGATTACCGTCGATAGTGCCTGTAATCACAGTCCCATCCTTGTCTTGAAGGACAGCGCGCGTCTCACGATTGTCGCTGCGGCGACTGAGACTGACATTTGTTGTCATAAAACTTACCAGCGCAAGGTTATGCGGACACAACGCCCAGAGATTTCCTTGGTGGTCACTGTAATAACGCCGGATGCGTGGCACAACACGCTTCAAACTGTTTGTCGGCACCAGCGGATAAGCTACAAGTGTCCCTGTGCGCTCATCAAAATAGGAGAAAGTGCCGTTTGTCGGCACGACCCACACTGTTCCATTACTGTCTTCATGGAACAAAGGCTTGTCGGAATGCGTCTCATCCGTAACGTTCGGCAAGGACGCATGAAGCCATTTCACATTGGTTTCCTTAGCGTTGAGATTCACAAGAGCCACTCCCGTAGCTGCCGTAAAGCACCACAGGCGGTGCTTGGAGTCAACAAAGATTTCCAGAACCTCCGCAGAACCGCTGCCGGAATCTTGCAGAGAGATATGCTTCTCGCTGCCATTCCTTGTGTCAAGCACCACTATGCCGGCATCGGTTGCCATGGCTATACGGTTGCGGTCAATAGGAATGCAGGAGTTCACGTGCCTTCCTTTGCGTGGCTCAAGCCATGTCTTGCCGTTCATGACATGGACATAGTCGTAGCGTTCCTTGGAGACAAACTTGCCATCACAGTACGCTCCCTTGCCCGTAAAGCACCATTCGCGCCCTTTTTCGTCAAGGCAGACCTTATGGAGCTTGCCCGGAAACGAGAACCGCTGGATCCCTTTGCGCTCACGGAGAAGAGAGTCCGTGACCCTGTAATGCTCCGTTTCCTTTCCGACGAACCATGTATGACCGTTGGAAAGCGGATAAACCTTGCGGAGCTCGAACGGTTTCCGTATGCTGTTCGCACCTTTGCCCTCACCGTAAGATGCTATTATCGCCGATGCATCGATATACTCACAGATATGGCTGTCGAAAAGATAAGCCCTATCTGTGTACGTAACTGTCCACAGATTGCCGTTATGTCCGTGGGCGATATGGCTCAGGTGGTTGGTAGGCAATACGGTTTTGCCCGGCACATTACGGAATGTGGTGAACTGATAGCCGTCATAACATGACAGTCCGTTCCACGAAATCATCCATGCAAGGTTGTCCGTGGAATGCACAAGTCCGGAGATTACGCCTGCCGGCAGTCCGTCTTCCGTTCCGAAAATGCGCACTTTACAACGCGGCTGTACCGCTGCCGCCACATTATCCAGTGACAGCAACAGCACAGCCAGTATTGTTGTAATGATGTGTTTCAAAATAGTATCAGAGATATTTCGTGCTTATTTTCCTGCCAAAGCGACCTTCCAGCGCTCGTATGCAGCCTTGTATTCGGCTGCCTCAGCCTCCGGTTTCTCTGTCGCAATGTGCTTCAGAGTCTTGAAAGCGTCATCACTGTCCTTATAGATTCCTGCACCGATGCCTGCACCATAGGCAGCACCTACACTGCCGTCTGTCTCATACAGCTCGATTGTCGCTCCTGTAACGGCGGCAAGAGTACGGCGGAACAGCGGTGAGAGGAAAAGGTTTGCATGTCCCGCCTTGATGGTCTTGATGTCCATGCCCATCTGTGCCATGATTTCCATGCCATAGGCGAAGGAGAAAGCGATGCCTTCCTGAGCAGCGCGAAGCATGTGTGCCTTGGTGTGAATGTTGAAATTTATGCCGTGGACAGACGCTCCCGGATTCTCATTCTGCAGCACACGCTCCGCTCCATTGCCGAAAGGAATGACGCTAAGTCCCTCTGCTCCAACAGGAACAGACTCTGCAAGGTCGTTCATTTCGCTATAGGAAATGCCCTCCGGAGCCACAGTGCGCTTCATCCAAGCATTCAGAATGCCGGTGCCGTTGATGCAGAGAAGCACGCCGAGACGGGTGTCCGGTTGGTTATGGTTGACATGTGCGAAAGTGTTCACGCGTGATTTCGGGTCGTAGTTCACCTCACCGAGCACACCATAAACCACACCTGATGTTCCTCCCGTTGCAGCAATCTCGCCCGGTTTCATTACATTCAGGGAGAGAGCATTGTTAGGCTGGTCGCCGCCACGATAGGAAATAGGTGTGCCTTCAGGGATGCCAAGTTCATCGGCGATAGCCTTGCAGACACGTGACTGCACTGAGAATGTCGGCACAATCTCCGCAATGATGTCGTCAGAGAAGCCGAAATGGTTCATCACATCACGCGAAACCTCATTGTCCTTGAAGTCCCAGAACATTCCTTCCGACAGACCTGAAACGGTTGTTTTCTTGTCTCCGCCTGACAGACGCATGGCGATATAGTCGCCCGGAAGCATGATTTTGTCGATGTTATTATAGATGTCAGGCTCGTTTTCCTTGACCCATGCGAGTTTGGCAGCCGTGAAATTGCCGGGAGAGTTAAGCAGATGACCGAGGCATTTCTCACCTCCGATAGCCTCAAAGGCAGCGTTTCCGTAAGGCACGGCACGTCCGTCGCACCAGATTATTGACGGGCGCAAAGGTTTTCCGTCCTTATCCACGCAGACAAGTCCGTGCATCTGGTAGGAGATTCCTATCGCTGCGACTGCGGAAAGTGGAGAATCTCCACCGATTTTCTCACAAACGCGCCGGGTGGCGGCACACAGTTCGTCCCACCACATCTCAGGTTCCTGCTCTGCCCATCCTGCCTCTTTGGAGATTATCGGTGCCTCCTGGTCAGGATATTGCGCACTTGCCACTGTCTTTCCTGTCGCTGCGTCGACGACAGAAGCCTTTACTGAAGATGTCCCGATGTCATATCCCAGCAAATATTTCTTTTCCATAAGTCGTATAGTTTTGTTGTTTGTATGGTTTTAATCATTATGTGTTAAACAAGCCAACGGAACGACAATGCAGCCTTTCCATGACAGACGCATTGACATTCCGTTAGCAAAATTAATAATAAGTTCTGAATAATACAAATTTTATGGGCAGAATTTCAATGTTATGCCGCATCTTGTTCGTTTATCTGCCAACTTGTTATTCCGCGCTCTTTTGTGCTGAACGCTATGCCGATGCTGACGATTGGCAGGTTGAGAAGTGAGAAGCGTGCCGGATAGTCCTTCAAATCTATCTGCTGCATAGCCTCCTCGCTTGGCGCATCAATCTTTGTTTCTATCAGATAAAGCTTGCCGAAGAGCTTCATCACAAGGTCAACACGACCGTCGGAAGTATGCACTTCCACATCGCCATAGCCTACGAAAAGCGAGAAGATGACGTAGAGCATCTGCTGCCAGTGACCTTCGTAATTAATGTTATCACAATAAGGGACAGTCTTGAAGAACTTCTGCAAAAGTTGCAAAGCTCCATCCATATCGTTCTGATAGAATGCGCGGACAAGGCGGTTGATGGTCATGTTCGTATCGGACGATTGTATATAGTTTGGCAACAATGCCTTCATCAGTCCGATACGCACCTCATTGTTCGGGATGTCAAGTGTATATAGGTCGAACAATTCCGAGTAGTCTTTTATGGTGACATACCCGCTTTGGTACATCAACGGCATGATTGAGTGCATTGTTTCCACAGGCGTGTCAAAGTCATCTGCAGTCGCCTCGATTCTTGAGCCTATCTCTGACGGCAGAGTGTTGTATTTCCGCATCATCTCTATGAGATAAGTCGGAGTGCCGGAACTGAACCAATAGTTGCCTATCTGCATACGGTTAAAGCAGGTCAGGAGGCTGAACGGGTTGAAGATGTCCGGCGATACGGAGGAGAAATGGTAACCGTCGTAGTTGTATTTCAACCGTTCTATCGCTTCTTCGCGACTGACTTTCAACTTCTCTGCCAGCAGATCAATGTCCTCACTCATGTCGGTGAGCAGTTCTTCTTTTGTGATTCCGCAGATGCCGGCGAATCTGTCCCACATCGTGATGTTGTCGATGTTGTTCAGTTCGGAGAAGATACTGAGCTGCGAGAACTTTGTTATTCCGGTGAAGAACACAAAGCGCAGATATGGGTCGCAAGCCTTCAAAGGACTGTAGAACGCACGCATTATGTGGCGAAGATTCATCAGTCTGTCTCCCTCGTGTGCCACATCAAGCAGCGGAGCGTCATACTCATCGATGATGACGACCACCTGCTTGCCGGTCTTTTTGTATGCAGCCTCTATCAAATCATCAAGATGTGAGAATGTCGGCATCCTCTCTGTGGCGTAAATACTTTCGTATCTGCGCATCTGGCGCAACAGATATTCCCGCAATTGTGCCTCGTCCATGTGCTTGTCCTTGCTCATGTCGAAATGCAGCACAGGGTATTGCTCCCATTCTTTCTCAAGCTCCGCAATCTTAAGACCCTCAAAAAGCTCCTTGCGCCCTTCGAAATAGCAATGCAAAGTACTTGCGAGCAACGACTTGCCGAAACGGCGCGGACGACCGAGGAATACATTTTTTGCATTCCCGTTTGCCAGATTATACACATAATCCGTCTTGTCGATGTACAAGTAACCTTTCGTCCTTATTTCCACAAACGACTGTATTCCGAGTGGGTATCTGTGCTTTTCCATACTCTTGATTGCTTTTTATTTCGCCACAAATATACTACTTTTTGCCGACATAAGCAAATTTGCATTCTCTTTTTTGCGCCTTTATCTTACGGAAGGTGAACAATCAAAGATGTTTTGACGACAGAAGAGCCGTACATGTCATACCATCATCCATGGCTATGCCATTGAAATGACAGTTTTAAAACGGTGAAAAATCTTTACAAACGAAAGCAATGGGTTTTCTAATTATTTCTGTTCAAAAACCTTGAAAACACGTCTTTTCAAGGGGAAAATAATACTTTCACAAATCATTTCTATTAAAATAAAGAGCAAAAGGTATCACTTTATGATTCAAAAGCTATTGATTAGTATTGCCATTCGATACCTTTTGGACTGTAAAGTGATACCATTTGTCATGTCAAGCGTTACCTTTCGCTATAAAAATGGATAGTGAGAAGAATACAAATATCCTTATACCATTGATTACCAACACAGTATAAAAAGCATAAAATCCACGCAATAGTTTTGTTTTCCATGTGTGATTTTAGTTTTACGCGACTATTTGCGTTAAAAAAGGCGTGAGTTTTCTAATTTCCATTCGCTTCCACCCTACTCATGCTTCATCACCCCCGGGTCGGTCTTCCGTGGTCGGAGGATGCGCTCAGCCTCAGCAAATTTCCTGCCACGGGACAGACTGACATTCAGTTGCAGAGTCACTTTGTTGCCCATATCGCCGGAAGAGACACGGAGATTCCTATGCAGATTGCGGTTGAGAAGCTCAATGTCGTTCACCGCAACATCCTTGCGGAAAGGGTTCTGCCAATGGAGTGCAAGGTTGAAAACGTGGTTGAAACGGTAGGAAGCAGACAGGGATGTCGTGATGCAGCCCTTCGATTTTGTCTCGCCTTCCATGAAACTCCAGCCGTTACCGGCAGAGGCGGAGAGCATAAGCCTGCCGAGATAGGCGTTCATCTGCGCACTGTACATCAGCGAAGTGAAGGTGTGCGTATAGTCATCGCCATAGTTCCAGCAGCGCGACACTGCTCCGTAAAGCGACACATCGAGCTTGTCGGCAATGAGATGCAGGGTTGTATAGTCACCGACAAACATCATCCTGATTGACCCTTGGTTACGCCTTGTGAACAAGAACTGCGTCGTGCCGTCGTCCAAAGTGTTGCGAGTAATGTTCTGCATTATGGTGTTGCTCCTGTAATAAAGGTACATGGCGGAGAGCTGCGAATCGACTTTCTTCCCCGCAAACGACAGCAGGAGACTGTGCTCATTGCGGTTGTCGGGCTTCAAGGAAGGATTGCCGACGGTCATTTCCTTTATCACGCCCGACGGCAAAGGCACTGTTTCGTCGGTTGTCGTGACATCGTTCAGGAACATGTTCTTCGGTGCGTGGATTGACAACTCGTAATTGTAACGCACGAAAAAGGCAGGCGAGAACTTGTAACTCAGCATCACGACAGGACGAGGCAGCGTATAACGGAACGACTCACCGCCCTGAGTGTAGCGTTTTTGTGCCAGTCCAATGCCGGCTTTCCAACCCAGTTTGCCTGACGAACCGCGCAACTGTGCATAGGCGTAGACCTCCGATTGGCGCATCAGGGGTGAGTTGGCAATATCGCCGGAGTACTCGTTGCTTATGCGGTCACGGCTGTATTGCAGCCCTGCCGACAGCGTGAAAGGCTTCAAACGGTTCTCGTACAGCACCTCACCGCTCACAGAACGCATCTTTCCTCGCACACTATAAGCATACTCTCCGACATCTTCGCGACGGTAGTCATAACGGCTGCCGACATACGCTGCCGTGGCATTGGCGGTCAATGTCTGCTTGTGCGGAAGATTGACATTGACATATAGGTCCAGCTGCGGTGAGGAATAGCGGTCGCGAATGTTGGAGACAACATTTGCAATGCCCACCGGTGTCTCCATTTCCCGAACGCGTCGTGCCTTGGGAGCGTGGGAGAACGCACCCGACAAAGCCACATTAAACTGATATTTTCCTTCATCCGCAAGACTGTATCTGAGGCGCATCGTGCCGTCAATGCCTTTGTCGGGATTGACAATGTCCTTGGCAAAGGCGGTGTACTCTGTACCGTCGGCAAGGGTGTAGGTAGTGGTTTTCTCCGTCATAACTCCGTCACTGTAGCGCAATCCGCAACCGTAATCCAAGGAAATCTCACTCTTGCCACGGTTGAAGCGTGCGAAAACGTTCTGCGAACCGCGCAGGCAGGTCAGCGGTTGCGTAAGTTCTCCGCCAATGGTGTAGCCGCTTGTCGGTCGCACTACATTGATGTTTATTACATAAGCGATGTCCTTGCCGTAGCGCAATCCCGGCTCGCGGATGAAGTCAACAGACTTTACAGCCGCCATTTCCAGAGCCAAAAGGTCTTGGGAGGTAGCGACAATGTCGTTGATGCGTATCTGCACACCGCCGAGAATGTCAGGGGATTTTATCTCCTTCGTCACCTCATCGACAGAGATTCCCGGCAAGGCGAGGGTTTTAAGGAGGGAATAGCCGGTGGCGGAAGCCTCCAACTGCCTGCGTGTGGGGAAGATTCGCTGGCCGTTTTCGGTGTTCACAACCCTGTGTCCCTGCACCGTAACCTCCCCTATCTCTATCGGTTCTTTTACAGAAACGGTGTCGGAAGGCTCCTGTGCCAATAATGGTGCGGACATAAAAACGAAGCATGACAACACTGCTCCCGCCATGCTTCGCCGGCAGGAAAACGCTTGCCGGAATGCCATTGTGGCAAGCGTAGGATGAATAAAATCAAATAAATAAAAGCCCATATCTTTGCATCTGTGATTTGTTTGCAGTGCAAAGGTATGGGCTTTTTATGTTTTAAGTGAGGAAAACTGTCTGACATTTGCCTGACATTATTCCTGACAAACGGCTAACAACTTGTTTTTCAGTCGCAAGAAGTTTTGTCCTTCAGCATATATGCACGTCCTCTGTCCGACTCGATGTGCAGGTTTCCGTACTGTTCTATGATAGGTTTTATCCTTCGGACGAGCGTGTAGAGCGTGTCACTCGCATCCGGTTTCTTGGGCCAGAGGTCAGCGCAAATCCTCTCTTTCGGCAGTCGGTGGGCATCGGAAAGGAAGAACATTTCCATCAGACGGTGCTGCATAGGCGTGAAGCGCACCTCCTCTTTCTCCGCTGTGTAAAACCGTTTGCATGCCAAATCGTAGGACAAACCTCCAAAACTGACCACATCTTCCACCGCATTTGCCGCCACCAAAGGATGCCGCCGGCGATGCCACAGCACCCCAACCGTCCACAATGCCGTCAGCAACAGTAGCACTGCCGTCATCCTTTGGTCAGACATCCGCAGCACAGTAAGGAACGGGCAGCAGGCGTCCGCTTCAAGAACAGTGGCGTGACGGTCACCGATTCTGACCATTCTCACAGAGATTGCCGCCGTGTCCCTTATCTCCGCAATGGCTATATTGCTGCGATAAACACTGACGGTGTCGGGAGTTATGACATCGCTCCGCTGCTGTCGCAGTGCCACGGCAAGTGCCCTGTCTGCCTCATGTTGCAGGCAAGCACTCTGATTCTCGTAACTGCAATAGCTTGAGAACAGCGCACTGAGAAGCAGCACAAGGAATACTGTTATTGAAAGGTATGGTTTCATAAGGAAACTTTGTTAAAAAAATAGCCATTTTGTTGCATTTTTTTTGTGTAATTACACCTATTTAGGCAACAAAGTTACGTTTTTATTTTGAATTATCCCAAATTTATCAGAACAAAATCAAAGATACAACACTGTTATTACATTATTTGTCACTTTCCAAGACTTTCATCTTGCAGCAAAGTCCTTTTACTAAGTTTTGAAGACTGCATCAAACCCGGAAATAAGCCAGCGAATCTCTGTAATCATCCTGTGCCGTAAGACAAGTGTCCGTAAGATAGTCTTTTATGCGCGGCCATTCTCGCAACCCACGGTAATAGAACATTTTCAGTTCATCCGTTATAATAAAAGGTATGATTCCGTTGGCAAGGCATTCCTTGAACATTACAAGCCGTCCGACACGACCGTTTCCGTCCTGAAACGGATGAATCAACTCAAACCTCCAATGGAAGTTTAGAACGCTCTCAAGGTCTTTCTCCTGCAAAGACCGGTAATCGGACAATAGCGCAGACATATCCTGCGCAACATCTTCCGGCAACGAAGTCTCAACACCTCCCACTTCGTTTGGCAGGCGTTTGTACTCTCCGACAGCAAACCAACTTTTGTCACTGTCGGAAGTTCCTGCCTTCAGAAGCGAATGAAGATGTTTGACAAACTCCTCGGTCAGAGGTTCTTCGGCATTGGTGATGATATAATCCATGCAGCGGAAGTGGTTGGATGTCTCTATCACATCATCGACATTCACAGCCTCTTCCGTCACTCCTATTGTGTTTGTCTCAAAAATATAGCGTGTCTGCTCGTGCGTCAGGCGGCTTCCCTCAATATGGTTTGAATTGTATGCCATATCAATCTGTGTCCTATGGTAAATCCCACCCTTAAGGCCCGTTTCGCGTTCCTCTCGCAGTCGCAGCAGCAATCGCTGTGTTATTTTCGTATCACTCATGGTTTTTCTTTATTTCTCACTTATTGCTATCACATCACATTTACAGGACTCCATCGCATCAAGTCCTCGCGGACATAACCCACACGGTCACCATAGCCGAGCTTATACCAGCCTTTCTCAAAGCCAAGGCATGGGTAGGAATCCGGCACACAGCCTTCCTCTGACTCTATCGTCCCAAGTTTCGGACTCGCTGTTGACGGTCGTTGACGGACATTTATTGTGCCGAAGTCTCTTGCAAAAAGGAAGCCGTTGCCTTTTTCTGCCGAGAAATTGACAACACGTGCACCGGCTTTCGGCACAAGACCATAGTCCTGAACCGCCACAAGATAGTTGTCGCCGCTCTCGCCAATGTAACGGCTGACAGAACCATTTTCCCGGATAACGACATCAGCGGATGTCGCCCAACGTTCGTCAGGCGTAAGCAAATCGGCGGAAACGATACTCATTTCTGCCGTCGGACGGAAGTTTTTAGAATGCCATTCAAGTGTCGCGCCACCGGCAAGGTCGGCGAAAAGGTAATGTCCTTGGTATTTCATGGAAACGGGAATGACAAACCCTTTGCCTTCGGTGATTACAAACGGGGCATCCCTGAACATCGAATCAACAAGGCACAATCCTACAGGAGCATCGAAT
>JAAGKN010000361.1_pt1 | contig 56424 bp, 63 predicted proteins | sample 6206371 | NCBI WGS metagenome assembly JAAGKN01 (sample SAMN11533720, study PRJNA540317) | gut metagenome | isolation source: fecal pellets from male and female animal of same cohort | host: Peromyscus leucopus | place: USA:CA | collected 2017
ACATCGTCTGCATGATGTCATTCCGTACAAGATCTCAATTCAACAATTTTGCAGTTTTGTAGCGTATTGTGCATCAGCTTTCCCAACCGTATTTGCAAAGAAGCAAAGTAATCACTTACATTGCGGCTGATTTCGCGAACGTGGCGTAATTGGTAGCCGCGCCAGACTTAGGATCTGGTGTCTCACGACGTGGGGGTTCGAGTCCCTTCGTGCGCACTTTGAAGAGCTGGCCATTGCAGGCCGGCTCTTTTTTGATTTTGATTAGGATTATTGTTTCCCTGTTCATATTGTTGTCTTCTGATTCCGATATTGTGTTGAATCTTGGAGTGCATTCCGTAAAACATCTTCACGTGTGGATGTGTTGAGTTTAAAAAGGGTGTAATTGCCGGTATAAATTTGTTACCGGTGTTTTAAGTTGTAAAGTATCATTAATGTTTGTGGTCTATGAGAAACAATACTTCAGGAATTACAGGTTTTATTTTTTCAATTTTGGCAGTCTTGTGCGGATGGGTACCTTATGTAGGTGGAATATGTTGGGTGCTGGGTGCGATTCTGTCAAGTGTTGGACTTTCAAATCGTCCTAACGGATTGGCATGGGCAGGTTTTGCCATATCCTTTTTATGGATTCTGACGTATATTACAGTTGGTCTGATGTTTGACACCATTGTAAGTTTCACTTTATGGCCATACTATTTGTGGTAGTATGCGAGAGGGTTGTGTTATAATTGTAATGTATTGGGATTATGAAAGATAATTTATCTTCCGGGACGGTGAATATGGCTACAATGCCCTTGAGATGGGGTCATTTCCGTGTTTTGGCATCAGCGTCTATGGAGCAGATAATAGGGACGTTATTGTCGGGATTGGTGGGGATAATAATTCCACTCATCAATCTTGTGTCTTATCCTGAACTCTCGTCGTTGGTGCAGGGTGTCATAGGAGCATCAGGGTTGACCGGAATTGCCGTAGGCTCGTTGGTTATAGGGAAACTTTCGGATAAAGAGGGTTATCTGCGTTTATTCCGTTTATGTCCGATACTGATTATGTGTGGTTCCCTTTTATCCTTTCTTATTCCTGATGTGGTAACATTGATATTGGGTTTATTCATAGCCGGATTCGGAGTCGGGGGAGGTTATTCCCTTGATGATTCATATATATCCGAGATAATGCCGGATAAGTATAAACTGTTTATGGTAGGAGTTGCCAAAGCCACATCTGCGTTAGGATTTATAGCGGTGGCTGCGTTCTCTGTGTGGATATTGAGAATGGGATTGCCTCCGCATAAATGGTATTTCCTATTGTTGATACTCACTGTATTGGGTTTTGTGACATTATTGTCCCGGATACGTTTCCGCAATTCTCCCCGCTGGTTGATGGAGAAAGGGGAGAGGTCGAAGGCAGAATTGGCTGCGGAGTATTTTCTTGGTAAAGATGTGCGTATAGCACCTTTGCCACAACGGAGTGTCGTAAAGCCGTTGTCGAATGGTGAATTTTTTAAGGGAGAGATGCTGAAGAAAGTAATATTCAGTGGCATTCCGTGGGCCTGTGAGGGTGTTGGGGTATATGGCGTAGGTGTATTTCTTCCGTTGTTGATAATAGCGCTTGGTCTGGATCATTCGAGTGCTGTGGGTGAGGCTAAGGTTGCCAATTCAGTTATGCTTACCACGATAGTCAATTGTTTTATCCTTCTGGGTTTCGTCATCGGTCTTGTCATAGTGAGACGTGTTTGGCACGTAGGTATGTTGACAGGTGGATTCATCGGTTCGGCGCTGGGGTTGGGGATATTGCTTATGGCTTATCTGTTGCATTGGCCTTTGTGGATTTCAATAATAGGATTTCTTCTTTTTGAAGTATGTCTCAATGGAGGTCCCCACCTTATAACCTTTATTATCCCGGCGCAGATATATGATGTGGCAAACAGGGGCTTCGGCAACGGGTTGGCGGCAATGATAGGTAAGATAGGGGCAATAATAGGAGTGTTTGTCATGCCGATGTTGCTGAAAACCGGAGGAATCACATTGGTTCTTTCAGCCTGTATAGGTGTCAGTTTATTGGGAGCATTAGTGTCAATTATATATGGCAGGCAGGTACTTCCCAGGGATGACAGTGGAAAATAAAATGGATGCTTGGCGACATATTCAAAAATAAATTGTTATCTTTGCAGATTAATGATATATGTTCTCTTCTCTAATATTGAATGTTATGGACAGACTGAAAGTAAAGATTATAAATAAGAGTCATCATCAGTTGCCCGATTATGGCACTTTTGAGGCTGCGGGAATGGATGTCAGGGCTTATCTTCCGGATGGTCCGGTGACGTTGCGTCCCCTTGAGCGCGCGTTGATAGGGACAGGATTATATATTCAACTTCCATCGGGATATGAATGTCAGATTCGTCCGCGCAGCGGTCTTGCCCTCCGTCATGGTCTTTCGATAGTAAACACTCCCGGAACTGTCGATGCTGATTACAGAGGCGAGATTAAAGTTATTCTGATTAATCTGGGGCAGGATGATTTTGTGGTGAATGATGGTGAACGAATCTGTCAAATGGTAATTGCACCGTATTCCCATGTGAAATGGGAGCCGGTCAAGGAATTGGACCGCACGGCACGTGAGGACGGTTCGTTCGGTCATACAGGTGTGGATTAATAATTGGCAAAAGTGAGAAAATTAATATATCTGACACTTGCGGTACTGACTGCAACTCTTGTGTGGGCATCCGGAGGACATGAATTGTCTTCCGCACAGCGTGCGGCCAAAGCCCGATATTATTATATGGAGGGTGTGAGGCTTCAGGCTGAGGATAAAGGTGCCGAGGCATACGAGATGTTCAAGCACGCCATGAAGATTGATCCCGGATATACGGAAGCCTCTTCTGCATTTGGTATCGGTCGTTTGTATATAAACAATGATTCCTTGCAGACTCCGGATGCTTATATGGATGCGTTGGCTTATATGCGACCTTTCGTGGATAAATATCCGGGAGATTATCAGGAATCGGTGTATTATGCATATCTGGCATCTCAACTTGACATAGCCCCTGAGGCGGTAAGAGTCTATGAACGTGTGGTGTCTTTATGCCCTGAGCGAAGCGATGTTCTTCTGCGGCTGGCAGATGTATACGCTATGATGGATAGTGTGGACCGTGCTGTTGAGACTCTTTCCAGATATGAAAAGATAGAGGGTAAATCCTTTCCGTTGAGTTCAAGAAAAATTTCCTTCCTCATAGGTGCGCATGACACTGTTCGGGCTCTTTCTGAGGCGGAGTCCTTCATAGCATATAACCCGGGTGATTTATCCGGATATATAATGAAAGGTGCTGTTTATGAGAGTATAGCGAAGCCGGATTCCGCTTTGAAGTATTATCTTAAGGCGGAAGAGATGGATCCAGAGGCGGGAAGAACCAAAGTCATGCTGGCCAATTTCTATCGAGGTATTAATGACTCGGTGAAATTTGACGATTATACATATAAGGCTTTGTTGAGCGAGGAGTTTGATCTGGATCAGAAACTTGCAATCCTGACAGATTATATCCGGACACTTCTTCAGAATAAGTCGGATTATTCGCGTGGTGATTATCTGTTCGATGTCTTGAATTCCCAATACCCTTATGAGCCTCAGATTCTGGATGTGGCGGCACGTTATAATTATGAAAAGGGAGATTTGGACAAGGCAATGGAACTTATCTCGCGTGCCATTGACATGAAGCCGGATGAGGAGGATTTCTATGGTTCGCTGATGTCTTACCAGATAGAACGCGACAGATATAAGGATGCATTGGCTACATATCACAGGGCCGAGGAATATGTCACACCGGGAGAGGGGTTGCGGTTTGTATATGCCACTGCCGCCACTCAGGTAGGTGAATATGATGCCGCGGCGAAAGAATTGCAGTTCCTGCTCAATGATATAATTCCGGGTGCTCCAATCTACGATTCATTGCCGATGAACAGTGAGATTCGCAATTTGCAGTTTAATGATCTGATGAGGGCAAGTGTGATCTACGGTATGTTGGGCGATATGTATTCACAGGCCAAAGACTCCCGCAAATCGTTTGGTGCATATGAGAATGCAATCCGACTGATGCCGTTGAATTATATGACACTTAACAATTATGCTTATTATCTGGCTCAGGAAGGGGAAGATTTGGAAAAGGCAGAAAGATTATCGAAAGAAGCGGTTGATGCCAATCCTGACAATCCCACGTTTCTTGACACTTATGCTTATATATTGTTTCTGAACAAGCAGTATCAGGAGGCACTGGAGTATCAGAATAAGGCAGTTGCCAATTCTGAGGCTAACCAAAGTCCTGAGGCGGAACTATATAATCATCTTGGTGATATCCTGTTTTTTTTAGATCGTAAGGAAGAGGCGGTCAAAAGTTGGGTAAAGGCACTTGAGATGGACAAAGACAACAGGATATTGAAGGAAAAGATAGAATCCGGGGAATATATCCCGGACAAGCATTGATTCCATATCTGAACTGACATTTAATATTTCATCATAATAAATGAGAATAAAACATCTGATTTACGTATTGCTTGCAGCAATATTAATGCCGGTGTCGTCAATCGCGCAGACGCTTCTTTCCAATAAGGAATCGAAGACCTTGACTGCATCCGTAACACAGAATTATAAAGCATGGTCCACTGTCGCAATAGATGGAAAAGTCTCAATGGATAAACTTCCACTTTCACCTTCCGTGAAGATTTTTATGAGGAAAGGTGAGGAGATTGCCATCTCGATACGGGCCCCATTTGTCGGGGAGGTGGGAAGAGCCCGTATAAAAGGGAATGAGGTGCTTCTTGTCAATAAGTTGCGAAAGGTATATGTAAAGGAGCAGTTAGGCGACTTCTTTACAGATTTGCCGGTAACACTCGGTGATTTGCAAAATCTCCTTCTTGCAAGAGCCTTTGTGGCAGGAAAGGGGGAACTGTCGTCTTCTCTAGTCCCTGAATGCGATTTCTATGTTGTGGAAGACGGTTGGTTATGTGTCCCTGAAAATCCAATCGGAGGAACGGTGAACTATGGATTCCAGTTTGATACTGATTGCCGGCTTCAATTGGCTACAGCAGTTCCGCAGGGGAGTGGTATAATAGCGTCCGGTGTGTACAGTTATTCAGGAAAGAAGACAATTATAGATGTCGAGGCATCTTACGGATCCAGGAATTATGACGCAACGCTTTCCCTTAATGCACCTCAATATGGAGCCAAAGGCATGGATGATATTAAGTTGGACGGTAAATATAAGAAAGTGACCTTAAGAGAATTTCTCAAATCCCTCTCTCTCTGAAATTGACAGATGAAACAATATATCCGCTTCTTTCAATCCGCTATTATAATCATTTCCCTCTGCATGACATCAGGGACACCTCTTTATGCCCAGAAAAAAAAGGCTAAAAGCGAGTCTAAACGTGTTTTGGAATCATCAGCAGAATTGAAGAAGCGGCAGAAGACCACCCAACAGGAGATAAAGGAGACAAAGGTCAAGATTTCCACAAATGAGAAGTCTGTATCGCAAGGAATTGCGGACCTCTCACGCATAGATGCCGATATAAAGGTGACACAGAAAAAAGTCTCTGACATTGCATTGCAGGTCACCACTATTGACAAGCGTATCAATACTCTTACATCCAGGATTCAGGCGAATGAGAAGGAATTGAAGAGCATGAGAGACAATTATCTTGTTGCTGTGAAGAAGATGCGATTGGCAAAGGGGAAAAAATCAGCATTGTCGTTTATCTTCTCTTCCAAGAATTTCTCACAGGCAATGCGCAGAGTACGTTATCTTCGTGAATTTGATGCGTGGCGGGAGCGTGAAACCCGCAAGTTAAAGATTAAGAATGAGCAGTTGAAAACACAATATTCCCAGTTGGCGTCGGCTAAAAAGGATAAAAGCAGGACACTTGTGCAACAAAAAAACGCGCATGAGACGTTACGTAACCAATATGCCCGTCAGGATGCCCTTGTCCTTCAACTTAAACAGCAGGGAGAACAACTGCGTGCGCATCTGGCAAAGAAACAATCCGAGGCCAATGATTTGAGGAACAGTATATCGGCCGCGATTGCCCTTGAGCAGCAACGGGAGGCAGAGAGACGCAAAGCCGAGGAACGACGTAAAATAGAGGAGCGTAAAGCCGAAGAACGTCGTATTGCACAGCAGAAAGCGGAAGAACAGCGACGACTGGAGGCAAAGCGTGCAGAAGCAACACGCAAAAAGACATCTGAGGGAAAGACCCCAACCAAGAACTCGTCAGATGTGGCTCAGGTGTCGACTCTTCCTCCGGCAAAAGCCACTGTTGCAAAGAAGCGAAAGAAGGATGAGAATAAACAGCAAAAGGTTATAGAGAAGAAAGACAAGAAGAAGGAAGATAAGAATTCTTCTGGTCGCACATACGCAGATGCACGTCGTCGCAGTCCGAGAACAACAGGGAAGATAGAAACCAACAGCAGGATAGAGAGTGAGAGCGTATCGAAGTCTCAATCCTCAACCCCGGCAAAAAGAAATACAGGAGGAGGTTTTGCTTCAATGAAGGGTTCATTGCCCCGTCCTGTTGCGGGTGCTTTCAGAGTGACATCTCCGTTTGGCCGTCATGCCCTTCCGGAACTTCCCGGTGTTACCTATGACAATCCCGGTATTGATGCTGAGGTATCCGCTGGAGCAACTGCGCAGGCTGTTTATGGTGGAAGAGTGACCGGTGTCTATCGTCTTCCCGGCTATAATACAGTTGTTATTGTATCGCATGGTGATTACTACACTGTATATGGCAATCTGGCCACCACAGCAGTAAAGAATGGAGATAATGTAAAGCAAGGTCAGTCCATAGGGAAGGTTGCCAATTCTGATGAGGGAGGACGTCCCTCCATTCATTTTGAGGTGTGGAAAAACAGGGACAAACTAAATCCGTCGGAATGGATCAGATGAAGTGGGATATAAAACGCTATAATCCCGTATTCAGGCATGATTGGGATGATTTTGTCAAGAAATCAAGAAATGCAACATTCCTTTTTTCCCGGGATTATATGGATTACCATTCTGACCGTTTTGAGGACTTTTCCCTTATGGCCTATAAAAATGGTGAACTTACAGGATTGCTTCCTGCCAATCGTGTGGAATCAACACTGTATTCGCATCAGGGGCTGACTTACGGTGGATGGATTTTTCCGGTGATGCACGTTGATGGAGGTGATGTGCTGATGATTTTCGATGCCATGAAAAGGTTCTGTCGGCAAAACGGAATCAGTACTGTCATCTATAAGCCTCTCCCGTATATATATTCCATTCGTCCGTCTCAAGAGGATATTTACGCCTTGTTTCGGGAAGGTGCAGAGAAGATGATATGCAATTTGAGTGCATCCATCCATATGCCCGAGGCTGTTGCATGGTCAAAATGGCAACGCCGCTATCTTAATATTGCTGTAAGGAATGCACCGGAGGCTGAATTGACACGGGATATGGATGGTGAGGAGTTTTATTTGATGTTGGAAGAATGTCTTCGTGAACGTCATGATACAGTTCCGGTACACAGTCGGGAGGAATTTGTGATGCTCACACATCGTTTCCCGGAGAACATACTCCCCATGATGTTGAAAGTGGATGGCAAGCCGGAAGCCGGAATCGCATTATATCTTAGTGAAACTGTGGCGCATTGCCAGTATATATGCACAACATCCGAAGGTCGTGAAAAGAAATATCTGCCACTTCTTGTCAGCAAGATATTACAGATGGATGAAGTCAAATCGAGACGGTGGTTTGATTTCGGGACCTCCAATGAAGATGGAGGGAAAGTGCTGAACGAAGGGTTATATCATAATAAATTCTCATTCGGAGCCGGTGGTGTGGTGTATGAAACTTATAAGATTGACCTTTAGAAGTCGTGGGTAAGAAGTCCAATATAAATAAGTCGATACTAAAGGTACTGAGCGTTTTCACCTCGATACAGATGGTGAATATGCTATGCTCTATGGTAAAGATGAAATTTGTGTCAATCTGGCTTGAAGCGGCCGGAGTCGGACTTTTTGGAATCTTCCAGGTGGTGTCTGACACTACTGCGACAATAACGGATTTTGGTTTGAGGCAGAGCACTACAAGAGAAGTGGCATTGCATAGGAATGATCCCGGCAGATTAGGACGGTTGTTTGCCACAATCCGTTCATGGAATATTCTTGCCGGCGGATTGGGTGCCATAATACTGTCAGTATTGTCACCGGTTCTGTCATTGGCTTTCTTTGATACGGTTTCTTTCTGGTGGTCGTTTGTGATATTGGGGTTGTGTATTTTAATGAACGCATTGACGGCAGGAGAAAATTCAATATTGCAGGGCTTGTCCAGATTCAATGATTTGGCGAAGGCAAGTCTGCTTGCTTCCTTGACAGGATTGGCCTTGTCAATACCGATGTTCAGATTTCTGGGTAAGACCTCAGTGATTCTGTCTTTGATTGTTTATGCCATTTGCGCCTATTTCTTTATTTCAAGACGCAGTCCGAAAGACATACCGTCATATCCACCTTCCCGCAAGTTATTGAAAGAGGGAGTGGGGTTTGCAAAATTAGGTGGATATATGGCGGTAGCCACATTTGTTTCCTCACTGTCGGTAACTGCATTTGTGGGATGGTTGAACAGATATTCAGGCACTTCTGAAGTGGGTTATTTTCAGGCCGGCAATACATTGGTCATACGATATATGGGTTTTGTATTGTCCGCGATTGGATTGGAATTCTATCCCCGCATAGCATCATGTGCCCGTTCAACATTGCGTCAGAGCATCTTTGTGACCCATGAGATGACATTGACACTTGATCTACTGACGCCCCTTGTACTTCTGTTTCTGCTTGCCCGCCCTATTCTCATCCAGATTCTTTACACCTCCAGTTTTGACGTCATATTACCCTTCATAACAATAGGGATTCTCCACACAATCTTCCGTACCCCATCCACAGTGATTGCCTACACTATAGTGTCAAGAGGGAACGGTCTGCTTTATTTTATAATGGAGACGGTAGACGCACTTTTCGGTTTGACCGTATGCATACTCTCATATATCTATTTCGGATTGGCCGGTATTGGTGCGGCATATATAATCTGGTATGTGTTTTATTTGAGTTTCGTATGGATTATAGCGAACCGAAAGTTCGGTATAAGGGTGGGCGTCGGCGCGAGGAAAGCATTGTTGTCCTCTGTAGGAATAACATCAATCAGTGCGCTTGCCGTCTGGTTTTTATCCCCGTGGTTTTATGTTCCTTTGATTCTGTTGATGATTGTTCCTTATGCTTTGCGCTTCAATACATTGCTGAAGCGCAGATAGATTATGTTGCCTTGCCGTGGCCTTATTTGTAACCATTACAAATAAGGAAAAAAGATGAGATAAAGGTATTGGAAAACGGTGAAAAGGTATTAAATTTGCATTAGAAAACAACTATAAATAACTACTAAAGAATAAAATTATGGCTTACGTAATTGGCGACAACTGTATCGCATGCGGCACTTGTGAACCCGTATGCCCTGTATCAGCAATCACTCCCGGTGATATCTATCACATCGATCCTGACACTTGCATCTCTTGTGGCTCTTGCGCTCAGGTTTGTCCTAACGATGCTATCACTGAAGGCTGATAAAGTCCATAGTGAGGAAAAATGAGGATGTGTCAATCAATTTTGACGCATCCTCTCTTTTTGTGCAGACAATTTCCATATGATGCGAAAACATCATGATATAAAAAATCCGCAGCGTTCTTTTGAAACTGCGGATTTTCCGGTGATGTATGGATCCCTGTGGCTATTTGGTCATATAGAAAGTAATCTTGTTGGAAGTGGCATATACTTTCCCGTTGCCGTCCTTGATCCGTACAATTGCATAATAGTCACGTTTGGTGCCTCTTGACTGAATGAAATTGTCATAAGGGATTGAAATCCATCTGTCGGAGAAGGTTGAGAAAAGATAAGTGGGGGTGTTCCAAGATCCCCATTTGATTTGTTGGCCGTTGGATTTCTTTGCAGGTGTGCCATTGGCATTGAAAATCAAGAGTTCCACATATAGAGGTTCATCTTTGAGGAATTGTGTTTCAAAATCAAAATTCGCTCTCAATGATTTGTTGCCGTTTACATATACATTATGATCCATAGTGACTGACGTAAATATCACTTTTTTTGTCATATCCATCCGGGAACCGTCCGAATAGTGATATTTCGTGCCACCACCGTTATGTGTCACATAATATTTGTCATCGACGCTTATATCCTCATCTTTATATTTAATGTCGAATATCTTGGTGCCATCATCGGCATATACGCCGTATATGCCATCCTTCTGAACCCACATGTGGTTTTTGATTCCGGTATATTTGAATGAATCATATTCAGTAGGGAAGATCACATTACCGGTTGAAGAGAGCAATCCGCATTTATTGTTCTTGGTGGCAAGGACAATACCGTCAATGTTGTCAAAGAGCGATAATTTATCATATTCAGGTTTTACGATTACGTTACCGTTAATATCCATCAGACCAATGAGGCCATTTTCCGATATGACGAAATTCTTCAAATCATCATCATATTTGAGTTTTTCCGGGAATTGACATTTTACGGTCTCTTTGCCGTTATTGATAATACCCCATTTACCATCGCGGAGAGCGTGAATGAAGGTTTTGTCTTTTTCCAGTTTCTGATAACCGGCACTATCGATAATACCGTCATTCCATATATGCCACTTCCCATCATCGGGAAGCTTGATTGTTGTGATGTCATTGACAGATATGACAGGATATACGGCATAGTCAGGAGCAATTGCCTGACCTGATTCCTTGAAAAACAACCATCCATTCTTGTTCTCGTATTCTCCCTTGACATTATCCTTTACCAAAGTGCCTTCCTGATTGTACAAATCCTTACGGTTGCTGTCCACTTTGACGAAATAATACTTACCTTCCTTATGAATGTCAGCATTGGAACAGGAGGTCACCAATTTCCCGTCTTTATCCAGAATTGCGTTGAACGACCCATCCGGGAATAAGGAATTATAAAGTTTTCTTCTTGCGGGGAAAGTGGATTCCCAGTCGAACACTTCATCCAGACGCAGTTTGTCGTAAATACGTGCGGGTGCTTGAGTGGTGGGATAGTCTATCTCTCCGGTTATAATCTTGAACGGGCCGTTAAATTTTTCTGACTGCACGTCGATGTCAAGAAAAACATTCTCTTTAGGAAACCACAGGCGGTTGCCAAATTTGGGACGTGTGAGGAAAAAGAGGTTTAATTCAGGAATTGCGCTGATGTCGCTGTATCGGCTTTTCAATAGTTCCTTACCGTGAGCATCCACAGCACCCCATTTATCATTGGATTTCCTGACTGGAGTGTAGTATTGTCCTGAAATGTTGATGGGGAGATTCACATCCTTATAATCCACTTTCGTGAAGAACATCCTGTCTTTTGTGGAATATAACCCCACTTTCTGATTATTGTAAACTTTCCAATAATCAAAAAATGGCTCGATTGCAGTGTAATCCTTAGGTTCGATTATTAACTTATAGTCAGAAGTCATCAATCCACATTTCTTTCCGTCCATCACACGAATATTATTGGGAAGCGAAAGGTCGATGGATGTATATACAGGATTGATAAGATAATTACCGTTGCGGTCAATAAGTCCGTACTTCCCTTTTGGATTAACCAGCATACGGGATTCATCAACATTCCTTACTTCAAGAATCTCAGGTTTGATGATGTAAACCATAGAGTTGTTCACTATGCCATATTTCCCTTTTGTCTTCACCAAAACAGCCTTGTCCGACAGACGCTCCATAGATTCAAAGACTATTCCGGCACCCAGTGGTTTGCCATTCTCATCCACATAACCTGAAAGCCCTTTGATGGTGACTTTGGAAACATTGCTTCCGTCCGGAAATTTTTCGAAAGGGAGGGCAGATTCATATTTCGGTTTCACAGCCCATTTCCCTGTGGAGAACACATAACCCCATGTCCCTTTCTTTGTATCTTGTTTTGGAGATACATTCTGAGCCGATAAAGATGCGCTGAAAAGGAGCAAAGGGGCTGCAAGCAAAAGATAAGCGCACTTGTTACGTTTACGATTCATTAAGATGTTAATTTAGATTAAATTAAAGTTCAAATTTCATTGAACCCTTTATTGTTGAAAGGAATAACGTTGTCAATGCAATGATTTTGTCTGATTTATAAAATCATACAAAATTTAATACAAAATTACAAAACTAAATCGGATAATACAAATTATCCTCCTAATATGAACCTGCATGGAATCCTATAGATTATAAATATTTGTAAGATTCCTAACGATTTTGTATCTTTGCAATCTAAACAGAAAAATATGGATGAGATTTATTACATAGTGGAAAACGGTTCGTCGCGAGGTCCTTATTCCATCGAGGGTCTGCGTTTGCTTGGAATCAATAAAGGCACCTTTGTGTGGCGTCAAGGGATGTCAGATTGGAAACAGGCCGGAGATATGCCGGAGTTGGCAGAAGTCTTCGCACCGGCGGATTCCGCTTTCGGTGCGTATGCTGAGAAAGAACCGGAGCAGTATTTCGCTATGTTTGGTGATACACGATACGGACCGGCATCAATTCCCAAATTGTTGTCGCAAGGTCTCACGCCGGACACACCTGTATGGCGTAACGGTATGGCGGATTGGCAACCGGCATCCTCTCAACCAGAAATAATGGAAATTATATCCCGGAATAATGTATCGCGTTCAGTGCCACCCCAGATGCCCACTATGGCTCCGGGACAACAGTATCATAACGGTCAGCAATTCCGTGGAGTAACACCACACACCAACTGGATGCCGTGGGCAATTGTAGGCACGGTTCTCGGTTTTCTTTGTTCCTGTATCGGAGGTATCATCGGGATTGTTGCCATTACCAAAGCATCCCAGGCCAATACTTTTTACAATCAAGGAGATGACTATCAAGGGCAGAATGCGAATAATTCGGCTCAGACATGGACCATTGTCTCATTGGTATTGGCAGGAATAGGAATTATTATTTCTTTATTGCAATTCAGTACAATAATAGCGTTATTGCCGTAATTGGATGGAAGCCAAATTTTTTGCAATCATTGATTCCAGGAAAGCGGGACCGTTTACCCTTGCTGAACTTGAAAGTCAGGGTGTAGGCCCTGACACGTATGTGTGGTGCAAAGGGATGCAGAAATGGCGACGTGCAAGACACGTGGCAGACGTGTGTCGTTATTGGCGTCAGCGTCTTGCCGGTGAATTGCCGGAGGAAAGAAAAGAAATCGCTGTTGAAAACCGTCAGGCGCAAGAGGAGATTCCACTTTCCGCTGTAACATTCCGTCAGATACGGGGATTCAATCCTGAAGAGGGGGAACCGAATGTCAATATTGATGACCGTCCGAAGAATCTGTTGATGATTTCCCTGGCCGTCACCATTCTGTGTATGCCTTTGACCGGATTCATAGCGATATATTTCAGTTCAAGGACAAATGCACTGTGGATGAGGGCAGTCAATATTAAGCAAAGTAATCCTGAAGAGGCTGAGAAATTGAGACGGGAAAGTCACGATTCCTGCAGGAGTGCCAAAATGTGGATTGGAATAACATTCTTTCTGGGGCTGATAGTGCAGGGTGTTATCATGCGTTTTGTCGGACAGAATATGTAAATGGAGGGATAAAGAAAATGAACCACTTTTCAGACACCTGTAATGGAATGAAACCATCGTGGAAACGATTCATCATTTATCTTATTGCATTCATTGCGATGTTGCCGGCATTGTTGCTGCGCGATTTTACGCCGGATAATGAACTCCGGTATGTAAGCATAGCAATGGAGAGCATCCAGAACGGCACATTCTTCGCATTTACAAATCATGGTGTCCCGTATGCCGACAAGCCTCCGCTGTACATGTGGATATGTATGCTGGGATACTGGCTTTTCGGTAACAATTGCTTATGGTTCATAACATTATTCTCAGTCATTCCGGCATTCGTCATAACCGAGATCATGACGATATGGGCATCTGCGGTTTTGCCTGCAAGGTGGCATAATGCTGCCAAATGTATCCTTTTGAGCAGTATCCTGTTTCTCGGACTGGCATTGACAATGAGGATGGATATGTTGATGGCCATGTTTATAGTATTGTCGTTGTATGTATTCTTCAGGATGTATAAAGGCGACAGCAGGCAAAGTCTGGGATGGTTGTTCCCCATTTACCTTTTCCTCGGTCTGTTCACAAAAGGTCCTTACGGCATCCTTGTTCCTCTTGTATCGACAATTCTCTTCCTTGCAACAGAAGGAAAGATACGCACAATCGGCAGATATTGGGGATGGAGAACATGGACACTGCTTATAGGCTTAAGTATAATATGGTTTGGTGCAGTATTCCTTGAAGGGGGTACGGGATATCTTGACAATCTTCTTGTCAAGCAAACTGTGGGACGTGCGGTCAACTCATTCACTCATGATGAGCCATTCTATTATTATCTAATATCCGTATGGTATTCCCTCGCACCCTGGTCATTAGCGGTGATAGGAACCGTCACAGCCGTATTATGTAATAAGAAGTTGCGGAGAGACACGAGCGTAATCCAACGTTTCTTTCTGTCAACAGCGGGAGGTACTATTATATTGTTGTCATTGGTGAGTTCAAAACTCGCAGTATATCTTCTGCCGGCTTTCCCATTCATAATATTTGCAGGAGTAATATCGCTTCCACTTTATAAGGATAACAAATGGGTTAAAATCGCATTGGCGGTGCCGATGATAATTCTGGCACTTCTCCCCATATCAATCCCTTTTGTACCTCAGAAATTTGAAGGTTTCCTGACAATGACTGTTATGGCAGCGGTATGTGTGCTGTCGGCAGGATGTCTCTTCTCATTGGTGATGCTGTTCCGTAGAAAGGGAAGGGAGAATATGAAGAAATCGTGTATGGCATTGGCAAGTTCCATTTATGCATTTCTTTTCATCGCAGGGCTGGCAATACCGGATTTTAATGAACATATTGGTTATTCAGACCTGGCAGACAAAGCATTGAGATATTCCCCGTCATCCTCAACACCAATATACACCTATAATGTTCGACGTCCGGAAAATATGGATGTATATCTTGGCAGAGAAATCCATGAACTGCAACGCAAAGATGGAGAGAATTTTATTTTTCCATCCTCCGGCATCCTCCTTATCCGCATGAAAGACCTGAACAATAGCACTGCAACCCTTGCGGAATCCGGAAAATATGCGATTGTAAAGTTAACACCTAATTTTAAAATTGATGAATAAGACAGGAAATTATGAATTGACAATCCTTGTCCCGGCATATAATGAGGAAGAGAATGTTGAGCGGCTTGAAAAGGAACTTGCTGAATTCCTTCCAAAATCTTCCGTATCCGCTTGTGTGATGTTTGTGAATGACGGTTCAAGTGACAATACACTCCCCATGCTTCAGGATGTATGCGACAGAAATCCTCATTTCTACTATCTGTCATTGCAGAAAAACGGAGGACTCTCCGCGGCAATGAAAGCCGGAATTGACAACACGTTCTCAAGATACACCGGATATATAGATGCCGATTTGCAGACCGCTCCCGAAGATTTCAACCTGCTGATTCCGCACATGAAGGAATATCAACTGGCAATGGGGATTCGGGCAAACCGTAAAGATTCCGGATTCAAGAAACTGCAATCCAAAATTGCCAACGGATTCCGCCGTATGATGACCCATGACGGAGTTCAAGACACAGGGTGCCCTCTGAAAATCATGAATACGGAATACGCGAAACGGATACCATTCTTTACCGGAATGCACCGGTTTCTGCCGGCATTGATACAATTGCAGAAAGGTGAGGTGATCCAGATTCCCGTGCGCCATTTTCCGCGCACTGCCGGTGTGTCCAAATATCATCTTTTCAATCGGCTGGTGCAACCATTCGGCGATTGTTTCGCATTCAGATGGATGGCAAAGAGATATATAGACTATACGCCGGGAGAGAATAATCTTTGATATGCTGCAGATGCCACCTTATCTGATAATGGGGATAGGATTCCTTGCACAGGGATTCTTCTCGGCACGTATCCTTGTGCAATGGATATTGTCGGAGAAAGCACGCAAGGTGCTCAACCCGAATTTATTCTGGGTCTTGAGCCTGTTCGGTTCATTCCTTTTATGTCTTTACGGTTGGCTTCGTGAAGACTTCCCGATCGTGTTGGGGCAATTCATATCATATTATATTTATATTTATAACCTCAGACTCAAAGGCGTGTGGGGCGCATGGCCGCTTCTGCTGAGAATCCTGTTGCTCCTGATGCCACTTGTGGCTCTTGTCCAGCCGGCATTGCATCCGGTGGATTTTGTAGATAAATTTCTTCAGAATGAGAATGTGCCTTTATGGCTGTTGATTTTCGGGTCAGCCGGACAGGTGATATTTACCCTCAGATTCATCTATCAATGGTATGTGTCAATGAAACTGAGACGCTCGGAACTCCCTCCGGGATTCTGGATTATAAGTCTTGTCGGAAGCACCTGCATAGTGAGTTACGCACTGTTCAGGCTTGATCCGGTACTTATTCTTGGACAATCATTCGGAATAGTGGCCTATGCAAGAAACCTATATCTGGGATATAGGCAAAACCATCAGAAATCATATCCCGGAAGGGTGAAAAGTGTCAGATAAGCAACATTCTCACATCAGGATAAGAAAAAGAAAACATAACGATGTTGATTCTCAGAAGTTACTTAGTAAAGAATCTTCTTTGAAGTACAGGATTTTTTTTGTAATTTTGTATTTTCTAATTAGAGTTGACTGATTAACGTTACCTCTGAATTTTACCAGATGGATCCGATTATCGACCCCATAGACAGAAAATTATTGCTCGGAGAACTGATTCCCGGGCGACTTCTGCGTCATACCAATAAAGGCGAAAATGAAATCTATATAGTTGATGCCCACTCATGCCCAAACACTATGCGGGAAATCGGACGTTTACGGGAAATAGCATTCCGTGATGCCGGTGGTGGTACAGGTAAGGAATGTGACATTGACGAATATGACACAATGGAGATGCCTTGTCGCCAACTTATCGTGTGGGATCCTGTGGCACATGAAATCATAGGCGGTTACCGTTTCATCCTCGGTCAAGATGTAAAAATCAGCGGAAAGGGAATTCCACAGATAGCCACAAGTCATCTGTTTCATTTCTCTGAACGGTTCATCAAAGAGTTCCTGCCTGAAACAATTGAACTGGGACGCTCATTTGTCGCCACTGAATATCAAAGCACGAAGGCTCGTCCAAAGGCTCTTTATGCGCTTGACAACCTATGGGACGGTCTCGGAGCGTTGACAGTTGTGAACCCGCAGATAAAATACCTGTTCGGAAAAGTGACAATGTATCCTGAATATGGACGCGAAGGTCTTGACACTTTGCTCTTCTTCCTTAACAAGCATTTCCCTGACCCGGACAGACTGGTAGTCCCGATAAACCCCATAACAACAGGTTTGTCGGATGAACGCACAAAAGAACTGCAACAATTGTTCAATGGAGCCACATTCAAGGAGGACTACAAGATTCTTAATCAAAGCATCCGTGCATTAGGCAAGAATATTCCGCCATTGGTGAATGCTTATATGTCATTATCCCCAACCATGAGAATGTTCGGTACTGCCGTCAACGATAAATTCGGAAATGTGGAAGAGAGCGGAATCTTCTTTAAAATCTCAGAAATTTTTGAAGAGAAGAAGCGTCGGCATATCGGCACATATCGCCCTGAGTAAACCTTCATTATATGTCAGGAATCTCGCTCCACCATTGCAAATCAGTTATAGCGACAGGTATAATAATGCTGCTGTCATCCTTCGTCGGATATGCAGACAATATATCAGAAAGGGATTTTTACCCGTCAGACCCTTATAATCTCCCTCCGGATTCCCTCGATTCACCAGGTGAACCTTATAAATTGCACTGGAATCTCTCAATGACAGTGAATGCCGGTTCAGGTAAATTCGCACCACGTCTGATTACAGCCAACAACGGCGGAATCATTACTCAGCCACTATCATATATTGACAGATTCTCAATCTCAAGACCTGTAAATAAAAAACGCAGATTCTCCTACGGATTCGGAATTGATTTTTATGCTGATGACACAAAAAGCACCAACTATCAGCGCTGGTCGGAACAATCGCAGTCATTTTATAAGAATTCCCGGTCCCCATCATCATTTGTCCTGCAACAATTATATGGTGAGGTGAAATTCAGAGGAGTATATCTCTTTGCAGGGATGAAAGAGAACGACCGCTCAATATTCGACGGATATCTCGGAAGCGGAGATTTGACACTTTCCAATAATGCCCGGCCGATACCACAGGTAAGAGTAGGATTCATTGATTTCCAGAATATCCCGCTCACCAACGGATGGGTGCAGATTCAAGGCGATATAGCATACGGTAAATTCTTTGACAACGGATGGCTTAAGGACCATTATAACTATTACAGCCACTTCATCACCACCGGTGCATGGTTTCATTATAAACGTTGCTACTTCCGCACAAACCCCTCAAAGCCATTCTCTGTAACCGTCGGTATGCAGCACGCATCACAATTCGGTGGCACATGGACCAAATATTGGGAAGGGAAATTGTTACGTACAATCCCGCACAAGATAAAATTCCGTGACTTTATCGACGTGTTTTATCAAACAAAAGGCAACAACAGCGAAAATCCCGGTGAAGCCGTCAATTTCAATGGTAATCATCTGGGTTCATGGGATATAAAAATGAGATATCGGTTTAAAGACAGAGCCTCCTTAACCGCTTATATGCAGAAACCGTGGGAAGATGAATCCGGTGTTGCATGGCAGAATGGTTTCGATGCGGTTTACGGTCTCAGATATGACACCGGAAGAACCGGAATAGTAGAAGCGGTAACCGTAGAATATCTCGATTTTACCAACCATGCAGGACCTATGTTGTGGGACCCGTCTGAAGAGATGCCCGGGAAAGCCACCGGTGCGGATGACTACTATAACAACTTCATGTATAACGGATGGGCAAATTATGGTCTTGCAATAGGTTCGCCGGCATTCAAGGCGCCAATATATAATACTGACGGCTATCTGAGATTCAAGGATAATCATCTCCGTGGATGCCATATCGGTGTCACAGGCTCCATATCATCACCTCTCACATGGAGAGCCTTGTTTTCATATATCACATCAAACGGTACACCGAATCTCCCCCGAGCCACCCGCAAGGATGTGACATCATTCCTTGCCGAAGCCAATTATAGATTCAACTTCGGACCAAATAAAAGATTGGATATAAGAGCGCAGATATCGTTCGATGCGGGAACTCTCTATCGTTCAGCATTCGGTGTTTTTGCTTCAGCATTATATACCGGCAACTTCTCCTTTAACAGAAGAAAGAAATGAAAAGAAAACTGAATTATCCAATACTTCTCACCGCATTCCTTGTTATGGTAATCTCCGGGATTGCCTGTACAAGAAACAATGGTGATATAGGTCCAATCTTCGGACGTTGGATTCTTGAATCGGCAGACTGCAGGAATTGTCCGCAAATAACGTGGGAAGGTGACCTCTTTCTCGCATTCCAGAATGATGTGGTGCAGATGACGCAGACATTCAATGACAATTACTCAGAATCAACTTTCGGAAGTTTCCGATTGACCGACAATACCATGTTTATTGATTTCAAATCGCCCCTCTATCCGGTAAACCCTGCATTCGGAATACCGGCTCAAGCCGAATTGCAATTATTGGAACTTACGGGGAATAAACTCGTCATCGAGTATAACCCCACGGAAGATTCCTCAATCACATATACATTTCACAAGTGGTAACTGTTCTATAAGTAAATTCTATAAGTAAAAAATATATATGAATCAGAAACTCATAGTCATGATGCTCGGAGGCGCACGACGTGTCTCAATGGCTGAACTCCTTATGGAGAGCGGGAAAAGAATGGGTTATGACGTATCAATTGTCAGTTATGAACTCCTCAGACAAGTGCCGATTGCCATTGTCAGCAATGTTATAGTAGGGCTGAAATGGACAGATCCGGATGTGGTTCAGGATATTGTAAGAGTCGCCAGAGAAAACAATGTCCATATTATACTGCCGTTTGTGGACGGTGCGATTGAGATAGCATCGGAATGTAGAAAATATCTTCCTGATGTGTTCATCCCCGTGAGTGAATATGAGATTTCAAAACAACTCTTTGATAAACTGGAGGCCGCAAAGGTATTTAAAGAACATCAACTGGCTATCCCCAAGACATATTCCGTAATCAATGCGGAAGTGCCCGCAATAGCGAAACCCAGGCACGGTACATCTTCACGTGGCATTAAGATTTTCCGAAACATCGAGGATCTGATGCAACTTGAGAATCTGTCGGACTATCTTGTGCAGGAATATATCGAACATCGTGAGGAATACACTGTCGATTGCTATGTAAGCCAGAAAGGGGAGATTCTTGTCACTGTGCCGCGTTTGCGCATCGAGGTGATAGGTGGAGAGGTGTCGCGGACAGAGACGTTCAGAATTGAGGAATTGATGTCAAAGAGCAGGGAAGTGATAAAGGCCCTCGAATTAAAAGGCCCCGTGACACTTCAGTTCATCCATGACCTTGATAAGGACAGATATCTGCTGATGGAAGTGAATCCACGGCTTGGAGGTGGCGTGATATGCAGCATTTTTGCCGGCGCGCCTATTCCTGATTATATCCTGAAAGAAGCACTTGGTGTTCCAGTGACTCCGTGTGATGATTGGTCACCTAATACGCTGATGGCACGTTACCAGAAGGAGACAATTTTTCATGGTTATGACGATAGTGCCACCGACAATTCATAAACAAAGGTGATAAATGCGGGATGGTTTAACATGATTCCCCGTTACGGTCGATATGATATGCACTCGGATTTCATCACCCGTTTCCGGGAATTCCAATAATTCAATTATTCCATTCCCACCGTTCTCCAGATACTGAAGATTGAAAAGCAAGATGGGGGCAGTTCCTCCATCTTCTCTTTTTATCAGGCACTCTTCATCAAATGCGTTATGACCGCATAATGCCATAATCACATTGGGGAAAGGTTTTAAAAGTCGTTCTGTTATTTCCACAGGTTCACTATGGGCAACGCCGGAGCTGCCGAACTGCATGCTGCCGAAACTGCCGGAAGTTATTACAGTTCCTGTCTCACTTAGCAATTCATGTGTCATCAGGATAAAACGTTCATCCGGATGGGATGTTATCCATTCCTCAGCCCATAAGATCACTTCGGGACGCGGACTGAATTCCAATGACATGATGGATAACTGATGGCTGTTCACAGTCAGTCTTACAACAATATTATCAAGTCTGTCTTCCTCAAAAGAGGCAACGATATTCTCTTTCAGATGCGGAAACGAGGCATATTGCGACAGATGGGACGATTCCCGTGCAGATATTTCAAAAACCGGATGCCCCTTTCTGTTCCACTCATAATCATGATTTCCGGGACATACCACCGTCAATAATTCTTTTGCCGCTATAAGGGTGGTACGGTGGAAAATGTTCCACTGTTCAATGCTGTTGTTATCTGTTGCATCACCTGTAAACAGCAAACCTTTCATTCGGACTCCTTTGTTCATCTCCTGAGCAATCCATTGCATTGAACATCTGAAATAAGGAAGATAATTACGTGATGCAACGTATGACTGCACATCTCCCATCACTACGATATACTCCGACCCGTTGTCAAAACCATGCCATATTGATGATGCATCCGGTTCCTGAAATGGATTGATTATGATTTCTGGATCATCCTTACAGGAAGTAAGGATAAACAGCAGTAGGGGAATGATAAGTGCAGAATGCTTATTCATAAATATTTTGCCGGATTAAAGCCCCGTGATGCTAATCTGCGATACATTTTCCCGGGATTGTCCCCGGAGGCAAGGATGCGTTCCACTGAATTGGAAAATGACTCCTCCGGCACTGACTCCAGAGCCTCTGAGATGATATTCTCCGGTATGTGCTTCATGATCAGCGCAACTTTTATTTTATAAGGCCCCCATCCGGAGAATGCAGCCTTGTCGCGTGCGAAAGCACCGGCAAAACGGCGGTCATCAATGAACCGGTTTTCTGTAAGGAATGTGATTACCCGCTCTATATCATCTGATGACAACCCTGCTCTTTTAGCCTTAATCCTGATGTCGGCACTGCACTGCTCGGAACGTGCGCACAGTGATGCATATCTCATTTTCGCCTTCTCAAAATCTAACGGTCGCATATCGGTCTGGTACATTTCAGAAAACGCTCTTTGCCGGAAATGTCTTTTCTCAAAGAGATATCCATCCATCCGGACTTCTCCAATTCCTTAACCAGTTCAGAAGCAAAGAGTGGATTGATCTCAAAATATAAAATTCCGTTATCGGACAGAGCCACAGTGGAATACCCGGCAATGGCTATGTAAAATTCCAATGGATTGTCATCAGGCACAAACAGAGCATTTGCCGGTTCGTGGTCAAGGACATTCCTCTCCATTGAGCCACGCTCCCTTTCCGCGATATAGGGGGGATTGGAGACTATTATGTCAAAGGAGTTCCCAACAGGTTTCATCTTGAGAATATCACCCTCTTCAGCGCGTATGGAGGCGTGCAGTTCCCCGGCATTCTTTTTTGCCAGAGCAATTGCGTCCGGATTAATGTCAATGGCGGTAACCTCAGAAAAAGGGAGATTAAGAGCCAAAGAAACGGCTATGCAGCCAGTTCCTGTCCCGACGTCCATTACCCGTAAATCTTTATGTGAGGAATTATCATCCACTATCCAATCCACGAGTTCTGCTGTCTCAGGCCTGGGAATAAGCACTCCGGGTGTGACTTTGAACACCATGCCGTAGAAATAAGCCTCACCTAGAATATATTGCACCGGCTCTCCTGAAAGCAAACGTCTTGACAAGGATTTGAATTGACTTTGCATATAATCGCTTGCCTCTTTGTCGGAACGCAGTATATACTGTGTAGTGTCCCATCCATATAAGGCGTGAAAGGCCAGACGCGCGATGGCGTCGGCCTCTCGTTTGCCATAACAGGGGATTATTTCAGATTTAAATTGTCTTGATAATTCCTCAATAGTCATTGTCATTCACTTTGTGTGCCGAGGATTAACTGTGTCCCTTTCCTGGTAAGCAGGTCGGCGAGATCCATGACACTGAGTTTAATTCTGATGTCACCTTCTGAATAAGGCGCAATTTCCATAGAAGGATATATGAACTCAATGCTTGTGGCCCGGATACGGAAAATAGATGGTAGTGTCAATTCCTCAACCGGTTCAAGGAGATTGACATTCTGGGCCTTCACCTCATTTTTAATCAGAGAAAGGAGCGGCTTCTCATATCCCGGTTTCATCAAATCCGATAAGGAGAGAATCTTATTGTCCGCGATAGAGTAATTGACATAATTGATGCCTGAGACTCCGTGAGCCATATATACCCTGTACTCATAGGAGTAATTCTCCCAAACAATTACGGAAGATGTGAGAAGATCAATTGAGAGTGAATTGACAGCATTGCTTGCCGTATTGGTCTTGGCAGGATTAAGATTGCAAATCTCTATCCCTTCTAAACCTTTGGGAACTGCGGAATTGGATGAGGAAATCTCAATATGAGCCAATGTCATAAGAGAATCGCGTAGTGCGGAAATGTCGTTATTGCCGATTTTGGATGGTATGACACAGTCACCTGTCAGATGCCAATATTTAAGTGAATCGGTAGTGACACTGTCAGACTTGTTGATGCCGACCAGGTCATATGTATAAGTATGGAAGTCAACCGGGATATTTGTGTTGACATTACTATCTGCAGACTTCTTTGAGTCAGTGCAGGCGGCGAATGTTAGCAGTGCAGCGCCGGCAATCAAGGCGGAATTAAAAAATCTCATCGTTTGGTTTCGGTTTTTGGTGTAATTTGAGGTTTTCTCTTTATTGAATATAATTGCGATTTACGTAGATTGTTCATTCAACGGTGATGATATTGCAAATATTTTATCACCTATGAGAAATTTATAAAAAAATCACCATCCGGCACCACCGCCGCCGCCGCCGGTGCTTCCACCGCCGGAAGGTCCTGACCATCCGCCACCTCCGCCACCACCTCTGGAGGCGGCTCCTAAGGCTGCTCCCATAAGAATGGCTGCGGCGGCTCCGTCATCTTTCTTTTCAATACGATATCGTGTGGAATGGTGATTCCCGCAGTATTCGCATTTGTAATCACGTTGTCCCACACCGGGTTGTCTGGTGGTTGGTGCCAATATTATCTTATCACAAACCACGTGTTGCGCTATTGTGTGGCAATTCGGACATTCTGAATATTGACTTTGCTTGATCTTGAAAGGGAAGCGTTCCACAGTGCCACATTCCGGACAAACCCATACGTCATAGTCAACCGTATTGAGACGCTCTTCCAGATCCTGTGAATCTGATAGCATTGAATTGTCTTCCTCTTCATTAAGTTTATTCATTTTCGCACCGCAGGTGTCACATTTCATCCTTTTGTTGCGATTGTGACGATAAAACCATATGGCAAGCAATAAGAAAGGTAATCCGGTGCCGCAGGAAAAAATTGTACATCCGATATATAAGGGGATATGTTTCCTCCATATCATTGCCTTCTCATAATTGTTCTTCTTCCTTCCGCCCTTTATATCCATTATGAATATAAGTAGAGTCAGCAAAAAGATTGTAACTGCTATATAACCCAGAATCTCCATAACCTCACCGGAAGAGAGTGTCTGCGGGACACTTCCTTCACCTGCAAACACTTCACTTTTGTTATCCGGATTATTTATGATTTCCGTAATGGCGTTCAGCATGGATGTCAATCCACCGTAAAGGTCTCCGTCACGCATCCGGGGTATAAAGTATTGTTTTACAATCTTGGTGCATAGTATGTCGGGGAGAATCCCTTCCATTCCATAACCTGTACAGATAAAGGCCCGTCGTTGCTCAAGCGCCACTACAATCAGGAATCCATTGTCATTCTTGTCTTTGCCTAATTTCCAACGTTCAAACAGTTCTGTTGAGAACTGGTTGATCTCCATGTCTCCAATCGACGGGACAATAGCGATGGCACCTCCTGCGGTTGTGGATTGATCCAAAGATTCCAGACGTAAAGACAAGTCGGAAGCCTGTGACGGGGTCAGGAAGTGTCCCGGATCGCTTATCCCTTTATGTGTTCCTGAGATGGATGGCATCTCTTGTGGTGTGAATACCTGGGACTTAAGAGAGAACACGTTGATGAGAAGAAAGATTAATAATATTATTTTTTTCATACTGCTGGTAATGAGTGTCCATTTAATTTCCGGAACAAGTCCAGTGCATATACATCAGTCATGCCTGAGATGTGGTCCAATACACTTTGAATCCGGGTGTATAGGTCAGGAGAAGTGATATCATATTGCTGAGGAACTTTCGACAGAAGAAGTCTGGAGAAATTCTTGTCGGGGTTCAATACAGCATCTGTCAGCACTTCCAATAAATAAGTCAGGATTCTGTTGCCGGCAATCTCGATGTCCACAACATCGGGAGCACAATATATTTTGGCCCATGCCGTGTCGGAGCAATTCCGGAACGCTTTGGCGGGTCTTGCTGTCAGCAAATTGGTGAGGGGTTTATTTAAAGTCCCGGAAAGAATCTCCTCCTCATGTTCAACGAATGCAGCGGCACATTCCGTCACAAGCAGCCCTATTGCTTTAGAGCGAAGATATGCCACTTTTTCATTAGGGTCAAAGAGTCGTTCCATAGATTTCCGCGCGTGTGCCTGTTCTTCCGGTTCAAAATATGCCAACAGCAGTTCAGACACCTGTTGAAGGCTGAGAATCTTGAGTCTGTGGGCATCCTCGATGTCCATGATCTGATAGCAGATGTCATCAGCCGCTTCCATGATGAAAACCAGCGGATGACGTGCGAAACGACCTGGAGTTATTTCCGGTATTCCCAATTCATCCGCGACTCTACGGAAGATTTGCTCTTCGGATTCAAAGAAACCGAATTTCCCTTTGCAGCCTCCGTGAAGAGATGTATAAGGATATTTCACTATTGACGCCAGTGTGCTGTAGGTCATGGCAAAACCACCATGTCTGCGTCCTACAAACTGATGCGCCAGCAACCGGAATGAATTGGCATTCCCTTCAAATTGTGTGAAATCAGCCCATTGGCGTTCCGACAATAGTTCCCGGAATTTCAAGCCACTACCTTCACTGAAGAAAGTCCCGATTGTTTTCTCCCCGTTGTGTCCGAAAGGTGGATTCCCGAGGTCATGGCAGAGGCAGGCGGTAGCCACAATATCAGGTATATTTATCATGATATCGGTAAGAGATGGATTGCCGATACGCATCCTTATCAATGCCTCTGTAGCAATTGATCTGCCGACTGATGCCACTTCCAGACTGTGAGTGAGGCGGTTGTGGACAAAGATGCTTCCGGGAAGAGGAAACACTTGTGTCTTATTCTGGAGCCTGCGGAATGGGGACGAGAAAATCATACGGTCATAGTCACGCTGGAAATCACTGCGTATATGAAGCCTTTCATCGTGGTATTCCTCCAGACCGAGACGTTTGTCGCATATCAATGTTTCCCATTTCATCGCAGGGAAAGTGTTAATTGTCTTTTTACTCATAAATGTGGAGCAATTTGAAAATAGCATTGATATGTAAGACAATGCTACTTATCTGCAAAGATAATACAATTTTCCGTAACAATGGTCGTTATGTATGTATGAAATTTCTTCAGATGGGATCAGACAGAGAACAATTCATCCGCTATTTCCGGGTGATGATATTACTGCTTACGGTAGTGGTGTCATGTTCACCTTCAGCCTCTGCAAAGCCTCAGGAGAAGTTATATAACCGTCCTTATGCTGACATGAAGCGTTGGCATCTCGGATTTTCAGTCGGGGTCCATTTCCAGGACCTTAACTTTACACATAATGGGAATGTTACGTCCGACGGGCAGCAATGGTATGCTGAGATTCCTAGTTTCTCTCCCGGATTCTGTGTCAATGTAATGGCAGACCTCCGCTTGCATAAATATCTCAATCTCAGATTCTCCCCCGGTATATATTTCGGCAATAAAGGTGTGGTTTTCCGTGATCAGAACAGTGACCTTACGGAGAAGCAGGATATCAAGACAACTTATGTCACCATCCCTCTTGACCTGAAAATCTCCGGCGACCGTCTCGGGAATACACGCCCCTATCTCACGGCTGGTGTTATGGGTACGTATGATGTCAGCAAGAAGAAGAGTGAATTCCTGCAATTTAATTCGGCGGATGCTTACCTGACAGTCGGGTTGGGATGTGATTTTTATCTTCCGTTTTTCAAACTGAATCCGGAAATAAAATTCTGCTTCGGTCTTACAGATATATTGCGCCACAAGCGTCCTGACCTCGTGGATGATCCGGAGACAATGAAGATGACCGAGGCACTTTCGAAAGTAAAATCCAATATGGTGGTGCTAACTTTCTATTTTGAATAGGACAGGAGCATGAATAGACATTATACAGCACACATGACTTATAAAAACACAACATCAATATTTCAAAACATCGTCCCTTATCTTGGGATAATTCTTCTGATGCTGGCAATGTCATTCCCGTCAAGAGCGCAGACTGATGTCCAGATGACTCAATATTGGGCAGTGCCTGCATATTACAATCCCGCATCCACGGGAGAAACCGATTATCTGCGCATCCGCGGTGGCGCAAAGTTGCAATGGCTCGGAATCAAGAACGCACCGATGGGATTTCTGGCAATGGCGGACTCACCGTTGAAATTCGGGAAACAGAAAATCGGTGTTGGAGTTGTGGCTATGCAGGAGTCTCTCGGATTATTCTCCAATCTTAACATTGGAGTGCAGGGGAGTTATAAATTCAAACTTCTGAAGGGAGAGATGAGCATAGGTGTTCAAGGCTCTTACTTCAATCAGAAATTCAAAGGGACAAAGGTTGACATTCCTGATAATGATGATTTTCATGAGTCGGGAGATGAGGCTATCCCGAATCAGGATCTCACAGGCAATGTTTTTGATTTGTCGGCCGGTGTGCAGTATACTCACAAATATTTCTATTTTGGAATTGCCGGACAACATTTATTGCAACCTACGGTGAAGATGAGTGTTGAGGGTACAGAGTCGACAGATACGCATGATTTTGAGACAGAGGTGGGAAGAATGATTTATTTTATCGGAGGTGGCAATATTCCGCTGAAAAATACGTTATTTGAATTGCAACCCTCCTTCTTGGTTAAGACAGATTTCAATGCTTTCACAGCGGAGATTGACATGAGGGCTACCTATAACAAGTTTCTGACATTCGGTGCCGGATACCGTTGGAAAGAGGCAGTGTCGGTAATGGTGGGAGCCACAATCAAGAATTTCTTTATTGGATATGCCTATGATTATCCATTGTCGGCTATAGCCAAAGCATCCTCCGGAAGTCATGAGTTGGTTGCCGGTTATCAGTTGAAACTGGACTTCTCGCAAAAAAATAAAAATAAACATCGGTCCATCCGACTAATGTAGAGAGATACGACATGAAAAGAACAATTGTCAAATTCAATAATATGTTAGAATCCCGCGGTCTAAGGCATTGCGCGGCACTGCTTGTTCCGGCCACATTGCTGACTCTGGCTTCCTGTTCGGCATCGCGTAATTCCGGTGCCGGTGGCGAAGTTACCGGAGTGGGTGGCGGTTCTTTCTCCGAACCCACCCCATACGGTATGGTTCTTGTGGACAGAGGTGCCTTCAAGATGGGACCGGGTGCCGACGACTCCGTGCATAATATCAAGGCTGACCCTCATGGCGTCACCGTCGATGCGTTCTGGATGGATGAGACGGAGATCACCAACGCAAAGTACAAGCAGTTTGTGTTCTGGGTGCGCGACTCTATCATCCGTGAGCGTCTTGCCGATCCCTCCTATGGTGGCAACGAGGCTTTCAAGATAGAAGAAGACAGAGAGGGAAATCCCATTACTCCTTATCTCAACTGGAACGCCCATTCCATGGAGAAATGCCAATGAGGATGAGCAACGTGCCATTGAGAGCGTGTATCGCACAAATCCTATCACAGGCAGAAAAGAACTTGATCCCACACAACTTAACTACCGTTATGAGATCTACAATCATACGGCAGCTGCAAAGCGCGCAAACCGTGTGGATGCATCACGTAGAGAATACAATACAGACCTCCCTACGCCGACTGATCTTCCGACAATATCAAAAGACACAGCCTATTTCGCTGAAGATGGCTCAATAGTGCGGGAGACAGTGTCACGTCCTCTTACAGGGGATTATGACTTTCTCAATACCTATATTGTGAATGTATATCCTGACACTACCGCATGGATCAATGATTTCGACAATGCGTATAACGAACCTTATACGCGAATGTATTTCTCTCATGCTGGATATAATGATTATCCTGTGGTGGGTGTCAGTTGGGAACAGGCTAATGCTTTCTCAAATTGGCGGACGGATTTTCTTCGCAGGTCATTGGGTAGAGAAGGGATCTATATCGAGCCTTACCGTCTCCCCACTGAGGCGGAATGGGAATATGCGGCAAGAGCCGGTAACAGCGAAAGTTCATATCCGTGGGAAGAGACTTTGCCAATGGATGAACGAGGATGCTTTTATGCCAACTTTAAACCGATGGAAGGGGACTTTGTCCGTGACGGTCACGTGATAACCTCACCTGTCGGCACGTATAAGCCGAATGATTTCGGATTGTATGATATGGCAGGTAACGTATCGGAATGGACCTCCACCGCATATACAGAATCGCTTAGCAAACTTACCAGTGATCTCAATCCGGAGTATCGTTACGATGCGGCATTGGAAGACCCTTACAAGATGAAACGTAAGATTGTGAGGGGCGGAAGTTGGAAAGATGTAGCCCACAATCTTAGAAGCGATCTCCGTCAGTGGGAATATCAGAATGAACAGCGCAGTTATATAGGATTTCGTAATGTCCGCACTCAGGTGGGATTTGCCAGAGGCAACAGACAGCGCAGAAAATAAAATTCAGCAACACCTCTTATCCTTAAAAAGGTATGGTTAAAATAAAGAAATACGCCAACGGCATAGAACGCTTTTTACACGGACCGAACGGTCAGCGTTTCTTCAATTTCGCATATTCAATCGGTGCGGCAGTGGTAATCTGGGGAGCCCTTTTCAAGATTCTTCACCTCCCGGGTGGCAATACACTTCTTTGCATAGGTATGGGAACGGAGATCGCAATGTTTATTCTTACAGCATTCGACCGGCCACCGAAGGAATATGAATGGGAAACAGTGTTCCCGGTTCTTGATAGCAAGAATCCTGACGACCGTCCGTCATTTGCAGGTGGAGATGCAGTGTCACATCCGTCGGGTGGCGGTGAAATTTATCATGGCTATCCTCAGGAGGCCCAGGTGAGTGTGGGAGGCGGATATGTGCAAGGGGGTAATATCCCTGTATCCTCACCGGCATCAGGTGTGCCCGGTACTATGATAAGTGCCGCTGAGGCATATAATCTCTCAGAGGACGATGCTGAATCATTGCGTGACAGCATAGACAAGATGGCGGCGGCGTCCGAGCAATTATCCCAGATGGCGGAACTTACCTCTGCCACCCGGAATTATCTTGAGCAGATTTCCGGTATTGCCGAGCAGATGACAAAATTACAGGAAACAACCCGCTCGTTGAATGAGGTTAGTGAAGTGTTGTTGAAATCATACGAGGCAATTACGCAGAACAGTGAGACGATAACCCGTTCATCTACCGGATACGTTGACCAAATGGAGGGATTGAACCGTAATATCTCAGGATTGAATACAATCTATGAGATACAACTTAAAAGTGTATCATCCCAGTTGGACAGCATCGACCGCGTCAACCGAGGCCTGAAGGATATCCGCGACATGTATGACAAAGCCGCTAATGAATCTTCGCACTATTGTGAGGAAACGGAGAAGATGGCCCGTTATATGAAGCAACTCAACCAAGTATATGAGAAGATGATCACGGCTATGACCATCAATATGGCGAATCCGATGATGGGTGGTACGGTTGCATCCGGAAAGAATCCTTTTGAACAACAGTCACAGGACTGAGAACAATTAACAGCGAGAATTAAAATAAAGAGAGAAAATGGCAGGTGGTAATAATGTCGCAAGGATGTCTCCTCGTCAGAGGATGATTAACCTGATGTACATCGTCCTTACGGCGATGCTGGCACTGAATGTCTCTTCCGACGTTCTTAATGGCTTCAGCCTCGTTCAGGAAGGTTTGCACCGCACCAATAAGAATATGACCCTCAGAAATGAGGTGCAGTTCCGCTATCTCGCTTCTCTCTATGAGCAGAATCCTACAAAAGCGGCAGCATGGTATCAGCAGGGAGTGGAACTTCATGACCGTTCAAATGCTCTCTATAACCGTATTGATTCACTGAAAGTGATGATTGCGAAGAAGGCGGATGGACCTAATGGAGATTATAACAAGATTATCAATCAGGATGACCTTGAGGCAGCCTCGACCACTATGTTGAACCCTATCAATAACTATGGACGTAAACTTCGTGAGCAATTGGAAGCGTATCGTGGTTTTATTCTTCCTCTTATCACAGATCCGGATAAGAAGAAGGCCATAGATGAGATGCTGTCATTGAAGGTAACACCTCCGGCCGGCACAGTGGGAACAGTGACTTGGGAGAACAGGATGTTTGACAATATGCCGGTGGTGGCGGCCATAACATTGCTTACAAAATTGCAGAATGATATCCGTCAGGCAGAATCGGAGGCAATGGGTAATCTGATTTCTAGTGTTGATATGGGAGATATACGTGTCAATGAATTGAATGCGTATGTGATTCCCAAAAGCAATATGATTATCAGGGGAGGGAAATATTCCGCCAATATAGTTCTGGCGGCTATTGACACCACACAGCGGCCAACTATCTATGTGGGTGGCAGCAAACTGAACAATAAGGATGGTCTGTATGAATTTGTGCCCGGCAGCACAGGCACGCATGAATTCTCAGGATACATCGAGGTGATGAGGGCGGATGGCTCAATAGATAAACGTCCTTTTAAATCATCATATACAGTGATCGAGCCAATGGCGACAATTTCGCCGACCATGATGAATGTCATTTATGCAGGTATTGATAATCCTATCAGCATATCAGTTCCGGGTGTAGCCATGTCGGCTGTGCAGGCTTCAATGACGAATGGGACATTGACAAGGTCAGGTGATGGATGGATTGCAAGAGCGACGGCGGTCGGCAGTGAAGCCACCATATCAGTTTCCGCAGAATTGGAAGGTCGAACCCAGAATGTTGGATCCATGACCTTCCGTATACGAAAACTTCCTGACCCGGACCCGTTCATTCCTATTGGAGGTACGCACTATAAAGGAACACCGCGCCGCATAACGAAGGCTCAGTTGATGAGTGCGGATGGAATAGGAGCGGCTGTAGATGATGGATTGTTGAATATCACATATACTGTATTGTCTTTCAATACGACATTCTTCGACAGTATGGGTAACGCCATTCCAGAGGTCAGCAACGGTTCAAGATTCTCAGAGCGACAGCGTGAGCAATTCAAGCGTCTCAAGCCGGGCAAGAGTTTCTTTATATCCAATATAAAGGCCAAAGGACCAGATGGAATAACACGTGACATATCTCCGATGGAGGTAGGATTGAATTAAAAATCAAACGACGACAAAACAACATATATAGCAATGAAATATATAAAGCACATACTTCCGGCTCTCTTGGCCGCCTTATTCATATTTCCTGCCATAGGTCAGGTAGAGGACGCCGGTGGCGTGCGTCGACGTTCGCAGAAGGATAAGAAAGATGAGAAGAAGGTGGTTGGAATCACCGACCGTATGCAGTCTTTCTATGAGAATAAGCCTGTTCATGATGCCGATCTGGAATATATGCGGGAGATTTATCGTGAGATTGACCTTCAGAAGGAGGCTAATGCTCCGTTGTATTTCCCGGAGGATATCATAGATGGTCAGAAGAATCTGTTCCGTATTATTATGGAGCAGGTTGTGGATGGAAAGATTCCTGCGTATGAGTATCTTGACGGCCGAGAGGTGTTTACGGATGAATATAAGGTTAAGGTAGGTGATATGCTCGACCGTTTCGGTATCTATTATACCGAGGGTAAAGGGTCAACAGAGAAGAATCCGAAGTATGTCATAGAGGAGGCCGATATGCCTACGGGTCAGGTTCTGACGTACTATATATTGGAAAAATGGGAATTTGACCGACGCAGCAATAAGATGCGTACGCGTGTAGAGGCAATTTGTCCTGTATTGACAAGAGCCGGTGATTTTGGTGGTGAGGCGAGATATCCAATGTTCTGGGTTAAATTTGATGCCTTGCGTCCGTGGCTTGCCCAACAATACATTTTCCTGAGTGATGACAACAACAAGCCTCAGTATTCGCTTGATGATTATTTTAATCTCGGGATGTATGCCGGAGACATTTATAAGACCAAGAATCTTCGTAACTTGTCAATGAACCAGATGTATCCGGATGAAGATATGTTGAAGCAGGCTCAGGACAGCATTGACCGTCGGCTTCGTGAATATGGCAATAATCTTTGGGTCCCGACCAGAGAGGAGTATCTGGCTCAAAAAGAGGCTGAGGCGGAAAAGGCTCGTCTGGCAGCAGAGAATGCCGCCGCTGCAGAGGCCGGTGAAAATATTCCTGTGCGGGATGACAGCAGTGTTTCTGAACTTGAGCCGACCAAGAAGAGTTCAGTGCGTAAGAAGAAATCCACGACCAAGAAGCGTTCTTCTGTCAAGAAGTCGAAGACATTGAAATCATCATCAGGTAGTTCCAACAGTAATGCCAATAAATCTGTGAGAAGGCGCCGAAAGGGTAGATGATTGTGATTTGTGATGTTTCGCAGAAATAAGAAATACATAAGATATTATAAGGCGTCAGGAATTCCTGCGCCTTTTTTAATTAATAGGAATTAGTTGTCATGGTATTGATTTTTGATTTTGACGGTACATTGGCAGATACAACTGAGGGTATTGTAAGAACAACGCAGAAGACTTTGGAGTGTCTTGGGTATGATGTAATTCCGGAAGATGATATAAAAGGTCTTATAGGTCTTCCTATTTCGGAATCCTTAAGCATTGCGGCGAATGTGACAGAGATGGAGAAGGTGCAGGAATGTGTCGATACTTATCGTAAGATCTATTATGAATCGAGTATGAAAGATGTCAGAGCGTATCCCGGAGTTGCAGAGACGTTGAGGGAATTAAAGAATCAGGGTCATATTCTTTGTATAGCAACGAGCAGAAGCAAGCCGAGTTTAAAGTCGCTGTTGTCATCAATGGGAATTCTGCATCTTTTCGATATTCTTAAGGCAGATGAGGATGTGGAATGTAAGAAGCCGGCGCCGGATATGATTCTTCAGATAATGAAAGAAACCGGTTGCAGTCCTGAAGATGTGTTGATGACAGGTGATACCACTTATGACATAGAAATGGGTCATAATGCTTGTGTGAATACTTGTGCGGTGACATACGGAAATCACAATGAATACAGACTTAAGAGTTCCATTCCGCATATAATTCTGCATGATTACAGTGATTTATTGGAAATTTTCCGTTCGTGGGTGTGATCTTGCTGCTCGAAGCGAGTTGAAAATATGCAAAATAAAGTTAATGTGAGTTAAAATTTCAACTCAACATAAACTATTTTATGAAAAGTGCCGTTGTTTAAGTAACGAGTTTTTCATGGTATTAGATTTTAAGGTTAACGTAATTGGTTGTCGTGATGACAATCAATTTTTTTTTGTATCTTTGTGATATGAAAATATTGTTTGTCGGAGATTATTCGAACCTTCATGCCTGTCTTGCCTCGGAGTTGCGCAGACTGGGTCATAGTGTGACAGTAGTGTCAGACCGCGGAGGGTATCAGCAGACGTCGGCTGATATTGTGTTGAGTCGTGAAGAAGGAAGATTCGGAAAGATTAAATACATGATGGAGGTAATGCGGTCGTGGCCCAGATTGGAGGGTTATGACGTTGTTCAATTCATCAATCCTCACTTTCTTAAGGTAAAGCCCGGCAAATTAGCCTATTTTTTCCGTGAGTTGAAGCGAAGAAACGGGAAGACATTTCTGACGTTATCAGGTAATGATTATTATTTTGTCAAGGATTGCCTGGACGGTAAATTTCGTTTCTCTGAATTCAGGGCAGGAAATGAGAGGACGCCATATTCAGTATCGATGCCTGACAGAGAGGAAGGGTGGATGCGTGATGATGTGAGGCGTTATCATGAACTTTTCTATGATTCGGTGGACGGAGCGATGTCTGTACTTCCGGAGTATGATATTGTAGGGAGGAAGATATTGGGTGATAGATGTGTTTTTACAAACATTCCGATAGATTTGACACGTCATTCATGGCGGGAGCGGAGTTTTGAAGGAGTTTTGAAGGTTATTGTTGGAATGAAGCCCGAGATGTCAATCCAGAAAGGGACAGGATATCTTTATGAGATCTGCCGTAATATTGCCGAGCGTTCCGGAGGTAAGATAGTGGTTGATAAAGTCGGGGGATTGCCGTATGCTGACTATCTGAGAGTGATGAATGAGTCGGATATATTGATAGATCAACTGTACAGTTATTCACCTGCCACCAATGCTCTTGATGCCATGTCGCAAGGTCTGGTGTGTGCATCCGGAGCTCAGCCGGAATATTATGATATGATAGGTGAGAGTGAGTTGCGTCCGGTAATATCCTTATCGCCTCTTGAGAATAATCTTGAGAGTTATCTTGAGAAGGTTTTCTCGAACCGTGGGGAATTAAGGCGTATGTCACGTGAGGGAAGACGGCTTGTGGAGAAGCATAATGATGTAAGGGAAGTAGTGAAAGTTTTCATTTCACATTGGAATGGTGATAAGCAGAGATAAATGATTGAGAACAGGGCACAGGTGTTTTTATGCACTTATGGCAGTCGGGGGATGCGTAATGTATTGAGAAATCTGCATCCTGCCATTCCCGGAGTCGAGTATGTGATTTGTCTCCAACTTGGCGATGATCAACCGGATGATATTTCATGGGGTGAGATAGAGAACCGTGAAGATTACAAGTTGATAAAGTCAAGGACAAAAGGGATTGCCGTCAATCGTAATATCGCATTGTCTAATTCTTCCGCACCGATTGCTGTCATTACCGATGATGACGTGATTTTCCATGATGGGGGAATTGAGCGGTTGATAAAGGACTTTGAAGAGCATCCTGAAGCGGATGTGATAAGTTATATGTTTTCAAGTGATGAACACACAAAAAGATATCCCGATTATGAGTTTAATTTCAGGGATATGCCGCGGTTCTATTATTTGTCTGCAATGGAGGTGGCGTTGCGGCCGGAGCGTGTCAGGGGAAAACTAATGTTTAATGAGGCATTCGGTTTTCATACTTTATTTCATGGAGGGGAGGATGATGTGTTTGCCATAGATGTGGTACGTTCAGGACTGAACGGGGTTTTTGTTCCTCACACCATAGTGCATCATTCGGGATTGTCTACCGGCACGAGACCTGATCCTGAGTATCGTCTTATAGAGACGCGTGGTGCTGTTACATCCTATCGTCATCAATACACGTGGCCATTAAGGATGCTGTGGCGGTGTTGGTGTGAAACGGGGAAGGGTAAGCAGTATGGAGTGTCCCGATACCTTGTGCATTGGATCAAGGGTTATCTGAGGGCAAGGAGGAATAAGGTTTTCCCCACACCGGTTCATAAGTAGTTCCCGGAATTTCGATTATATAAAACGGCTTCGTTTGCAAAAACGAAGCCGTTTTATATAATCAGCAAGATTATTATTTTGCAAGAATCTCAGAAGTGCGGTCGGCTATGCTCTGCCAATCGTATGGATCAAGGGGATAATTTATGCGTGATTCCTCAGAATGATATAGACGCGACAATGCATCAGAGAGAGATTTTTCGTCAGCACAGTTGAAGAAGTTGTGATCTTGGAGGAAAGTGAGCGTTTCTGTGGCAGGAATCCGGCTTACGATAACCGGCAGATGATAACTCATCGCTTCCAGCAATACCAATGGGAAACCTTCTGTAACGCTGCTCAGGACAAACCCTTTGGCATGGGAATACAGTTGACGAAGAGGTTCACCCTGCAGGTTCCCTGTGAATATTACCTTCCCTTTTGAGTCGAGGGATTTAAGAAAGTTCAGGTATGATGAGTCGTGATCCGCACCACCTGCAATAATGACTTTCTTGACATTGTCATTGATGTTGGTGGCCTTGATAAGATATTCAAACCCTTTTTCAGGTGTCAGCCGTCCTACAGCGAGGATATATTCTCCGGGTTTCACGCCTAATGTGTCCAGATATCCGGTGTCGGAAGATGGAGTCATTTTTTCAACTCCGTTCGGAATAAGAGATGATTTCTCTTTTACTGATGGTTTCTGTTGCAGATATTTCGCTTGATTCACGAAAATGATGTGGTCCGAGAATCTCAGTGCCATTTTTTCACCGAAGCGGAGAACGGCGCGTGCGAAAGCCCCCCATTTCTTATGTTCGTAATTGGCGCTGTGATATGTAGTCACTACTTTAATTCCGGCCGATTTAATCAGAGGCGCGAAGAGTGCAGGTCCGATATTGTGAATATGCACCACATCCGGATGCATATTTATTGCGGCTATTGTGGAGATAAAAGTATGGAACAATGCCTCAAACCCTTTTATCCTTGTTGAGGGATAGTCAATGAATTGTATCCCTTTCCATTCCGATGTGGCATTTACGGGCAGGTATGGTTTACGGCGGAAAACAGTAAAGCGAAACCCTTTCATCCTGGGATAAAGGGCTTCGCAATGTTTTTCCACTCCACCCTGTATATTGGGGAATCCTCGCAGTCCTATTACGGCACAGGTGGTGGTTTTCGTCATAATATCAGTCCCAGCAAAGTGGCAATCCTTTACGTATACGGATTTTATTTTTAAGAATCCATTTTATAGGAATCCAGGGCCGACGTTTCATGTCGTGACGTTCAGTTACGATGAATGCACAATTCCTGTCGCAGGATTTCACTTTCTCGAGCGCTTCTTTAGCCTTTTCAGACTGCATTATCACATCGAAAGGTTGCTCCTTGATGTTTCCTATGATCCACTCCTGTGCGGAACCGTTGCATGGGGAGACATTGCCGTGCGGGTCAATGAAGAAGAAATCGGTGAGGGCTCCGCACGCAGGGCGATAATTGTCATTGTCACCTCTGAGTCTGCGATGTATGGAACGGTTGAAATATGCACGTCCGTAATCTTTGAGGCGGTCTTTCAATCTGCGTCTTTTGGAAGTAAGGAGTGCCTTGACGAAGAGTTCATGTTGTTTAAGGGCATCTTCGGATACTATCTGGTTGTCATCTTTATGGAAATACCATGAATTATGGACAGCGGAATTTCCTAATTCCACGTCAAGTGCGACGCATAATTCATACAGATGAAGCAAATCCTTATAGTTGTCCGGGGAAATGACCACAGAAAAACCAATGTTCTTGCATTTGGTTTTTTTGAGTTCAAGCATTGTTCTCAATGCATGGTCAAATCCGTTGACTATTCCACGTTTTGAGTCGTTGATTGCCGGAAGTCCCTCTACACTTACTCTTATCAGAATGTTGGGATATTTATTGGCCAGTTCAATGATTTTGTCGGTATTATATCCGTTAGTTGAAAGTTCAAGCAGAGAGGCTTTGGGATAAAGGATTTCGAATATCTTATCGATGTCTTTACGCAAAGTGGCCTCACCTCCGGTAATGTTGATACGCAGTCCCGGGGGTAATTTTTCGTAATATTCAGGATTTATTTCTTCATCAGGGTGTGTCTGACATTTCCAGATGTTGCACATATTGCATTTAGCATTGCATCTGAAGGTTGTGATCAGACTTCCTTGTACAATATTCTTCATATCTAGATTCGTCCAATCCGTTATAATTTGAATCGGCTATATTGTAACGTTAAGATTGGTGGTATTATTGCCCCGGAGTGGTGAAAATAGAGGAATAAAATCTTAAATGATGATGTTTCAATTCAATTGAGAACGGCATCCAATATCAACATCATGACGAAGCCGGAAATAAAACCGATTGGGCCGAGGTTATTATGTGTTCCCTGAGAGGATGCCGGGACGAGTTCCTCGACAACCACATATATCATTGCTCCGGCGGCGAATCCCAGTAGAAATGGCATCATGGGGACAATAATTCCGGCGAGCCATATTGTGATTATTGCGGCCAGAGGTTGGACTAAACCGCTCAGCACTCCGATTATAAAAGATCTGTTGGTGGAATTGCCGGCAGATTGCAAAGGTAATGACACAATTGCCCCTTCAGGTATGTTTTGTATGGCGACACCGATTGACAGAGCGAGGGCAGATGTGACGGAAATAAATGCATTCCCTTCGGCAACGGCAGCGAAGGCTACACCGATTGCCATCCCTTCGGGGATGTTGTGAAGAGTAATCGCCATTATGAGTTTCCAAGTCCGTGAAACGTTGACTTGCGGTCCTTCGGCAGAATTGTCGTAGCCGTGAAGATGTGGTGTGAGTTTATCCATAAGCAGCAGGAATGCGGCACCACATAATAAGCCGCCGAGTGGTGGTATCATTCTTGAGAACCCTTTTGTCCCGGTCATTTCCATAGAGGGAATCAGCAGTGACCAGATTGCGGCAGCGATCATAATTCCGGCAGCAAACCCCATTATGGTATTGTTTACAGCCGGTGATAATTTGCCTTTTATGGCGTAAACTCCTGCGGCACCTAAAGAAGTGCCTGTTACAGGTATCAATAGTCCTAACAGTAATCCGGTCATGTTTTTAGAACAATGTACGCTGAGTGTTGGTTTTAGGTGTATCCGGTTATGCGGCAGATTAAGAAAAAAGGAGGGTGAACATTTCAATACGATTGTTCACCCTTCACTTTAAGCAGTGTATTTTCAATTAAAGTAATTTTTTATGTTCATGGCGGTTTTCGATTGCTTTATGCACTTTGTGCATCTCCTTTATCATGCAGAATGCCGCTGCAACTGTTGCTGCCTGAAGAACGATTTTTGTGATTTTGAAACATAGATGCAAAGCACAATGTCCAGTGTGTTTTTCTTCCATAATTAATAAGGTTTTGATAATGTGAATTACATCATATAGAACGTCAACATGTGCATTAAAGTTCGACCGGGGGGGCGTCTATCCTTCCCCGTTCAATGTGGCTACAATCCGTCTTGCTCCTCCGTGATTGCGGAATTCGCAAAGATAGATTCCCTGCCACGTGCCGAGATTCAGTTTCCCTGATGTAATGGGAATTGTGACCGATTGCCCGATTATAGATGCTTTGGCGTGTGCAGGCATATCATCGTCTCCTTCCAGAATATGGCGGTAATATGGCTGACGTTCCTTAACTATCATGTCGAAGATGTTTTTCAGGTCAAACCGCACATCAGGGTCACAGTTCTCATTTATTGTCAAGGCTGCCGAGGTGTGTTTTATGAAAAGATTCAGAAGACCGGTTCTTGGGAGTGATGGTATATTCCCAAGAATCTCATCAGTTACGATATGAAAACCTTTATCGCGCGGTGACAGTTGAAATTCAAATTGTTTCCACATAAATTTCTAATCCAGTTTAAAGACTATGCGTTGCACACCATCCTTATATCTTGTGCTTGTTATCCGGAAACCACCTATCTCGCCGGTGGTTTTTACATGACTGCCTGCGCAAAGGCACTCATCATAATCCCCTATATGGACAACTCTCAGTGTCTCGGATGCGTCATCCGGGAGTCTGCTCATGTCAAATCTTTCAAGGGCCTCTTGTTTCGATATAAACTCTTCTGTGACGGCAATGTCCTCGTTTATAATGTTATTGATATATTCCACCAGAGAACTGATGTCCTGCCCGGTCAATGGTTGCGGGAGATGATAATCCAATTTGGATTTCTTCCGTTCTATATGTGCGCTGAAAGCGCGACCGTGACCGAACCGTCTTGCCATTTCTCCGTTCAGAAGATGCTCGGCGGTGTGCATAGGTGGATATTCCTGTTTGTTATGCTCATTTAAAATTGGTGTATCCATGTCAGATATGATTGATAAATCCGGTTATTCAATGATTTTTATAATAATTGCAAGCGACGTTATACACCAATCGTGAGATCTCTGCTATCATTGATTCTGTTCCTGTCATATCATAACCGGAATTCTCAATGAAAACAACGATTGTGTAATGATGTCCGTTGGGAAGATGTACATATCCTGCATCGTTGACTGCCATCAGTCTTCCGTCCGGCAGGTCAAATCCGGTTCCGGTTTTGTGCCCTATAACGGCGCCGGTGCCGACAGTGGGTTGTGGAAGTCGGTTTGTGCCTGTGGAACACGTCTCCATCAGATGTTTGATTTTTTGTGAGAATATGTCATTGTATTCTTTGTCAAATATGTCAATCAGACGTGCCATTCCATTCGGTGTCGCAGAATTTTCATAACACAGTTCCGGTCTTTGATGCATTTCATCTTCAGTGGATATGATGTTGACATCAGTAACTCCAAGCGTTTTCAATGCAGTCCTGACATTTTGGGTGCCTCCCATCAGTTTCAGAATTATATCTGAAGCATTATTGTCACTTTGCTGGAGAGAATAAGCGAAAATCTCATCCAGAGGCACGTTTATGGAATCTTGTCCGGCATATTTATCTCTCATTGGGCTGTAAGTGTCCGGTTTAAGATCTGATTTGCCAAGAGGGATAATGGAATTATATATATGGTCACTTGCTCTTGAATGTTCCCCGAACGCCAATGCGATGGGTAATTTATAGACACTTAACATCGGGAAAAGTCTGTCACCATTGATGGCGACGGTATCCTTGCTGTCAATGATTACTGATATTCCGATTGTGGCATCTTTATCTTTTATGAATTCAGTTAGTTGATGTTCCAATTTTTGTGTCATATCATTTGCCATACATATGGCATTGAACAGACAGGTGATGGCAATTGCAACAGTAAGAATCCTGATTTTCATATTGCTGATTATTATGTTATCTATAAATAAAATGCAAAGATAATACAAAAAAGTGAATGATAGAGGTGCGTGTTGTAGATGACAGAGTGTTTGTCACGGATAATTGTGCTAACTTTGCAAATGATAATGTTGAAAATTGTGTTTTAATTGCAAGTTTTTGATAAAGTGATGTTAAATAGAAATATAATAGAGACAGAGCGTCTTATCCTCCGGAGATGGGAGACAGGAGATGCGGAAGCGCTTTTCAGATATGCGTCGGACAGCAGAGTGAGTGAACTTGCTCTTTGGCCACGGCATGAAGATGTTGAGATGAGCCGGATGGTCATAGAACAATTCTTCATCCCGAATCAATCCAATTATGCGATAGTGTCAAAAGAGAAAAACGAGCCCATTGGCTGCATCGGGCTTGTCCCTGCGGATGATGAACATTATCTTCTTGATGATTCGGAAAGGGAAGTCGGTTATTGGATAGGATGTCCTCATTGGAACAAAGGAATTACTACTGAGGCCCTTGAGGGATTCATAAATTATTGTCGTGGTGTGTCGGATATCAAATCACTTGTAATAACTACAGATGTGAGAAATATCGCTTCTCAACGTGTGGCCTGGAAATGTGGGTTCATATATATTGAAGATTATATGAACAATGGAATCGAATCTAAGGCTTACCGGTTAATCCTGTAAGTGAGTTGAGATTCAATTTCAATGTTATTGGCGTTAAGGTTGTTTTTATCAGACCGACACCAAACATTAATTAACAAAATATTGTTTTATCAATATATTTTTAATACGTTTTTAATCTTAATTAAAATGACTGACACACCGTTTCCAATAAATCCCGAAGGTTCGGCGCTCAAAGGCGTCAGAGGCCAGGTGCTCACATTCAAGGCTGATCCATTTCTTAATAATGAAAGTGAATGCTATGATTATTATGAAGATGGCATGGTAGTGATTCAAGATGGTCATATCCTGGCGGTAGGTCCTTATTCGGACTTGGCGCCTGAATATCCCGAACTGTCTGACATTGATACATATACCGATGCCGTGATTATGCCCGGTTTTATTGATTGTCATGTCCATTATGTGCAATCACCTATGATAGGTTCATTTGGCGACACATTGCTCCAGTGGTTGAATCAATATACATTCCCCACGGAAGCGAAATTCAAGGATAAGAAGTTCGCCGATGACGTTGCTAAAGTGTTTTTCCGTCAGGTTCTTGAACAAGGCACCACCACTGCAAATGTCTTTTCAACAGCATTTGCAGAATCTGTGGATGCATTCTTTGAGGAATCAGAGAGATATAACACCCGTATGATCTCCGGGAAAGTTCTGATGGACCGTAATGTTCCGGATGCCGTAAAGGATGAAAGTGCAGAGGAATCAATTCTAGTCAGTGAGCAACTTCTCAAGAAGTGGCATCATCGCGGACGACAACTGTATGCCGTAATTCCACGTTTTGCTCCCACTTCATCTCCAAAACAACTTGAACTTGCCGGTCAATTATACCAAAGATACATTGATCAGGGAGTGTATATGCACACTCACCTCGATGAGGCACAAAATGAAATTGACTGGGTAAGCCAGTTGTTCCCTGAGGAATCCAACTATACAGATGTATATAAGCATTACGGTCTTGTGGACCGTCGTTCCGTGATGGCTCATTGCTGCATAGTGCGTGAGGAAGAGTGGCAGACACTTCATGATTGCCAATGTGGTGTGGCGCATTGTCCATGTTCCAATCTGTTCCTCGGAGACGGTCAGTTCAAGATGTGGGAAGCGAAGCAGCAGAATCGTCCGGTGAGAGTTGGAATGGGAACCGATGTGGGTGGAGGTACAAACTTCTCAATTCCGAGAAATCTTAATGAGGCATATAAGGTTTCCATGTTGCAGATGAAGAATATCAATGCCGTGAAGGCATTCTATCTCGCAACGCGCGGAGGAGCGGAGGCTCTTCATCTTGAAAATACTGTCGGGAGTCTTGCTCCGGGATATGAAGCGGATATTGCGGTGTTGAGTCTGCATCCGTCAGAATTTGCCGAATGGAGAATGAAATTCGAGGATAATATTTTTGACAAACTGTTTGTCCTGATGACTCTCGGTCTGAACAATATGAATGTCGCGACATACGTTGCCGGTAACAAAGTGTTTGATCGTGAACGGTCTGAACAGTTCAAGTATGCTTCGGAGTTTCAGAAATCCGAATACAAATCATCGAAATTATAAACTTTAATCCGATTAGTTATGGAAGCCAGAAACAATCATCCCGGTCTGCGGGGTGTGAGACAATATAAACTCGGAGGCGGCATGGCTTGGTGGGTATGGATTCTTGCCACAATATTCGTAATATATCTGTTCAATATACAGACCATGTTCTCCGACGTTCAGGGTGATATTCAGAAGACACTCAATCTTGACGTGAATCACCTTACGCTGATAGCCGGTACATATACCTGGGCTTTCGCAATTTTCCAATTCTTCGGCGGCGCCTTTCTTGACTGTTTCGGTTCAAGAAGAGTTATGATTCCTGCATTTATTTTTGTTACAGCCGGTGTGTTCCTTTATGGGATGGCCGACAGTTATGCAATGATTCTGTTTGCACAGGTTCTTATGGCGCTCGGTTCCTGCTGCGGTTTTGTCGGTGCGGGTTATATCGGTGGTGTATGGTTCGGAATGGCGGCTTACGGCACGATGTTCGGTTATGTCCAGACCCTTTCATCCGTTGGGTCGGCCATACAGCAACCTGTCATTGAGTATCTGCTTAAATACATGACATATCAGACACTCTTTATCGGACTCGGATTCTTGGGTATCGTTCTTGTTGTGCTCGCATTCATATATATGCGCAACCCTCAACCGGTGCCAATCACCAAAAATCCGTTTAAGGTGGTGGGCAATAACCTTGTCCAGATTTTCAAAAAGCCTCAGATGTGGATAGCCGCTATGTGGGGTGGTATAATCTTCGGATTGAATCTGGCACTCGGCGTGGTGTGGACTCCGCAGATTTTCAGTCATTACGGATATGAATCAGGATATATAGGGACTGCACTGTTGTGGGTTGGTCTTGCTGCCGGATCATGTTTCTGGCCTCAATGGAGCAACAAGATATGCAGTCGTAAAATTCCTTCGATTATCGGTGCGTTGATTATTATAACAAGCCTTATTCTCTTGGTTTACGTAGAGATGCCGATGTGGCTTATGGTAGTGATGATGTTTCTTATCGGTATGGGGGCGACAGCACATATGTTGGCGTTCAGTGTAGGTGGTGATGTTGCAGGCGGACCATTGGTCGGCACTTCAAGTGCATTCCTGAACGGCATTATGTTCATATTCGGAGGTATTCTCCAGAATATACCGTCCTCTATCGAATCAAAAGGAGGTGACTTCCATTCAATGTTCCTCCCTTATATAATTGCGGCAGTTATTGCACTTGTGTTTCTGTTCATCCAGAAAGAGACGGCACCGAAGCCATCCGGGAAATAGAGGTCAGGAAATAAGAATAAAAACAATAGATATCAGGAGTCATTCGGATCCTGATATCTATTGTTTCAAGCGTTGATTAGGTTTAGTGTTTGTTGCGGACAAGTTCAATGGATTCTTTGCCCGTTATATTATCAATGTCAATACGCAGCACTCTGACTGCTTTAAGACTCCTTTCAAGTTCTTCAGATGGATCTATCCCCGGACAATATTTGTCGCAAAGAAGAACAAGTCCGTCAAGGATTTCCGCGGGGTCAGACAATATGCGTATGACACCGGACAGAATCACACTTCGGAAATAGGTTGTGAATTCTTCGGGAACAATTTCATCTTGTGCCACAACGCAGAACGAACAGCGTGAATCATGAACGATACAATCCATCTTCCGTCCCGAAGCCGCACAATGAATATAAATGTGACCGGAATTATCATATGCATAACTTACCGGCACACCATAAGGGCTTCCGTCAGGGTCTATAAGAGATAGAATTCCATTTGTACGGCACTTCAGGATTCTGTCAGCCTCTTCATCGGAGAGTTGCTGTCTGAACCGTCTCATTTTGTGTTCCATGTAAATTATGATATGATTATAAGATTCAACAATACTAATTACATTACTTTTAATCCTATTATTGATAAAATTAAAGTGGTGATGAAAAATATGCGTGTGAAAGTTGCCGGCTCATTGAAAAATATTATGCCGACAATTACCGCACCCACTGCGCCTATACCTGTCCATACGGGATAAACGGTGCCGATAGGTATCGTGCGGGATGCACGGGCCATCAGGAACATACTCAATGCCAGTGAGATAAGGAATCCTCCCCACCATATATACTGCATCATGCCGACAGCACCTTTTGTTTTGCCAAGACAGAAGGTGAAACAAACCTCCATCAATCCCGCAAATATTAAAATTATCCAGTCCATAGTGGTTGCAAAATTATATATTTTCAGTGTAACTGCTCTTTACATTTGATAATTTTGTATATTTGCATTATGGATTTGCCCGATATTTTAAATCAAATCTACCCTTTGCCTCCGGAATCGCTGGATAAAATGTCAGAGATTGTAGAATTGACTGAGGTGAAGAAAGGAACATTGATCGTTGAAGCCGACAAGATATGCCGCAACATATTCTTTGTGGCACAGGGAATTGTCCGCGCATACTGTTATGCGAAAGGACGCGACATAACTTTCTGGATTGGAGATGAAGGTTCAGTGGCTCTTTCAATGCAAAGTTATATTAATAATATACCGGGTTATGAATATATCGTCACAATTGAAGATTGCATCCTTTACAAAATGTCGGTCGATAATTTAAAGCACCTTTTCCGGCACGACATCAATATCGCCAACTGGGGAAGAGTGTTTGCCGAGAAAGAAATTCTAAGGGCCGAGAAATCACTTATCCCGCAATTATTCACTACCGGGAAAGAAAGGTATGAGGCATTGTTGAGACAGCAACCACAATTGTTAAACCGTATTCCGTTGGAGAACATCGCATCCTTTCTCGGCGTTACACCTGTCAGTCTAAGTCGTATCAGAGGACAGAAATAAGCGTGACAAGAGTCATCCATAAGGGTAATAAGATATCGGCATCGGGAATGTCAGATGCCGATATCTTTATCAAATGGGTGAATGTGTTTGCGAAGATAGACCATATCCTGCAGAAGAACACCCTCCTCAATGATTGGATGATTATAATTGTCAGTGAAAAAGTTGTGTATCCGATGAGAATATTCAAATCCGTTGCTGATGTAGAATCTTAGTGTGGAAGGTGTCTCACCGGTCCCTGTCTGGATAACTTTGTCAGGATATAGAGTCTCGATATATCTTATCATGCAGGTCCCTATTCCGTTTTTTCTGTATTCTGCATCTACTGCAAGATTCTTTATCTCAATGATATCCTCCGGTTGCTCAACAACTACAATGCATGAAACAGCCTTATCGTTTAAAATCCCGATGAACAGTCTGCCACTGTCAAGGTAACGGTCAATCATATCTTCCTGTTCGTCTCCTGTGAGCAGAAGATTGAGATAATTCTTTTTATCAGAAAGAACCTCACTTATCGATATGATATTTTCAACCTCTGAAGTATTCATGGAATTGTGATTTTTTATCTGCAACCATATTTCTTTTCGAAAATATAGAAATGTTCCTCACCCCATTTCAGCATGGAGTCGATGATGGGTAAAAGTGACTTGCCTAATTCTGTAATGACATATTCCGACCGTGGTGGCAATTCCGGATATATGGTTTTTGATACAAGTCCGTCTTCCACCATCTCCTTTAGTTGGATATCAAGTACACGTGGAGCCGCTTCAGGGAGACACTTGTGAATCTCGCTTGGACGCAAAGCATCTCCGGAACGCAATTCGTCCAGAATACAAGATTTCCACTTTGACTCTATAAGACTCATTGTGAGCCTGAGAGGACAATCCAGGTCAACCGGTATTTTCTTTTCGTATGCCATATCGCTATAATTATGTATGAGTTTAAATTTTCAGACCAATTTATTTACTGCAAAGTTAGATCAATATTATTGATAATCAGAATACCGAAAAAATTTTCCATATACGAAAAATTTTTCGGTACTTGATTTTAGTCTATTATCATTATAACTTTGCACTCAGAAAATCAAATATATAAAAGTTATGAGAGACAAAATCAAAGAATACGAGGCAGTGGCTAAAGCCGCAGAGAAGTTTGTGAAGAGTGTTGCCGAAGGCAACAGCGAATATGCAAAGACACTGTTCACCGATGATGCTGTCCTGTTCGGAATCCTTGACGGTACTTTGGAGCACGGTTCTATCGAACAGTTCTACCACAACGTTGACACTGTAGGTGCCGGAGATAACTTCAAGGCACGCATTGATGTGCTTGCCGTGGAGGAAACAGTGGCTGTGGTAAGAGTTCTTGAAGAAGGGTGGGGAGGTCGCATTGACTTTACCGATTTCCTTCTGATGCTGAAACTCGAAGGAGAATGGAAATGTGTTGCCAAAGCCTATAATCAGAACTCTATCACCATAAAGAAATAATACGATGAAGATAACTGTTATCACGGGATCACCCCGAAAGAACGGCAACACCTTTGCAATGGTGGATGCCTTCATAAAAGCGGCAGAGGCAAAAGGTCATGAAGTGGTGCGTTTCGATGCAGCCATGATGAAAATAGCCGGATGCCGGGCCTGCATGACCTGTTTCAAAACCGGGAAAGCTTGCTCGTTTGATGATGACTTCAACATAATCGCGCCTCATATTCTTGATGCTGATGCCGTGGTATTCGCGATGCCTGTATACTGGTATTCAATACCTGCACAAATAAAGGGTGTGATTGACCGCCTGTTTTCATTCATGGTGGCCGAAAAGCCGATTGCCGGAAAGAAATGCGGACTGATAACCTGCTGCGAGGAAAATGACATGACCGTAATGGATGGAGTGCGCATTCCGATGGAGCGTACAGTGGCTCTGTTGAAATGGGATATGGTTGGCGAAGTCCTCATTCCCGGAGTATTCAATGAAGGAGATATAGAAAAAACCGACGGTTGTGCTCAGGCAGCCGCTCTTGCTGAAAAATTCTGATATGAAAGTTCTACTTGTAAACGGCAGCCCTAATGAACACGGGTGTACCTTCACGGCTCTTTCCGAATTAGCCGACACATTGCATAAAAACGGGATTGACACCGAGATTGTCTACCTCGGCAAAAAGCCGGTGGCCGGTTGCATCGCCTGCATGAAATGCTTCGAGACGGGACACTGCTTCCGCGATGATATTGTCAAGGAATTGCAGGTGCGTCTTGACGAATTTGATGGCATTGTGCTTGGCTCACCTGTGTATTACAGCAATCCTACAGGACAGATTCTCTCGTTCGCACAGCGTCTGTTCTTCTGCAAGGAGGGTGAGATGGCCGGAAAACTCGGAGCATCGGTTGTTTCATGCCGCCGTGGTGGAGCATCGGCCACATTTGAGTCGCTCAATCAATTCTTCACCATCTGCAATATGCCGGTCGTTTCATCGCAATATTGGAACTCCGTGCATGGCTTCACACCCGATGATGTCCGCAAAGATGAAGAGGGACTTCAGACAATGCGCAGCCTCGGCGAAAATATGGCATGGATGCTGAAATGCATCAAAGAAGGGAAAGACAACAATATCAGCAAACCTGTTTATGAGCCACGTCTCCGCACACACTTTATACAACCGAAATGAAAAAGATCTTATCAATAGCCCTGATTACATTTGTTATTTCATCTTGTTGCAACAATAAATGTGACAAAGATGAATGTGTTGATACCTGTACCGTTGCTGCCGGGAAAATTGACACTGGAATTCCGGAAGTCCCTGATGGTGTCATAAAAGCATTGGAATACTATGTAGATGGTGGCCGTAAGGCTTCTTCGGAGATTGCGAAAAAGGGTTTTGCAGAAACTGCCACCATGTCATGGTATGAAAACGGAATCCTCCGTAGCGTTCCTATAAAAGAACTTTATGATGTGTTTGATTCATCAAACCCTACCGATGTGTCTTATAAAATCATAAACAGTGAAGTCGCGGATGATGTTGCGATGGTCGCAGTTGATTCTAAATTCGGCGATACCGCTTATACTGATATGTTCACACTCGTGAAGGATGGTGAAGAGTGGAAGATTATAAGTAAAGTTTATCACGCTGAATAAATCACGCAACGTCTGTTGCTGAGAATAAACTATATACATTACTGTTTATTGAAGTAGTGAATGTCAAGTCAAGGATAATAATTGAAAATATCAAATATTATCCTTAACTTTGCATATATGGAAATAATTCAATACACGGATGAATTCAAGGATGAAGCGATTGCCCTCATTCTCAGTATTCAGAACAATGAAGCGAAAGTCAATCTGACAATCGATGACCAGCCGGACCTTATCGATATAACTGACTCATATATAAATAATAATGGTAATTTCTGGCTTGCCATGGATAATGGACAGGTAGTAGGTACACTTGCGCTGATGAGGATTGACAGCAAATGGAGTGCTTTGAAAAAATTTTTTGTCAGGACTGATTTTCGTTCTAAGAAAGTGGGATTGGCTTTGTTCAATAACCTGCTTGAATTTGCCCGCTTGAAAGATTATAGTCACATAATCCTTGATACTCCTTCGGTAGCAGTCAAATCTCACGCATTCTACGAGCGTGCAGGGTTCAGACTTATTGATAAGTCGGAGTTGAAAGTAAAATATGATTATCCTGACAGGAATTCATTGTTATATCAATTGGATATATGATTATAAAAAACATACACCTCATTGCAATTGGAGAAAGGTGATGGAATATCGGCAATGTGTGGATGTTGCTTTTATGGTATGGACACGTAACTGATTTATACAATTATTTACGAGATATCTCAAACCAATCCGTTGTGTGGGTAAAGAGCGGTGAAGGCTGCGTCAAGTCTTGGTATGGGATTTGAGTAATGATTGCCCGGAACACTCTGAAACAATGTATCAATGCCATTGGCCTGTAATAACGATACAATATCGCGGGTGTTTTGTCCTACTGCGTTAAATGCCTTTGTTTTGGACTCTGATTCCTTATTGCCCAGAAGAAAGAACGCTTTCCCGGTTTTGGGTGGTATCGGACGGTTTTTTATCCAGTCCATGAAGCCCTCATACCAGAATGAGCCGGAAAGAGACGCAATATTTAGAAAAGTGTCACACAATATCCATTGCCATAATGCGAATAAACCTGACATTGACACTCCGAACAATGTCCTTTCAATATCGGTCGCCATTCCAAGACAAGTTTCTATATGAGGAATGATATGCCCATTTAATTCATTTAGAAATTCCGGTGCCTGACCTTTGAAATCCGCACTCCCTTCCGGTACACCTTTCGCAACCCAGGGACTGAACACGTTCTGCCAATCCATTCCGGTAATGACAACGATTGTTATACTATGTTTTTTTGATGCCGTATCAATCCAATTGTCCAGAAAACCATCCATCGGATAGAGAATGTAAGCAATCTTTTTGCAAGAGATAATATCACTGCAAGTACAGTGAAGACTTCCTATTTCAATTTTCTGTGCCATAATATCATCATATCCGGCATATCCCGGAATCCGAGAGAATTATATACGGCTTTCCCCTCTGCCGTCGTTTCAAGATATATTTTATCGCACCCCCTTTCCAATGCAATGTCAAGAAGATGTTTTACGATTGTGTGGGCAACCCCTTTGTTTCTATACAGTGGACGGACATATATGTTCATGAGATAAGCACACTTCCCTCCAGGATTATCCGGTGACGGCAATTCTTCAGAGAAACACACACCACCGCATCCACAATCAACACCATTGCATGATGCCACTATTGCAACATGTGATTCATCAGGGATATGTGTCTTATAATAATTAAGGTTGGCTTCAAGAAGTGTATGTCCAGCCTTGATTCCGAAAACATTGGCAATCACTTCTTCCCTCCATGACATAAGTTCTTCCGGGGATGACGCTCTCTTGACATTGATTATCATAGGCCTCCTTCTTTCATCACTACAGGAAGAGATGCCACATCAACTTTCCCTCGGCGTGTGAGTGGTATTTTATTTACTTTTACAAAAAACTCCGGGATCATGTAATCCGTCAACTTTGATTCAAGCCATGTTTTGATATCATGAAGGTTGCAGTTCTCTCCGGCTAGGATGTATGCCACAAGGTAATGTAATCCGTTCTCATCCAGAAATGCTCTGACGACACCCCGGTCAACGCATGGACAGGAGTTGAGAACATTTTCCACCTCCTCAGGCTCAACGCGTTTGCCAAGAATCATGACCTGTTCGTCACGGCGATGAAGAAAACCGATATTGCCATCCGTCATCTCATATCCCAAATCTCCGCTACGGTACATACGTGTGCCATCCTTAAGTGTGACAAAATTCTTCTGTTCAGGAGGATTGCCGAGATAACCCCGGCTTACACCCTCTCCGAAAATACATATATCACCGATATCTCCGCGGCTCACTTCCTGTAAATCCCTGTCAAGAATCTTGACTTGAACTCCTTTTATCGCTTTCCCTATCGGGAACGTGCCATCTTCCAGCGGGTCGGCATTATCAACACGGTAATAATTTGAACAGACTGTGGTTTCTGAAGGTCCATAGGTATTGTAAATCCTGATGCCACGATTCTGTAGATTCGTAATATAACTTCCTCTTATGACATCTCCACCGCTGATTATAAGTTTTATTGATGACGGAATGTCAGGAAGTTTGTTCATTTCTGCAATCAGATAGGGAAACCCGTCGATTATTGTAACCTTATGGTGCTCCACGAACTTCATCAGTCCGGCAAGGGCTCCGTTGTGTATGGCGGGGGAGGGAATACAAATTGCCGTTCCATTGAGCAATGATGTGAAAACTTCCTCAACAAAAATGTCAAATGAGCATACGGAATATTGAAGCATCACGTCACCTGGGCCGGTCTTGAATTCCGATTCAAAAGCAGAGGCATAATTGACAATGGAATGATTCTCAACGATGACTCCCTTTGGCTTGCCGGTCGTGCCTGACGTGTATAAAATGTATGCGGCACCATTAGGAGTGGACCTGTCGGTCAAAGAAGTGTGGACAGGTTGAAGGTGACGACAGTAATTATCGGTTATGATTAATTCCACACCTGCCGTATCCATCATATAGTCGATACGTTCCTGTGGCAGTGTGGGTTCGGCAGGAACGTATGCGGCACCACTTTTCAGCACTGCCAGCATAGAGGCGATCTGCTCTGCACCATGATGCATCACAATCCCGACGTAATCAGGCCGCAAATCATAAAATTTTGACATAATGCTGTCAGCCATATTGTCAAGTTCTGCATAAGAGAGCGTTCTGTCATCTTCTATTATGGCCGGTGAATCCGGATATTTCCGTACTGTTTCTTTGAATCTTGAATATACAGTCGATGTTTCCATAGATTTACTGTTTGAAATATTAAGGATTGGAAGCGCATTATTGTTCAAATCATATATTCAGGTCTGTTTTATTCTATTTAAAAAGTTATGTCCGTGAAAATTAATGTCAACACAGCCAAAGGTTGTATTATGGATACAGTTATGATGATTTAAACCTGAGCGTAAGTTACAAGTCTGTTGATATATAAGGTATTCGTGATATTATATGAAAACTTTCGTGAATCAGAACCGATAATATGAAACATAATAATACATAAATAATGACAAGATTTTGCATTCCACTTCTGATATGTGTGTTCCTGACTCTTGCAGGCCATGCCCGGCGAGTGATATGTGATGAAACCTGTAAAACAGAATTCCAACACCCGGCAGGAGAAATGGATTCTTTGAGAAGCACCACTGTCGGTGATGTGAATTATGCAGTGGTTTCACCGGTAGGAAGAAGTACCGTCAGGATGATTGACATGGCACCTCGTCCGGCAACTCTCGAGGGTAAGACGATAGCGATAACAGGTGGCAGTTTTATGGCGTCGATAACGCATCCTGAGATTAAGAATCTTATTCATGAGAATTATCCAACGGCCAAAGTTCTCTTGCTGGATGAAATTGGCTCGGCAGGAGTTTATCCGGCACCGGGTATAACGCGCAGACAGAAAGAAGAGTTTCAAAGAAGATTGCAGGAATTAGGTGTGGATGCTGTGATATCAGGTAACTGTGGATGCGGTCTGTGTACCCCTAAGGAAGTGGGCTCATGTATTGCCGCTGAATATGTCGGTGTGCCCTCCGTCGCAATTGCGGCTCCCGGATTTGTGAAAGAGGTATATCACACATCAATCAATAATGGAGTTCCGGCTCCGCGTGTTGCCGAATATCCGGGGGCATTCACGTCCCATACAAGATTGGAACTGATTAAGAATACCCGAGAGATTCTTTGGCCACAGATATTGTCAGCATTGACAGAACCGATAACGGAAGATGAGATTTCGAAAAATACCCTGCTCGACAAAGGAGATGTACGTAATGACGTGTTTTATGGAACACTGCAGGAGGTAAACGAGTTCTTTCCAGGATATGAAATGGTCGGATGGCCTGCCCATAATACCCCCCACATATGCATCTGTCATTGAATTCCTGAAATATACCGATATGGAGTGGGACGAAACGGTTGCGGTTCTGCCTGTGGCACACCGCAACACCTTGGTGTGGCACGTTGCCGTAAACGGTGTTATGGCCGGTTGCAAACCGGAATATATGCCAATCTTGATTGCAATGACAAAAGCACTTGGCGCACCGGAATTCCGCAGGACTCTCGCAAGCACACATGGGTGGATACCATATGGTTGGTTGAACGGACCCGTGGCACGTCAACTTGGAATATGTTCGGGACAAGGTGAAATTTCGGAATACGCCAACACTATGCTTGGACGATTTATGAATCTGGCGTTGATGAATCTGGCGGGATATTATGTCGGGGAAAATCGAATGGGCACGTTCGGATATCCACAATCATGGTGTATGGCTGAGGATGATAAAGCCTGTGTGGATATGGGTTGGAAACCATATCATGTGTTGAAAGGATATGAACTTGACGATAACACAATAACTGTCTCATCTACGTTGTTGTGGGGCAACAATATGGCACCCTCGACCACAGACCCAAATAAAATAATGGAACTGATGGCATGGGATATAGCCGACAGATGTCAGTTTGCGCTCGGCAGTGGCAGACAATATACGAACCGTACGATACTTATGACAGCACCTGTAGCAAAGATTCTTGCTAAGGATTATAAATCACAGACTGCTTTGGAGGAAGATCTGATATCCACTTCACGACGACCATTGAAAGAACGCGTATTTGCCAATTATTATGCCAATCCCGGGAGCAATCCGGAAGAAAAGCATCCTATAAAGCATTGGGAAGGACACATCACACGCACAGAAGACGCTGAACCCACAGCGCCACCTGCATGGTATGATTCTAATGAGGAAACTATAATGACAATCCCGACAATGAAAAAGGGGATGAGTGTGTTTCTTATAACAGGAGATAACAGCCGTAACAAAATACAGACCATGCCCGGGGGTGGATATGCGACTGTAAGAATAGAATTGCCAAAAGAATGGAATGCATTGACAAAGTCGCTCGGCTATGACCCGATTGATGCCTATTTTATTAAATAAAGGAATGAAAAGTGTCGGATGTATTGAAAAAATAATATTATATTATTTGATAATCTCAGGATAAAACAATAGTGGAAATGAATTGCTTTCTGCTCTTCATTTCCACACTCTCCACCATATAACACCAAGTAGGAGGAACGGAAGAGATACATTTCCAGTTGTTGGTGATTACTGTTGGGTAATCCAACTCATGATCTCGTCATTACTTTTATTATTAATCAACATGCCTTTCCCAAAGTTCAATGACGGATATTGTTCTTTCAGTTCCTTCTCGCTGTTGATGATGTTGCTTCCGCCGGAGGTCATGAACGGCACAATGGTCTTGCCTTGAAGATTGTTGTTTTCGATGAATGTGTTGATGATGGTAGGATGGGTGTTCCACCAGTTGGGATAGCCGATGTAAACGACTGAATACTCCGACAAATCCGTTACAGAATCTTTCAAAGCCGGGCGGAATGTGCGGTTGTGCATCTCGACATAACTGCGGCTCAGGCTGTCGGTCCAGTCAAGATCGGCTGAGGTATATTTTACTGCCGGAGCAATTTCATGAATATCTGCACCTGCCAATTGTGCAATACGGTGTGCTGCATTTGCTGTAGTTCCGGTGGCAGAGAAATAACATACAATGGACTTTTTATTAGATTTCATTTCATTTGATTTTTCAGTCTGACTGCATGACAGCAACGGCAAAGCCATTGCTGTCAATATCATTATGATATTGGTTATCTTTTTCATAAGTAATTTGTTTTATATCTTATCCA
>JAAGKN010000941.1_pt1 | contig 56409 bp, 56 predicted proteins | sample 6206371 | NCBI WGS metagenome assembly JAAGKN01 (sample SAMN11533720, study PRJNA540317) | gut metagenome | isolation source: fecal pellets from male and female animal of same cohort | host: Peromyscus leucopus | place: USA:CA | collected 2017
CATGGTTGAGGTAGGAGAAGAAACGAGACAAACCTTGTTGGATATGCTTGATTGGCTTTAAGAAGATTCGAATAATATAATAAAGCATAATTGACCCGATGACAATCAATGCGGCATTGATGGCTAGATTTTTAAACGCAGTGATATTGGAGGCTCTTGTGTAGTCTGCGTAATCTGCACTTGCTACCATAATCCAACCAAAAGGCATTAATTGATAATGCGCGATTCTTTCGGTGTTGGTGTGGTCTTGGAGTGTAATAACCCCATGCGGATTTTGTTTTACTGCTTGCATAATTGCAGTCTCTTGTGGAGTTTTTTTGTTGTCTAATACAAGTTCTGGAATCTCGTGAGATACAATTTCTCCACTTTGGTCCATAATGTAAATATTGAGACTTGGAAAGTCTGGAGTATCAAAGTTTTTGAAGCGATTTTGGAATAAATCCAAAGGAATATCAACTGCGATAACTCCAGCAAACCTGCCATTTTGGAAAAATGGCATAGCGGCTGTGGCTAGATGTTGTCCCGCAAGCTTTCCGCTTTTAGATAAATAAGCGGGCGTAACAATGAAGCCGTTTTTTTGTTTGGCTTGAAGATACCATGAGGCTTCTCGCATATCTTTATATGATGAAGGAATAGGGGTATAATAGTTGCTAAAATGAGTTGGGAATTTATCCTCTAGCCATTCATCAATAAAATCTCCATTGTCTTCATAGACCATATAAATATCAGGATATTTTACGGTGTATTGGACGCTTGAGAGTGCTTTGCGGATTGATGCAACATCATGTCGCTCAATACCGCTAATTTCTTCCGCTAGAAATTTTAAGTGCTGCTCTGCTTCAATATTCATTGTGATATTGATAGTTGTATAAGACGCCTTCAAGATACTTTCTTGTAGCAAATGATAAACTTTGATTGAGTCATCAATTGTATTTTTATAATTCACAATTGCACTAATGCTGACCATAATAATGAAAGTTACAACAATTAGCCCCGCAATCTTTGTAACTAACGACACCTTTAATGCTTTCATAAATCTCTCCTTTTGGGCAATAATAGTCTTTAATATTTTATTAAAGTTCTTCTTAAAATATGATTTAAGTTTAATTCTATTGGCATTATTAAGAGCAATTGGACATATAAAGAGAATTTTTGAAAATTAAGAATTTAAAAGTTAGGGTGAAGTAAATATTGAATTGGAAAGATTAATTAAATGTGTAGCAAGTTAATTAAGACAAAAAGAGAAGCTTTTTGCCTTAATTTAAGATTATGCAAGTTGTGCTTTAAGCATCCAAATTGCTTTTTCTAGGCTTGCAACTTTTTCATCCGCAAGTGCAACGGTTGCTTTGTCGTTTGCTTCACCTGCTAAATCTGAAAGCTCTCTAAAAGATTTTAAAAAGTATTCATAATCTGGCAAAATTGCTTTTAGGATTGTTTTAGAATCAAAGCTGTGCCTTTTGTCTTCTTTAATCTTGCTCGCAGCCAACATATCTGTTAGTGTTACAAAGGGTTTCTCTCCAATTTGGATAACGCGCTCTGCAACTTCGTCCATTTGGTCTGTAATTTCATCATACATATTTTCTAATGCAGAATGCACAGGGTGAAAGTCTGGACCTTTAACATTCCAATGATAGTTATGAAGTTTGATATAAAATACTGCTGAATCTGCTTGAATTTGTTTTAATGTTTGAACAATTTTATTCATTTGTTAGCTCCTTAAAAAATTTATGGGTGAATTATACAGATGTGATTCTTAAAGGAAAATAATTATTATTAAGAAAATTTTGACTTATTATCCGCCGGTTTGATAGAAAGCTCTTTGAGAAATGGAGTTGTGATTCCAATCGTTTTTTTCTGGTTTGTTTTCGACACATAGCCTCAAACGCGATAGAATCTCATCTGTATCGCCATAGAGCATTGCCTCTTTGATATCAATTGCATTGTTATGATAAAGACATGGGATTAGTTTGCCCTCACTGCTGAGTCGGATTCTATTGCAAGTTTTGCAAAAATCATCATTATGTGGAGCAATAATGCCAAAAGTATAGTCGCGCTCCATTTGCACATTAAGTGCTTTCTGCACATTTTCTTTTGAAATCTTAAAAAGTGTTGCAGGTCCAACAATTTCTTTTTCAAAGATTTTAGTAGGATATTTTTCTTGCACAAAGCGAAGAATTTCAGGGAGTTTTAATCCTACAATATTGCCCTTGGCGTGAGAATTTTCCATAAACTCAATGAATCGCACCATAATGCCTCGCTTGATGCCGTATTCTAACACAGAGACAATCTCATCTTCATTAATGCCCTTGAGTGGAACCATATTGAGTTTGATTTTGAATCCAACTTTGCAGGCTTCTTCGATGCCTTGTAGGATTTTTTCTAATCCATCGCGTTTGGAAATACAAAAGATTCTATCTTTTTGCAAAGAGTCTAATGAAATGTTGATGCGCATCAATCCTGCATCTTTTAAGGGCTTAGCAAGAGGAGCGAGCAAAAAAGCATTGGTCGTCAATGCAATATCAATTTGTGGTGCGATGGTGTAAATTTGAGCGATAAATTCAACAATTTTAGAGCGTAAAAGTGGCTCTCCACCCGTAATTCTAATTTTTTTTACACCTTGTGCAATTGCAACTTTGACAAAGTTTAATACGGATTCTAATGGCACATCATCTTGTTCGTCTCCTAAGTCCATTGGTGTATTTGGCATACAATAAGCGCAACGAAAATTACATCTTTGCGTTACGCTGATGCGCATATAATCAATGGTTCGTCCAAAACCATCTATTAGCACATTTGCTCCTTGGTTGATTTAAAGTTTAGAATCCTACCAAAAGTGCCTAAAAAAAGCTATAATTTTGACAAAATTTAATGTAATTTCAGGTTTTAAGGGGCTTTATTTTGTCTAAATTTTCAATACCCTTTGCAATGCCTCTCGTAGTCTTGTGCGGTGGTAGAAGCTCAAGAATGGGGAGATTGAAACAGGATTTAGTTTTTGGTAGTGAGAAATCCTTTAAAAGGCAAAGAAATTTAGAAAAGATGCAACAAGAGACTTTGGCTAATTTCCAAGTTCGACATTTTCAAACACAATTTTCCAAGATTTACTTTTCTGCTAAAGTCGTGATTCCAAATGCTTTTGGAGTAGAAACGATTTTGGATAGTAATACAAGTGAGGTTTGGAATGGGAAGAATTGCTTGATAGATTTGCCAAAAGAACAATTTGCACCGATTTTTGGCTTGCAAAGTGCTTTGAAGGTTTTGCAATCTGATGTCTTTGTTTTAAGCATTGATACTCCTTTTTTTGATTATGATTGCGTGGAGTTAATTTTGCAATCTTATGTCAAAAATCATAAACCAACTTTCGCTAGAAATTCCAAAATTCACCCCTTGTTAGGTGTTTATACATTGGAATCTCTCCAAAGCATTCAAGCACAAATTAAACAAGCAGATTACAAATTGATGCGACTTTTGGATAAAATTGAAGCACAATTTGTTAATGTGAGTGAAGAAAAAACACAGAATCTTAACACCCCAGAGGATTACAAAAAAGCATTAGAACAAATCAATTCTCAATTAAAGGAATAATATGGCTGATGAACAAGAAAAAACAGAAGCCCCTTCCGCTAGAAAAATTGAAAAAGCACGCGAAGAAGGAAATGTCCTAAAAAGTCCAGATGTTAATGCATTTTTTGGATTGGTTATGGGGTTAGCCTTGATATTTATATGTTTTAATTTTTGGGTTAGAGGTGTTAGTAATGTTTTTGAGCAGATTTATCAGAATTTCTCTCAAGATTTAACGCGTGAAGATGCCATTTCGATTGCAGTATCCCTGATTTTTCAGATTCTTTATTTGCTCGCGCCGATTTTTGCCGCTCTGATGATTATTGGAGTGGTAGTAAATATTGCGCAGAGCGGATTTTTACTTACAATTAAATCAATTCAACCAAAGCTACAAAAGTTAAATTTTATCAATGGATTGAAAAACCTAGTTTCGCTTAAAAAGCTTCTTGATGGGTTTTTGATTACCTTTAAGGTGATGACTGCTTTTGTGATTGCATTTTTTGTTTTTGTTGGCTTTATGCATGAGCTAACCACGGTTGCATTGTTTCCTATTGGCGATCAAATGTTGTGGTTTCGAGATAAAGCATTGATTTTGATTGGAATCTTGCTTGCATTTTTCATGGTCATGGCAAGTGCGGATTATCTCATCAAACGTTATCAATATTTCAAATCGTTGCGTATGAGCAAGCAAGAAGTGAAGGATGAATTTAAAAATATGGAGGGAGACCAACAAATTAAGGGCAAAATCCGCTCCTTGATGTTTCAAGCCGCGCGTAAGCGTATGATGCAAAATCTTCCTAGTGCAGATGTCGTTGTAACTAACCCAACACACTATGCGGTGGCTTTGCGTTATGATAGTCAAAAAGACCACGCCCCCCGCGTATTAGCTAAAGGTGCAGATTTTTTAGCGCAACGAATCAAAGAGATTGCAAGAGAACATGAAATTCCAATCATTGAAAATCCTCCTTTAGCGCGTGCCTTATATAAAGATGTAGATTTGGATATGGAAATCCCAGAAACCTTGTATCAGGCAATGGTGGAAGTGTTAATTAAAGTCCAAAAAATTAACGATGAGCGTAGAAAAAAGGCAAGTTAAATACTTGCATTGCCTTGTCAATATGCAGTCCTATTTTGTGTCATTGCGAGAAAGCTTGCACATTTACATAAGGACAGCCTAGTATCGTTATACCTTCTATCTGTTATTGCGAATTCTAAAATAAATCCATAATGAAAACCTTTCCTTTGAGATTCCATTACAAAGTTTCTCTTTATATGATTATCAAGCACTTTGCTTTTGATAATGACAAAATTCCTTGAATTCATTTTTTATAAGAGTCCAATAAAGATTATTAAATTTGAATAAATATTCTGATTTTATTTATAAACACATATTGTATTTTTTATTTTTTATGTATAATTCCGCTTTTATTTTTGTTTAGGAGATTACAATGAGTAATATTTTGGGTTTTCCTCGAATTGGAAAGAATCGAGAATTAAAAAAAGCATTAGAAGATTTTTGGAGTGGAAAGTGTTGCCAACAGAAATTAGAGTCCATTGCTAAAACCTTGCGTATCAAGGCTTGGGAAATACAAAAAACACTAGATTATGTTTGCATAAATGATTTTAGTTTCTACGATAATGTATTGGATTTGGCTTATGCTTTAAATGCTAAACCTGATAGATTTAAATCATTAGAGGGCTTGAGGGGGTATTTTGCAATGGCAAGAGGAGACAAAAGTGGTGTGGCATGTGAAATGACGAAGTGGTTCAATACAAATTATCACTATGTTGTTCCGGAGCTAAGTATTGAGGACACATATTGTGCCAATGCTGAAGCGATAAAAATTCAATATAATGAGGCAAAAGACTTGGGTTATAAGCCCAAGATTCAATTGATTGGATTCTTTACCTTTTGCGGGTTGAGTAAGATTGTCAAAGGAGAGCCTGATGCAGTATTTGAGAAGTTAAAAAGTGCCTATATGGATTTAATTGACCAGATTGCAACATTGGATTCTGAAATTGTGATAGAATTTAGTGAGCCAATTTTTGTCAAAGGCTTTAATAATAACTATTTACAATATGTATATAATAAGAATAATATTAAATCTCTTTACAATGAAATAAGCCAAAAGGGCATAAAAGTAATTGTTAGCACATTTTTTGAACATAGTAAGGAATTAACAGAAATCTTACTTGAAACTAATATTTATGGTATAGGACTGGATTTTCTTTATGGTAAAGATAACCAACAAAGCTTAGAAAGAATTGGAAAAAGCAATAAAGTGCTTTATGCTGGTGTGATTGATGGGCGCAATATTTGGATTGCAGACATTGAAGCTAAACTCACATTGCTCAATTCTATCAGTCATTTTGTGCCAAAAGAGCGGATTGTCATAAGTAGTTCTTGTTCTCTGCTACACGTGCCTTTTAGCAAAGAGGGAGAAAATAAAATTGAGCCACAAATTTTTTCTTGGCTTAGTTTTGCAGAAGAGAAGGTCAAGGAAATCAATTTTTTGGAAAATGTCTTTAGGGGACAATTAGATAATGTTTGGCAAGAGCTTTTGCAAGAAAATAAGCGAATCAATCAAGAGCGCAAGGATTCACGCAAAATAAATAATCCACTTGTGCGTCAAAGAGCAGAGAAATTTACCCAAATGCAAAGAAGTTTGCCCTTTGGAGAACGAATTAGGATTCAAAGAGAGCAGTTTAATCTACCTATTTTGCCAACGACTACGATTGGCTCTTTCCCTCAAACTCCAGAACTTAGGTCTTTGAGATTGAATTATAAAAAGGGTGAGGTGAATCAAGTGCAATACAAAGAGGGCATTAAGGAATATATCAAAGATTGTATTGCATTTCAAGAATCAATTGGATTAGATGTGTTGGTGCATGGAGAACCAGAGCGCAATGATATGGTAGAATATTTTGGGGAACAATTAGAGGGGTTTGTGTTTAGTCAAAATGCTTGGGTGCAAAGTTATGGTAGTCGTTGCGTGAAGCCCCCTATTATTTTTGGAGATGTTGTGCGTCCAAAGCCAATGACATTAGAATGGACTACTTTTGCGCAGAGCCTCACAAAAAAGATAGTCAAAGGAATGCTCACGGGTCCTGTTACAATTCTCAATTGGAGTTTTGTGCGAGATGATTTAGAACGAAGCGCAGTATGTAAGCAAATCGCACTTTGCATTGCAGATGAGATTAATGATTTGCAAAGAGCAGGGATTCAGATGATTCAAGTTGATGAGGCAGCATTCAAGGAAGGTTATCCTTTGCGCAAAGAAAATATCAAAGATTATGAATCTTGGGCATTAAATTGTTTTAAAGTTTCCACAGCAGTTGCAGAACCTCAAACGCAGATCCACACACATATGTGTTATAGTGAATTCAACGATATTATCCAAACTATCGAATCTCTTGATGCTGATGTGATAAGTATCGAGACTGCAAGAAGTGGGAACAAGCTTTTAGAAGTATTTAGAGAAGTGGGCTACACACATGAAATAGGACCGGGTGTATATGATATTCATAGTCCTAGAATTCCAAGTGTAGAAGAGATTGAAGCACAAATAGAAGCATTTTTAGAAGTTCTACCCAAAGAACAGCTTTGGATTAATCCTGATTGCGGTCTTAAAACGCGCAAATGGGAAGAAGTCAAACCAAGTTTAAAAAATATCGTTTTGGCAGTGAAACGGGTTAGAGCACGTGCAAAATAGGCTATAAGACTTGCTTTGTTTCTGTGCGGGTAGGGGGTTGAAAATCCATAAATATTAAGCTTGAAGTTTTATTTTTGTTATGGAGATTGATGTGTCAAGCGAGTCAATCATTTTTGTATTGCGTTAAGCCTTGAAATAAAGAATCTTAGCAAGAGCATTATTTGAATGAGCAATTCTTATACTTTGAACTTTGCAAAGCAAGGCGAGGCTTAAAATTTGCCTTAGCAAAGAATCGTTAGGGCTTCTTTAAGGTTTGCTACCTTGTGTGTTGCGCTTGGGGCTTCATCAGAACCTATGAAAATACGCGTTTGCACTCCCGCGGCAAACCCTGCTTGCATATCAGTTTCTTTATCGCCTAAAATATAAGAATCACATTCTTGCAAGTTGAGGTTAAATTCTTGGATTGCCTGCTCTAACATTGCAGATTTTGGTTTGCGACAAGCACATTGCTCTTCTTTAGTATGAGGACAGAAATAAATGCCGTCAAATCCAATGTTTTTAGGCACAAAACCTTTGATTCGTAAAGGAATCATTAGGCAAGAACGAATTGCATTTTGCATAAAGGCACTTAAAGTCTCAAAATCTTGTTGGGTAAAGATTCCGCGACCAATTCCTGATTGATTGGTAACAATAAAACAAAGCGCATCTTGTTTTTTGAGTTCTAAAAATAATTCCATAAAATGAGGTGCAAAATAAAATTCTTCAATCTTGTATCCATAGGGCGTGTCTTCAAGATTTACCACTCCATCTCTATCAAAAAATACCACTTTTCGCCTTGTTGAATTCATCAAGCAAAAACTCCTAAAAACTTCTGCATTTTAATGCCAAAGAGATAAAATAAAGGTGTATTGGCAAAAGCAAAGATAAATTTCATCAAATAATCTCCAATCATTAGCATAAGCACATTTTGCCAAGGCAGAACAAATAAGAACGCAATGTGAAAGAATATCATAGTATCCAAAGCTTGAGAGAATGCAGTGCTTCCTGCACTCCTAAGCCACCAAATTTTAGGAAGCTTGGATTTAATCCAATAAAATGTATAGACATCTAATTGTTGGGAGACAAAAAAGGCACTAATACTTGCAATCGCGATTCTTAATTCACTCAAAAATAAAGAAGGAACAAAAGCGCAAATAATCCCAATACGCACTACTTTCAATACTTCTTGTTTGCTATATTTCTCCGCTAAAATATCCGCAAGCAAAAAAGTAAAGGGATAGGTCAATGCCCCATAAGTAAAAAAATCATTCAATGGAAATTGCACAAGATAATTTGATGCAATAATCAATGTAGTAAAAATCATAGCAGAGACGATAATCACAGCTTTTGACATTAATAGCCTTTGAAATTTAAAAGAATATTTTATGATTTTTGGGCTTAAGATTTTATTGTTCGCTTTTCAACCTTGTGTTTCTTGCAATTCTTTGAGTTTGGCTAAAACTTCCGCAATATGCCCTTTGACTTTGACATTTTTCCAAATATAAGCAATCTTCCCTTTTGGGTCAATTAAGAAAGTGGAGCGAATCACGCCTTCATATTCTTTTCCATAAAGCTTTTTTAAGCCCCAAGCCCCATAGTTTTTAAGCACGGATTTTTGACTATCACTCAATAATGTAAAATTCAAAGATTCTTTTGTGATAAAGCTTTGATGTGTTTTGATGCTATCTGGGCTAATCCCAAGTATGATGGCATTAAGAGTATTGAAAGATTCCCATTCATTGCGAAAATCGCAAGCTTCCATTGTGCAACCAGGAGTTTTGTCTTTGGGGTAAAAATACACTATGACCCAATTTCCTTGAAAGTCGTGTAAGGAAATCTCCGCATTGTCTTGATTGGGTAAGCTGAAAGAGGGGGCTTTTTCATTAATTTTTAATTCCATTTGTTATCCTTTATTTATTTTTGATAATTAATTTTGATTGAAATTTTACAATCTTCAAAGATTTCTGGCTTTGTAATCTGAATCCAAAAAGCTTGAATTTGAGGGAAGCGCAAAGGAATCTGATGATAAAAATAACTTTGCGCTTCTTCTAGTAATCCAAATTGATGTGCAAAAGACTCCTTGATAAAATCTCTTAAGATTCGATAATCCAAAAATTCTTGAGATTCCAAACTATCACAATTCTTAAGAAACCATTGATATTTGGAATTTGCATCGTCAAAATAAAATGTTGGATTCCAAGTGCATACGAATTCCGCATTAATAAGGATTCTTTGCTCCTTTTCGCGCTCGTCGGGCAAAATCCCTATGATGGCTTCTAATGCAAGTTCCTCCAAACAGATTGTATATTGCTTGTTTTTCAAATTTGATGCCATTTTCTAAAGATTCAATCCAATATTGCAAGAGATTCTAAAAGTGCAGAATGAATCGCTTGATTCATGGCTAAAATAATCTGATAGAAATCCCCCTTTTGCACTTTGACTTCTTTTGTCAAAAGATGGCTAGAATTTTGCGTTTTAACAAGTAGATTCAGCGCAGCGGTTTCTCGCTTTTGGTCATAATAAAAATCCAAAAGATTTAAGGCAAGAGTTGGGACTCCTACCCTGTGTTCTTTTGCAAGAGTAAATCCCATTTGTTTAGAGGTTTTTAATACAAGAGAATCCACCATCAAGGGCAAGGGCTCAATCCATTCATTCCTCACAAAGTATTCAATTGTATTTTGATTTGTTTTATAGGCTATCTTTTTTCCTGCAATCTTAAGGCTCGCTTCTGTGCCAAGATAGAAAAAAGCGCGTGGATTCTGCGCTTTTTGCGTTTCATATTGGTGTAAAATCTCTGTATCTAAGCTCAATTCATAATGCTGAATCTTCGGTAATTCTTTGCCCACACAGCCACCAAAAACCAATACACACATTAAGGTAAAGAGGCTTTTTAAGAGTTGATTTATTATTCGCATTTATTTCCTTTTGATTAATTATTCGCGCGGTCCTAAAACCTGTTCTCTTTTGCCAAAGAGAAATTCACTAGGTGCATTAGAAAAATCTTCCATAGAGGTTTCTGCCTTTTGCAAAATCTGCTCCAATGTTTTAGAGTTTTGTTCTAAATCTACCAAAAGCGGGGTAAAAATCGCACGTAAATTATAATCTCCACTTATAATATCCCGATGAATGGCTCGACGGCTTTCCCCGATTCCCTCAATTTCTCTTTGTGCAGAAGCAAGCACATTTTCTAGTCTAGGTGGTAAATTTGCTAAACCAGACAAGGTTTGCTCTATATTATTTAAATTTTTGTCACTCAAAAGTTGATTGAGGCGAACCAAGCTTATTTCTAGTCTGTCAAAAACACTTTCAGCTTTGCTTCCAAACTTTTCAATCCAATTTTCTTGCAGACTTAAAATCACTTTTTCCCCCTCTTGATAGAACTTCCCTTCACCCTGAACGAGTGAGAGAAAAGCCCCTCCTGTAATTCCTTGTGAATCAACAAAAATCCGAGAACCCTCACGCAAAGCAATATCTTTTTTAATCCAAAGTGTAATCTCTACATCTTCTGCACTTGGATTGAGTTTATAGCTCTTGACAAATCCAACAGGAAGCCCTAAATATCGCACAGGAGTTTCAGTTCGAATCCCCTTGGGTAAGCTTTTGTTATAGAGATAATATTCACGATAATCCCTTAGATTCCTGTCGTATTTCCCCATCCAAAACACAAATCCAACCAATGCAATCAGTGAGATTACAAAAAACACACCCAGCAAGACATAATTTAATCGCGCTTCCATATAACTCCTTAAATCTGATACAAAAATAAATCTAATGATTCTGTTTGTTGCTCTAAAGTGCGCACACTTCCTTCAAAGAATACTTTTTGATTTTTGAGGATTACCATTCTATCTACCGCGCCTTTTACAGAGTCCATATCGTGTGTTACCATCACGACACTAATCTCTAACAAGTCTCTTAATTCCATAATTAAATGGTCAAAATGTCTAGCACTTTTGGGGTCTAGCCCACTCGTTGGTTCGTCCAAAAATAAAATTTTGGGACTTAAAGCCAAAGCACGCGCTAAGCCTACGCGTTTAACCATTCCCCCACTCAATTCATTGGGATAGAGTTTTGCTACTTCTGCTTTAAGCCCTACGCGCGTGAGCCAAATATAAGCCAAAGATTCTATATCCTCGCGACTAAAATTTGTCCATTCGCGCAGAGGAATTGTGAGATTCTCTAAGACATTCAAAGAGCTAAAGAGCGCACCAAATTGAAACAAAACACCCATATTTAATTTCATTTTTAGTGTCTCTTTGGAATTGAGATTCCAAATGTCCTGTCCTAGAATCCTTACTTCTCCACTTTTTGGTTGTTTCAAAAAAATCATTGTGTTGAGCAAAGTGCTTTTGCCGCTTCCACTTCCCCCAAGCAGGGCAAAAATTTCTTTTTTGCCGATATTAAAAGAAATCTTATCGTGAATCACGCGTGAGCCATAAGTTGTTGTTAGGTTGCGAATTTCCACAATATTTTGATAATCTTTAATGTTTTGGGATTCCATTTACCAGCCTATTTGTGTAAAGATGACAGAACATAATGCGTCAAATGCAATCACACAAAAGATAGATTCTACTACACTTTTAGTCGTATGGATTCCAATGCTGCGCGTATCTTTTGCTACAATAAATCCGTGATAGCAACCAATCAGTGCAATAATCAATCCAAAAAAGGGTGCTTTGAGGAATCCTATCCAAAAGTGTCGCATTTCAACCATTTGTAAAAATCTCTCAATAAATTGCTCACTACTGATTCCTAACTGCATCTGTGAAACCAGCATTGCCCCTACAAGCCCAAACATATCTGCAATGAAAACAACTAGAGGAAGTGCAGCACAAAGCGCAATGACGCGTGGTAGCACCAAAAAGCTAATCGGGTTAAATCCCATTACATTCATTGCATCAATTTCTTGAGTTGCTCGCATCATTCCAATTTCTGCACTAAAGGCTGAGGCACTGCGTCCAGCAATAATAATCGCCGTGATAATAGGCGCCATTTCGCGTAAGGTTAGCATAGAACTCATTTCCACAATTAAAATACTTGCCCCAAACTGCTCTAATTGGAGACTTCCTTGATAGGCAATTACGATTCCAATCAAAAAGCAAGCCAAAGAAACGATAGGAATTGCTTTGATTAATGCTTCTTGGACTTGAAAAAATAGGGCTTTTAAGCGAATATTTGTAGGATTAATAAAGCCAAACAAGAGATTATAAAGCATCTCTCCCAAAAATCCAAAAGTTAAGAGTGCGGAGTTGCCCCAGCCCTTTAGAATCTTAAAAGTATCCAAATGCCATCGAATCAACTCGTCTGTGATTGCTGATTTATCTGGAATATTTTTGTCTTTTAAAATGTCAAAAATATGCTTGGATTTTTCAAGAGTCAAAAGCTCATTGTGCGAGTCTTCAATCTTAAAATTTGTAATTTGGAGACGCTTAAAATCCTCTAGCCATCGAAGCAGAATTTCGCCACCGCAAAAGTCCAAATCAAAGTCTGATTTCAGCGCAATACTCACTTGAATATTGCTGTTTCTTTGGGCAATCTTTGCGATAGAATCCCAACTTCCAGCCAATGCCCTTAAGGTTCTTTTGGAAAGACTTTTGTCCCAAATTCCTCCAAGTGTAATGACGACATAATCAATACTTTGGCTAATCTCTAAATTTGCTTGCATTTATTGCCATTGCATAGGATTATTGTTGCTTGAAGACAAAAGGAACGCCTCTAATGACTTTACTTGCGAAGATTTTACCTGTGTTTGTGCGCACTTGGGTAAAGTCTGTTGCCATTTCTTGTTCGCTAAGTTTAATATTAGAATAGAATTTGCGCAGAATCTTGATTTTGCCCTCCGTGTCTTCTAGTTTAAGTTTTGCGGTTTGATTCATCGCCAATTGTGCCTTGATAAAGGCTTTTTTATCATGCACTGGAGCGAAGATGAGTTTTAGGTTTGCAGTTTCAAGTTCGGATTCTATGTCCTCTAAATGTTTGCGGCAATAAGGGCAATCCGGGTCGGTTACAATAATTGTAGTGGGTAGATTTTCACCCTTTCCTTTGAGATAAATAAAATCATTGGCATTAAAGCCTTCAAAAAGTGCATTGAGGATTTCTGCATCTTGTTCTGCTTTTTCATAAGTGGCTTTCTTAAGCTCTTCCCCAATCATTATGGAATCTTCTTTTGCTAGATTCATCGCAGAGTCTAATGGAACAAAAAAATAATTGCCATCTTGACTGACAATCGCAGGAAAAATCTCTCCACCTTGTTGTGTGCGCCCAATTACAAAATATTGATTTTTGAAGCTTTTGAGGGGCTTTTTGAGCTGCACTTCTACTTTAGAGCCTGTAAGTTCCTTTACGCTTTTCTTGAAATTCTCCTCAAATCCCGCGACTACATGGCTTGTTGAATTTGTTATAACTGCAACAATGAATATTGCAACAATGGTTACAACTGCGACAATAAATAATATTTTTTTCATTCTTAGATTCCTTATTTGAAAATTAAAATTGGTATTATATAATAATCTTTTTAATAAAGTGAAATCATCATTACACTTTTGCTTTGTCTATTCTCATAATGGTGCATTGGCTTTATTGTCCTTATGCACACTTTGTAGATTTCTAACGATTATCTATTTTCTCTAAAGTTAAATCGTGGTGGGTGAGGCGGTATTCTGCCATTTTTTCATATTTGGTATTAGGGATTCCATAGTTTGCATAAGGGTCAATGCTGATTCCTCCACGAGGTAAGAATTTCCCCCATACTTCAAGATAGCGAGGTTGTAATAATTCTACTAAGTCATTTAAAATCGTATTTACGCAATCTTCGTGGAATCCTCCGTGATTGCGGAAGCTAAAGAGATAGAGCTTGAGGGATTTGGATTCTACCATTTTTTTATCCGGGATATAGGAAATATAAAGTGTTGCAAAGTCTGGCTGTCCTGTAATAGGGCAAAGGCTTGTGAATTCAGGACAATTAAACTTGACAAAATAATCTCGCTCTGAATGCTGATTGTCAAAAGTTTCTAAAAGGCTTTTGTCATATTCAAAAGCATATTGCGTTTGATTTCCCAAATGTTTAAGGGATTCTTTAAGTGATAGATTCTTCATTTATGATTCCTTTTGGTGTTTTAGGTCAAATCTTTCATAAAGATTTAAAATTTTTTCTTTATCAAGTAAAGAGGGGTCAATTTTATCTAAAAACTCCCCTCTTTTGAATTGTTTTTCTAAATCTTCTATGGTAATAAATTTATGAATTTTATGATTTTCTCTTGCTTTTTTGATGTGCGGGAAATGAAACTGCATAAGTTCGCTAGAAATTCTTTTCATACAATATTCTACAAATAGCCAATCCTCACGCACTTTGCCGCCCTGAAAAACAGCAAATAAACGCAGAGATTCTAGGCTTTGATAGTTTTTCATTAATTCCCTTTGCGTCTCTGTTGGTGTATTATAAATAACGTCTCTTCTGTCTATGCGTTCAAAAAACGCGCATGCGTTATTGCAACAAAGCTTTTGGTCGCCAATTTCAAGCAAATAAGATTTATCCCAATTTTGCATGATATGCACTTGCGATTCTGCAATTTGTAAATTAATGCGTTTATAATTCACCATATCCCATTTGTTTCTCGGCAAATAAAAACTCTTATAAAGCTTTTTAGCGTCATAAATATGATCCACATCAATCTTGATAAACCATTCGTTTTTTGGGATAAAAGAGAGGACAAAATTATAATAGTTATAAAGTTTATTTTCTAGTTTGGGAGGGTTTTTGATAATTACTTGATATGGATATTTGACAGGGATAAAACTAGGATAAGCTTTGCAAAATTCTAAAATAATCTCTTCACTCCCATCATCGCAATCATTATAGCCAATCACCCCTCTTTGAATCGCAGGTAATATAGAATCTAAACTTGCCCTTAGTGTCCTTGCCTCGTTTTTAACTCTTACAAATGCCCAAGGATTTAACGGAGATTTGGGATTTTGGGAGTTTTCATCAAAGCTAAAGAATCCGAAATGCCGCACACTAGAATCTGTATTAAGCTTATCTTGCCCCCCCCCCCATTAATTAGAGAATTTAAGTTATAGGCTTTATTGGATTCTACAAAATAAGGTTTGGAAAACTTAGAAGCATTAGAGATTTTTAAATTTTCTTGTGTGATAGGGAGATTCTGTGTATGGGCAAAGTTTAGGGCAAGGAAGTCTTCGTTGGAGAAGAGATTGAGAGAGTTCCTCATATTTCTAGGAATGCAAGAATCAACAGCGTCAAGTGCGATAATTGTTCTGCTATGCTCTATCATTTGGCGAATCTGTGTTCTCCAAGATTTATTTGGGATAAAAGCGCAAACAGCTTTAGCAAGCAATCTTTTAATTGTTTTTCTCATTTCTTACTCTTTTAACTTTCAGATTTGAAATATTAGCATAGATTCATTTAAGTGTAAAATTTGCGCACTTTATTTAAAAATTAAATTTTTATTTCACTTTTGCTTTGAGATACAATAGGAATTAAGACATTTTGAGTTAAAATTATTTAACTACAAAAACAAAAAGGGCAAAAATGAGCGACAATAATATTCAAAAAATGCAAAATGTAAAGAGCCTTCGTGAAATCAACATTAAAGATAAGCGCGTTTTGATTCGTGTAGATTTTAATGTTCCAATGGATAGTGAATTAAATATTAGCGATGATACAAGAATCCGTGAAGCAATCCCAACAATTAATTATTGCATTGATAATGGTGCAAAATCTGTAATTTTAGTTAGCCATTTGGGACGCCCTCAAGGTAGAAGTAATGAATTTTCGCTAAAACATATTTTAAAACGATTGGAGAGACTCCTATCAAAGGATGTTGTTTTTGTGGATCATTTAGAGAATGCACAAATTACACTTAATACCTTAGTTGATGGCAGTATCGTGTTGTTGGAAAATATCCGATTCCATGAGGGTGAAGAAAAAAATGACCCAGAATTATCTCAAAAACTTGCCAATCTTTGCGATGTTTATGTTAATGACGCTTTTGGGACAGCACACCGCAAACATTCTTCTACCTATGGAATCGCAAATTATGCCAAAGAAAAAGTGGCAGGTTTGTTGCTCAAAAAAGAAATTGATTCTTTTGCAATTGCACTTTCAAACCCTTTGCGCCCTTTGTTGTTGATTGTTGGAGGGTCAAAAGTTTCTTCAAAGCTTACTCTTTTGAAATCCATTTTAGATGTAGTGGATAAAATTATTATTGGGGGTGCAATGAGCAATACTTTCTTAAAAGCAGTGGGTTATGATATGAAAAGCTCTCTGATTGAAGAGAATTTATTGGAAGAGGCGCGTAGTATTTTGAGAAATGCTAAAGAAAAAGGGGTGAAAATTTATTTGCCCGTAGATGTTGTTTCTACGAATGATTTAAAGGATCCTAAAGAAATCAAAATCAGCCCAGCGCAAGATATTCCAGATGGTTTGATGGCGGTAGATATTGGACCAGCAACGGTGAAGCTCTTTAATGAGGTGATTCGGGATTGCGAAACAATTATTTGGAATGGACCTCTTGGTGTGTATGAGCACCAGAAGTTTTCTCGCGGAACTTTCAGTATCTCTCACACCATTGCGGATACTTACTCGTATAGCGTGATTGGTGGAGGTGATACGGCTGATGCGGTGGATAAAGCAGGGAACAAAGATGGTATGAGTTTCACTTCAACAGGTGGTGGAGCGAGCTTGGAATTGCTTGAAGGTGCAGTATTACCAGCATTTGAAGTCTTGGATAAGAGAGTGTAAAATGGGAGAACCCCCTACGGAAAATTAAGCTCTAAAGGAGAATCCATAAATCTCCTTTAGTTTTCACAATTAGAGGTAGATTATGTTGAATCTTTTTATTAAACGCAACGGTATGGTAGTAAGAGAAAGTGTGCATGCAGTTGATGCAGTGCAAGTTGATGCAGATGTGCTTTGGATTGATTTATTGCACCCCAACGCACAAGAAATTGCTTTTATATCCAAAACTTATTTGTTGGATATTCCAACCAAAGAGGAGCGAGAAGAGATTGAGGAATCTTCGCGTTATTGGGAAAATAGTGAAACCGTAACGATTAATACTTATTTTCTTACGCGTCCAAGTGAGCGGAATCTTTTGCACAATGAGACGATTACTTTTTTGATAACGCATAATATCCTCTTTACTGTTCGGTATAGTGAATTTAAAGTTTTTGACGAAATCCAGCAAAGAGTGCTTGCTAGTCCTAAGCATTTTGAAGATGGTTTTGATTTAATTTCCAAGATTTTTGAATTACGAGTAGAGAAAGATGCGGATATGCTAGAGAGTATCGCAAAACAAACACGCCTTTTGCGCCGTTCAGTCGTATTTGATAAAAAATTAGGAGATGAGATTTTGGAAGACTTGTCTGTCTTGCAAGAAATGCACTTGAGTTTGCGTGATAGCTTGTTTGATAAGAGACTCGCGATTGCTGCATTGTTGCGCACACATAAAACGGATGTAGAAGTCAAAAAGGATTTAGGCATCGTGCTAAAGGACATTAACTCACTTGTTGAATTTGCCAATGTAAATATGAATATTTTAGATAATATTCAAGCACTTTTTTCAAGTCAAATCAATATCGAACAAAATAAAATTATTAAAACCTTTACAATGGTAACAGTTGCAATGATGCCACCAACACTCATTGCAACTATTTATGGAATGAACTTTACCCATATGCCAGAGTTGGAATGGACTTATGCTTATCCTGTGGTTTTAGGCGCGATGGTTGTTTCTACAATTTTACCTATGCTGTATTTTAAAAAGAAAAAATGGCTTTAAGTGTATTGTTTGATTTCTACAAAATGTAGTGAGTGTGGCAACTGATACAAGAAAGTGTAGCAATTCTACTAAAAGCCTGATAGATGGTTGAGGCTTACACTCCTTTTTGCTGAAAATAAACTTGTAATTCCTGTGCAATGGTTTTGGGGTCCTTGTTTTCTAGTGTTGGATTCCTTAAAAACTCCAAAGTAGCTAAAAAGCGGTTTTTAGGCATAAAACCGGGATAAATAAATAATTCTTTACCATTTCGACTCAAAAAAACAAGTGTGGGAGTGGGCTTGATATTGTATTTTTGTGCCAAATCCGCTGTGCTTAAGTTTTGATTTAGAAAGCTAACTTGATGTGTTTTGGAATAGCTGATGTTAATATAATAAGGTGTGTAATTGGCTTTTAAAAATTCTTTTATATCAGTATTATCTTTGATGAGTGTTTTAAGTCTATCACAATACACGCAACCATTGGCTGAAAATACCAATAAAAACGGGAGATTCTCACTCGCGATTCTACTAGTCTCTAAAAATACATCAGAGACTTCAGCATAAGAGTTAATATCTATATTTTCCATTGCTAATAACTGTTCTTTGGTATTGTTTGTGCCGCTTGAGACAATTTTGTGATTGATTTCTTCTTGACATGCACTCAAGCCTAAAGCTAATAGAATGCCTATTACAAGAGACAAATTTTTCATTTTTAGATTCCTTTAGTAAGATGGATATGCAATTATACCAAAACATACATTTTGAAGATTCTTTAGATACCTTGCATCAGGAGATTCCATAGATTATCTACTTCTGTCTGTTCCAAAAATTCTCCTTGCAAGTTGAACCAATGTGCAATATGGGTTTGGTTAAAAAGCGCACCTTGAAGGCAAGTTTTGTGTCCGCAAACCAATCCTCTGCTTAGCACAATTTCTTCCTGCAAAGGTTGCTCGCAGATTAAACAACTTTGCAGGGTATTACCTCTTCCTTCAAAGCGAAGTAATTGAGCATATAAATTGAGAATCGTGCGTTTGGGATTCTCAATTTCTAGTCGTTTTGAGCCTTCTTCTAAATGTTCAAAGTAAAAAGAATCCAATACTGAAATATCCCTCAAGTGTGAGTTAAGTAAGCTAAGATATTGTTGCCAAAAATAACGTTTTTGGACATCTCTTTCCCAAATGAATCCCAAATGTATTGGTTCTCTTAAGCGTCCAATTTCACGTAAATCTTGCTGTATAGAGAAGTCAATTTTGTGTCCTAAATGCACGACACTATGGCGCGCGCCATAGAATCTATAAAGAGTGTAGAGTTGATTTTGTGTGAGGATTCTAACGAGCAAGTCTTCCTCACGCATACGCAAAGTGTGTAGAATGTATCCTTGCAAAATGCGCCTTTATTTTAATTGTTTTAAGCTAAAGTATGCTCTAAAAGCACTTTAAGCCCAATTAGGATTAGAATGCAACCTGCGGTGATTTCAAGCGGACGCGAGGGGATTTTGTGGAGAGTTTTACTTGCTATAAAAGCTACTAAAACACACAAAAAGGTAATGATTCCAATCAACAAAGCACTAATGCCTAGAGGCGTATTTTGTGAGAAAATCAGCACTCCAGCAGCAAGTGCGTCAATACTTGTTGCGATTCCAATTACAAGCAAAACCCACAATGAAAGCTCTTTTGGTGGGGTTTGTTCATCGTCTTTGGAGTTGGAATCTTTGATGATTTTAAGCCCAAGAAAAAGAAAAACAACAAAGGTAACCCAATGGTCTATCGCACCTGCATAGTGCGAAAAGCTTTCATTGGCAAACCAAATCGCCAACCAGCCAAATAGTGGCATAAAAAACTGAAAAAACGCAGTGATTAATGCAATTTTAAGCCCATTAGAAAACCTCCAAGGCTTTAGATATAGCCCATAAGAAAACGCCACGATAGAGGCATCAACAGCAAGCGTAATACCCAAAATAACGATTTCTATTAAGCCAAAACTCATAACTAACCTCTCAAATCCGCCATTCCCTCCTCTGGTGAGCTCGCCGTAGCATAAGGTTTCTTAGGGATTCTTCCTGCAAGATAGCTTGCGCGCCCAGCACGCACCGCATCACGCATAGCGTGTGCCATTAGAATCGGATTTTTTGCTTGGGCGATTGCAGTATTTGTTAGCACAGCATCTGCGCCAAGCTCCATCGCAATTGCTGCATCAGAGGCGCAACCTACGCCTGCATCTACAATAACAGGCACATTAATTGCTTCTTTGATAAAGGCGACATTGTAGCGATTTTGTATGCCAAGCCCGCTACCAATAGGTGCTGCAAGTGGCATAACCGCACTTGCCCCAGCATTTTCCAAATATTTTGCCATAATTGGGTCATCGTTGCTATAAGCTAAAACAGAAAAGCCATCTTTTGCTAAGATTTCACAAGCCTTTAATGTCTCAAGCACATCGGGATAGAGTGTTTTTTGTGTATCGCCAATAATTTCTAATTTGATGAAGTCAATACCTGTGGCTTCTCGCGTCAAGCGAAAAAGCGTAATGGCTTCTTGTGCATTGGTGCAACCTGCGGAATTGGGTAAAAATTGAATGTTGCTTCCTTTGAAGTAATCTAGCAGGTTTTCTTCGTTGGGATTCGTAATATTGACGCGTCTAACAGCAACAGTTATCACCTCTGCTTCTGAAGCAATGGTAGCATCAAAAGTCGTTTGGAAGTCTTTATATTTTCCGCTACCAACGATAAGGCGACTTTGAAAAGTTTTGTTTCCGATTTTTAAAAGAGTGTCATTCATAAATATTCCTTTAATGGATTAGAGTTTAAATATAGCGGATTTGCTCAATTAAATCAAGAGGACTAAGCGAAAAGTCATTGCAATTTTTTGCATAAGATTGTGCGCAAAAGCTATGTAATAGAACCCCTTGAATTGCAGAATCTAACAAAGAATATCCTTGTGCTAGAAGTCCCCCGATGATGCCAGCTAACACATCACCACTTCCTCCTTTGGCTAAGAGGTTTGTGCCAAAAGGGTTGATATAGACTGCTTTATCTTGGCAAATCAGTGTATTTGCGCCTTTGAGGACCAAAACAATATGGGGATAAGTTCTGCAAAACTCTAAAGCATAAGAGACTCTATCCTTTTGCAAGTCCTGTGTAGAGGGTGTTGCAATTTTAGATGCTTTTAAAATTTGTGTAAATTCTTTAGGGTGGGGTGTTAGAATGATTTGTTGATGATTTGAAAGAATCCCTAAAAAAGAAGAATGGTAAAAAACATCCGCATCAAGCAATAAGGGAATATTTTGCAACTTGGATAGATTTGGCAATGGATTTTCAATCCCAAACCCCATACCAAATGCAATTGCATTGACATTATGGGGAATCTCTTTTGGATTCATTAAGCTAAAAGGCAAGTTAGGGATTTTTTCTTGACTTACAAGGCTTACGAGTCCTGCGCCACTTCGTAAGCCCGCAAGAGCGCACAATGTTCCTGCGCCAATCTTTTCTCCTGCACAAACACATAGATGTCCAAAATCTCCTTTGTGGGTATTTTGTGCGATTCTATGTGGTGCTTTGAAATCGCTTCTTTCTAGTAATTTCAAATGAGAATTAGGAGCAAAAATCGCCTCGTCAATTCCTAGATTTATCAAATGCGCCTCTCCTACAAAATCTTTTGCCTCATCAGAAAAGAGTGCTGCTTTGAATGCTCCCATGCTCAAAGTGAAATCAGCCCTAAAAGCGGTTTCTCCTCCAATAGAACCAAATTGTGAGATTCCACTTGGAATATCACAGGCGATTTTTATCGCATTGAGTTGATTTAGGGTGTGCAAGATTGTGGTGATTTCCAAGTCTAGTTGTCCCCTAAAGCCCGCGCCAAAGATTCCATCAATGATGAGATTAAATTCTTCTGTTGTCTTCAATGATTTGAGGAATCTCAAATTTGTTTTGGGATTTGTCTTGAGTGTTTCTAATCTTTTGAGCTGCATAGAGCATAATGTGCTTTTTGTGCCTTTTGGTAAAAACACATTGACTTCACAGATTCCACATAGCATTCTAGCTAATGCTAAGCAATCCGCACCATTGTCTCCATTTCCACACACAAGCAAAACTTTTAACTTTTTGGGATTGGAAGAATCCAAAAAACGATTCTTAAGAAAATAATACATTCCACTTGCGGCGTTTTCCATTAATAATTCTGGCGGAAGATAGAAGTTTGTAGTCGCACTAATATCTAATTCTCTCGTGCTTAGAAATAAGTTTTTCATTTTGGATTCCTTGATAAAGTTGCAAAAACTTTTGGAATCTTAACAAAATATGCTATAAATTCAATCTAAAAAATGTTTTGTAAAAGATTTTGATGAATTTTAAATCTGTATTTCTAACTTTTTATTTTCTAGTTTTGATGCTGTTTTTTGTTGGTTGTAGGGAGGAAAATTCACTTCAATCAAGTAAAGAAAATAATGCAACAGAAAACAACGCAACAAAAAAGGCAAAGCAAGAAGAGGAGATTTTACAAGAATCGGTTTTGCAAAAAGAGCTCAAAAAGAATCTTAAAAGTCATTTGAATGATTTAAGCAAAGAATTGCAAGATAAAAATTTGAATCATCTGCAACTAGAACAAGATGCAGGATTGCAAAAACATATGGAACATTTTGAGAGCCTCTATGGTCGTAAAGATATTCCTAAAACTAATACTTCACAAGAAAATTTGAATCAAAAAATACAAAAAGCGCATGAATTTCAACAAGAAAGAATTGAAAAATTGCGTCAAAAAAATGATGAAATTAGCAAATAGCGCGAAATTTACTAGATTATTAAGTAAGTTTTGATTAAAATTATAAATTTTGAAATTAAATAGGGGCAAGTATGGCGAAACGCGTTTTAGTTAAATTTTCTGGTGAAGCATTGTCTGGAGAGAGTGGCTTTGGAATTGAGAGTGGAATTTTGGATTATCTCTCAAGAGATATTAAAACACTCGTTGAAGCTGGGATTGAAGTTGGAATCGTAATCGGAGGAGGAAATTTTATCCGTGGAGTGAGTGCTTCTCAAGGTGGATTGATTCGGCGCACAAGTGGAGATTATATGGGGATGCTTGCGACAGTGATTAATGGTGTTGCAATGCAAGAAGCATTGGAATATTATGGTTTAGATGTGCGTGTGCAGAGTGCATTAGAGATAAAAGAAGTTTGCGAAACTTATATCAATAGACGCGCGATTCGACATTTAGAAAAAGGGCGCATCGTAATTTTTGTCGCAGGGACAGGAAATCCCTTTTTTACCACAGATACTGCGGCGACTTTGCGTGCAGTAGAAATTGGCGCAGAAATGATTATTAAAGCAACAAAGGTAGATGGAGTTTTTGACAAAGACCCAGCAAAATTTGAAGATGCGACAATGCTAAAACAAATCAGTTATGACCAAGCCTTGAAAGATAATATTAAAGTGATGGACGATACTGCTATTGCACTTGCTAAAGACAATGCACTTCCTATTGTTGTGTGCAATATGCTTCGTGAAGGCAATTTGCTCAAGATTATTCAAGGGGATTCTAGCGCAGTGTATTCTAAAGTAATGAACTAAATCAAATAAAGGAAAAAAATGAGAATTGAAGAAATCGCTTCTAAAGCATTAGAGCAAGTTAATGGTGATAGATATTTGTTATCTAATATTTTGTTTATGAGAATTGATGAATTGAGTCGCGGAGCAAAACCGCTTGTTAATCGAGACATTAAAGTCGATAAGCTTTCAGACATTGCTTTGCTAGAAGTAGCAGAAGGCAAAATCGGCTTGGATAAAATTGAAGAATCCCAAAATTGATTTTATATTTTAGTAAAAGAGAGGCAAAGAGGTAAAACTTGGAATTTTTAAAACAAGTTGCAGATATTACAAGTCCTAAGACAGCATTAGAATTATTGTATTCTATGGTAGAAGAGACTCCTTCTATCCAAAATGCAGTGGCTTTTGCAACCCAAGCGCATGAGAACCAAAGACGTAGAAGTGGCGAACCTTATATTGTGCATCCTTTACTTGTAGCATGTATTGTTGCGTATTTTGGTGGAGATGAAGTGATGGTGTGTGCAGCACTTCTGCATGATGTTGTGGAAGATACAGAATGGACACTAGCAGATATTACGCGAGATTATGGAGAAGATATTGCTTCTTTAGTAGATGGTTTGACAAAAATTGTCGCAATTCGTGCGGAGGAATTGCCTGCTTCGCATTCTAATGAAAAGCTTGTAGTCTCTGCATTGAGTTTTCGTAAAATGCTGATTACTTCTGTGAAAGATGTGCGTGTGCTTGTCGTAAAGCTTTGTGATAGATTGCATAATATGCTAACTTTAGATGCGTTACCACCTAACAAACAGAGGAGAATTTCGGAGGAAACCCTGGTAGTTTATGCTCCTATTGCACATCGTTTAGGGATTTCATCATTGAAAAATGAATTGGAAGACCGCAGTTTTTATTATATTTTTCCTCAAGAATACCGCAAGATAGAAGAATATTTTTTGAATCATAAGCAAACAATTCAGTTGAAATTGAATGCTTTTATCCAAAAAGTGAAGAAAAGTCTTGTGCAAGAAGGTGTGCCAGAGAGTGAGTTTAGCATTGCAAGTCGGATTAAGCGACATTATTCTATTTACCTTAAAATGCAGCGTAAAGGGATTTCGATTGACGAAGTATTGGATTTATTAGCGATTCGCGTTATCGTTAAAACTCCTTTAGATTGTTATAAAGTTTTGGGAATCATTCATCTTGAGTTCAAGCCCATTTTGTCGCGGTTTAAAGATTATATTGCTCTGCCAAAAGAAAATGGCTACCAAACAATCCATACGACTATTTTTGATAATTCCTTGATTTATGAAGTGCAGATTCGCACCGAAGACATGCACAAAGGTGCAGAATATGGCATTGCCGCACACTGGAAATACAAAGCCGGTGGCAATAGCGGACCTAGCCTTGATTGGCTTAATAAATTGCAATTTCAAAATAATTCTATTGAAGAATTTTATGAATTGGTGAAAAATGATTTATATCGCGAAGATATTGTTGTTTTTTCCCCTGATGGAGACAATTATTCTTTGCCTATTGGTGCGGTGGTGTTAGACTTTGCTTATGCAGTGCATACAGAAGTAGGGAATCGCGCAAAAGAGGCTTATGTAAATAATCAAAAATCCTCTTTACTTACGACATTAAAAAGTGGAGACATTGTCAAAATTATCACGGCAAAAGATACAATTTTGCGATGTTCTTGGATTGATGCGGTTAAAACTTCGCGTGCAAAAAGTCAAATTAAAATGAATTGTGCAACACGAATCAAAGAAATTGAACGCAAGAGTGCAATTAACATTATTGCAACGATTTTTGGTAAAAGTGCAGAGGAAATTGAACAATATATCGAAAAAAATGATTTAGAAGATACAATTTATCGTGCAAGCACAGATGTTGGATTCCTCAAAGACATCAAGAATCGCATTAAGAATTTTTACAAGCAGAACGCTGGATTTTTGGAACAAATCAAAATTAGAATCTTAAAACTAAAAGAATTACACTTTGATAATCTTGTTATTGAAACCAATCATACGATTAATCAGGCTGTGTTTGATTATTGTTGCCATCCTAAATTTGGGGATTCAATCATTGCATTCAAAAGTGGTTCTAAAGCATTTGTGCATCATAAGCTTTGTGAGCGTGCGTATTTAGAGATTCAAAAAGGCGTTAAAATGCTTTATGTGGATTGGTTAGAGGACAAACTACAAACTTATAAACTCATTGTCGCATTGGAGAATCAAAGAGGTGTATTGGCTAACTTTTTGTCCTTTTTGGCTAAACATGATATTAATGTTTTGGGTGTAGAGTTGGGTTCTCAAAAAAGCACTTATGCAACTCATTGTGAATTACGATTTGAATCAAGTATGGATATTAAAGAGTTAAAAAGTCTATTGGGCAGTCAATATAAAATTATAGAAGTGCATGCGTTAAAGGACGCATACGCGGATTAAATTTAGGAGTGTGTATGAGTGTGGAATCGCAAATTGAGCTTGCTTTAGAGGAAATTAAACGTGGCACGCATGAGATTATCGGATTTGAATATATTAAGGATTTGGTAAATGCATATTTCAGAGAGGGCAAGACCTTTAGTGTTAAAGCGGGTTTTGACCCAACTGCACCGGATTTACATTTGGGACATACAGTCCTTTTGCAAAAGCTTGCCACTTTCCAAAAGTATGGCGCAAAAGTTTATTTTCTCATCGGTGATTTTACAGGAATGATTGGCGACCCAAGTGGTAAGAGTGAGACAAGAAAGCCATTGAGTAAAGAACAAGTATTGATAAATGCGAAAACTTATCAAGAACAAGTTACTAAAGTGCTTGATTCTGAAAAAATGGAAATTGTTTTTAATTCTATATGGCTTGATAAACTTGGAACGCGTGGAATGATTGAATTGGCAGCCAAATTTTCTGTTGCTAGAATGTTAGAGCGTGATGATTTTGAAAAACGTTTCAAAAGTCAAAGTCCTATTAGTATTGTGGAGTTTTTTTATCCTTTATTGCAGGGTTATGATTCTGTGGCATTGAATTGTGATATTGAGTTTGGCGGAACAGACCAGAAGTTTAATTTATTAATGGGGAGACAATTACAACGTTCTTACGGGTTGAATAAAGAACAATCTGTTGTGATGGTCCCATTGCTTGAAGGCTTAGATGGTGTGCATAAAATGAGCAAGAGCTTGGGGAATTATGTAGGAATCACTCAAGAACCCAAAGAGATGTTTGGGAGACTTTTAAGTATCTCTGATGAATTAATGTGGCGGTATTATGAGTTGCTTAGCAGTAAGAGTTTGCAAGAAATAGAATCTTTGAAGAAAGGCGTAGCAGAGGGTAGTTTGCACCCCAAGATAGTTAAAGAGGATTTAGCAGTAGAAATTATCACCCGCTATCATAGTAGGGATTGTGCCCTTAAGGCGCAAGAAGAGTTTGCAAGAGTTTTTTCTAAAGAGGAGTTACCTAGTGATATGCTAGAGTTTAGTAAGCCAAATGGAATTTGGATTGCACAATTGTTGAGTGAATGCAATCTTTGTTCTTCTAATTCTGAAGCTTTGCGTTTAATTAAGCAGGGTGGAGTGAAACTAAATAGCAGAAAGGTTGAGGATTCTAAGCTAAATTTAAGTCAAGGTGAATATATTGTGCAAGTCGGCAAACGTAAGTTTGCTAAAATCGTCATTCAATAAATCAAAAGGAAAATTATGCCACACACATTAAAAGCACTTAAAATTGGAAAATATACAATTCCTTTACCAATTGTTCAGGGAGGAATGGGAGTTGGAATCAGCTGGGATAATCTAGCAGGTAGTGTCTCTAAGTGTGGCGCACTTGGTATTGTTTCGTGTGTTGGAACAGGATACTACAAAAATAGTGCTTTTGTGCAAAAAAAGATTAAACATCGACCTCTTGACACTCTGAATTTTTATTCCAAAGAATCTTTAATAGAGATTTTCAAAAATGCTCGCAAAATCTGTGGCGAGAATCCTTTAGGCGCAAATATTCTCTATGCTATTAATGAATATGGACGTGTGGTCAGAGATGCTTGTGAAGCAGGTGCGAATATGATTATTACAGGGGCTGGATTGCCTACAAATATGCCTGAATTTACAAGTAATTTTCCCAATGTTGCTTTGATTCCTATTGTTTCTTCCGCTAAGGCTTTGAAGATTTTATGCAAGAGGTGGGAGGGGCGTTATAAACGTATTCCAGATGCGGTGATTGTGGAAGGACCACTTAGTGGAGGACATCAAGGAGTGAGTTATGAGGATTGTTTCAAACCAGAACATCAATTGGAAGCTGTTGTTCCTGAAGTGCTTGAAGAGAGTAAAAAATGGGGAAAAATCCCTGTGATTGCCGCAGGAGGGATTTGGGATAGGCAAGATATTGATAAAATGTTGGATTTAGGTGCAGAAGGTGTGCAAATGGGGACAAGATTTTTGGGAGCTAAAGAATGCGATGCAAAATATTATAATGAACTAATGTTAAGAGTTAAAAAAGAAGAGATTGAATTAATAAAATCTCCTGTTGGCTATCCTGCGCGTGCTGTGATTACGGGTGTAATTCAGGAATTGCGTGCAGGGCGTCCGCCAAAAATCGCTTGTATTAGTAATTGTGTAACTCCTTGCCAAAGAGGTGTAGAAGCTAAAAAAGTAGGATATTGTATTGCTGATGGTTTGGGAGATGGCTACTTGGGAGATCCAGTTAATGGACTATACTTTACGGGTGCGAATGGCTATCGGATTGGAAAAATCCAAAGTGTGCAAGAAATTTTAGATGAATTAAGCCGATGATTCGATTCTTTCTTGTATTTTGTTTATTTTGTAGTAGCTTATTAGCAGAAGTTAAGATTACTTCAGTTCAACAACTGCAAAATGGCATTGCATTAAACTTTAATGAGAATATAAAAACATCAAATGTTAAGAAATTTTTATTGCAAGATAACGGAATATTACGCTATGTGTATGATATAGAATCGCAATTACAAGGAAGTGCTAGAGTTTTTGAGTTTCAAGATAATGTGCAGATTAAAGTCGCTCAGAACTCTAAAGAAAAAGTGCGTTTAGTAATTACGAGTTCTGAAAAGTTAAATATTGAGTTAAAACTCAATAATAAACAAGCGACTTTAACTATTCCTAATGCGAAGTTGGCTCAAAGCAATTTTTCTATTGCTTCACTTTTTGAACCTCAAGTGGCAAATAAGAAGGTGCAATCAGAATCGCAGAACAAACAAAATCTCAAAAAAGTAGAACCCAAAAAAACAAATTCAAAGTCAGAAAAGCTATCAACGCCAACCAAAACCAATCTTTATTCTACAAAAAGCAACAAAAACAAAACCATTGTGATTGACCCAGGACATGGAGGTAAGGATTGTGGAGCAATGGGCGTGGATAAAGTGTGTGAAAAAAAGATAGTTCTTAACATTGGCAAATATTTGCGTGATGAGTTGAAAGGACGAGGTTATAAAACCTATATGACGCGGGATAAAGATGTGTTTATTGGATTGAGACAAAGAACGAATTTAGCTAACAATAAAAATGCGGATTTATTTATTTCGATTCATGCAAATGCGATTCCAGAAAATAAGGCAAAATTTGAGGGTGTGGAGAGTTATTTTTTATCTACCGCTAGAAGTGAGCGTGCCAAAAAAGTTGCCGCGCTAGAAAATAAAGATGATACAGAGGGAATGAATTATTTTTCCAAACAATCTTTTTTGAATACTCTCAATACGCAACGAATTGTAGCGTCTAATCGTTTGGCAATTGATGTTCAATATGGAATGTTGCAGTCTTTGCGTTCTAAATATAAAGTGGTTGATGGGGGTGTTCGTGAAGGTCCATTTTGGGTGCTTGTAGGTGCAGTGATGCCTTCAGTTTTGCTTGAAGTAGGTTATATCACGCATCCCAATGAAGGAAAGCGACTCAATCAGACTGCTTTTCAAAAAAATATAGCCAAAGGCATTGCTGATGGCGTTGATGGTTATTTTCAAAAGAATCCTTAAAGGTCAATAATGCGAAAAATTACAATTCCTCATTTAGTGTTTTCTTCTTTATATTTTATTTTGGCACTTTTTACTATTTTAATGTTAGTTCTTACGAGCTTTGCTCCAGACTTTAAGCATATGTTTCGGCTTACAACGCAACCTTTTGGCGTTTATTTTAGTATTTGTGTGATTTTGCTTGCTTGTGGAGTTATTGTGAGTATTTTTAATATTATTCGCATTTATTATAGTCATCTGCCAAAATTGTATAGTGTGATAATAGGTTTGGCGTTGTGCGCCTTTTGTTTTTTGCTGTATTATGAACTTTTTGTGGCGCGTAGAACTTACTTTGAAGCCTTTTCTTTTGAAGATTCTTTGAAGCTTGTGCAGGAAAATGCTTTTTCTAAAAATCTTTATCAAGTTTCTGTGGATTATGCTTGTTATATTCTCTTTGTTTTTTGTCCCTCTGTCGTTTATTTGTTGAATCTTTCTTTTAATAAAAGCATAAAATTTGTTCGTATCTTGCAATTAATCCAGCCAGGTTTTAATGTAATGCTTGGCGTTTTGTTTGGTTTTGCCATTTCACCTTTTTTTAAAAATGGAATGATGGGTTATTTTGATTTAGCATTATTGTTCTTGGGGTTAGGGTTTGTGTTATATCTTTGCATTAAAGGGAACAGGAGTTTTGATTCTTATGAGTTGTTCAACTTGCTTCTCTTGATTGCAATGTGTGTCATTATGATGATTTCTTCATATGATTTTGTTGATAGTGAATCATATTTTGAAGTGCGTAAAGCGTTTTATGCCTTAGTATTGTTCGGGTGGTGTAGTGCCTGGATGATGAAGCTAACAGTCAAATATTAAGTTTTATTTAAAATTTCTTTGTTAAAATAAATCGAAATCAAAAGGAGGATGGAGTGAGTCAAAACTTAGAAATTATTCTTTCCTTTTTATTTGCTACTTGGTGGGGCTTTCGCCCCTAGCCCGTCCTCTCCTTAGCTTTTTATAATTTCTATACTTTTAAAGGATATTTAATGAACAAACCTTATTTGAAACAATTTCCAGATGAAAATGGATTTTTTGGAAAATTTGGAGGAAGTTTTGTTCCAGACTCTATTAAAGTAGCGATGGACGAAATCAATATGGCTTATAATTTGATTGCGCAAAATAGTGATTTTATCGCAGAGCTTCGTAAAATTCGTAAGCACTTTCAAGGGAGACCAACTCCTATTTATTTCGCACATAATTTGACTAAAAAATATGGTGGAGCTGGGATTTATCTCAAACGTGAGGACTTGAATCATACGGGTGCGCATAAGTTAAATCATTGTATGGGAGAAGCATTGCTTGCAAAATTTATGGGTAAAAAGAAGCTGATTGCAGAAACTGGGGCAGGGCAACATGGAGTGGCAATTGCGACTGCAGCAGCATATTTTGGACTAGAATGTGAAATCCATATGGGTGAAGTGGATATTAAAAAGGAGCACCCTAATGTTGTGCGTATGAAAGTTTTGGGTGCAAATGTGATTCCTGTTACTTTTGGAGCAAAAACACTCAAAGAAGCGGTGGATTCTGCCTTTGAATCTTATTTGAAAGACCCTAAAAATACGATGTATGCTATTGGGTCTGTCGTAGGTCCTCATCCTTTCCCTAGAATGGTGCGGGATTTTCAAGCGGTTGTTGGCGTAGAATCTCGTGAGCAATTTTTGGAACTAACGGGAGAATTACCCGATATTGTATGTGCTTGTGTGGGAGGTGGAAGTAATGCGATGGGGATTTTTAGCGGATTTATAGAAGATGCAGTGGAACTTGTAGGTATTGAACCTTTGGGGAGAGGTAATGTATTGGGAGAACACGCTGCTAGTCTTAGCTATGGAAGTGAGGGGATTATGCACGGATTTAATTCAATTATGCTTAAAGACAAAGAAGACAATCCAGCCCCAGTATATAGTGTGGCAAGTGGCTTGGATTATCCAAGTGTAGGACCAGAGCACGCTTATCTGCATAGTATTGGGCGCACAAAGGTAGCAACAATTAGTGATAAAGAAGCTATTAAAGCATTTTTCACCTTGAGTAAGAATGAGGGAATTATTCCTGCGATTGAATCAAGCCACGCATTAGCTTATGCGCTCAAAATTGCTCCAGATTTGAAAGGACAGAAGATTTTGGTGAATTTAAGTGGTCGTGGGGATAAAGATATTGACTTTGTGGTAGAAAATTTTGGATATGGGGAATAAGAAGGCTAATATGTAGAGTAATCTAAAATCTTGCTTTGTATAATATCTGCAAATTTTTTGTGTGTAATAATTTTATGAATCAAATTTTTGACGCTTTTATTTAAATTGGTGCAAGCTGTGAAAGCCAAATAAGCAGATGGGCAATCTGTCTTATTTGGCTAAAACATTCTTACTTAAAGTTGTGGCAAACTCTAAAAGATTCTCACTCCAAGGAATTTTGAGTGGAGAAAAAAACCCAAGTTGCGCTTGACTTTCTTTAGCAATAAATTCTGCTGCTTTGATAGAAAATTCAGGTTGAGCAAAAATTATCTTTAGTTGATTTTTCTTGATTGTTTCAATCACGGAAATCATTTCTTGCATTTTTGGGCTTTTGCCTTCAATTTCAATCGCAATTTCTTCTAAATGATAGTCTTTAGCAAAATATCCAAGCATAGGGTGAAAAACAACAAATTTTTGATGTTTTGGCAAGGTGCTTAAAATTTGTTTTAGTTGCTTATCTGTTTCATTGATTTCTGTAATGAGAGATTGATATGTCGTCGTGTAATCCTCATTTGGATTTAACTCTTTTAGAGATTCATAAATATTGTTCGCAATTTGTTTGGCATTTTGGGTTGAGAGCCAAATATGAGTGTCTCCCTCCCCATGGTCTTTTATATTCTCTTTATGGGAATGTGCAGAATAAATTTTTGCGATTCCTAAGCTATTATTGTAGATTTTCATTGCTTTGTTTTGTGCTTTAAATCGTGGAAGCCAAATATTTTCAAATTCAATTCCAAGACTAAAATAGGCTAAAGCGGAATTTACACTCTTGACATCAGAAAACTTTGGTTCAAAATCGTGTGGATTTGTTCCTTGTTTCACAAGTGAAATCACTTCATATTGGTCTTTAGCAATTTTTTGTATAAATTCTTGTTGCATTGGAATGCTAACAACAAGGATTGGTTTTGGCTCTTTGCAAAAGGCGATTTGGCTTAGGAGCAGTAGAATTAAGAAAACATTTTTCATTTCTATCCTTTTAGTAATTATTAAATTTTTTTCAGATATTATTTTACCTTAATTTTTTTAAAATGCGTTCATAGCTCAATTGGATAGAGCATCAGACTTCGGATCTGAGGGTTGGGGGTTCGACTCCCTCTGAGCGTACCACGATAGCTTTCTTAACACTCATCAATCATACATGCAAAAGGTTTAATAATGGATTTAGGTGCGTTAGAAATAGAAATTAAAGAAGGATTAAAAACTTTAGAGAATTTAGAAAATATTGTTACAATTTTTGGAGGAGCGCGCATCAGTTGTGAAAGTAAAGAATATCGTTCGGTAATGAAATTAGCGCGAAAACTTGGGGCGAAGGGCTATTCAGTGATGACAGGTGGAGGACCCGGGATTATGGAAGCTGCAAATCGCGGGCTTATGGAATATAAGAAAAGTTTAGAAGATAAGAGATTGAAAGACAGCAAGAAACAATCCAAAAATATTGCAGTTTCTGATTTGCAAATCAGAAAAGATTCTCTTGTATCCATTGGTTTAAATATCCAACTCCCTCATGAACAACAGATGAATCCTTATGTAGAAATTCCCCTAAAATTTCAAAATTTTTTTAGTAGAAAATTGGTGTTTAATTATAATTCTACCGCATTTATCGTAGCACCTGGTGGATTTGGCACTTTAGATGAGTTAAGTGAAGTTTTGGTGCAAATTGCCACAGGCAAACATAAAAGAATCCCGATTGTTTTGTATGGTAAAGACTATTGGAGCGGATTTGTTGATTGGTTGAAAAATACAATGCTAAAGATGGGTGTAATCTCTAAAGAGGAATTAGAATTAATTCAAGTCGCAAACAAATCCAAACAAGTTTTAAAAATCTTGAAAGAAAATCAAAAATAAATGGAATTTCACTTAAAATACAGGATTGCCTGTGCCATACATCATAAAAAGCACCATAAAGGCAGCGAAAAATCCGAGCAATAAAGGAATAAACTTTGACATACTTTGCCTCAAAAGAATAAAATGAAAAATTTAGCATACAATAAAAGACCTAAAAGTTTTCAAGATTTTGTCGGACAATCCCATCTTTTTGGAAAAGATGCGCCCTTTATGCGCCTTATTTTAACGCGTAGGATTCCTCATAGCTTCTTTTTTGGACCTGCTGGAAGTGGTAAGACAACCGCTGCAATTTTAATCGCTAAAGCAATGGACTATCCTTTTTATTCTATGAATGCTACAAGTTTCAAAATGGAAGAGTTGCGTGGGATTATAAAATCTCATCACAATACCTTGCAAAAACCATTGATTTTTATTGATGAAGTGCATCGCCTCAATAAAACGCAACAAGAAATGCTTTTGCCTATTATGGAAAATCATCAGGCTTTGATTTTGGGAGCTTCTACGGAGAATCCTTACTTCGCACTTACACAAGCGATTCGTTCGCGTTCAATGGTTTTTGAGTTTTATCCCCTCAAACAAGAGGATTTGGAAAATATTTTAAAACCCTATTCTTTAAGCAAGGAGGTGAAAGATTTTTTAATTCAAACAAGTGGCGGAGATGCAAGAGCAATGCTGAATTTGCTTGATTGTGCATTCAGCACAGAATTACCTTTGAGTGTAGAGCTTTTAGAATCTTTTCGCAAGACTTCTTTGAGCGGGACAAGTGAATTGGACACGCATTATAATCTTATTTCCGCGATGATTAAAAGCATTCGGGGCAGTGATGAAAATGCAGCAATTTATTATCTTGCGCGTTTAATTTTAGGGGGAGAGAATCCTGAATTTATCGCGCGTCGCCTTGTGATTTTAGCAAGTGAGGATATTGGCAATGCGAATCCCAATGCCCTCAATCTTGCCAATTCTACAATGCAAAGTGTTGCGAAAATTGGCTATCCAGAGGCTAGGATTATTTTGGCACAATGTGTGATTTATCTTAGTAGCTCACCTAAATCCAATAGTGCTTATGAGGCAATCAATAGCGCAATTTCTTATGTAGAAAAACATCCTAACGAGCCGATTCCATCGCATATTTTGCAATTCCACAAAAACTATCTCTATCCGCATGATTTTGGAGGGTGGGTAGAGCAAAAATATCTTGATAAAGATTTAGAGTTTGTGAAATGGTTACCCAAAGGTTTTGAGAAAACTTTGAAAGAATGGCTAGATAAAATCAGAGGCGAAAAATGAAAATTCAAGATAGTTATGAATTGTTGAAGTATCTTAAATCACAAAACTTATTGCCTGTTTTGGATAAGACGCATTTGGAATCCCATTGCAAAGACTTTTGGTGGTGGCCTAATGCTTTAAGTTTTGAAGTGGTTGTTGGAGCAATTTTGGTGCAAAATACGCGTTGGGAGCAAGTTTCTATGGCATTAGAAAATCTCAAATTAAAACATTGTTTGGATTTGGAGAGATTAAGTATGATTTCTTTGCCTAATCTCCAAAGTCTAATCCAAAATGTTGGTTTTTATAATCAAAAAGCAATCAGAATTCAAAAGCTTTGCCAAAATATTTTGGAGGATTTTGGAGATTGGGAGAACTTTTGCAATCAAGTTTCTAGGGAATGGCTTTTGGGACAAAAGGGGATTGGAGCAGAAACTTGTGATGCGATTTTGTGCTATGGTTTAGGACGAGAAGTAATGGTTGCAGACCGCTATGCTTATCGATTGCTTCAAGCTTATGGTTATACTTTGGAATCTTATGAGGATTTGCAAGATTGGCTTCAAAGTGGAATAATAGAAAATTATAATAAAGTCTGTTTGCTTTATGGATTCCAAATCCCCATTAATTTACTCTTTGCAAGATTTCACGGCAAGATTGTCGAATACTGCAAATATCACAAAAGATAAGGAGAAATAATGCAAAAATATCAAGATTTTGAGCCTTTAAAAGTCTTTTTAGAAATCTGTGCGATTCCACATGCAAGTTTTAAGACAGAATTATTAAAAGAATGGATTATCAAAGAAGCCTTGAAAACTGGAGCAAATGTGCAATGTGATGAGATTGGAAATATATTGTGTAGTAAAGGGACACCTAAGCTGTGTTTGCAAGGGCATTATGATATGGTTTATGTAGGGGATTCAGAGGCTTTTAAAGTAAAACCAAAGTTAATGCAATGCGGGAGTAAAGAATTTTTGTGTGCAGAAGATTCTAGCTTGGGGGCAGACAATGGGGCAGCACTTGCTTGTATGTTAGTCGCATTAAGAAAATATCACAACATAGAATGCTTACTTACCATAGATGAAGAAGTGGGAATGTTGGGTGCGCGAGGGATTGCGTTACCTTTGCATTCGTCTTATGTGTTAAATTGTGATAGTGAAGATATCAAAGAAGTCGTTGTTTCGTGTGCAGGAGGTTATGATTTGGAATGCAAGGCGGAATTTGAAAGTTTTGAGATTCCACAAGATTGTCTTTTTGTTGAGATTCGCTCCAAAGGGTTTAGAGGAGGACATAGTGGAATCGAGATTCACAAAAATATCCCTAATGCAATTTTAGAGATTGCTAAAATTGCCCAATCTCTAGTAGAATGCGGTGCATTGATGGTGGAGTTTTGCGGTGGAGAGAAAAGAAACTCGATTCCTGTGAGCGCAACTTTGCTTGTTGCGATTCCGCAAAGTCAAAAAGCGCAATGTGAAGAGATATTAGAGAGGGTTGCGCAAACAACCTTAAAAGATTCTGCTTGTTTTGAAGTTATTAAATTGCGAGAGATTGCAAATAAAGACAAAAGATATTTTCATCCCAAAGCACTATTGCAGGCTCTTTTGAAGATGCAAAATGGTGTGATTGTTGCGAACAATAACATGCCGATTCTTTCTAGCAATTTAGGAATCTTGCAACAAACAAAAGCAAATCAAAAAGTGCAAGTGCATTTTGTAGCAATGGGGCGTAGCAATCAAGAATGTTTAATGAAAGAAAATATTGCAAGAGAAAAGACAAGACTAGAAGCATTGGGCTTTTGTGTGGATTTATCAGACGATTATGCTCCTTGGGAAAAGGAAGAAAGTCAGTTGCTTGAAATTGTTTGGGAAGTGGTTTGCAAGCAAAATCCAAAGGCAGAGTTAAAAAGTATTCATGCAGGGCTTGAATGTGGAATCTTAAAACAAAAATATCCTAAAATCCGCTTTGTTTCTATTGGTCCTACGATTTCACATCCGCATTCTCGTAATGAAAAGTTGGATTTAGAAAGTTTTGTGCAATTTGATAAAATTTTGCAAGAAGTGCTTAAAAGATTCCAAGCAATTTAGTTGATTCCTAAAGAGATTCTGCTAAAATTGCGTAAAATATTAGATTTAGGAATGATAATGACGCGAAATAAATGGAATGCAAACCTTTTTTTCTTTGTATGTCTTGGGGTTTTGATGAGTTCTAGTCTCTTTGCTGTTCCCTCCCTTGTCAATGGAATTGCCTTTTTTGTAAATGATTATCCTGTTACTTTAATGGAGGTTTATAAGATTCAGCAACGAGATAAAGTCTCGCAACAGATTGCTGTGGATTTTTTGATTAATGACCGCTTACACAAAGAAGAAATTGACAAAAGAAAAATTGTCATCAATGAGATTGAGATTAACGATGAGATAGCAAGAATCGCGAGACAAAAGAAAGCAACTCCTGCGCAAGTGAGAAATTATATTCAAGGAAATGGTGGGAATTGGGAGAAATACAAAGAAGAAATCAATCACAATTTGCAAAGAAAAAAACTTTATCAAGCAATTACACAAGAGGGATTGAGAATGGTTGATGAAAAGGAGCTTGAAAACTACTACAACACACATAAACAAGAGTTTTCTATCCCTCAAAGTATTGATGTGGTGAAATATTTTAGTAAGGATGCAAAAGCACTTGAGAGAGTGATTCAGAGCAATGGCAAGACAACTCCAAACAATGTGCAAAAAACCAATGAAGTTTTGCAAACGATAGAATTGCACCCACAAGTTGTCCAAGCTTTCACTCAAGGAGTTGTGGGTAGATTTACACCAATTTTCCCTGTTTCTGATGAATTTGTTGTCTTTTTAATAAAGGCTAAAAATAATCCCGCACTTTTACCTTATGATAATGTGCGTAATGTGGTAATGCAAAAAATAATGGAACAAAAAGAGGATTATTTAATTTATGAGTATTTTGAGAAATTGCGTTCAAACGCAAAAGTTAATATCGTGCGTCTGCAGTAAGAGGATAGAAATGTCAATAAAAGTTAAAAAGAATTGTAAGTTTGGTATCTTTTGTATGGTGATAAGTGCGGTGAGTTTCTTTGGGGGTTGTGTTTCCAAAGATTCTATTACTCCCAACGAATTAAGATTTGCTCAATGTTTCAATCAAGAAACTAACACAGCAAAAAATTGTGATGAAATAGATTTTGAAAAGCTTTTGCAATCTAAGAAAGAATGGAGAGTTAGTTCCTATCATTTTCAAGGCAATTCAAGAGCTTTGATTCGAGAAGAAAATCTCCCAACTTTGCGATTTGATAAAAATCAAATGAGTGGCACATTTGGTTGTAATCAGTTTTTTGGTAGCTATCAAATCAAGGAAAATTATTTCCACCCAAACAATGTTGGAATGACGCGAAAAATGTGCGAACCTAAAGTGATGGAACAAGAAGATATCCTTGTGCAAAATTTTTTGAATCTCCCAACAAAGATTCTTGTCGTAGAAGAAGTAAAAGGAATGGGTAAAATTTTCTTTATCGGGAAAGATTTTTATTTGGTCTTAAACTAAAACGATAAGTTTAAAGATATTTTTACCAAAATTACAATAGGCTATTAGGGACTTAAGATTTTTAAAAAGGCTAAATATGTGGGTTACAAAATCCTATAATGATAAATTTCAACAAGAATATAAGATAGAGCGCAAACTGCACGAAGTCAAAGGCGAAAGATATACATTAGAGCTTTTTAATTCGGAAGCTTTTGGAGAGATTGCTTTATTAGAAGAGGGAATGTTGTTACAAAATCTTCTTTGTGTGCAAAGTGAGTTTTTGGCTCATACCTTGGGTTGCTCACACAAAGAGCCCAAACGCGTGCTGATTGCAGGAAGCTTTAATTTAGAGATTGCATTTGAGTTTTTGCGTTATGAAAATCTATCAGTAGATTTTTTGCAATTTGATTTAAAAGTTTTAGAATCACTTATTAGTTTTTTCCCACATTACAAAGCAGTAATGGAATCCCCACATTTTACATTAATACCGCAAAAAAGTGAGGAATTTTTGGCTCAAAATACAGAAGCAAATAAAGTCAATTACGATATTATCTTGCTTTTGGATTCCAAGCAAAAGACACAAGACTACCAAAACTTATTAGATGAAAAAGGTATCTTGATGGTGAAATCGCCACAGATTTTATTGGAGATTTCAGAAGTTAAAAAATTATTAGAATCTTTAGGGGATTTTAGAGTCAAAATGCCATGCTTTGCTCCCTTGTCTCTTTTGCAAGATTGTTATATTTTTGCTTCTAAAGTCTATCACCCCACAGCAGATATTCAATTACAGAGAGCGGATATGTTAGAGGGATTGCAATATTATCATGCAAATTTGCATTTGAGCGCATTTGTCTTGCCAAAATCTGTCAAAATGGCACTTTTTGGAGTGGCTAAAAATTGAATCTTGTTTATGCTATTGCATTAAGCGGTGGAATCGCAAGCGGAAAAAGCACAGTTGCCTCTTTACTTAAGCTTTATGGATACCATATTATTTGCGCAGATAAAATTGCACATAAGAAGCTAGAAACTAGCGCAGAAGAGGTGATAGGAGTTTTCGGCAATGGAATCTTGGATTCCAATCCAGACAACACGCTCAAGATTGATCGCCAAAAATTGGGTTCAATAGTATTTGCAGATAAAGAGGCAAGACAAAGATTGGAATCTATCTTGCATCCAAAAATCAGAGAAGATATTTTGTCTCAAGCGCAAGAGCAAGAAGCAAAGCAGATTCCTTATTTTGTAGATATTCCTTTGTTTTTTGAGACCAATCATTATCCGATTGCACATTCTTTATTGGTTTATACGACTAAGGATTTGCAGATTGCACGACTTCAAGCTCGCAATGGATTTGACAGGCAAGAAGCACTCAAACGCATAGAATCTCAAATGCCTTTGGAACAGAAGCGAGCAATGGCTAGCTATGTGATTGAGAATTGTGGCACTTTAGAAGAGCTACAAAGCGCATTAGAGGGTTATTTACAGGCTTTGCAAAAGCTTAAAATTTAATTTAAGCTTCGTTTGCTATAATTCTGCCCTTTAAGTCAAGTGTAGGGGTGTTAGCTCAGCTGGGAGAGCACCTGCTTTGCACGCAGGGGGTCAGGAGTTCGATCCTCCTACGCTCCACCATTGTGCGTCCGTAGCTCAGCTGGATAGAGCAACAGGTTGCGGTCCTGTAGGTCGGGGATTCGAATTCCTCCGGGCGTACCATATCCCTAAGTTTATCTACTTTAGCTTTCATTGATGATAGTTTCAGTTTGTTTTATAAATTTTTAATTCTTAATTTTTTAAAATAAATAATCTCATTTGTCCTTTTGATTTTAGAAGTTTATTTAAGATTTAACGGAAGAATTGAGCTGGTTTAAGGAATAATATGCTTTTAAAGTTTGGGCAAACTAAGATAGAATTTGTGTTCATTGTTATTTATTCTCTTTTGGTGTTAAGCTCCATAGAAGTTAGCGGGGGGGGGGGCTTTTTAATAGCAAAGGATTTTGCTTGCAATTTAGAAAATTTACAAATTCTATGATTCTATTTATTTTGTCTATTAGTTCAAATTTTCTTAATTTTTCTATCAATCAAACAGGATTTTTGTATTCAAGCAATTCTTTAAAACATTCACATTTATTCTTTAGCCTTGAATTATGCTTCATATCACTCACAAAGAGTCGTTTAAATGAATAGGATTTAAACAAATAAGGGAATAAAATGTCAATAGAATTGTTAAAACAGCATTATGAAATACAGATTGAGCATTTGCGCCAAAAAGCTATAGAGATTGACAATAAAGAAATATCTAGTGAATCTTTTCATTATTCTATTCAAGAATTGCAAGAGAAAAATTCAAGCAATAAAGCCCATGAAAAAAGCTTTGAAACGCATTCATATAACCTTATGCAAAAACTGATGAATTTTGAAATTCATCTCAAAAAATTATTAAAAGATTGCAACGGCATTAAAATACCCAAAAATCAAAGTAAAAATACACAATCTCAAGTGCAAATTTGTGATTTGTTGTTCATCCTGCATTCAAAAGCTTTAGAATTTAAAGAAAACTTTAGGCTTGCCCAAGCGGATTTGATAGACATTTTAGAAGTGTTAAGGCTAATGCAGAAAAATGGTGAATTGGTCAATGTTTTGACTCTCAAGCTTGGCAAAAAACAAAAAGGAATCGTCTATGCCAATAGAATCTTGCAAGATATTTCTATGAATGCACGTCAAGCAATTAAAACATTAGAGGGGATTGGTGCAGGATTACAGAGTGCAACCGAGTGTATCAATCAAGAATATGAGCAATTGCAAGTCAAAATTCAGAAAATTGTAATGTGTTTAGAAAAAATGGGAAGTAAGATTGTATTAGATTAGTTTTGAACTTTGATAAAAGTTGATAGGGTTATGAAGATAAAAGATTAATTATCTTTTATTTTATTTTTAGGGTTTTTTAGTCAAAATTTCGCGTTTAATTTGTGTAATTATAATTACACAAATTTTGAAAAATAGTTGTTTAACATACGCAAAATATGGAAGATTCTATGTTTTGGAATAAAATTTAAGTAAAGTAGGGAAGAATGAAAAACTATCTAAAAATATTCTTTAAATTATTATTGGGCGCATTTTGCGGTATTGCATTGTTTGCAGGTTGCTCTAAAGAAGACAAAAATAACGCACAGCAGCAAAATATGACAATCCCTGTGAATACTCATAGAGTGCAACAACAAGATGTGCAAATTAGCTTTGAATATCCATCTAAGCTTACAAGCTTACAAAGTGTAGAGATTTATGCGCGTGTTGAAGGTATCTTATTGGCTCAACATTTTGTTGAGGGGGGGCTTGTTAAGGAGGGTGATAAGCTTTTTAAGATTGACCCAGCAAAATATCAAGCAAATGTCAATATGGCGAAAGCGCAATTACTCACTGCACAAGCAAACTTTAGAGCGGCAAGTCGTGATTGGAAAAGAGCTAAAACGCTTTTTGAACAGAAAGCTCTTAGTCCTAAAGAATATGATTTAGCCCAATCCACTTACGAAGATGCGAGTGCTTCCATAGCAAATGCACGTGCAAATTTGGATACTGCAATGATTGATTTGGGTTATACTGATGTAATTGCACCCGCAAGTGGCAAGATTAGTATGAAACGTTATGATATTGGGGATTTGGTAGGAAAAACAGGCGCGGATAATGTGCTGACAACGATTACACAGCTAGACCCTATCCATGCGGAGTTTTCTATTCCTAGTAATGATTATTACTTTGTGCGCACTTTGGATTATGAAAATGTCAAGGCAATTTATCTTATGCCCGATGGAACGCCTTATGAAAGGGAAGGGAAACTAGATTTTATTGATAGTGTATTAGAAGCAAGCACTGCAACAATCAAGGCGCGTGCGATTGTAGAAAATCCTGACCATTTGCTTGTGCCCGGAGAGTTTTCACGCATTCGTTTGGAAGGAATCGTTGCAAAAAATTCTATCATCATTCCACAAGTTGCATTAATGCAAGACGCCAAAGGAAGTTATGTGTATAAGTTTGTCGATGGCAAAGCACAGCAAACCCCGGTAGTTTTGGGCTACAATGTTGGTAATAATGTGATTATTAAGAGTGGCTTAAACGATGGTGATATAGTCATTACGAGTCAGTTAATCAAAATACGACCCGGTGCTGCTGTAACACCTATCAACCAATCACCAAAGCCTTAAGAAAGGTTCTATAATGTTTTCTAAGTTTTTTATAGAACGCCCTGTTTTAGCGATGGTAATGTCTATTATCATCGTGATTTCAGGTGCTTTGTCTGCTTTTTCTTTGGCGGTAGAAGAGTATCCGCAAGTAACGCCTCCACAAGTTGTAGTGCAAGCGACTTATCCGGGAGCAAGTGCGGAAACGATTTCTCGGAATGTGGCGAGTGTGCTTGAAGATAGTATTAATGGGGTGGAAAATATGATTTATATGCAAAGCTCCTCTACTTCTAGTGGTTCTTTGAGTATTAATGTCTATTTCACCCAAGAAACAGACCCCGACCAAGCAACGATTAATGTGAATAACCGCGTCCAAGCAGTGTTAAGTAAATTGCCCCAAGAGGTGCAACGCTATGGGGTAACGGTGGATAAGAGAAGCTCCACGATTCTAGCGGTTTATGCGGTTTATTCTGATTTGCCTAATCAAGATATTACTTATATTGCAAACTACACTTCTATCAATATCTTAGATGAGCTTAAGCGTGTGCCGGGAGTTGGAGACGCAACTTTGTTCGGTTTGCAAGATTATTCTATGCGTATTTGGCTTTCTCCGGATAAATTGACAAAATACAACCTCACTCCCTCTGAAGTGATTGCACGAGTGCAAGAGCAAAACTCGCAGTTTGCTGCGGGATATTTTGGAAGTGAGCCAGTGCGCAGTGATTTAGAATTTACTTATAGCGTTACAACCAAAGGGCGTTTTAGCGATCCAAAAGAGTTTGAAGAGATTTTGATTCAAACCAATGATGATGGTTCTGCCTTGCGTTTAAAGGATATTGCGCGGATTGAATTAGGCGCGGAAGATTATAGTGTTTCGAGCTTTTATAAAATGAAACCAGCAATTGCTTTTGGGGTTTTCTTGCAGCCCGGAGCAAATGCTCTTAATGTCGCAGATGGTGTATCCCAAAAACTAGAAGAGCTTTCCAAGTCTTTCCCCGATGGTATGAAATACGCAGTCCCTTATGATACAACAAAATTCGTAAAAGTCTCTATTGGAGAAGTCATTAAGACTTTTGTTGAGGCAATCATCTTGGTTGTGATTGTTATTTACTTTTTCTTGCAGAACTTCAGAGCTACGATTATTCCTGTGATTGCTGTGCCAGTTTCTATTATTGGTTCATTTGCAGGAATGTATTTGCTTGGATTCTCTATCAATTTGCTAACACTTTTTGGGCTGATTCTTGCTATTGGAATCGTAGTTGATGATGCGATTATTGTAATTGAGAATGTAGAACGTTTGATTCATACCGAAAAACTTTCTGTAAGAGAAGCAACAATTAAAGCAATGGAGGAGATTCAAAGTCCAGTTATTGCAATCGTATTGGTTCTATCGGCAGTTTTTATTCCTGTGGCATTTATTGGTGGATTTTCAGGAGAGATTTATAAGCAGTTTGCAATTACTATTGTCGTATCCGTTGTGATTTCAGGATTTGTTGCTTTGACGCTTACACCTGCACTTTGTGTTTCAATTCTCAAAACCAAAGAGCCTAAGCCTTTTTATATTGTGAGGAAATTTAATAATTTCTTTGATTGGCTGACGCATAAATTCACCGATAAAGTGGCGCATACGATTCGTAGGGGTTCTTTGTATGTGTTGTTGTTTTTTGGATTACTTGCTATTACGATTGGGCTTTTTACGCGTGTGCCAACAGGACTTGTTCCGTCAGAGGATAAAGGAATCTTGCTTGTTTCTATGCAATTACCTCCAGCTACTGCCAAAAGTAAAACAACAGAAATGGTGGATTTTGTCGGAAAATATGTTTTAGATAATCCAAATATAGATGGTGTTTTGACTTTGTCGGGTTATGATATGATTTCAAGTGCAGTGAGAAGTCATGGAGCGACTGCATTTGTTCAATTAGAAGATTGGAAACTAAGAAAAGAAGCCAATCAGTCTTCTCAAGCTTTAGCGGGTGAATTTACAGGGCAATTAATGCAATATCCTAACGCGATTATTTTTGCGCTCAATCCACCGCCAATTATGGGGCTTAGCTTGACTGATGGGTTTGAAATGTATATCCAAAGCCGCACCGGTGCTTCTACAGAAGAATTACAAAAGGCTACGCAACTAGTTTTAGAAGCTGCCCAAAAGCGTCCAGAGCTTACAGGAGTGCGCACGACTTTGAGCGTGAATGTGCCACAATATCGTGTAGATTTGGACAGAGAAAAGGCGAAAGCAATGGGCGTAAATGTCAGTGATGTTTTTACAACACTTCAAGCGACTTTCGGCGCATATTATGTCAATGACTTTAATCTCTTTGGGCGCACTTATAAGGTGAATATCCAATCTGAAAGCCCTTTTAGGGAGACTCCAGAAGATTTGCGCAATGTTTTTGTGCGTTCCAACAATGGAGAGTTAATTCCTATTAGTGCATTAGTGCGTTATGAGCGCGTAATTGGTCCAGATATTTTGGAGAGATTCAACCTTTTCCCAGCGGCGAAACTTATGGGAGATGCTACGCAAGGCTATTCATCAGGAGACGCGCTTTTGGCGATTGAACAAGTGGCAGAAGAAGTCTTGCCGGAAGGATATTCTGTGGCATTTTCCGGAAGCTCATATCAAGAAAAAGCAAGTAGCGGAACGGGTGCGGTGGCATTTATCTTCGGGCTTATTTTTGTATTCTTGATTCTAGCGGCACAATACGAGCGATGGTTGATGCCTTTAGCAGTTGTTACTGCTGTGCCATTTGCGGTATTTGGGGCGATTTTTGCAACTTGGCTTAGAAGCTTAAATAATGATATTTACTTCCAAGTTGGTTTGATTACACTCATTGCGTTAGCGGCAAAAAATGCGATTTTGATTATTGAGTTTGCAATGCAAGCACGTGAGCATGAAGGCAAAGATATTTATGATTCCGCAGTAGAGGCAGCTAGACTTAGATTCCGCCCAATCGTAATGACTTCTCTTGCATTTACTATTGGTGTTTTCCCTCTTGCGATTAGCACAGGAGCGGGGGCGGCTAGTCGTCATGCGATTGGGACAGGGGTAATTGGAGGAATGTTAGCTGCGACTTTTATTGCGACTTTCTTTATTCCATTATTCTATACTTATTTTGCGAGATTGAGCGAGTTTATCGCATCTTTTAGGAGCAAACATGATTAAAATTTCTAGATTTTGTTTTTATGCTGTTTTGTTTGCTATTTTGGGAAGCGGTTGCTCACTTTCTCCCAAATATGTGCAACCATTAACAAACTTGCCAGATTCCAAAGAAGCAATCATAGCAGCGCAAGATATTGCAATTTCTCAAAAGTGGTGGGAAGAATTTGGTGATGAGACTTTGAATCGTTTTGTAGAAGAAGCATTAAGCAACAATTATGATTTACTTGTTGCAATGCAAAGAGTGGAGCAAGCCCGCAGTCAATGGAGCTATGCTAGAAGTGATCGTTATCCTAGTATTCAAGCAAAAGGCGAGGGATTAAAGAATCGCAAAAATTTAGCGCAAGGGCAGTTAGAGAATTATAATAATTTCTCTTTGAGTGCAATTCTGAACTTTGAGCTTGATTTATGGGGACGCGCAAGAGATGCAGATAGAAGTGCATTAGCGCAATTATTTGCAGTCAAAGCAAATCGTGATATGGTGCGTTTAAGTCTTGTAGCTAATGTGGCTGAAAGCTATTTTGGAATCTTAACACTCAATAATCAAGTGCAGATTTCTAAAAATACTTTAAAAAGTCGTGAAGAAAATTACGAATATCGCAAAAAAGAATTTGATGTAGGCAAGATTTCAGAGATTGATATGCAACAAGCAAAGTCTGAAATGGCAAGTGTGCGTGCGCAGTTGCAAAGTCTTTTAATGGAGCAAAATTCTGCACAAAGTGCATTTTTGATTCTACTTGGACGCGATGGGGCAGGAGTCTTTGCAAATGAGATTCCAACACAATCACAAGAATTGCCTAATCCCCCGACTATTGAAGCAGGTTTGCCCTCAGCTATCTTAGAGAAACGACCAGATATTGAAGCAGCAGAACAGAATCTTAAAGCAGCGAATTTTAATATTGGAATCGCAAGAAGTGCTTATTTCCCTACAATTTCTCTCACGGGGCTTTTTGGTTATGTTAGTCCGCAGTTGAATGAACTTGTAAGCACTTCTAATTCTACTTGGAATTTTGGAGGCAATTTTATTGGTAATTTGATTGATTTTGGACGCACGAATGCAAATGTAAATTTGGCTAAATCGCAGTATGAGGAGATGATTTTGAACTATGGACAAACTTTGCGCACTGCGTTTGGTGAAGTGAGGGAAAGTCTCTTTAATTACCAAATGACAGGTGAAAAGTTGGTAAGTTTGGACGAGCAAGTTTTGGCATTGAAGCGAACATTAGAGCTTGCAAATTTGCGTTATGGAGAAGGTTATACTAATTATCTTGAAGTCTTAAGCACACAAAGCTCACTTTTTGGTGCTGAATTAAATCAGCAAAGTGCGAAATTGGAATCCTTAAGTGCTGCTATTAGTCTCTATAAAGCTTTTGGTGGAGGGTGGGATAAACAAGTTTATCAAGAGGAAGAATGACTTGTTATGGCAAATAGGCAGATATAACATTGTTTATCTTGCTTAAACTTCTTCTTAATTATCAACATACAAAATAATATGGCATTTATGAGATCAAGAATCTTGATTTTGGATTCTTTTTGCCATTTATTTAAGCAAGATTTTACTATACTACTTACCCAATTAAGAAAAAAGCTTTGATAAATGTATTTACTATTTTTAGGAGTTTATGATGAATGAAGCAAAATCAATTTGGATGGATGGGAGATTAGTCCCTTGGAAAGAAGCGAATGTCCATATTTTAACTCATACTTTACATTATGGAAATGGTGTATTTGAAGGCACAAGAGCTTACAAAACTGAAAAAGGTATGGCAATTTTTCGCCTCAAAGAGCATACCAAGCGACTTTTAAATTCTGCCAAGATTGTCGCAATTGATGTTCCTTATACACAAGAAGAGCTTGAAAATGCACAAATTGAGCTTCTTAAGGACAATCAGTTTCCCAATAATGCGTATATTCGTCCTCTTGTTTATTTGGGTTATGGTGTGATGGGAGTGTATCACAGAAAAGCACCTGTGAGAGTAGCGATTGCCGCTTGGGAATGGGGTGCATATCTTGGTGATGAGGGTTTAGAAAAAGGAATTCGCGTCAAAACTTCTTCAATTGTTAGAAATTCTGCTAAATCTCTCTTTGGTAAAGCTAAAGCTTGTGGGAATTACTTAAATTCACAAATGGCAAAGTTTGAAGCAATTGAGTGTGGTTATGAGGAAGCATTATTGTTGGATGATGATGGAATGATTGCAGAGGGTAGTGGAGAGTGTTTTTTTATTGTGCGTAATGGACATTTGATTACCCCTCCAAGCGATACTGCATTAGAATCTATCACGCAAGATTCTGTTATTCAGATTGCAAAAGATTTAGGAATCAAGGTAGAGAGGCGCAATATCACACGCGATGAAGTTTATATTGCTGATGAGGCATTTTTCACAGGAACTGCGGCAGAAGTTACTCCAATTTGCGAATTGGACGCACGCGCAATTGGCAATGGTAAGCGAGGCGAGATTACGCATAAGCTTCAAGATGCGTTCTTTGATGTGGTTTATGGGCGTAATCAAAAATTTGCCCATTGGCTAACTTATATCCAATAAATAAAGGTTATCTATGCCAATTGATTTAAATGAACATTTGAGACAAAAAAACAAGAGTCATTCTTCAAATGATAATTATTCCAATAATGGAAATGGGGGGGATAATGGTGGAAATAATAGAAATCGTGGATTTCAAGCACCTAAAATACCAAGCTTTAATCTACCAAATGGTAGGAAAATGGCAGGGTTATATGTTTTAGTGATTGTCGCATTTTTACTCTTTCTCCTTAAGCCTTTTACGATTATCAATAGTGGGGAAGTGGGAGTAAAGATTACCACAGGGGAATTTGACCCGACACCATTACAGCCTGGTATTCATTTTTATATTCCTGGTATCCAAAGAATTATTGCGGTCAATACAAAGGTTAGAATCGCAGAATTTACAAGTGTAGAGACTTCAAGTTATCGTAATCGTGATGAGGGAAGTTTGAGAAATCAAGCAATTAGTGTATTGGATTCTAGGGGTTTATCTGTATCAGTAGAACTCGCGGTGCAATATAGATTAGACCCTTTAAGTGTGCCGCAAACAATTGCAACTTGGGGGCAAAATTGGGAAGAGCGAATCATTACCCCTGTAATTCGTGAAATTGTCCGTAATGTTGTCGGAAGTTTTCCTGCGGAAGAATTGCCAACTAAACGTAATGAAATCGCAACGCTTATTGACCAAAAATTCCGTGAAAATATCAATGGACTTGAAAATCGCCCAGTAGAATTAGTTTCTATTCAATTAACGGAAATTGTTTTGCCTGTTGCGATTAAAGAGCAAATTGAGCGTGTGCAAGTGGCGCGTCAAGAAGCTGAACGCGCAAGATATGAGGTAGAACGAGCAAAACAAGAAGCAGAAAAAAAAGCTGCACTTGCTAAGGGTGTTGCAGATGCAACAATTATTGAAGCCGATGCGCAGGCAAAAGCAAATCGGCTGATTAGCCAAAGTCTCAATTCTCCACTTTTGCAGTTGCGACAAATTGAAGTGCAAGGAAAATTTAATGAGGCTTTACAAAATAATCGTGATGCAAAGATATTTTTAACACCGGGTGGAGCAACACCAAACATTTGGTTAGACTCTAAAGATAATCAGCGTGCAACTTCTATCGGGCATTAAGGGATTTTAGGTGCAAGTGATTCAGCAAATTGCGTGGGAAAAACTCAATGGATTGATTCCTGTGGTGGCGCAAGACTATCAAACGCAAGAAGTGCTAATGCTTGCTTTTATGAATCAAGAGGCTTTAAAGTTGAGTTTGCAAAGTGGATTTGCGCATTATTTTTCGCGTTCTAAGCAACGCATTTGGAAAAAGGGCGAGCAAAGCGGACACACACAAAAAATCCACCAAATTTTGCTAGATTGCGACAAAGATAGTTTGCTTTTGAAAGTAGAACAAAAAGGTGTGGCTTGTCATACGGGTGCAAAAAGTTGCTTTTTTTATTCGATAGATGCACAAGGAGCGTTAGATTTGTCTTCTGAATCTAAAGTAGATATGAGTGCAGTTTATGGGGTTGTGGATTCTCTTTATCACATTCTTCAAATGCGTAAAGATGCAGACCCTAAGACCTCTTACACGGCTTTGCTCTATGGTAAAGGTGAAAATACAATTGCAAAAAAAATTGTTGAAGAGGCTGCAGAATTTGGTTTCGCTATCAAAGATAGGGATTCTAAAGAAATTATTTATGAAGCAGCGGACTTGCTTTATCACGCATTAGTAGGACTTAGTTTTTGTGAAATCTCTCCTGATTTAGTCAAGCAAGAATTAGTGCGCCGTTTTGGACTAAGTGGAATTGAGGAAAAAAATTCGCGCCAAGAAATATGCCCAAAAAAATAATTTAAGGTTTTGATATTAATGAATGAAATGAAAAGTTATTTGATGGCTCTACTAAATACTTCAAATTATTTTTCATTACCTGATTATTTGGTGCTTAGTTGTATTTTTTTGGTAATTTTATTATTTTTTTTATTAAGTGTGGCATTGCGCTTTAATGCGGTGATTGCAACTTTGACTTTTGTAATCAGCGGAATCTTGCTTTTTGCTTCTCCTTTTATCTATCAAACGATTATGGAATCCTACCTTAAACAAATAGATTTGACATTGTTTCATAATGAGCAATTGCACTATGATGATGCGTATTTTATTGAGGGGCAATTTACAAATGTTGGTTTGTTGGATTTTAGAGGTTGTGTATTGAGTGTGAATTTTATTCCAACAGGGCTCAAAAAAATTAAACAACTTAAATATAAAATTAAGCCTAAATTTATTCATATAGAAAATTATAAAACCCCACTTAAAAAGTTGGAATCTATGGAATTTAAACTAATCATTCCTCCTCCACAGGCGAATATGAATTTTACTTTGGAAACAAAGGGTGCTTGTTATTAGAACCAAAAGGAAGGTAATGAAAATTGCTATTAGTGTTGGAGATTGTAATGGAGTGGGTTTAGAGATTTTACTCAAAAACCATAAGAGAATCTCTAAGCTTTGCACCCCACTTTATTGTGTGGATAAAACTTTGTTGCAGGAAGCAGCCCAAAAACTCAAGATGAAACTGCCAAAGCATTTGCGATGTATTGCATTAAATACCAAGATTCCAACGATTGCACCTGCAAAAATAACCCAAGAAAGTGGCGCATATTCTTATGCTAGCTTTTTAACTGCATTACATTGCACACTGCAAGGCAAAGCTAAAGCTTTGGTTACTTTACCAATTCACAAAAAAGCTTGGCAACTAGCTAAGATTCCTTATGCTGGACATACAGAAGCCTTGCGTGATTTGCTGAATCTTAAAGATGAGCAAGTGATTATGATGCTTGGCTCCCCAAAGCTTTATGTAGCACTTTTTACAGACCATATTCCTCTTCAATGTGTGTCTCAATCTATTCAAATAGAATCCTTAAAAGCTTTTTTGATTCGCCTTGCTCCTCATATCACCAAATCTTCTTGTGGGGTGCTTGGATTGAATCCTCATGCAGGGGATTTTGGGGTATTAGGAAATGAAGAAGAAGTCATTGCACAAGCGATTCAAGAAGCCAACACAGCACTAAAAAGAACGCTTTTTGTTGGACCTCTTGTGCCTGATACTGCATTTGTCGGCAAACATTTGCGCTATTATGTTGCAATGTATCATGACCAAGGGCTGATTCCGCTCAAAACATTGTATTTTAAAGAAAGCATTAATCTAACACTCAATCTTCCTATTGTGCGCACTTCTGTTGATCATGGCACTGCCTTTGACATTGCTTATCAAAACAAAGCAGATTCAACAAGCTATCTTAATGCGCTTAAAGAGGCGATTTTTCGTGCAAGATTGTGATTGATAAGGGGGGGGGATTCTTTCAAAGAATTCCAATGTTTTTGTTAGGACTTTAAATTTAACCACTTTATCAACAAAATTTCCCTATAATTTCAAAATTTTTACAATTTACGCGGAGAATTAGATGAGTATTCCAACGCTACAAGAAGCATTAAAGCTTGATACTGAGGGCATTAAAGAGCTGAAATCAAATTTAAGAGACAAAATAAAGTCAAGTTCTTTGAATGCTTATATTGGAGAATTACAGGATTATGATAGTGCGCTTTTGCCTATTGCCATCAAAGATAATATTAATGTAAAAGGATGGGAAATTACTTGCGGAAGTAATATTTTGCAAGGCTATATCGCACCTTACAATGCAACAGTAGTAGAAAATCTGCTTAAATCTTCTTTCGCACCTTTTGGACGAACTAATATGGACGAATTTGCGATGGGAAGCACAACAGCAAGTAGTTTTTATGGCAAAACATTTAATCCTAAAAATCCCAATAAAGTTCCCGGTGGTAGTAGCGGAGGAAGTGCAGCAGCCGTAGCAGGTGGAATCGCAATCGCCGCACTTGGAAGTGATACGGGTGGGAGCATAAGGCAACCTGCTAGTTTTTGCGGTTGCGTGGGGTTAAAGCCTACTTATGGGCGTGTAAGTCGTTATGGGTTGGTGGCTTACAGCTCAAGTTTAGATCAAATCGGACCAATTACGCAGAATGTTACAGATTGTGCAATCCTATATGATGCGATTGCGGGTTATGATAAAATGGATTCTACAAGTGCAAATTTAGAATTTAAAAGCACTTTTGAAAACTTAAATCCAAATCATAAGATGACGATTGCAATTTTACCAAGCTTGCTGAAAGATGCAGATACAAATATCCAAAATGCCTATCAAAAAACGATTGATGTTTTAAATAAAAATGGACATAAAATTGTTGAAAAAGAAATGTTGGACACAAGCTATATTATTTCGGCTTATTATGTGATTTGCACCGCAGAGGCAAGCTCAAATCTTGCGCGTTTTGATGGTGTGCGTTATGGGAATCGTGCTAAAGAAATTAGCAATCTCAAAGAATTGTATCTTAAGACACGCTCACTTGGTTTTGGTGATGAAGTGAAACGTAGAATCTTGCTTGGCTCTTTTGTATTAAGTAGTGGTTATTACGATGCGTATTATATCAAGGCACAAAAAGTGCGCACACTGATTGCTCGACAATACAATGCAATTTTACAAGATTGCGATACGATTCTATCTCCTGTTGCACCAAGTGTAGCCTTTGGTTTTGAGGATTGTAAAACGCCATTGCAGATGTATTTGGAAGATATTTATACGATTGGAATTAATCTTGCTGGGCTTCCCGCCCTTTCTCTTCCAGTTGATGAAGATGGAGGGTTGCCCATAGGTATGCAACTCATTGGTAAAGCATTTAGCGAGCAAACCTTGCTTGATTTAGCACTCAATTTGGAAAATACATTACATTAAGGAGCAACGATGAAGATTAGAAAACGCGCATTAACATTTGAAGATGTTTTGTTGGTTCCCGCTTATTCAGAGATTCTGCCCAAAGAAGTTTCTTTGCAAACAAAACTTTCGCGCAATATTATTTTGAATGCTCCTTTAGTATCTGCCGCAATGGATACTGTTACAGAATATAGAACTGCAATTGCAATGGCACGACTTGGAGGGATTGGAATCATTCATAAGAATATGGATGAAAAGTCTCAAGTGGCACAAGTCAAAAAAGTAAAAAAAAGCGAAAGTGGCGTGATTATTGACCCAATTTATATTAGTCCAGACTCTACTTTGTTTCAAGCCAAAGCAATTACAGATAATTATAAAATTTCAGGTGTTCCAGTCGTTGATGATAATGGAAATTTGATTGGAATCTTGACGAATCGTGATATGCGTTTCGAGACAAATTTGAGTCGTCAAGTCAAAGAAGTAATGACAAAAGCACCTCTAATTACAGCTGAAGTTGGCACGAGCTTGGAAGAAGCGCGCAATATTATGAATAAACATAAAATTGAAAAGCTTCCTTTGGTGAATGATAAGGGGGTCCTTAAGGGATTAATTACAATTAAGGATATTCAAAAACGGATTGAATATCCAAACTCTAATAAAGATGATTTTGGGCGTTTGCGTGTAGGAGCTGCGATTGGAGTTTTTCAATATGATCGAGCTAAAGCTCTTGTAGAAGCAGGTGTTGATGTGCTTGTGCTAGATTCTGCACATGGGCATAGCAAGGGGATATTAGAAACTGTCAAAGAAATTAAAAAACACTTGGCTGTGGATATTGTGGCAGGAAATGTTGCGACAGCCGAAGGAGCGCAAGCACTTATTGAAGCTGGGGCAGATGGTGTGAAAGTGGGGATTGGACCAGGAAGTATTTGCACCACTAGAATTGTTGCGGGTGTAGGTGTGCCACAAATCACTGCAATTGATGATGTGGCAAAAACTTGCCATCAAATGGGGATTCCTGTTATTGCTGATGGTGGAATCAAATATTCTGGAGATATTGCTAAGGCACTTGCAGCAGGAGCTTCTAGCGTGATGGTGGGAAGTATTTTAGCAGGCACTGAAGAATCTCCGGGAGAGATGATTATCTATCAAGGAAGACAATATAAAACTTATCGTGGAATGGGAAGTTTAGGCGCAATGAATAAAGGAAGTGCGGATCGATATTTTCAAGAAGGGACAGCGCAAGAAAAGCTCGTGCCAGAAGGTATCGAGGGGCGTGTGCCTTATAGAGGAAAAATTGCCGATATTGTGCATCAAATGTTGGGCGGTCTGCGCTCATCTATGGGATATTTGGGTTCAAAAGATATTTTGACATTGTGGGAGAAAGCAGAATTTGTAGAAATTACGCAAAGTGGGCTTAGAGAATCTCATGTGCATGATGTGATGATTACCAAAGAAGCTCCAAACTATCATATTAGTCATTAGAGGATTCAAGAATGGCAAAGCTACTTTTTGGTTATAGCTTATATCATGCAAATGCGCAAGACTATGAGGTGATTCTAACCAAATTACGCACAGAATTTGCCTCAAATAAACCAGATATTTATTTGAATAATCCAGAATATTTGCTTTTTGTTACAACAAGTGCAGAATGGCAAAAGGAAATTGTAACTTTAATTGCAAGATTAAAGAAATTCGTTAATACTGAAGTTGAATCTATGCGCAATAATGGAAGCAATACGCATATTGTGTATCGCTTTGGAATCTTAGAAATGGAAAGTGCGCTTTTCCAATTTCCACCAGATTTGGAAGATGATGAGGAAGAGGAATTTCAATAGTAAATAAGAAATATTTATTGTTTGGAATATTTAGATAAATATCTTGTTTGCTTAGTCGCTTTTTGGGTTGGTGATATTTAATTCTCCTTTAAAGTCTTGTCCTATCAAGCCGATTAAATTTCTCACGATATTTTCCTTATAGTCCTCATAATCTTCAATATTGGCACTCACAAATCCATACTATATTTGGGAACTTCTTGATTTTTGTATTTACAAAAAATACTAACGCCTATATTTTTGCGCGTCGTTATATCAGTATAGACATTAGTGATTCTCTCGTTTTATTAAAATCATTATTTCACAAAATTTTATTTAATTGACAACCTCCTACACCTCCGTCTTCAGCACCGCGCCATTTGCGGCATTGCTCACAAGCAGCGCATAGCGGCGCAACCACTTGCTTTTTATCTCTTTTTGAATCGGCTTCCAACGCGCCTTACGCGCTTCTAAAACTTTAGAATCCACGAGCAGTTCCAAGCTCCCTTTGCTCACAGAAATCGCGATTTTATCGCCGTCTTCAACAAGCGCAATCAGCCCGCCCTCTGCGGCTTCGGGGCTAACATGCCCAATGCACCCGCCCCTTGTCGCGCCGCTAAAGCGCCCATCGGTAATCAGCGCGACACACTCGCCAAGCCCCATTCCCATAATCATACTCGTGGGGCTAAGCATTTCCTGCATTCCCGGTCCGCCCTTTGGTCCTTCATAGCGAATCACCACAACATTCCCAGCCTTGACCTTGCCCCCTGCAATGCCCCTAATCGCCTCATCTTGCGAGTTAAAACACACCGCAACTCCTTCAAATTCTTTCATCTTTTCTGCCACCGCGGCGACCTTTAGCACCGCCCCTTCGCGCGCGAGGTTGCCATAGAGAATCTTCAGCCCCCCCATTTGCGAATACGCATTCTCATTATGGCGAATAATCTCACTATCTTTAATCTCTGCACCCGCAATGCGCTCACCCAAAGTCTCGCCTGTAATCGTGAGCGCATCAAGGTGCAAAACTTTATTTTCGCGCTTCGCCACCTCGTTCATCACCGCGCTAACCCCTCCCGCGCGGTGAATGTCTTCCATGTGAATCGTGCCAAGCGCGGGCGCAATCTTTGCAATATGCGCAACTTGACTTGCAATCGTGTTAATCGAATCAAGATTAAAATCCACCTCTGCTTCTTTGGCAATGGCTAGCATATGCAAAATCGTATTGGTGCTGCCACCCATAGCCATATCGACCACAAATGCGTTATGCACAGCCTTTCTGTTTAAGATATTGCGGAATCTAAATTGTTCGGTTTTTTTCTCATCAAGCGCAATCTCGACAATCCGCCGCGCGGCTTTGCGCAAAAGCTCTTCGCGTTCGGGGCTAAGGGCTAGAATCGTCCCGTTCCCGGGCAGCGCGACACCCATTGCCTCACAGAGGGTATTCATCGAGTTTGCAGTAAACATTCCGCTACAACTCCCACCACTAGGGCAAGCCTTGCATTCTATCTCGTGGAGTCTTTGCTCATCAATCTTGCCTTCGTTAAAC
>JAAGKN010000399.1_pt1 | contig 56348 bp, 56 predicted proteins | sample 6206371 | NCBI WGS metagenome assembly JAAGKN01 (sample SAMN11533720, study PRJNA540317) | gut metagenome | isolation source: fecal pellets from male and female animal of same cohort | host: Peromyscus leucopus | place: USA:CA | collected 2017
CATCTTCGTGCTGGGCTGGGGCATCAAGGGCGCGGCCATAGCCACCGACATAGCCATGGCCGTGTGCGCCGTCTTCGTCTTTGCCCACTTCCTGCGCCGCGACTCCACGCTGCGCTTCCGCCGCGGCACCTTCGGGCTGCGCGCCTCCGTGGTGCTGCCCATCGTGGCCATAGGCGCCGCGCCGTCGCTGGTCAACTTCGCCGCCGGCTTCATCAACATCATCATCAACAAGACGCTGCTACACTACGGCGGCGACATGGCCGTGGGCGCCGCCGGCATCTTCACCACCTACGCCTCGCTGCTGACCACCGTCGTGCTCGGCATCTGCCAGGGCATGCAGCCCATTATCGGCTACAACTTCGGCGCCGGCCGCATCTCGCGCCTACAGCGCACGTTCTGGCTGGCCGTCGGCGCCGCCACCGTCATCACCACCGCCGGCTTCCTCGCCGCGCAGTTCATGCCCCGTGCCATAGCGCGGGCGTTCACCACCGACGCCGACCTCATCGACAACACCGCAGCCGCCCTGCGCACCGCCATGAGCCTCTTCGCCGTGGTGGGCTTCCAGATCATGGCCACGACCTTCTTCCAGAGCATCGGCGCCGCCGCCAAGAGCATATTCCTGAGCCTCACGCGCCAGGTGCTCTTCGTCATCCCCCTGCTGCTCACTCTGCCCCGCGCCTTCGGCCTGCACGGCGTGTGGATATGCTTCCCCGTGAGCGACCTGGCCGCCACGCTCGTCACCGCCGCCATGATAGCCTGGCAGCTCCGCCGCTTCTCCCGCGCGGCGGGCGCTGCGGATGCCGGCGCGATGGCAGGGAAATGACGCAAACAGCAAAATATTCCGGTTATGGGTAAATATACACAAGAACAGCAAGTGATCGATGCCATCCGCAAGCTCGGAGGCCATGCCACCCTCAGGAGGCTGTATGAAACCATGGACTTCTCGTCCTGGAAGTCGAAGACGCCCGATGCGAGTGTGCGGAAAATAGTGCAGGAGAGCGATGCGATCTTCAGGATTCAGCCCGGCCTATGGGCGCTTGAGGAGTGCCGCGACGATGTGATGCGCTCCTTCGGCCTGAATAAAGGCGACAAGAAGAGCGAGGAGAAATTCACTCACGCCTACTATCAGGGCCTGCTGGTGGAGATCGGCCGTATGAGCAGTCGCGACACCTACGTTCCGGCCCAGGACCGCCACCGGCGCTTCCTCGACCGGGAGCTCGGCGAAATCTCCGACATGACCAGGCTGCCCGCGTTCACGCACGAGCATCTGTTGCGCAAGGCCAGGACTGTCGATGTGATCTGGTTCAACGAGCGCGTCATGCCGTCGTTCTTCTACGAGGTGGAGCACACCACGGACATAAAGAATTCGCTTATCAAATTCTACGAGCTGCAGGATTTCCACTCTCAATTCCGCATAGTAGCTGACAAGCGTCGCGAGAGCGAGTTTCAGGACAAGATCGGCGCATCGATTTTTTCGCCTATTCGCGACAGGGTCAGGTTTCTTGACTACGACACCGTAGCCAAGCAATATACAGTGCTTCAGCGGCAGAAAGAGCTGGTGTGGTGACGTCCGCCGGCTCAGCGGAGGAGGCTGTTGAATAGGTCAATGTAGCGGGCGGCGACGGCGGGGGCGGCAAAGCGGTCGGCGACGGAGCGGCGCAGGGCCGTGCGGTCGGGTGCGTTGTCGATGGCGTGGCGCAGGCCGGCGGCGAAGTCGGCGGCGTCGAGCCAGCGGGCTATGTAGCCCGTGTGGGGCGAATGCACGATGTCGGTCTGGCCTCCGCGGCCGAAGCATACGGGATAGGCTCCTGCGGCCTGGCCTTCGATGAGGGTGCCGGGCAGGGTCTCGTAGAGCGACGACGACATCACGGCGCGGGCATGGGCGTAGAGCGAGCGCAGGCGTCGGCCGTCGTCAATGGTGCCGAGGCAGGTATGGGGCAGGCGCAGGCCGTCGAGGGCCGAGGCGTCGCGCAGGCCGCCGAAGAATACGGCGCGTGCGCGGTCAGCATATCCGCTGTCGGCCAGGATGTTGAGGGCTTCTATGGCCACGGGCAGACCCTTGACGGGGTCGTCGAGGCGTGCGGCGCCCATGAGCAGGATGTGGTGGCCGTCGTCGGGCAGGCCCGTTTCGGCGAGGGTCATTTCGGGCTCGAGGCTGAACTCTTCCACCGGAAAAGCATTGGGAATCACCTCCACGCGGGCGTCGCGCAGCAGCGGACTCTCGCGGCACAGCGATGCCAGCCAGGTGCTGACGGCCACGAAGGTGATGGCCGAGCGGCCGTAGCAGGCGGCCTTGCGGTCGTAGCGCCGCCGCGAGAGGTCGCGCAGGCCGTGGGGACCTTGCAGCAGGGGGCAGCTGCCGCAGGCGCCCTTGTAGCGGCTGCACTCTCCGGCGTGGTGGCACAGCCCTGTGGCGCACCACATATCGTGCATGGTCCACACCAGCGGCTTGCCCATAGCTGCTATGCGCTCCACGCCGCCGAGCGACAGCATGCCCTGGTTCACCCAGTTGAGGCACACCACATCGGCCTCGCGCACCCACGGATGGCGGTGCAGCGGCAGGCCGACACGGGCAGCGTCGAGGCTTGAACAGATTGCGGCGGTGCAGGCCGTTGTCGAGCCATGTGAGGCCCTCTTCGAGCAGGAATGCGCCCTTGCGCATCCACTGCGGCGCCGCCTCGGCGATGAATTCCGACTCCGGCCCCTCGCGCCTCGCCACGACCATACGGGCGTCGACGCCGCAGGCGCGCAGCGCTTCCATGAGCCTGTGGCTCACGACGGAGGCTCCGCCGCGCGTGTCGCTGTGGTTGACTATTGCTACTTTCATTTTCTGAGGCCGGGGATGGGAATGTGTTCGATGCGCACAACGGCTGCCACGTAGCCCAGCAGGAGCAGGGCGCGCAGCGAGTAGGCGGCCCAGTGGGGCAGCGAGGCGAGGCCGTGGACGCCCGCGAAATATAGCACGGCCGCGGCGGCGCAGTAGGCGGCTATGCGGCGCATGTGGTAGGGGATGGGGTAGTAGTGGCGCCCGATGAAGTAGCTTGCCACCATCATGACGCCGTAGCTGCACAGCGCGGCGTAGGCGCAGCCCATGTAGCCGATGCGCGGCACCAGCAGGGCGTTGAGTCCGACGGTGACGGCCAGGCCAAGCAGCGAGAACCACGCGCCCCACATGGTGCGGTCGGTGAGCTTATACCACAGCGAGAGGTTGAAGAAGACCCCGAAGAATAGCTCGGCAAGCATAACTACCGGCACCACCTTCAGTCCGCTGAAATAGCGCGGAGATATGAAGTAGCGCAGTATGTCGAGGTAGTACATCACACCCAGGAATATCAGTAGCGCGAAGAGCACGAAATACTTCATGGCATCGCTGTAGGCTGCCGTGCGCGCCTCTCCCTGCTCGCGGCTGCGCGAGAAGATGAAGGGCTCGTAGGCGAAGCGGAAGGCCTGGATGAACATCACCATGACGATGGCTATCTTGTAGTTGGCGCCGTAGATGCCGAGCTGGGCCATGGCGTCGGCCTTGTCGGCCACCAGGACGGGGAAGAGAATCTTGTCGATGGTCTGGTTCATGATGCCGGCCACGCCCAGCACCAGCAGGGGCGCCGAGTAGACTATCATCTCGCGCCACAGCTGCGGGTTGAAACGCCAGCGGAAGCCGCAGAGCTCGGGCACGAGCAGAAGCAGCGTGACGGCCGACGAGACGAGGTTGCTCAGGAATATGTAGCCTATGCCGAAGCCGGGGTCGTAGACGGGTTCGACCAGGGTCGGCGTCACTTTCATGAGCCAGGGGCAGAGGAGGATGAAGAAGAGGTTGAGGCCTATGTTGACGGCGATGCTGACGAGGCGTATGACGGCGAAGCGCATGGCCTTGGAGCGGTAGCGCAGATAGCTGAAGGGCAGGGCGGTGAAGGCGTCGAGCGCCACACACACGACCATCATGGCCACAAACTCCGGCCGGCCCTCGCACTCGAGCCAGCGGCTGGCCGGGCCCAGCAGGCACATCATGCCGGCGACGAAGAGCGCCGAGCTTACGGCCAGCGATATGAGGGCCGTGGAGTAGACCTCCATGGGGTCGTGCCAGCGCTCGTGGTTGGCGAAGCGGAAGAAGCCCGTCTCCATGCCGTAGGTGAGCACCAGCAGGGCCACGGCCACCACGGAGTAGACGAGCGTCACCACGCCATATTCGGCCTGGCGGAACGTGATGGTGTAGAGCGGCACCAGACACCAGTTGAGGAAGCGCCCCACGATGCTGCTGAGGCCGTAGACGGCGGTGTCCTTGGCCAGCGATTTTATTCCTGCCATAAATTTCAGAGTTTCGTGGTGCAAAGGTACGCAATTTTTGTGTTAAAACGGAGGGTCGCGGGCGCTTATGGCCCATCTTCCTGAATCTATGTCGGAAAAAATGCGTAACTTTGCAGCCGTGAACACAGTGCCTTCCCAATCCTCTAAAAAACACGACTGGCTGCCGGAGCCCACGCTCCGGCGGTTGCCGTGGTATCTGGCCTATGTGGCCATGCTGCGGCGCGATGGCGTGGAGTACGTATCGTCGCGAGGCATCGCCGATGCCATCGGAGTGGACGCCTCGCAGATAGCCAAGGACCTATCCCATCTCGGAGTGCGCGGCAAGACACGCATCGGCTACGAAGTGGCCGCGCTTGAGCGCGAGTTGCGCGACTATCTCGGCTTCGACACCGGCCACAATGCCGTCATCGTAGGCGTAGGCAGCCTCGGCGGCGCGCTCATCCAGGACCGTGGCCTGCAGCGCTACGGCCTCAACATAGTGGGCGGCATCGACACCAACACCGACATCGTCGGCACGCGAGCCGGCGGCATCGTCATCAGCGGCTACGAGGCCCTGCCCGAAATCGTGGCCGACAACGACGTCACCGTGGGCATCGTCACCGTGCCCGCCCGCTACGCACAGGACGCCGCCGAGCGCCTGATGGAAGCGGGCGTAAGAGCAATCTGGAACTTCACGCCCACGCGCATTAGGGTGCGCGAGGGTGTCATCATCACCAATACCTCCATCTATTCCCACCTTGCGGTGATGTACAACCGCATCGACAGCGCCGAGCAATGAAGACCCTGATAGTCAGTCCCGACCCACGCAGCCTGCGGCTCCGACAGGTGCCCGACTCAGCCCTTCTGACGGGCGGACGGCCGCTATTTCTGCGCGAGGAGGGCACCGAGGTGTCGCTGAGCGTCATGCCCGCCGTGCGCATAGGTCGCCTGGGCTTGGGCGTGAGCGAGCGCTTTGCCTCGCGCTACTACGACGCCGCTACGCTCGTGGCGCTGAACTTCGGTTCCAACGATCCTGCCGCCATAAGCGATGCCGACCTCATCGCCGACAACGCCCTTGTCGTGGGCTCATGGCTGCCAGTGCCCGAAGGTCCCGTGGCCGTGTGCGGCGACGACGGCCGGGTGTGCGCCGAGTGGACAGGCCTCCGCGAGGCCTTCGACCGCGCCGTCAGCGCAGTGTCGAGCCGCAGTACCCTCAAGACCGGCGACATCATCGCCCTGGCCGAGCCCTGCCTGCCGGGCGTCTACGGCCAGCGGCAGCGCGCCGAGTGGACGCTCGGAGGCGCCACGGCCCTTAGTTTCAAGATAATATAAAATAGACAACATACACATTATGAACCCCGCCAAATACTTCTCTCTCCTTGCAGCCGTCGCTTGCGTCGGCCTTTCGGCGTCGGCCGCCGACTATGCATCTTCCTCGCGCCTGGCCGCAGGCCGCTGGGTAAAGGTGCGGGTGGCTGAGGAAGGCATCCAGCAGATAAGCTATGAGCAGCTCCGCGCCTGGGGCTTCGACGACCCGTCGAAAGTGCAGGTCTACGGCTACGGCGCCACGGCCCTCGCGCTCGACCGCCTCGCCGAAGGAGCCGACGACCTGCCCGCCACGCCCACGCTGCACACTGCCGACGGCCGCGTGCTATTCTACGGCGACGCTGACGTGCGTTTCGACCTGCGCAACCTGGACGGCGTGGAGACGCTCTCGGACATCAGCTCGACCCTCTGGCGCCACAACATCTACGACCGCGGCGGCTACTACTTTCTGAGCGATGCCGGCGAGGCTGCCGAGCCCGTGCGCGTGGCCGCTCCCGCTACGGTGGCCGGCGACGTCTACTCAGGTCACTTCCACGTCGACGCCACCGACCGCGACATGGTGACGCCCATCGGCGGCGGCAACATCTTCTGCGAGCGCTCGTTCACGGCTCAGGACCCCTGCCGCATCGAGCTTAGCTTCCGCGACGCCGTGCTCAGCGAGCTCGAGGGCGGTGTGCCCCGGCGCCCAGTATTCGCCTACTATTGCTGCGCCGGCTACGGCGCCGAGATGGCCACGGACGGCCGCGCGGCCGTCGACGTGAGCATCGAGGGTGTCGACGCATCCCTGCTCGGCCCCCAGCGCATGGAGATTGACTACTACTCCGTCAACACCTACATCGACCTGCACGGCGCGCTGCGCTTCAGCAACACCGTGGCCATGCCCGACGGCAGCTCCACCGTGACGCTCTCGCGCCCCGACGTGGCCTCGGCCTACAACTATTATCTCGACCGCCACGCCCTCATCTACCCGCGCCTCAACCGCCTGCCCGCCGACGAGGCCCAGCTCGTCATGCACTACAACACGACCGTGGCCGGCTCGCCCGTGCGCATTGCCGGCGCCACCGCCGCCATGCAGCTCTGGGACGTGAGCGACCCCGCCGCCGTGCGCATCCTCGAGCTGCGCGCCCAGGGCGACGACGCCTATGCGTCCATGCCGGAGAGCTTCGGCGCAGACAAGCCCGGCCGCATGGTGCTCTTCGACCCCGCGCGTACGCAGCTGCAGCCCGAATATGTCGGCGAGGTGGCCGCGCAGAATCTGCACGCCCTGCCCGTGCCCGACATGCTCATCATCACCACCGACGAGCTCGAGGCCGAGGCCCTGCGACTGGCACAGGCCCACGAGAGCATCGACGGCCTCAGTGTGGCGGTGTGCCGCAGCCGCGATATATATAACGAGTACTCCGGCGGCGCCGCCACCCCCGCGGCCTACCGCCGCCTGGCCCGGAGCTTCTACAGCCGCGACCCGCAGCGCTTCCGCTACGTGCTGCTGATGGGTTCCTCGCTGCGCGACCAGCGCGGCATCCTCTCGCCCGTCAACCGCGAGGTGCTCTCCATCCACCAGGCTGTCGCGCGCGACGCCCGCCTGTCGGGCTCCACGGCCTATGCTTCCGACTCCTACGTTGGCTGGATGAGCGAGGCCGGCGACTGCCTCGACTTCTACCGCCGCACGATGGACGTCTCCGTGGGTCGTCTGCCCGCCAAGAATCCCGGCGAGGCCCGCGCCATGGTGAACCACACCATCGACTACATGCAGAATCCGCCCGCCGGCAAGTTCGCCTACCGCGCGCTCATGGCCAGCGGCGCCGGCGACAAGTTCGAGCACTACAACTTCAGCATGACCATGATCAACGTGCTGCGCAGCCGCGGCACGGGCATCGTGGTGCGCAACGTACCCATCATCGGCTACGACAGCCCCGCCACCGCCGCGCCTCACTTCTACGAGGGCCTGCGCGAGGGCTGCGGCCTCTTCGGCTACTTCGGCCATTCGGCCGCCGGCCGCGACCTGGCCAACACGCAGTTCTACTCGGACGTGGTGGCCGACCGCCTCGACTATAATGTCTACCCCCTGGCCGTGCTGGCCACGTGCAGCGCCTTCCACATCGACTCGGACGACGTCAGCGTGGGCGTGAGCATGGTAGCCAAGGAGCATGGCGGCGCCATCGGCGTGATAGCAGCCACGCGCGCCGTGTTCTCGACCTACAACCGCGACCTGGCCAACGCCGTGGCGGCAGCCTACGCCACGGGACGCCCCGGCGAGACCACGGGCGACATCTTCCGCCGCGGCCACAACTCCATCATGACGGGCGGCTCTATGTCGTCGGCCATGTACAACACCAAGTGCTACAACCTCTGCGGCGACCCGGCCGTGCGCCTGCCTTTCGCAGCCGACAAGGCCGTGCTCGAGGCCTGGGGCAGCGCCGAGGCCGACGACGCCATAGCCCGCGGCAACGGCATGCTGCGCCTCAGCGGCTACATCGACGACGGCGCCGGCAACGTGGACACCGGCTTCGACGGCACCATCGCCATCGAGATTTTCGACACGCCCATGCCCGGCACCGTGCTCTCCTCCGACGCCGGCACCAAGCCCCGGATAACGCTCGAGAACATACGCCTGGCCACGGCCACGGCCTCCGTGGAGGCCGGACGCTGGGAGGCCGAGGTGTTCGTGCCCGCCTTCTCGCGTCCCGGCGGGAAATTCGCCCTCAGTCTCGACGCCACAGCCGAGGCCGACGCTACGCGCACGGCCCACGGCTACTTCGGCTCGCTGAGCACCGACACTGCCAACGGCGACGGCTCCGACGTGGACGACGCGGCTCCCGTCATCGCCGAGATGTATATCGACAGTCCCGACTTCGCCGACGGCGGCGAGACCGGCAGCGACATCGTGCTCCATGCACGCATCGCCGTGCCCGCCACGGGTCTCAACCTCAGCGCCGCCGCCCTGCGCGGCTCTTCGCGCGCCGAGCTTGACAACGGCTCGACGACTCTCAACATTGCCGGCTACTGCACCACTGCCACCGACGGCAGCGGCGACGTGCTGCTGAGCATGCCCTTCTCCGCTCTTTCGGCCGGCCGCCACACGCTGCGCCTGGGCGTAAGCTCCGGCGCGGGCAGCTATGCCGAGCGCACGCTGGGCTTCACGGTCGATGCCGGCGGCGATGCGCTGCTCGCAGTCGACACAGAGGCAGCGGCCGTCTCGGCCACCTTCAGCGTGACCCACACCCTGGACGCCGAGCCCGAACTCACCCTCGTCATCACCGACTCGACGGGCCGCAACGTGCGCACCCTGCGCACCGGTGCCTCGCAGGCCATGTGGGACCTCTGCGACAACGACGGACAGCCCGTGCCCGACGGCATCTACCGCGCCCACGCCATGCTGCGCAGCGGCCTGCGCCACGCCGCCACCGAAGCTGTTGAGCTGGTTGTGCTCCGCGACGGCGACGCGCAATAATCGGCGCATTTCTCCGTTATTAGAGCATAATCAATATTTTTAGGAATGAAATCTCTGCTCCGACATACGCTGCTCGCCCTCCTGACGCTCTGCATGGCCGCAGGCGCAGAAGCGCAGAAAAACGAATTCAACCCCGTGCAGACCGGCGTCACCTCGCTCAACATAGCCCCCGACGCCCGCGGCGCCTCGATGGGCGACCTCGGCGCGGCCACCGAGCCCGACGCCTACTCGCAGTACTGGAACCCGTCGAAATACGCCTTCGCCTACAGCAAGGCGGCCGTGTCGCTCAGCTACACGCCCTGGCTGCGCAAACTCGTCAACGACATCTTCCTGGCCGATGTGGCCGGCTACTGGAAGCTCGGCAGCGGCGACAACCAGGCCCTCAGCGCCTCGCTGCGCTATTTCTCGCTGGGCGAAGTGGTGAGTTCCGACCAGATCACCGGTGGCGCCGCACAGAGCATGAACCCCTATGAAATGGCCTTCGACATTGGCTACTCGCGCAAGCTCAGCGAGAAATTCTCCATGGGCGTGGTGTTCCGCTACAGCTACACCGACCTGGGCTTCAGCGACGCTATGCCGGCGACAACAACACGGGCGCTTCGGCCTTCTCGGCCGACATCTCGGGCTACTTCACCACCTATCCCATCATCGGCCGCAACGAGTGTCAGTGGTCGTGGGGCTGGAACATCAGCAACATCGGCTCGAAAGTGAACCTGCAGAACGGCGAAAACCCGGCCTTCCTGCCCACCAACCTCAAGCTCGGCACGTCGTTCACCTTCCCCCTCGCCGACTACCACAACCTCATGATAGGCCTCGACCTGAACAAGCTCCTTGTGCCCACGCGTCCCCGCGAAAGCGACTACGACATGAACTCCACCGAGGGCCAGCAGGAATATCTCGACGCCATGCAGGACTGGCGGGATATGTCCAGCATCAAAGGCATCTTCAAGAGTTTCAGCGACGCCCCCGGCGGATCAAGGAGGAGCTGCGTGAGATCAGCTGGTCGCTCGGCGCCGAGTACAGCTACAACAACCAGTTCTTCGCCCGCGCCGGCTACTACTACGAGAACCAGTTCAAGGGCGGCCGCAACTACTTCGCCGTGGGCGCCGGCTTCGCCCTCAATGTGCTGCGCCTCGACGCATCCTATATGATGGCCACCGCGCAGAACTCGCCCCTCGACCAGACGCTGCGCTTCTCCCTCACCTTCGACATGGAAGGCCTCAAGGATATCTTCGGCGGACGCAGATAAGCAGCACACACACTCGGCATGAATATCACCGACATACGCACCGGCAACGGCTTCGACGTGCACCGCCTTGTCGAGGGCCGCCGCTGTATCATCTGCGGCGTAGACATACCCCACAGCCGCGGCCTCCTGGGCCACAGCGACGCTGACGTGGCCCTGCATGCCCTCAGCGACGCCATCCTGGGCGCGCTGGCACTGCGCGACATCGGCTACCACTTCCCCGACAGCGACCCCGCATGGAAAGGCGCCGACTCGCGCCGCCTGCTGCGCGCCGTCGTGGCCATGGCCGCCGACCGCGGCTACACGGTGGGCAATGCCGACATCACCATCATAGCCCAGGAACCCAAGATGCTGCCCCACATCGAGGCCATGCAGGCCAACGTCGCCGCCGACCTCGCCGTCGCCGCCGACCGCGTCAGCGTCAAAGCCACCACCACCGAGCGCCTTGGCTTCACCGGCCGCGCCGAGGGCATCGCCGCCCAGGCCTCCGTTCTCATGATTAAAGCATAATCCCGGGCCGCCGCCCGACAAAGCGCCCCGCATCGCCCTCTCAGGCACGCGCGGCGCATGCTCGCGTGCGCAGGAGAGGGCGATGCTTCGTAGACTGATCACACCTTAGACGCTACCTCAGGCGACGGCTTTGCGGCTTCCTTTGTGTGTACTCTTTTGCAGAAAAATATCCGCTGCATTTGTTGTGTATTTATCGAAATTTTGCTATATTTGTAAATGATAATATATAACTACTAATAAGATGGATGTGGATTATGCAAATAATATGTTATCAGTATTAAGTGGATATCTTCTACCCGACGCTGACGACGTCGCGCGTAAAATCGCCGATGACTTCAGGAGCAGACGTGTGGAGCGAGGACTTACACGAGAGGTTGTTGCCGATAAATCAGGTGTGGCACTCGCCAACATTGCACGTTTTGAACGGAAAGGACTCATTTCCTTGAAAAACCTGATAATGCTTGCCATAGCCATGGGTTATCTTAATGAGTTTCGCGATGTGTTCGCCAACCCCAAGTATTCCACGATGGAAGAGCTGTTGCAGATACGTAAGAACACGGGTAAGAAAAAAGCCTACATAAGAAAGCAGCATTCTAATGAAAAAGATTGACCGACTGTTTATAAACTACCATGACCGCCGTGTCGGCACAATGTCGCTGACGCCGGACAATCGCCTTTGTGTGTTCGAATATGAACGGGAGTGGCTGGCCGACGGTTTCAGTATTTCGCCGTTGCAACTACCTCTGAAGCCGGGCCTTTTCGTCGCCTCATATGAACCATTTGGCGGCGATTTCGGGGTATTTGAGGACAGCCTGCCCGACGGCTATGGTCGATATCTCCTCCATAAAGCACTGATGCGTGAGGGAATAGATGACTCAAATCTATCTGCTCTTGATCGGTTGAGCATAGTGGGATGTGGAGGCATGGGGGCGCTGACTTATGCTCCCTCGTCGTCAATATTGGCCGGCGAGGAAAGCAATGACTTCGATCTGCTTCAGCAGAAGGCCTTGGACGTACTTCGAGAGCGGCAGGACGACGATGCCGGTCTTCTGCTGTTCAATAGCGGCAATAGCGGCGGCGCCAGGCCGAAGGCTGTGTTTGCTGATGATGAAGGCCACTGGATAGTGAAGTTCAGGCATACCTACGACCCGGGAGATATAGGGGAGCAGGAGTATGGCTATAACGAAGCGGCCAGGCGCTGCGGCATAACGGTGTCGGACTTTAAACTCGTCAACGGCAGATACTTTGCATCGCGGCGTTTCGATCTTACCGGTTCTGGAGAACGGCTCCATACCGCTACAGCTGGAGGCTTGCTGTGCGTATCGCTCGGCAATCCGGTGCTTGACTATGGCAATCTGCTCGCTTTGACGGGCTTTCTCACTCAGGACCATAAAGCAGTTGAGGAAATGTTTCGTCGCATGATTTTCAATTACCTGACTGACAACAAGGACGACCATTGCAAAAATTTCAGTTTTCTGGTCCGTCGCGACGATGCCGGCAGATGGCAGTGGTGCCTTGCTCCGGCCTACGACCTTACGTTATGCACAGCAGGCTACAACGGCGAACACGCCACTTCGGTAAATGGCAGCGGGCATCCGACGACGGCTGATTTCATCGCAGTAGGCGCATCGGCAAAGATGTCGGAGGCTGTTTGTCGCAAGATAATAGAGCAAGTTGTCGACAACTGCGGAAGTTTGCTGCGCTATACTCTCAAATAAGGTTTAAATTTCTTTGTCCCGTGAACCGAGATACTGCCTACATCGCCGGGGCCGGCCTCAGAAGCGGGCGGCGAGGATGTAGCCGCTGCCGGAGTGGTTCTGGATGGCGGCGCCGAGGTCGCCGAGCTTACGGCGCAGGCGGCTGATGTTGGTGTCGACCACGCGGTCGTTGGTGCCCGAGGTGGGACCGGTCCACACCTGACGGAATATCTCGAGGCGTGTGAGGTGGCGGTCGCGGTTTTTAAGGAGAAGGGCCAGGATGGCGTACTCCGTGGGGGTGAGCGATACGGGCATGCCGTCGAGCAGGGCTGTGCGTGTGGTGAAGTCTACGCGCAGGGGGCCGTAGCAGCCTTCGGGGTTGTGCGCCTCCTGGCGTGGCGCGGGCCTGCGGCGGCGCATCACTGCGCGCACGCGTGCTATGATTTCGCGCAGGGAGAAGGGCTTGACTATGTAGTCGTCGGCTCCGGCGTCGAGGGCGGTGATGGCTTCGCCGGGGTTTTCGCCTGCGGAGCATACGATGACGCCGATGTGGGCGGTGCGCTGGCTTGTGGTGAGGTAGCCGAGGGCTTCTTCGCCGTCGGGCTGGCCGAAGGCGTCGATGATGATGACGCGGATGTCGCTGAGGTCGCGGCGCAGGGCGTCGGAGGCGGCGGGACAGATGTCGACGTCGTAGCCCTCGTCGGTGAGGTTGCAGCGGAGCAGGGCCGTGATGTGTTCGTCACGGTCTATGAGGAGTATTTTGCCCAGGGTGGAAGCTGCCACTGCTTTGTGTGATGAATGATTCTACTGCAAATGTATCAAATCGGCGAAAATGTTGCAATATTTGTAACAATCTTGTGTTCAATTTTACGCCACTTTGCATTTTTGGACCTTGAAAGGAGCTGCCCGAAGCGTTCTCCGGCGGTGCGGGAGTATGCTTCGGGCGGCGTGTGCGGGGGGCTGCGGGGTCAGGCGATGTGGAGGCGGAACTGGTCGCGGATGGTGTCGACGACGTTGATGATGTAGTCGCCGGTGCGTTCGAGGTCGGAGATGATGTCCATGTAGTATATGCCGGCCTGGTAGCTGTATCGTTTGGCGTTGATGTTTTCGGGGTTGGCAGTGCGCAGTGCGTTGCGCATGTTGTTGATTTCGCGTTCCTTGTTGTAGCTTTGGATGAGTTCTTTTTCGTTGAGCGACTCGGGGCGGCTGATTTCGTCGAGCATGAGGTTCATGGCGTCGTTGACGTAGGCATACATGGCGTCGATGTTCTTGTAGATTTCGTGCGTGAACTCGGCTCCGCTCTGTGTCTTGCGCAGGAGTATCTTGCCTATGCCGAGACAGCTGTCGGCTATGCTTTCGATTTCGCTGATGATGCCGAGCATGGCTGCCACGCGCAGTTTGCCCTCGTTGGAGAGGCGGCCTTCGGAGCAGCGGTGCAGATAGTTGGCTATCTCAAGCTCCATGCGGTCGCTGATGTCCTCGTATTTTTCAAGACGCGACAGCAGACGGTTGAATTCCTCGCTTCCTTCGTCGAGGTGGATGAGCTCCTGGCCCATCGCCTATCATGCGGCCGACGCGCTGGGCGAAGACGAGGATTTCCTTTTCGGCCTGCGCCAGGTTGAGCTCGGAGGCGCCGACGAGGCCGCCGCCGATGAACTTGAGGTTGAACTCTTCGTCTTCCTTGTTCTTGTTGGGTACGAGGCGCTCGACGATTTTCACGTACAGTTTGGTGAACCATATCATGATGGTCACATTGACGATGTTGAACGATGTGTGGAATATCGACAGACCGAACGACACGCTGAGCTGCATCGTGGCTATGCGTGTGAGCACATCGTGGCCGGCAGGCAGGGAATTGTCGAACAGGTGGTTGTAGAGGTCGGGGTCGGTGCGCTCGAGGTCGTTGACAAAGCCGTAGAGGGCGTTGGGGTTGCCCATGCCGAGCGCTTCGGTGAGCCATGCGTTGAAGTCGGCGAAGGGGATGAAGCATGCACAGGCACCACAGCGTGCCGAGGACGTTGAAGAGCAGGTGGCCCATGGCGGTGCGTTTGGCGGCGACGTTGCCGCTGAGCGATGCGAGCAGCGGGGTGATGGTGGTGCCGATGTTGCTGCCGAGCACGAGGGCGCAGGCGAGGTCGAAGGCTATCCAGCCCTTGCTGCACATGATGAGGGTGATGGCGAAGGTGGCGGCCGACGACTGTATGACCATGGTGACGACGAGGCCCACGAGGGTGAAGAGCAGCACCGGGCACGCCCATCGAGGAGTACTCGCTGCAGCACGGCGAACATCTCGGGGTTGCTCTGCAGGTCGGGCACATAGGTGCTGATCATGTCGAGGCCCATGAAGAGGAAGGCGAAGCCTATGAGGAACTCGCCTATGCTCGTGTGCGGCTCTTCTTGGTGAACAGCAGCACTACGGCAAGGGCTATCAGCGGCAGCACAATGCCGATATGTTGACCTTGAACCCGAAGAGGGCTATGATCCACGCTGTGAACGTCGTGCCGACGTTGGCGCCCATGATTACGGCCATCGACTGGGCCAGCGTCATGAGGCCGGCGTTGACGAAGCTGACCACCATCACGGTGGATGCCGACGAGCTCTGGATGAGGGCGGTGATGACTATGCCGGTGAGCATGCCCGAGAAGCGGTTGCGGGTCATGGCCGCGAGGATGTTGCGCAGGCGGTCGCCGGCGGCTTTCTGCAGGCCTTCGCTCATCACCTTCATGCCGTAGAGGAAGAGGCCGACGGCGCCGAGGAGTCCGAGGAAGTCTAAAATGCTGTAATCCATCAATCAGTATGTTGGTTGTGTGGGTGCGTTTGCGGATGCAAATTTACAATAAAACAACGATATTCGGCATAACGCTGTTTAAAAAACGCAAAAAATATGGCCTCAGCTCGTGCGTCGGCCGAAAAAGCGGTCGATGATGACGGCCAGAGCGCCGTCGCCGGTGACGTTGCAGGCGGTGCCGAAACTGTCCATGGCTATGTAGAGGGCTATCATCATGGCCTGCATGCGCGGGTCGAATCCGAGGATGGAGGCCAGCAGGCCCAGCGAGGCCATGATGGCGCCGCCGGGTATGCCCGGAGCGGCTATGATGGTGATGCCGAGCATGGCTATGAAGTGGACGAAGAGGCCGGGCGGGCAGTCCTGGCCGTGCATCATCATAAGGGCCATGGCACAGGCCACTATCTTGAGCGTGCTGCCGCTCATGTGGATGGTGGCGCACAGGGGCACGGTGAAGCCGGCCACATCCTCGGTCGACACCCAGGCGCTCGGTCTGGCGCAGCGTCACGGGGATGGTGGCCGCCGACGACTGTGTGCCCAGCGCCGTGAGGTAGGCCGGCAGCATGGTGCGCAGCATGCGCAGCGGGTTGCGCCGCCCTATGGCGCCGGCGATGGCGTATTGCAGGAGGAGGATGAGCACGTGCATGGCGAAGATGATGCCGATGATGCCTGCGAATGTGGCGAGGATGGAGGCCACGCGGCCTTCGACGGTCATCACCAGGAATATGCATCCGATGTAGGGCGGCAGCAGGGGCAATACGGCGCGGTCGATGGACAGTGCCACAATATCGCGCAGTTCGGTGAGGCCCCGCTGCAGGGCCGACGCGCGGCACACGGCGCAGCCCAGGCCCAGCAGGAAGGCCGTGGCCAGGGCCGTGGTCACGGGCATCAGCGCAGGCACCGACACCTCAAACCAGGGCGCCACCTGCGCCGCCTCGGCTTCGGCGGCTGACTCGGCGAAGCCGGGGCTGATAATCATGGGGAACGTCAGCCGGCCCACGCCGTAGCTCATCATGCCGGCCAGAAAGGTGGCCACGTAGGCCAGCAGGGCGGTGACGACCAGCAGGCGACCGGCGCGGCGACCCACGTCGGCGATGGCCGGGGCCACGAAGCCCACTATGATGAGCGGAATCATAAAGCCTAAGAACTGGCCCATCAGGCCGTTGAACGTCGCGGCCGCCGCAGCCCACGGCCGCGGGAGCACCATGCCGGCCAGGATGCCGAGCACTATGGCCACGGCTATGCGGCCGGGCAGGCTGTTGAGAATCTTTTTCATTGGAAATGACTTTGCGCTACTTAAGGCGGAAACGAATAAGGCATTTGAGTGCGGACGGAGTTTGAATGAGCCGGTATAACACCTTGAAGGTGGCGGACGACGGATATAGCTCCGGGTATTTGGACGGATATGGACATATTATAGGATAGAGCCCTACATCAGTTTGCCGTTTCAATTCCTTAAGTGCGGCTTCCCGGCTGAGAGCTTTGTTTCTAAGCACCATCAGCCAGAATGCAAAGTTATACCAGTCGCGTTTCTGAGACAGCCAGTGGTTCATTTGCCTCTCTTCTTCTGAGCTGGCAGGCCTGAATATCAGGTTGTCAAGGGATGAGGATAAAACGGGTAGTGAGATCTGACGACTTATCACATGAGACCTTTCTGAGTTGTGGGAGTCTGACGCAGGGCGCTGGATATAGTGGTATCCAATGGCCTGGCTTACAGCGATTCTTCTTGCTGGGAGAAGCAGGCGCCAAGTAAAGACAAAATCATCGAAAAAACGAAGAGCAGGCTCAAATCGAGCATTTACGGCGATGGCATAGGCGCGGCTGAACAGCATATCCCAGACGCTTGTTTTCTGAGAAAGGCCGAGTGTGTCGTTGATATACTTGAAGCCGGACATAAAACTGATGGTATCATCAGATATTCTTTCGTTTTTGTCGTTACGCAAGCTATCTATTTCAGATTCTGAACGTGTGTCAAAATTGAATTTAACCACCTCGGCATTCTCTCTTTCAAGGACATTAACGTAATGTAGCAGGGTACCCGGAACAAGCAGATCGTCAGAATCCATCATGTAGACATATTTCATAACTGCTTTTTCCAAGCCAAAATTGCGGGCCACTCCTTGACCTTTGTTACTTTGCGAGTAAAGATGAATTATGGAATGTCTTTCTTTGAGTTCGGAAACCCGACGCGAAGTGTCATCGGTCGAACCGTCATCAATCATAATTATTTCTACAGGTATGGGGCAGTTTGGGGCAAAAATACCTTGACGCTCAAGTGTTTCTTCAAGCTGTTCAAGCCAAATTGAAGAATTGTAAAGAGGAATGATTATGCTGAGAGATGGTTTAGTCATGGTATGAGATTTCAGTGAATCTTTTTCATTGCCGGAGCATGTTGTCGATGTAGGGTGTGGGGTGGATGGCCTGCGCGCGGCGCAGCAGCGGGAGGGCGTCGTCGCGGCGGCCCTGCCGCATGAGGCTGCAGCCCAGGGCGCGCAGGGCGTCGAGGTTGTCGGGGTCCACGTCGAGTAGGCGCCGGCGGGTGGCGTCGGCCTCGGCGTCGAGGCCCTGCATGTCGTAGCCGCGGGCCAGCAGGTCGAGATAGCGCGTGCTCTCGGGCAGGCCCGTAAGCATGGCCGTGGCCAGCTCTACCACGCGCTCTCCGTCGCCGCGCATGGCATAGTAGTCGAGCAGGCGCGCGTCGATGGCCCTTGCCAGCCAGGGCATCTGGCGCCTGGCGCGCAGCAGAAAGCTGTCGTAGATGTGGGCCTCGCCTATGCCGAAGGCGTCGGCGCGCACGGCGTCGACCACCGAGTCCAGAGCCACGCCGTGGGCCATGGCGCGCTCCAGCAGCGCCGCGCTGCGCACGGTGTCGGCCAACATGCCCTCGGCCACGATGGCGCGGGCGTAGAGACGCGCGCTGTCGGGGCGCTCGTCGAGGGCCAGCTCGGTCAGGGCGGCGGCCTGTGCCCACTCGCCGTAGCGGAAGGCGCGCTCGGCGCGCACGCACGTCAGGCCGAGGTCGGCTGCCGCGGCTGCCGCCGTGGCGGCTAAGGCTATGCAGATGCAGAGTTTTCTCATTGTCGTAGTGTTGCCGGCGTTGCAGTGGCGCCCGCGGTCCAAAGTTACGCAATTTTGTCGGGAAATCTATGACGCCGGGCCCCTGCGTGTGCAAAAATATAATGACCGACGGCGCGGATTATATTTATGATCGTGCGCAGGTACATAAAATTAACTTCATATTTAAATATATTTAACTATTTAGGGAGGCTTATGTGAGCCAAAACCACTAATTTTGTAACTAATTAATCGCGACCGCACACGAATGTCGGCGCGATGGTCTTGCAATTTTTAATAAGGTCTTAGCAATTTAATCAATCACCTACTTAATAGAGTACTATAACCCATCATGGCAAAACACAGATGTATTCCTGTGCTCGGCTCCCTCGTGGCGTTGTGCGCAGCCTGCTCCGATGAGGTGCCCCGGATTCCCGACTCTGAACTCTACATGCGCGAATTCGTAAAAGAATTCGGCACGTTCAGCAATGCCCAGGACTGGAACATGGCTACCTCCGGCAGCGTGACAGTGAGCTGCTCCGCACCCTCGCGTGTGCAGATCTCCGCAAAAATCAATGGCAAAAGCTATCTGCTCGCCGACTATCAGGATGTGAGCAACCCGCGCGAACTCCGCTTCGACATCCCCAAAGGCATCAAGGAAGTGACGGTGCACTGCGGCGGCGAGGCGGTCACCGCTCCCCTCGGCGGCAAAGTCGGCTTCGACGGCAACGGCCGTATGTTCCAAACCGGAACATCCGAAACAGATTATGGCACCATTACGGTTGAAGTAGCCGATGAATCAAAGTGGCGTACTTTCCCAGCTGTAGACGTGTTTACGTTTAATCGCACAATGCCTGAAGGTGGCATCAATCTATATAACGAAAATGTAAACCGCGACTTCGTGTTCCGCTCTACGGGCGACATCATCATATATCCTATATACTGGAACACCTGGTCGATAAACGTACTTGGCATAGCCTATAAAGATAAAAAGGGCGAAATGCAGCATATTCCGCTTTACTCCAACTATAAAGGTGCTTATACCGAGGGCGTCAACCTTGCGAGCTATGCCCAGTATGATGCCAATGATATTAAGGAGTATAAGTTTGACAACGTATTTAATGACCCGGATGTAAAGAATACATAGGGGACACCTTGATCAATGGCCTGGGCTATGATGAACTCGCTGCAAATAACAACAGCACGAACTTTGCAGCTCTTGTTAATAAAGTCGGCCGTAAGGGCTTTATGGAAATCCTGACTCAGAAGGGTATTGAATATGAGAGCGTTGTGGAAATAGGTTATGTAGTGCCAATCACTCCTAATTTCATGACCGGGACAGAGCAAATCTGCTCATGGGGCGGATTCTTGACGGTCAAATACATAGAGAAAGGCGCGAAATACAAGGAAGGAACACTCGGCGGTAATCAAGGCAATAATACAATTTTGCAAAATTCGACTCCTGAGTTTTGCGTGTTTTCCAAGGGTCTGAAAGTGCACGTCCCTGTTGGCGTGCGTTTCGGTATGTACATTGAACGAGCTAATGGCGGAAAGAATGCCACATTCTACTCAGTTGCCGAAAACAATCCGGACAAACGCGTCGTGCGCGACCCATCTACAGGCGTTGCCATACCGGGTGCGGACGGAAAGACTCAGTACTTGGACGAGGGAGCCTATCATGCTGCTACATGGATAGGCCCGATTCATGGCTGGCGCTGGCTGTCGTTTGAAGACTGCAGAACCGATGAAGATGTCACCAACGTCGACATCAACGACATGGTGTTCCTGATTGAAAACGCCACGGACGACACTCCCGACATCGAGGTAGAGAAGCCCGACGAACCCGTGGGCGACCCCATCAAGTGGCTCATCGCCTGCGAGGACCTTGGCGCCAAGGACGACTTCGACTTCAACGACGTAGTGTTCGAAGTGGAATACGTTGCCGGCTCCGGCAAGGCCACCATCACACCCCTCGCCGCAGGCGGCACGCTGGAGACCTATCTCATGCGCGACGGCGTGGAGATAAGCCCCGAGTGGCACAGCCTCTTCGGCGGCGCATGGCACACGCAGATGATCAACACCACCACCCACAGCGTTGACGCCGCTTCCTTTGACATAACTGTGCCCGAAGACTTCTCCATCTCCTCGCCCAACGGCATCGAGAACTATCAGCACAACATGGGCGGCTTCCACATCCGCGTGGAGCGCGAAGACGGCAGCGAGACCATGGTGACGCCTCCCGGCGCAGGCATGGCACCGCAGATGATACTCGTGTTCCAGCAGGCCGGCAAGCCCTGGCGCTGGCCCCTGGAGCGCCACAACATCAAGTGGGGCTACACCAAGTTCGAGACCTGGATGCAGGGCTCCTCGTTCGAACTGAAGCTCGACGGCACCGACTGGTTCGACGTCGACGAGACCGACTCCGACGTGAAGACCCACACCGTAGTCCGCCGCAAATAGACTTTCCATCACACCAATATAGCGCAGGCGCTCCCCCCGGAAGCGCCTGCACTTTTTTTGCAGCCGCCAGTCGGCTTTTTGGGCGGTTCTTAATTATTTTGGCTGATTTTCTGCTGAATGGTTGCGCGATTCGGAAGAATTGCTTAATTTTGTAGCCGTAAAACACCGGAAACGATGAAAACCATGCCACACACCGGCCACACATACATGTATGCGCTCATGCCCGCAGAGGGCATGATGATGATGGTCATGTGCATGCGCGGGGCGATTTCGTAGCCGGCAGAATTCGCCATATATATCAACAACACAATAGCAGCCGGCCCGGGTGACAGCCCCGGTCCGGCGTTTTGTTTCAAAACCCCTACACATGGACACTAAAAAACTCCACTTCGACACGCTGCAGATTCATGCAGGCCTCGACAAGAACGACCCCACGGGCTCGCGCGGCCTGGCTATCCACCCCACGGCGGCCTACCGCTTCGAGAGCTGCGACTATGCGGCTCGCCTGTTCGAGCTGACGCAGCCGGGCAACATCTACACCCGCCTGCAGAACCCCACCACCACGGCCTACGAGGAGCGCATCGCCGCCCTCTACGGGGGCGTGGGCGCGCTTGCCACGGGTGCGGGCATGTCGGCGATACTCGTGGCCGTCACGATGCTTGCCTCCGAGGGCGACAACATAGTGGCGTCGCCGCTGCTCTACGGCGGCACCTACAACCTATTCCGCCACTCGCTGCCGCGCCTGGGCGTGGAGGTGCGCATTGCAGAGAAACCCGACGCCGAGAGCATGGAGCGCCTCATCGACGGCCGCACGCGCGCCGTCTTTGCCGAGAGCATGGGCAACCCCACATGCTATGTGCCCGACCTGCAGGCCATAGCCGAGGCGGCCCACCGCCACCATGTGCCCTGCATCATCGACAACACATTCGGCGCGGGAGGCTATCTGTGCAACCCATTCGACTGGGGCGCAGACATTGTGATCGATTCGGCCACCAAATGGATCAACGGCCACGGCACGGCCATGGGCGGCGTCATAGTGGACAGCGGCCGCTTCGACTGGACAGGCATTGCCGCCATCGACGGACCTGACGAGGGCTACCACGGCCTCAACTTCCACGAGGCCTTCGGGCCTGCGGCCTTCATTGTGAAATGCCGCGTCGACGGCTTACGCGACTTCGGTGCATGCCCCTCGGCCTTCGACAGCTACCTGATGTGTCTGGGTCTGGAGACGCTCTCGCTGCGTGTGCGCCACGAGGTGGAGTCGACGCGCCGCCTGGCCGAGCATCTGCGCGGCCACCGCGCCGTCAAGAGCGTGAGCTACGTGGGCTTCCCCGACCATCCCGGCCATGAGAACGCCGCGCGCTACTTCCGCTTCGGTGCCTCGGCCGTGCTCAACGTCGAGCTGCAGGGCACGGTGGAGACCACCGTGCGCTTCGTCGAGGCCCTGGAACTTTTCGCCCACATGACCATGATTGGCGACTCCATCTCCGTTGTGACGCATCCCGCGTCGACCACCCACAAGCAGCTGAGCGAGGCCGATATGCTGGCCGCGGGCGTGACGCCTACGCTGCTGCGCATATCATTAGGTCTCGAGGACCCCGCCGACCTTATCGCAGACTTCGAACAGGCTTTTGTCAAGGCCGGACTATGACGCGTATCTACCGCCATCCCGAGCCTTTCCGCCTGGAGTGCGGCGAGGTGCTGCCCGAGCTGCAGATAGCCTACGACACGTACGGCACGCTGAACGCGTCGCGCGACAACGCCGTGTGGGTGTGCCACGCGCTGACGGCCGACAGCCGCGTGGCCGACTGGTGGCCCCACACCGTCGAGGCGGGCGCGTTTCTCGACCCCGAGCGCTACTTCACGGTGTGCGCCAACATCCTGGGCTCGTGCTACGGCACCACCGGCCCGCTGACGCCGCTGCCTCCCGACGGGCACCCCCTCTACGGCGACTTCCCGCCCCTGACCATACGCGACATCGTGCGCGCCCACGCCCTGTTGGCCGACGCTCTGGGCCTGGGGCGCATGCACGCGCTGGTGGGCAGCTCGGTGGGCGGATTCCAGGCCCTGGAGTGGGCAGTGGAGGAGCCCGCGCGCTTCGGCCGCCTGGTGCTGATAGCCACCGACGCCAAGGCTTCGCCATGGGCCATAGCCATCGACGAGACGCAGCGCATGGCCATAAAGGCCGACGCCACCTGGGGACACCCGTCGGCCGACGCCGCCACCGCCGGCCTGGCCGCCGCGCGCGCCATAGGCCTGCTCACCTACCGCGGCCCCGAGGGCTACAACCGCACCCAGCAGGACCCGCCTGCCGACGGGCCGTTCCGTACGCGCCGCCCCTGCACCTACCAGCGCCATCAGGGCGACAAGCTGACGGCGCGCTTCAACGCCTACTCCTACGTGAGCATACTCGACGCTTTCGACACCCACGACACCGGCCGCGGCCGCGGCGGCACCGAGGCATCCCTGGCCCGCCTGGCGGGAGTGCCGACGCTGGTAGTGGGCATCAGCACCGACATAGTCTTCACCGCCGCCGAGATGCGCCGCCTCAGCGCCTCCATACCCGGCGCACGCTACGCGCAGATCGACTCGGCTTTCGGCCACGACGGCTTCCTGGTGGAGCACGAGGCCCTGAACGCCCTGCTGCTGCCCTTCATGACAGAACAATTCCCCGACAACGACGACAACAAGCACCAACAAGCATGAACACCATAAAAATAGGTCTTTTCGGCCTCGGCACCGTGGGCCTGGGCATATACTCCATCATAGGCCGCGCACGCAACACGCACGCCGAAATCAGCCGCATCTGCGTGCGCTCGCTCGACAAGGCACGCCCCGCCGAGGTGGACCGGAGCCTGCTCACCGACAACCCCGACGACATCTTCAACGACCCCTCCATCAACCTCATCGTTGAGGTCATCGACAACGCCGACGCGGCCTACAGCATCGTGTGCCGCGCCCTGCGCCGCGGCATGGCCGTGGTGAGCGGCAACAAGGCCATGATAGCGCGCCACCTGCCCGAACTTATCGAACTGCAGCGCGAGCACAGAGCCGCGCTGCTCTACGATGCCTCGTCGTGCGGCTCTATTCCCGTGATCCGCAACCTTGAGGAGTATTACGACAACGACCTGCTGCTGGAGGTGAAAGGCATACTCAACGGCTCGTCGAACTACATCCTCTCGCGCGTGTTCGACCACGGCGAGGACTACACGGTGGCCCTGCAGCAGGCCCAGGAGCGAGGCTTCGCCGAGGCCGACCCTTCGTTCGACATCGAGGGCTACGACTCGCTCTTCAAGCTGGTGATAATCACCGTCCATGCGCTCGGCGTGTATGTGAATCCCGACAGCGTGTTCACCTACGGCATCGGCACATCCATGACGCCGACATCAGATATGCGCGCGAGAAGCGAGTCAAAATCAAGCTTGTGGCGCAGGTGGTGAAGGTGGCCGACGATCGGTTCACCATGTTTGTCATGCCGGAATTCGTGGACCGTCGAAGTATATCTACAGCGTCGACGACGAGTATAACGGCGTGGTGATCCGCGGCGAGTGCTACGACCGTCAGTTCATGTTCGGCAAGGGCGCCGGAGGCTTCCCCACGGCCTCGTCGATACTGAGCGACGTGATGGCCCGCCTCCACGGCTACCGCTACGAGTACAAGAAGATGCACTATCTGGGCCGTCCGGTTTATACGACCGACGTGACGCTGCGCGTCTATCTGCGCTACTCGGCGGCCGAGGCCGGCCTGCCCGCGCAGCTGGGCTTCAGCCGCATCCGCGAGCAGTACAGTTCGGACAGCTACCACTACGTGGTGGGCGACATCAGCCTTGCGCGCCTCATCGAGCACCGCGCCGCCCTGCGCTCGCCGTCGGTGTTCCTGTGCAACCTGCCGCAGTTCTTCCTCGACCGCGACTGAGCGCCGAGCTCAGCCCGGCGTCCAGGTGGTGAGATACTCCGGCCCCGTCGCGGGGCGCGGAGCGTCGGCGCACTGCGCATAGCTGCCGCCCGGCTGCATGAGCGCGAAGTGGCATAGAGCTATGCCCATGTCGAGCATGATGTAGCGGCTGCGGGCGGCCATGTAGAAGTGGACGCGACGGCCTTCGGCGTCGACGAGTAGTCGCCAGGGCTGGGCGTTGACGGCCGAAGGGGCGCGGCGCACGGCCTCGAAGGCGCGGGCGTAGGGTCCGCCGCCCTCGGCAAGCGGCCTGTTGAAACTGCCGTCGAAAAACAGGCTGCCGAAGGGTTTGCGCGAAGTCTCGCGCACGCACAGACGCGTCACGCGCTCCAGCAGGTGGCGTCGCCCCGTGGCCACTCCCACAGGCGACACGGCCGCTATGCGCAGGCCCTGCGGGATGTCCCGTGCGGCTGCCTCGAAGGCACTGCCGCGGAAGGTGGCGGCTATCCAGCATGTGCCTAGGCCGAGGGCCGTGGCCTGCAGGATGATGCGCTCCATGGCGCCCGCGCCGTCGAGGGCCGCCGCGTCGCTGCCGTCGGTGGCAAGCACGAGATAGTCGAGGGCGCCGCGTATGACGCCGTAGGTGCCGGGGCGCAGCTCGCCGCGGCCCTGCGGAAAGGCCGCGAGGACTATGGCGAAGGCTCCGCCGCCGCTCTCCGTGGCGCGGCGACAGGCTTCATCGAGCTTCGCGCGGCGCCCGGCGTCGAGCGGGCGGCCGTAGAAGGAGCGCACCGAGCTGCGCTGCATGATGGTCTGGTATATGTCCATGACTGTGTTATTGTGCAAGAAGGGGGCATGCCGCCGGCATGCCCCCTGTCTTTAGCGTGATTGTGCGAGCAGGCCTACTTCTTTTCTTTCTTGGCTGCGGGCTTCTTCTCGGCAGCCTTCTTGGCCGCGGGTTTCTTGGCAGCAGGCTTGCGGACGCAGGCCTTGCGGGCGGGCTTGGGAGCCTCTTCGGCCGCGGGCTTTTCGGGCTCGGCGGCGGCTTCGGGCTGGCGCAGGGCGTGCTCCTCGTTGAAGTGCTCGATGTTCTTGCGCATCGACTCGAGCTCCTTGTTGAGGGTCTCGATCTCGGTGGCCTGGTTGCGGATGGTGGTGAGCAGCGAGTTGAGCTCCTCGTTCTCGATGCTCAGGGATACTGCTCCTCGACGCGCACGATGAAGTCGGCGAGGACGTTCATGTAGTTGGTGAAGGCCTGGAAGGGGGTCTCGTAGGGGCTGAACATGGAGTGGGCGGCACCGTCGGCGAAGTGCTTGGTGCACATGTAGAAGAAGTGGTCGCTGCCCTGGAGGTAGTACCAGTCCTGCTTGAGGCGGCGGTCGTCGCAGAGGCGCACGCGCTCGGCCACGCTGTAGAGCTTGCTGAAGGCCTCGTTCTGCAGGGAGTTGCCGAGCCATGCGCTGACGTCGCGTGCCTCGTCGGCGCCGCTGATGGGGTGCATCACACTGAGCTCGCCCACGGGCTTGAGCACGGACAGCACCTGCGAGGGCGTGCGGAACTCGATGCCGCGTTCGGCGGCGAAGCGGGGCAGGGCCTCAAGGAACTGGAAGATGCCTGTGTTGGCGGTGTGGAATCCGCCGAATGTCTCGAGGTTGAGGCAGATGTTGACCACCTGCTCCTCGGCGGGAGTGGATGCTATCCAGGCGATGTACTTGTCGGCCGTGAGGGGATATTCGTCCCAGGAGGTGTCGCTGAAGCGTGCGGCGATGTCGTCGCTGAGCTTGTCGTTCTTCAGCAGCAGGCGCACCTTGGGAGCGCTGGCGGCGGAGTAGACATAGTTGGGCGACTTCCAGCCGAGGATGTGCTTGGCGCCCTCGGTGAGCACGCCCTTGTAGCCCATGTCGAGTATCTGGGGAGCGATCTCGTCGTCGTAGATGAGCTCGGTGTTGCGCAGCACCTTGGGCTTGACGCCGAGGAGGTTGTGGAGCTTGTCGACCTCGACCTTCACCTGCTGGGCAAACTCTTCGGGGTCGGCGAGCGAGGCCAGCGAGTGGGCGTAGGGCACGGCGAGGAACTCGACGGCGCCGGTGTCGGCGAGCTTTCGAGCAGGTCGATGAACTCGGGCACATACTGCTCGAGCTGCTCGAGGGCGACGCCGCTGATGCTGAAGGAGCAGCGGAACGCGCCCTTGGTCTCCTCTATCATGCGCAGGAGGGTCTCGGCGGCGGGGATGTAGCTGTTGTGGGCCACACGGCTTACGATTTCGTCGTTGAGGAAGTCGTCGTAGTAGTAGTGGTCGTTGCCGATGTCGAAGAAGCGGTAGCGCTTGAGGCGCATCGGCTGATGGATCTCGAAGTTGAAGCAAATGGCTTTCATTGTCGTATGGTGTGTGGCTTGTTAGCGGTTGAGAACTTTGTTGTAGATGTCGATGACCTTCTGTCCGGCCTTGTCCCAGGTGATCTGCGTTCACTTCGGCGAGGCCGTCCTCGCGCAGCTGGTTGTACATGGCGGGATAGGTGACGATGGAGTGTATGGCGTCGGCCATGGCGTCGATGTCCCAGTAGTCGGTCTTGATGACGTTGGTGAGGATCTCGGCGCATCCGCTCTGCTTGGAGATGATGCAGGGCACGCCCATCTGCATGGCCTCGAGGGGCGAGATGCCGAAGGGCTCGCTGACGCAGGGCATGATGTAGACGTCGCTGGCCTTGAGCATCTCGTAGACCTGCTTGCCCTTCTGGAAGCCGGGGAAGTGGAAGCGGTCGGCGATGCCGCGCTCGGCGGCCAGGAGTATCATCTTGTCCATCATGTCGCCGCTGCCGGCCATGACGAAGCGCACGTTGTGGTTGTTTCGCAGCACCTTGGCGGCGGCCTCGACGAAGTATTCGGGGCCTTTCTGCATGGTGATGCGGCCCAGGAAGGTGACCACCTTCTCCTTGGGCTTCTGCACCTGCACGTCGAGGAGCTCCTGCGAGAGGGGCACCACGGCGTTGTGCACGGTGGTGACCTTGGCGGGGTCGATGCCGTATTTCTCGATGACGGTCTGGCGGGTGAGGTTGCTGACGGTGATGATGTGGTCGGCGTGGATCATGCCGTCGCGCTCGATGCCGAACACGGTGGGGTTGACGTTGCCGCGCGAGCGGTCGTAGTCGGTGGCGTGCACGTGTATCACCAGGGGCTTGCCGGTCACCTGCTTGGCGTGGATGCCGGCGGGGTAGGTGAGCCAGTCGTGGGAGTGGATGATGTCGCAGTCGACGGTGCGGGCGACGACGCCGGCCATGATGCAGTAGTTGTTGATTTCCTCGAGCAGGTTGTCGGGATAGCGGCCCGAGAACTCTATGCAGCCGAGGTCGTTGGTGCGCATGTAGTTGAAGTCGGCGTAGATGTGGTCGCGCAGGGGAAGTAGAGGTCGGGGCCATGACGCGTCCGATGCGCTCTCCACATAGTCGCGGCTGACGTCGCGCCATGCCACGGGCACCTGCGAGGCGCCGATGATGTGGGCGAAGCTGCGGTCTTCGTCGCCCCAGGGCTTGGGGATGACGAAGGTGATGTCCATGTCGCCGCATTCCCACATGCCTTGTGTGAGGCCGTAGCTTGCGGTGCCGAGACCGCCGAGGATGTGAGGCGGGAATTCCCACCCGAACATTAATGCTTTCATTATATATTATTGGAGGCGGAGGGGTTACACATTGAGTTTCTTGAGCGTGCGGAGCGTGCGCAGCACTTCGGCCACGTTGGTGGCGTGGCTGATGGCGCCGCGTCCCTGGAAGGGCGGGTTGCCGTCGTAGAGCTGCGAGAGCGAGCCGATGCAGCCCTGGTCATCTCGTCCTCGAAGCCGATGAGCATGCGGTCGATGTAGCTCACGCCGCTCATGCCGAACACGCGCAGGTAGGCGTCGGCATAGAAGCCGATGAGCCACGGGCGCGCGGGGCCGTTGTGCATGGCCAGCTCGCGCTCTTCGGGCGAGCCGAGGTAGAAGGGGCGGTAGCCGTAGCTCTTGGGCGAGAGGGTGCGCAGGCCCTTGGGGGTGAGCAGCTCGCGGGTGACGACGTCGAGCACGCCTTTGCGCTGACGGCGGTCGAGCGGCGAGTAGTCGAGGCCGATGGCGACGGCCATGTTGGGGCGCACGGCGGGGTCGGCGTAGCTGCCGTTGACGTAGTCGTAGAGATAGCCGGCTTCGTTGAGGAATGTGTCGATGAAGGGCTGTGCCATCTTCTCGGCGGCCTCGGTCCAGCGCTGGCGGCGTTCGGCGTCGATGCCGGCGGCCTCGCCGAGCTTGGCGGCGAAGACGAGGGCGTTGTACCAGAGGGCGTTGAACTCGACGAGCATGCCCGAGCGGGGGATGACGGGGCGTCCGTAGAGCATCGAGTTCATCCACGAGGCGGGTGTGGCCGTGCCCAGGGTGTGGAGCAGGCCGGTGTGGGGGTCGACGCGCAGGTTGGGGTGGTGGTTGTCGAGCACGTAGTCGGCAATGTCGGCTGCGTCGGCAGCGTAGAGGCGGGCGGCCTCTTCGCGGCCCAGGGCCTTGTCGTACTGCTGCATGGCCCATGCGGCCCAGAGGGGTATGTCGGGCAGGTCTATGCCCTGGAGGCGTCCGTCGGTGGCGCCGGTGGTCATGAAGTCGCGCAGCTCGCGCATGGCCGTTGCCATGATGGCGCGGTAGTCGTCGGTGTGGTCGATGGCCAGGGTGAGGCCGGGCAGAGCCATGAAGGTGTTGCGGGCCAGCACCACGCCCCAGGGGAAGCCGGAGATGACGTACATGTCCTCGCCCTGGCGCACGTAGAACTGCTTGGCGGCGTTCTTCAGGCAGTTGTAGAAGCTGGTGCGGGGCGTGCGCGATGCTATCTCGCCTTCATACATCTTCTTGAGCGATGCGGGCTTCACGGGCTCGACGCCGGCCGAGAAGATGACGCTCTCGCCCTTGCGCAGGGGCACTTCGAAGTAGCCGGGCACCCAGAGGTCCTCGCAGTAGGGCACGCCGCGCTCGAGGTCCTTGACATACTCGATGCCGTTGTACCAGTTGGGCTTCGTCTACCCACTTGGCCTTGCGGCTGAACTGCATGTAGAGGGTGGGGAAGCCGTCGTAGAGGCATGTGCCTATGCCGTTGTCCACCTCCTCGATGTCGCGGCTCACGCGGTCGTTGGCCACGCACAGGGCGTTGCTCTCGCGGAAGGCCAGGAAGGGGCGGAAGCGCAGGGTGGTGGCTGAGTGGGCGTCGACCAGGGTGTAGCGGATGAGGATGCGGTTTTCGTTGGAGATGAAGATTTTCTCCTTGGTGAGGATCACGCCGCCCACGCGGTAGGTCATGCGGGGCACGCTCTCGCAGTCGAACTCGCGGATATACTTGTGGCCTGCCGGGGCTATGACGCCGCCGCGGTAGCGGTGCAGGCCGAGGTTGAATTCCGCGCCGTGCTGGATCACGGTCTCGTCAAGGCTCGACAGCAGGACGTAGCTTTTGTTGTCCTTCTCGGGGATGGGTATCACGAGCAGGCCGTGTTGCTTGCGGGTGTTGCATCCGGGCAGTGTTGAGCAATGGTAGGCTCCGGCCTGATTGGTGCGGAGCATTTCCTTGGTCAGCGACTGATCGAGGTTGATGAGCAGGTTTTTGTCAAACTTTAGGTAGCTCATTTGGGGGATGTATAAGGATTTTTTTAGGTTCCTGGATTTTGGTGCACGAAATTAGGCACAAAAAATGGAAGATGCAAGCTTTTGGCTTATGTTTTTAAGCACGTGCGTGAAATGAAATGGTAAGCGGCCCTCCGCGGCTAACGCGGACACAGGCAGCGATTTGCCGCCGCCGGGGCGTCGGCGGGCGAAAATGACGCCTGATTTTGGCCATTTGTCAAGTTTTTTAAAGAAAATTTGGCAAAAAGAATTTTTTTATCGAAGAATTTGTTGCACGGTAATGTTTTTAAACATATCTTTGCAGCTGGAAAATATTTTTGAGTGCTTATAAAAAATGAACCGATATTCTAAATTATTATTCATTTCGCTGCTTGCCGCCGCTCCCGCGGCCATGGCAGTGCCCGCCAAGCCGGGTCTGATGACTGTGGAACAGGCCGACGGCACCACCCTCAACGTGCGCCTTATGGGCGACGAACGCCATCACTTCTATCTCTCCGAGGATGGCTATCTTCTTGCCAACGTAAACGATACCTACTACTACGCCGACGTCGACGCCTCGGGCGCGATGCAGGTGAGCTCCATCCGCGCCACCGACATCCGTCTGCGCGACGGCGTGGCCCGTCAGTACCTGCAGAAGGTCGACATGGACCGCGTCTACAACTCCATGAACAAGGCCGCCGAGCGCGCCGCAACGCGCCTGAAATCGGGCGTGATGCGCGGTCCCGGCCTTTTCAACGAGACCCGCTTCCCCGCCAAGGGCAAGCAGAAGGCCATCGTCATCCTGGTGGAGTACACCGACGTGAAGATGATGACCGAGAACGCCCACGACTACTTCGACAACATGCTCAACCAGCCCGGCTTCAGCCAGCACGGCGGCACGGGCAGCGCCCGCGACTTCTTCCTCGAGAGCTCCATGGGCCAGTTCGACCCCGAATTTGACGTCTACGGCCCCGTCACGCTGGCCCATCCCATGAGCTACTACGGCGGCAACGACTGGGGCGGCAACGACCAGGCTCCCGAAGAGATGATCATCGAGGCCTGCCAGCTGCTCGACGACCAGGTGGACTTCAGCGAGTATGACCGCGACGGCGACGGCTTCATCGACAACGTCTACGTCTTCTACGCCGGCCGCGGCGAGGCCAGCGGCGGCGCCGCCAACACCGTGTGGCCCCACAGCTGGGGCATCCTCAACGGCGCCGGCCGCACCATCTACCACGACGGCGTGCAGCTCGACCGCTACGGCTGCTCCAACGAGTGGGAAGGCTCGCGCCCCGACGGCGTCGGCACCTTCATCCACGAGTTCTCGCACGTGATGGGCCTGCCCGACCTCTACGCCACATCCTACACCGTCGCCTTCACCCCCGGCTCGTGGTCGTGCATGGACTACGGCCCCTACAACAACGACGGCTGCACGCCTCCCCTCTACTCGGCCTTCGAGCGCTATGCCCTCGACTGGGTGAAGCCCTCCGTCATCAGCGGCGCCATGAACGCCACCCTGCCCTCCATCGACAGCAACATCTGCGGCATAATCAAGACCGCCAAGAACAACGAGTTCTTCCTGCTCGAAAACCGCCAGCAGACCTCGTGGGACACCTATATCCCCGGCCACGGCATGCTCGTATGGCACGTCGACTACAACACGCGCGTCTGGGACAGCAACAAGGTCAACAACACCCCCTCGCACCAGTATGTCGACATCGAGGAGGCCGACGGCACCCAGAGCGAGTATACACGCGCCGGCGACGCCTTCCCCGGCACCTCCGGTGAGACTTCGTTCACCGACGACACCACGCCGAGCATGAAGACATGGAGCGACGCGCGCCTCAACCTGCCCATCACCGACATCGCCGAGAGCGCCGACGGCATCATCACATTCAAGGTGTGCGGCGGCCGCGAGCCCCTCGAGCCCGTCACAGCCCTCGAGCCCGCCGCCCTCGGCTCCGACAGCTTCACTGCCACCTGGACCTCGGCCGGCGAAGGCGCCGAGTACGTGCTCAACGTTTACACCCTCGGCTCCGCCCTCAAGGCCGCCGGCGCCGAAGGCGGCGAGCGTCAGTATCTGCCCGGCTACCGCAACCTGCAGGTGGGCAAGACCACGAGCTACACGGTCACCGGCCTGGAGCCCGAGACCGACTACTACTACACCGTCAGCGTGGGCAGCGGCCTGGAAATGTCCGAGGCCAGCAACGAGGTGGCTGTCTACACAGGCCGCCTGCCCCTCAGCCGCCGCGCCGTCAAGGCCACTGCCGCCGACGCCGTGGAGGCCGACGGCTTCACCGCCACCTGGGAGGCTCTGCCCGACGCCGAAAGCTATCTCCTCAGCATCTACACCAAGGAGTGGGGCGCACCCCTGCTCGAGGGCTGCAACTTCGACAACGGCGTGGCCGCCCTGCCCGCCGGCTGGGAGAGCAACACCCGCTCGTCCTACTCCAACTCGGCCTACAGCGGCAAGGCAGCACCCTCGCTGCGCCTCGGCCTCACCGGCGAGCACCTCGACACGCCCGTCTACGAAGCCGGCGTCAAGAGCCTCAGCTTCTGGCACCGCGGCAACGGCGTGAGCGCCGCCGACCGCATCGACGTCAGCGCCCTCTGCAACGGCAGCTGGACGGTGGTCGCACAGCTGGCCATCACCACCGACCGCGGCGGCGCCGTCACCGAGCTCAAGGACGAGATTCCCGCCGGCACCACCCGCATGCGCATAGAGTATGTGCGCACCGGTGACCGCGGCTCCGTGGCCATCGACGACATTGAAGTGGGCTACGGCTCCACCTTCGCCGCCGTGCCCGTGGAAGGCTACACCGACTATGCCGCAGGCACGGGCACATCGTGCACCGTCAGCGGCCTCGACGCCGACACCGAGTACTACTACACCGTCAGCGCCCTCGGCGCCGACGACGCCCGCTCGCTCGCCAGCAACGAGATTGCCGTGCGCACCAAGACAAGCAGCGGCATTGCCGACATCATCGGCGACGCCGACGACACCGACGCTCCCGCAGAGTACTACAACCTGCAGGGCATGCGCGTGGCCAACCCGCAGCCCGGAGGCCTCTACATCCTCCGCCGGGGTTCGACCACCAAAAAGATAAGGTTCTGAACATTCCCATTCCCCACTCCCCTCCTCTCCTCTCCTCTTTTCCCGATATCCCCCCTGCAGCAGACATAATATTTGCAGAACCTATTTATTATTTATTTCCCTCTCTCCGGGCCGTTTAATCGGTTTCAACGGCTCGGAGAGCAAACAAATCGAAGCCGAAACATATTACTCATGAAGAAAGCTTTATCTCTTGTTTCTTCAGCAGCACTGGCCGTGGCGATGACCTTCTCCGCCACCGCCGCTCCGCAGATGGCCAAGAAACTGGCCGGCAACGCGGGCGCCTCGCGCAGTGTCGAGCAGAAAGCCTCTGTGGCAACAGTGTCGGGCAAGCGCGCCGTTCAGGTGCTCAAGCCCCGCACGGCCTCCTCGCTGACGGCTCCCTCGCTGTCAAGGGCCCTGACGGCTACCGCCCTCAACAAGTCCCTGCCCCGCAAGGCTGCGGCCGAAAACGCTTCTCTGCCCAACCTGCGCGGCAGCGTCATCTACAACGAAAGCTTCACCGAGGAAAGCCAGCCCGCAGGCCTTTACCAGGTGGTCAACGGCGGCACCGAACTTTTGTTTGAAGGCCCCAATGCCAACGGCGGCGGCGTGCTGGTCGACGGCGTCTACTATGCTGTCTACTACTACTCGTTCTGGGGCTATGTATTCGTGACCGTTACGGGCTACGACGCCGAGAGCGGCGAAGAAATCTGCGAATACGACGGCAACATCGACAACATCGCTGTCGGCGGCATGACTGTCGACCCCACCACCGGCACGGTCTACGGCATCACCTACGACGCCAACGGCGCCGCCCTGCAGCTCGCAACCATCAGCCTGAGCGAGACCGCCATGACCACTACCGCCATCGCTCCCCTCGACGGCAACTGGAACAGCATCGTCTGCGACGCCCAGGGCCAGCTCTACGGCATCGACTACACGGGCGTGCAGAACGGCGATGACTTTGTAGTCACCACCTCGTCGCTCAACAAGATCGACAAGACCACCGGCGCTGTCACCCTCATCGGCGAGACCGGTGTGGCTCCCCAGTACCTCTCGTCGGCCACCATCGACAAGAAGACAGGCCGCATGTTCTGGAACGTCAACACTGCCGACGGTGCAGGCTACATGGCCGAGGTGAACCTGGCCACCGGTTCCGCCACCAAGCTCTTCGATCTCGCCCTCAACGACGAAATCATGGGCCTCTACGTGGCCGCTCCCCTGGCCGAGGCCGACGCTCCCGCAGCCGTGACCGCCCTCGCTGCCGACTTCAGCAAAGGCTCGCTCAGCGGCAACGTCACCTTCACGGCTCCCGCCACCACCTTCGGCGGCGCAGCAGGCTCCGGTGAGCTCACCTACACCGTCATGGCCAACGACGTCAAGGCAGCCACTGGCAGCACCACCTTCGGCGCAGCCGTTTCCGTGCCCCTGACGCTGACCGAATCCGGCGAGTACACCTTCACGGTGACCACCGCCAACGCAGCCGGCACCAGCCCCAAATCCAAGGTTAAAGTGTTCGTGGGCCTGGGCATTCCCGAAGCTCCCACTGCCACGCTGGCCTACAACGGCGGCAAGATGCAGCTCAGCTGGGATGCAGTGACGGCCACCGTCGACGGCGGCTACATCGACCCCGCAGCCGTGACCTACACCGTCACCCGCCACGTCAACGACGCATCCGAGGTAGTGGCCGAAGGCCTTAAGGCCACCTCCTTCGAGGAGGCCATCGCCGAGCCTGCCGACATCACCACCTACTACTACACCGTTGTGGCACACTCAGGCACCGTGGTTTCGACCACCGCCAAGTCCAACGCCATCACCCTGGGCGCCATCGTTCCTCCCTACAACAACAAGTTTGACAACGCCGACTGCCTCTCCGGATTCACCATCCTCGACGGCAACGACGACGGCAAGCAGTGGGGCTACTACGCAGGTGCCGAAGGCGCCGACGGCGAACCCGGCGCTGTGCGCATCAGCTACAACACCAAGCTGGCCATGAACGACTGGCTCATCACGCCTCCCATGAAGCTTGAAGCCGGCAAGGCCTACAAGGTGACCTTCTATGCAAGAAACAACGGTTCCTCCTATCCCGAACGCATCGAGGCCAAGTGGGGCGCAAGCGCCACCGCCGCCGGCATGACCGAAGAACTCGTGCCCGCCACCGACCTCACCACCGGCAAGTTCATCGAACTCTCCGGCTTCGTGACTCCCCAGACCGCCGGCACCTACTACATCGGCATCCACGGCATCTCCGACGCGGACTCCTACTACCTCTACGTAGACGACCTCACCATCGCCGAAGGCATGGCAGCTACCGCTCCCGGCGACGCAAGCGACGTCAACATCGTGCCCGACGCCAACGGCGAATACAAGGCCGCCGTATCGTTCAAGGCTCCCGCTGTCGACTTCAGCGGCGCCGCCCTCACCGCCAACCTCACCAAGGTTGAGGTAAGCCGCGACGGCAACGTCATCAAGACCTTCACCGACGTAGCTCCCGGCGCAGCACTCAGCTTCGACGACGTGCTCACCGCAGGCGGCACCGTCACCTACGCCTTCCAGGGCTTCAACGCCACCGGCGCAGGTAAGATTGTCTCCAAGTCTGTCTTCATCGGCATCGACAAGCCCGGCGAAATCACCTCAGTCGACATGGTCGAAACCTCCAATCCCGGCGAAGTGACCATGACCTGGAGCGCCGTGACCACCGACCAGAACGGCAACGCCATTAACCCCGCCAAGGTCAGCTACATCGTGGCCGAGAACAACGGCAGCGGCTGGGCTCCCCTGGTACAGAACATCACCACCACCAGCTACACCTTCCAGGCTGTGCCCGCCGGACAGCAGGACTTCGTGCAGTATGCTGTGTTCGCCGCCACTGAGGCCGGCACTGGCAAGGGTATGGCCGGTCCGCTACTGCCCGTAGGCACTCCCTACGACGGTCTTATGGAAAGCTTCCCCAACGGCACGCTCAACTACGCATGGGCCATCGGCTTTGCTGAGGGTGCTTCCTGGAGCATCTTCGACGACTCCAAGTTCAGCGACCTCCAGTCGCAGGACGGCGACAACGGCTATGCTGCTTGCCAGGGTCAGTACCTCGACGACACCGCAGCTCTCATGACCGGTAAGATCAGCCTCGCCAACGCCACCAACCCCGGCGTAAGCTTCTACGCCTACAACCTCGGCACCGAAGACGCCAACGAAATCCAGCTCTACGTCAAGGAACCCGCCGACGCAGAATGGACCGCCCTCGGCTCGCCCTTCGTGATGAGCGCCCTCGGCGACGACGCCGGCTGGTACAAGGCCACCGCTTCGCTTGCCGCTTATGCCGGCAAGGTAGTGGAAATCCGTTTCCAGGCTACCGTCAAGGCCTACACCTACACCATCATCGACAACATCAAAGTGGGCTCGCAGCTCGGCAACGACCTCGTGGCCTCCAAGCTGACGGCTCCCGCCACCGTGAAGTGCGGCGCCAAGTACGACGTAGTGGCTGAAGTCACCAACAACGGCACCGTCGATGCAAGTGCCTTCACCGTCAAGCTCTACGCCGACGGCGAACTCGCTGACACCAAGACCGTCGAAGGCCTCGCTTCCGGCGCCAAGACCAACGTCACCTTCGCTTGCGAGATGAGCGCTCTGGCCGAAGCCGCCGTCAAGTTCTACGCCGTGGTTGAATACGCAGCCGACGAAGACACCCAGAACAACACCTCCGACGAGGTGGCCGTGGCTCCCAAGCAGAGCAACCTGCCCAAGGTGACCGACCTCGACGGCAAGCAGGCCGAAGGCGGCATCAAGCTCACCTGGAGCGAGCCCGACCTGACCAACGCTCCTGCCGAACCCGAAACCGCGACCTTTGAGGACGCAACTCCCTTCGAGCAGAGCTATGGCGACTGGACCTTCATCGACGGCGACGGCAAGCCCGTAGGCGGCTTCCAGGGCAGCAACATCCCCGGCATCACCCCCGGTGAGTCGCTCGTATCGTTCTTCGTCTTCGACCAGGAGACCCTCTTCCCCGGCAACGAGACCTTTGCAGCCCACAGCGGCACCAAGTATCTGGCATCGCTCTTCCTCACCGACGGCTCTGCAGTCGACGACTGGGCAATCTCGCCCCAGCTCGACGGCTCCGCACAGACCATCTCCTTCTGGGCCAAGAGCTACGACAGTGCATATCCCGAAACCATCCAGGTGCTCTACAGCAATGCAGGCACCGCCACGGCCGACTTCACCCTCGTGGCCGAGCATAAGAACCTCTCGAAAGAGTGGACCCTCTTCACCTTCGACGTTCCCGCCGGCGCCAAGCACTTCGCCATCCGCAGCATCGCTGCCGACGCCTTCATGCTCATGATTGACGACGTCACCTTCGTGGGTGCCAACGCCACCAGCGCCGAGCTCTCCATCGTAGGCTACGACGTCTACCGCGACGGCCTTAAGCTCACCTCCGAGCCCACCGGCGAAACCGAGTATGTCGACGCCACCGCCACCGACGGCGACCACACCTACGTGGTAGTCACCGTCTACACCACCGGCATCTCCGCTCCCTCCAACGAGGCTGCTGTAAGCTTCACCGGCATTGAAGACATCACCGTCGACAGCGCCGACGCAGAGTACTTCAACCTCCAGGGCATCCGTGTTGCCAACCCCGAAAAGGGCGGTCTCTACATCCGCAAGCAGGGCAACAAGGCCGTCAAGGTGATGGTGAAATAAGCCCCTTCTCTTCTTTGATTACTGCGAAGTAATTCTATAAGCACTCTTCAATCCCGGCTCCCGGAGGCAGCAATGCCCCCGGGAGCTTTGTGTTTTTGGGGTACGGTGGGATTAAATTAACCTATGAGTGAATTTTATTTCGGGAAATTTTGTGCATTTGGATTTTTATTAGTACTTTTGCAGCATGAAAATAGAATTTACTCTGAGTTCTAAACGAATCTAAATATATTTTCCAAAACAAATTAAAAAACATTATGATTAACTTAAACGTTAATAGTGAGTGTAAAATCTCGATTGTGCCCGTTATAGGCAATGTAGTTTACAGCGTTGTATTCGGCGAAGATGAAGACGACCATCAGTACAACAGATTTTTTGACTATCACACTGATGTTACCGCAGTGCGCTGCTTTTTCAAGGAAAATGAGTCGGAGCTTAGAAACAATCCGGCATGGAAAAATGTACCAAATGTAGAGTCGGCAACCCGCCAGGTGCTTCATGAAGCGGAAGAACTCGAAGACTTGATAGAGAAGTTGGCAGATAACACGGAGAAGGGGGTGTGGCCCGACCTTGACTCCCATTTCAGCTATCTTGACGGAGTCTATCGCAATGTCTACGAGTATGTGCCCGTGAAGTCCTATGGAACATGCCGGCCGTCGTTTCTTAGGCTCTACGCCATAAAGGTAGCCGATAACAAATATGTGATAACAGGCGGAGGCATCAAACTCCGCGACACAATACAAGAATCGCCCGGCATCAGAAGCCGCGTGTTCAAGGAGATAGACCTCACAAGGGCCTACATCCAGTCGACGCAGCTCGAATGAGCCCGGCGGAAAACAGACAACTATGAATATAGACTTAGAGAAATTCCAGTCGGCGGTGCGACCCCGCTCCGCTGCCTCAGAACAAAGAACACGCATGCGCCGTGAGTCGCGTACGTGGCGCCGCATGTCGCAGGACATAGCTCTGGCGGTGTACCACTATCTTGAACGGAACAATCTCACTCAGAAGAAGTTCGCCGAGATGATGGGAGTGTCGCAGGCCTATGTGACTAAAATCCTGCGCGGTTCGGAGAACCTCACGCTCGAGACCATCGGCAAGCTGGAGAACGCCCTGGGCGAGAAGATAGTGCACGTGGAACGGCCCTATGAATTCACCGTGACGGTGTCTTTCGCCTCGCACCCCTCCAGCCGCCCCGTGGCAGGCAGCCGTAAATATTCAGGCAAGGCCGTCGACAACAATCTCTTTGCCTTCTTGGAAAATGAAAGCTATGCAGTATAAATACAGAAAACTGGCTCTCGACCAGTTCGCAGTGCTCGCCGAACAGCCCCTGAGCCCCGGAACGGAAATATCGTTCAATACCGACATCGAATTCGGCTATGAACCCGGCGAGCGCATACTCACCAACAGGCTCACGCTTACGGCTTCCGGCGCCACCGGCGTGCTGCTGAAGGCGGTGATGATAAGCGATTTCGAGATAGCCGCCGACTCGGTGGCCGAGATGCGCGATGCCGATGGCATCATCGAGTTCAATCCTCACGTGCTGGTGCAGTTCGCCTCGCTCACCTACGGGGCCTTGCGTGGCGCCATCGCCGTCAAGGCGGCAGACACCGCAGTAAGGGACATCGTTCTGCCCCCGGTCTACTTCCAGACCATCATCAATTCCGGCTTCCGCGTAGAGGCCGAATAACAAAGCGGTCACGGCGCTTCCCCCTGCGTGAGCCCCGGATATCTCATAGCCTGAGGTCCGGGGCTTACGCCATAGTTGCCCCGCCGCATCGCGCGCTCCGCGGCTCGCGGCGGATGTTGTGTGTGTGGCGCTGTCCCCCGGCTCTTTCGCCTTGCGGCTCAGTCGCCGGGGGTTGTAACTTGCCCGCACCTCCGGTGCTTCCGCTGACGGTTCCTTCCTGCCCGTGCCGACGGTGCTTTCGTCGGCGGCTTTCGTCAGCCTGAGGGGAGGGATGCCGCAAATTTTATTTGTAGAAATTGGATTTTAGGGTTATATTTGCGTCGTATGACACAGCAATCACTCACACTCAGCGAGTACAACCGGCTGATAGTGGGCGCCATGCAGGCGACGGAGCTGCAGGCGCGATGGGTCACGGCCGAGACCGTCGACGTGCGCCGCAGCAACGGGCACCTCTACATGGAGCTCATTGAAAAAGACGCGCGCGGAGCTACCGTGGCGCGCCTCGGGGCCGCCATCTGGGCCTCGGCCCTGCCGCGCCTCGACGCCCTGTTTTTCGGCGCCACAGGTGCGCACATAGGCTCGGGCATCAAGGTGATGGTCAGGCTGACGGCCACTTTTCACCCCGTCTACGGTCTGCGCGCCGTCGTGGCCGACATCAACCCCGACTACACGCTCGGCGACCTGATGCGCCGCCGCCGCGAGATTCTGCAGCGCCTGGCCGCCGAGGGCGTGGCCGACATGAACCGCTCGCTGCCCGACCCCGGCCCCGTGTTGCGCGTAGCCGTGGTGAGCGCCCGCGGAGCGGCCGGCTTCGGCGACTTCATGCATCAGCTGGCAGCCAACGACGCCCGCCTGCGCTTCCGCCCGCGTCTGTTCGAGGCCGTGATGCAGGGCGAACGCGCCCCGCGCAGCATCATCGACGCCCTGGAGCGCGTAGCGGCCGAGGCCGACGACTTCGACGCCGTGGTCATCATACGCGGCGGCGGAGCCACCAGCGACCTCGCCACGCTCGACGACTATGAGCTTGCCGCCAACGTGGCGCAGTTTCCGCTGCCCGTCATCGTGGGCGTGGGCCATGAGCGCGACACCACCGTGCTCGACGATGTGGCCTGGCTGAGCGTAAAGACGCCCACGGCCGCCGCCGAGTGGCTCATAGGTCGCGGCAAGCAGGAGCTTGAGCTGCTGCGCCGCCTGGCCTCCGACACGGTGCGCCTCAGCGGTGCCCGCGTGGCCGAGGCTATGCGCCGACTCGACTACATCGCCGGCCAGCTGCCGCAAATAGCGGCCGCGCAGACAGCCCGCCGCCGCGCGCGCCTCGACGCCGTGGCCGAGCAGCTGCCAGCCCTGGTGCGTGCGGGCGCCGACCGCAGCCGCCGTCGGCTCGACGCCATCGCCGAGCTGCTGCAGGCCCTCTCGCCCGAGGCCACCCTGCGCCGCGGCTTCAGTGTGCTGCGTCTTGACGGCCGCGCCGTCACCGATGCCGCTGCCCTCTCGCCCGGCAGCCGCGTAGAGGCCACCCTGGCCCGCGGCAGTGCCATACTCGTTGTCGAACAAGAAAGAATCCCTTGACTATGAAAGCTATAGAAGAAATGAACTACAGCGAGGCCGTGGCCGAGCTCGAAGCCATTGTGGCTAAACTGCGCGGCGACAGCTGCGACGTGGACAGCCTTACGGCCATGACGCGCCGCGCCGCTGAGCTGCTGGAGGCATGCCGCCGACGGCTGACGGCCACCGACACCGAACTTCAGGCCATACTCCAACAGCTCGAACAGTGAGGACGGCGCTCGCACTCCTGCTCGGCGCATGGCTCCTTGCCGCCGCCGGATGCACGGGCGGCGTCGACGGCTGGCAGCGCGACAGCGGCAACGCCTGGGGCACGGTCTACCACATCACCTACCGCAGCGCGCAGCCTCTGCACGACAGCGTGCGCGCCGAGATGCGGCGCGTGGAGCTGAGCGTGTCGCCCTTCGAGCCCGCCTCGCGCCTCTCGGCCGTCAACGCCGGGCGCAGCGACAGCCTCGATGCCATGCTTGCGATGCTCGTGGGCGAGTCGCAGCGCGTGTGCAGCATCAGCGGCGGCGCCTTCGACCCCACGGTGATGCCGCTGGTCGACCTGTGGGGCTTCGGACCCTCGGGCCGCGGCGCCGAACCCTCGCCCGAAGCCATCGACAGCGTGCTGGCCACCGTGGGCATACGCGACTGCCGCGTGCTGCCCGGAGGCCGCCTGCAGCGCCGCCATCCGGCCACACGCCTCGACTTCTCGGCCATAGCCAAGGGCGCGGGCGTCGACGCCGTCGGCGCCATGCTCGCCCGCAACGGCGTCAGCGACTACCTCGTGGAGATAGGCGGCGAAGTGGCCGTAGGCGGGCGTCAATCCGCAGGGCAAGCCCTGGCACATACAGATCGACGCGCCCGTCGACGACCCCGAAGGCCTGCGCCACGAGCGCATGCAGGTGATAGCACCCGGCAGCGGCCGCGCTGTGGCCACGTCGGGCAACTACCGCAACTACCGCGTGCTGGCCGACGGCTCCCGCGCGGGCCACATCATCAGCCCGGCCACGGGGCGCCCCCTCGACTCGCCCGTGCTCTCGGCCACGGTGGTGGCGCCGTCGTGCATGCTTGCCGACGCGCTGGCTACGGCCGCCATGGCCATGCAGCCCGACTCGGCGCTGGCCATGGCTGCGGCCCTTGAGGGCGTCGACATGCTGCTCGCCGTGGCCGAGGCCGACACGTTGCGGCTGCTGCGCAGCCCCGGCTTCGGGCAGAGCTTGCAGAAATGAGGCGAAATTTGTAACTTTGCCTCACTATGAAAGATAAGATTACGATAGCAGTGTACTGCAGTGCGGTGGCCGACCTGCCCGAGCACTGGCAGGAAGGCGCCCGCGTGGCCGGCCGCTGGATAGGCAGCCACGGCGCTACGCTCGTCTACGGCGGCGTCGACGCCGGCCTGATGACCACCGTGGCCCGGGCGGCCAAGGAGAACGGCGCCAGAGTGGTGGGCGTGGTGCCCACGCGCCGCCGCGAATGGTCGTCGGAATACAACGACATAGTGGTGCCCACCAGCGACCTCAACGAGCGCAAAGGCACCATGCAGCTCCTTGCCGATGCCTTTGTGGTGCTGCCCGGCGGCTACGGCACGCTCGACGAATTTTCCACCTCGTTCAGCTACATCAACTTCACCGACCAGCCCGACAAGCACATAGTCATCTTCAACCCCGACGGCCTCTACGACCCGCTGCTTGAGCAGCTGCGCCGCATGGTCGACGCCGGCCTCCTGCGCCCGCGAGCCATGGACGTGCTCAGCATCACCGACACGCCCGAGGGCATAGCCGAAGCCCTGGACAAAGCCTTCGCCTGACGCCATGACACGCAGCTCACTCTACACCGGAGGCGGCGACGCCGGCACGACATCGCTCGTGGGCGGCACGCGCGTAGGCAAGGACGACGCCCGCCTCGAGGCCTACGGCACCCTCGACGAACTCAACAGCCACATAGGCCTCGTGGCCGCAAGCCCCGTGCTCGACGACGCCGACCGAGCCGTGCTCCACGACGTGCAGAAGCGCCTTTTCGAGGCCGGCACCATCCTGGCCACCGAGCCCGGCAGCAGCTGGCAGCCCGAACCCTTCGCCGAGGAAGCCGCGACGGCGCTCGAGACCGAGATAGACCGCCTCGACGCGACCCTGCCGCGTCACCGCCGCTTCATCCTGCCCGGCGGCCACCCCGACTCGGCACGCGCCCACATAGCACGCACCGTTGCCCGCCGCGCCGAGCGTCGCATCGTCGCCCTGGCGGCATGCGGAGAGGCGGCCGACGCGCGCGTGTTGCGCTACATCAACCGCCTCAGCGATTATCTGTTTGCCCTTGCGCGCAGCATCAACGTGCGCAGCGGCTCGGAAGAGAAATTCTGGGAATAGCCCCGCGCTCAGCAGATGCTGAAGCGTTCGAGTTCCTGCTCCTCGTCGGCCGACGTGCCTGCGAGGCGGCGGCGCATACGGGTGAGTTCGTCAATCATGTGCCAGCGGCGATAGCTGAGCCACTCGTTGGCTAAAGTGGCATTCAGCCGGGACAGTGCGGCTGCCGATGTGTCCCATTTGTCCTTCAGGAGGGCGAGATACTGTTTAGCCATAGTTCTGGGGGTGTTAAGAGAGTTCATAGATGAAACGTCCCGGCGGGCGTTTATGTTCAGCCGTGGGGCACTATGCGTCCCGGCGCGGTCAGTGCGGCCATGAGCATGCGCTGCAGCGAGTCCATGGCCTTGGCGGCTCGTGCGGCGCACACGGCCGCCGCTTGCGGGCTGCTGCAGGCGTAGAAGAAGTGGAGCACGCGCGCCGCCACGATGTGTTCCACCACGGCCGCCGTCAGCTCCGGGTCGGGCCCGTCGGCGCCGCGGAAGCTCAGCACGGCGCCGTCGGCGTCGAAATCGGCTCCCGAGAGATGCGGTGCCAGCTGCACGGCCGCTGCCCGCATAGCGCTCGAGGCAGCCATGCGTATAGCCTCGGTGTGGTCGGTGCAGAGCAGCGGCGGGCGCTCCAGGCCCGAGCCTATGGCTCCCAGCGCCGTGCCCGCCAGCAGCGACTCCACTATGCGGGCAGTGCTTACGATGACTTTCATGACCTTGTGCCTGAAGAAAATCCGCGTCGCGGACGGTGGACATAGCGCCCCTCGAAGGCCGTGCGAGCAATGCGCATGCCCGTGGCCAGCGAGATGTGGAAGGCCGAGGGGTGGCGGAAGTTGAGCACATAGTCGGTGGCCCTGCTGATGCTGCCGGGGCGTCGCAGCAGCTCGGCCCGCACCAGGGCCACGAGCTCGAGCCACATGCAGCCCGCGGGCGAGGCGGGCACGGAGGCCGTGCCGTTGCGCAGCAGTCGCAGAATCTTGTTGTAGGCGTAGCAGGAGTCCACGTAGAAGGCGGGCGGAGGCGTGGCGATGGCGCGGCGCACCACCTCCCTGAGGTCGGGCGAGAGGCCCATGGCCTGCTGCTCGCGGTAGATCTCGCAGCAGCGCAGGCGGAAGTCTTTGTCTCTTTGTCTTGTAGGCATAACGTTAACTTTGAAAAACTGAATTTGCAATGCGATGATGTTGCAAAGTTAATAATTCTTGCTGAAATGACAATAATTATTGCAATAAAAATTGCAATTCAGCAATTTTTCATCTTTTCGTCCCTCTGTCGGGTGAAGGCTTCGAAGGTGAGCAGCAGGTCGTAGAGGGCGATGGTGGCGTTGCGCACCTGCGCCTCGTAGAGGTTGGCACCCTTTGCGCCGCCGTCGCTGCGGCCAAGCAGGGTGTCGCCCACGCCCGAGATGTCGTCGAAGATTTTCATCTGCAGCGAGAGCAGCTGGTAGGCCGCGCCGGCGCCTCCGCCCGTGACCACCTGCTGCGGCATGGGTCCGGAGCCGGTGACGGGTATGATGCCGTCCGAGGCTGCCCACGCGTCGCTGATCTGTTCCCACGACGTGCCTGGCGGCATCTGCTCCACGGGGAACAGCAGCACGCCCTTGGCCGAGCAGCTCATGATGTGGTCTATCATGGTGATGAGGCGGTTGATGCAGCGCTGCTGGTCGAGCAGGTCGGAGACGAAGGAGTGCACCTCGCCGTCGGTCAGCGGATAGTGGCGCACGGCAAAGGGGTGTGTGCCGTGGGCGAAGGGCGATGCGTATGCCGCGAGCAGGCTGCCGTCGGGGGCGAGCCAGCGGCACTGCCACACGAAGTCGAGCTCGGCCACGCCTCGCGAGCGTTCCCTGCGTCCGCGGCGACGCACGGCGTCGAGCGTCCACAGCTCCACCACGCGCCATTTGCCCGCGCGTGCCGTGAAGAAGTCGGCGGTGGTCAGGCTCATGCCTGCGGCGTCCATGGCTGTGGCGCCCGACTCGATGGCGCCGTAGATGCGTCGCACGCGCTGCTGACGGCCGGGATCGTCGCCGCCGAAGCGTGCCAGCACCTCGGCGGGGCTCATGTCGTGCAGCATTCCTGCGAGCTCGATGTCGAAGCCCCGCGGGTCGCGGTAGGCGTTGACGAAAAAGCGGTCGGGACACACATTGTCCACCCACACGCCGGTGCCCTGCATGCGCCGCTCCGACACCACCCGCTGCACGGCGGTGCCCGATATCAGGAACTCCTCGAGCATGCGGCTGTCGAGCTCGGCCAGCTGGTTGCGCACGCAGTCCGAGCCGGGCGGCGCCACGTAGGTCTTGCGCTCGTCGGCCAGGGCGCGGAAGCGCCCGATGACGGTCTTGACGAGCTGGCGTATGAGGTTGTTGGTGAGCGGGCGGCGTCCGCTCTTGCCGGCCATTTCGGCCTCGAGGGAGCCGTCGGGCGCGGGGTCGGACCACTGGCGTCCGTAGGCGAAGCGCTTGCAGCGCGCCCGCTCGGCCCGCAGGGCCGCGGCGCCCATCCAGGCGTCGCGTGCGCGCATCAGGTAGATGCGGTTTTCTTCATTCGTTGTCATAGTCGTTGAGTATGTCGGGTATGGTGGCGAGCAGCGACTCGTCGAGCACGTAGCTTTCACTGCCGGGGTCGACGACGGCCGTGGCTTCCAGCACGATGTCGCCGTCCTCGAAGGGGCGTAGCTCCAGGCGCCGTCCGCCGGCCACGCACATGGGGTGGCACGGCCCCGGCTGCAGGTAGGGGTTGAGGCTCATGGCGCAGCGCCTCGATGCGTCGCCGACAGCAGCCGGCAGGGCCGGATTGCGCCAGCCCGTAAGGCGCACCGAGAGCAGACGCCGCACGCGCGCCGGCAGTGTGGCCGTAGCTGCGGCGCGGCCAAGGCCCGGCGAGAGCACAATCTCGTCGGCCACGTCGGCCACGGGCAGCAGCGCGGCGGGCGCCGTGTCGAGCAGGTGGAGATACCAGGCGCGCATGCGCGGCTCTATGATAGCGTCGGCGTCGAGGCCCTCCACGCGCTCCACGCGGCAGTCGCTCCGCAAGGGCTCAAGCCCGGCGGCGGTGCGCCAGAGCTTGAGCATTTCAGAGTGGGTGAGTGTCAGCAGCATGGTGTGCGTCAGATGTTGGGAGCCTCGGAGCCGTCGTCGGCGCGCTCCTGTCGGGCCACGATGCGCATGTGGGTGTTGGGATAGCGGAGCGCCAGGCAGGCCACCTCGGTGAGCACCACGGCGTCGGTGTTGCGCTGGCCGCTGGAGCGCAGGTCGAGGGTCTCGACGCTGAAGGGCGTGTGGCAGTACTTGGTCACGTAGTCAGGGTCGAGCACGAAGCCGTCGCCGCCGTGGCCGCACTGGTCGAAGACCTCGCTGTGCACCACGTAGAGCGTGCCGTAGTTCGACTTCAGCTCCTTGAGCTCGATGCCCCAGCGCACGCTCGTCTCCATGGCGCCGAGGTTCTTGCTGTAGGTGAGGCGCGTCAGTCGGTCCATGAGCTGCGTGCCGGCGATGAGCAGCTTGCGTCGCGAGCCGTTGTTGCCGGTGAAGGCCTCGCGGCAGATGTCGTTGAGCGCGGCGTCGTCGAGGTCGCCCTCGGGCAGCACCAGCTCGTGGGCGGTCTGCGTCCAGATGCCGCCGGTGAGGTAGACCTCGCGGTCGTCGGGCAGCTGCAGGCAGCGTCGGCTGCCGAAGAGGAAGTTCTTCTCCATGCCCATGCGCATGTCGATGATGGCGGCTTCCTCCTGGTCGGAGAAGGTCCAGCCTACTTCCTTGGCCTGGATGCGCTGGGCCGTGGACTGCTCAATCTGCATCTTGAATATCTGGCAGTAGTTGAAGGCCTTGCGGGGCAGCGCCACGAACTGGGGCGTCTGCACGTCGAGCTCGGTGGCCGCACGGCCCATGCGCACTACCTTCATGCCCGTCTTGAAGGCCACGGTGGTGCCGGCGTCGGCATTGGTGACCACGCACTCCACGCCGCCGCCCGCGGCCTTGGCGGGACGGCCCGTCACGTAGAGCTGCACGATGGTATCCATGCCGTCGCACTTGGTTACGCACTCGGGCACGATGAGCGTCTCGGACTGCTGGAAGATGTCGTCGTTGTCGGTGTGGAGCGTCAGGGCTGCGATCTCGCCTTCCTTGACGCTGACGGTGGCATTGGCCGTGATGCGGGCGGCAAGGGGCTTGGTGTCGACGCTGTAGTATTCCACCTTCATCGACTTGCAGCCGCGGCTGCCGGCCATGCGCGAAATCTGGTCGACGGGAGTCGACATGGGGCGCACGGCGGCTACGCGTTCGTCGATGGTGTTGCGCAGCAGGCCGGGTGCGAGCTCGCGGGTGAGGGTGGTAGTCAGGATGTTTTCGTTCATGATTGTTGTTTGTTGTCAGTTGGTTGGATTGATGTTTAAGAAAGTCCGCGGCTCAGTCCCAGAATCCGGGGCGGAGGTGGGAGAGGAAGGTGTCCTCGATGGAGGGTTCGGCGGGAGCCTCGGCCGGCTTGCTGGCCGTGGAGCCGAACATGGGGGTCTCGCTCTTTTCCTCCTCGGAGGAGGCGTAGGGTGGAGGGGTCTGTTCCATAGTTTCTCTGTTCTTGATGTTTTTGGGATGTACGGTCCGGTGCTGCAGCGCCGGCGTATGTTTGTGTCGACGTTGCAAAGTTAGTCCCGCCCCGGCCCCTTTCTGCCTGCTTTCTGCAGACGTTGTGCTCAAAACATGGTACTTCTGCTCCGCGACCTCTGCAAACGACTGAGGGCCATGGCGTTGGCCATGACCCTCGTGTGCGGAAAAGATGGTGCGGTATGTGTCGGCGCTGCTACTGTCGCGCTGCGGCGCTGCGTCCGCGCCTGCTCAGCAGGCCGGCCAGGCGGCGACGCACGGGCGCGTCGTAGAGCCGCTCGAAGGCGTAGGCCACGCCGACGGACAGCAGCATCACGGCCACGCCGTTGAAGATGTGCACCTCGAGCGGGAAGTCGCGGTGCTTGTAGGTCCACTCAAAGAGCATGTAGATGAGCGGATAGTGGGTGATGTAGAGCGGATACGACAGACGCCCCAGGCGCTCGCAGCAGCGCTCGGTGCGCGGGCCCTGCGAGGCCGAACCGGCGCCTATCATCAGCACCACGGGGAAGAGCACCAGCACGCAGAAGGCCTCGTAGAGGCCGTTGGACGTGCCGTCGTCGGCCAGGCCGACGCGCGGCATCAGCAGCGCAGCGGCTATCAGCGCCGAGCACACGTAGAATCCGCCTCGGAGACGGATGCGCAGGCCGAGCCTGTAGACCAGCAGACCCGCGAAGAAGGGGTAGAGCAGGCGCGTGAAGCCCACGTAGAGCTGCGTCGGCGCCAGCGACCAGCCGCCGATGAGCGTGTGGTGCTCCTTGACGCGTCCGGCCAGCATGCCGAAGGTGTCGAGGTTGAGCGTCACGTCGAGCGTCAGACCGGCGAAGCAAAGCACGAACACGGCGAGCAGCCCGCGCGGCATGTGGCGTATGACGAGGGCGTAGAGCAGGTTGGCCACATACTCGAAGGCGAGCGTCCACTGCGGGCCGTCGAGCGCGTAGCCCTCGCCCCAGCCGCGCACGTCGAGGCCGGAGGTGGTGGGTATGAGCAGGCACGACAGCAGCCACACGGCGAGCAGCTTGCCCACTCCCGTCGATTCTATGTCGGCCAGGCCGAAGTAGTAGGTGAGCAGGCCGAAGGTGGCGCCGGCTATCACCATGGGGTGCAGCCTGACGATGCGGCGCAGCATGAAGCCGCGTGTGTCCATGCTGCGGCCCCAGCGGTCGTCGTAGGCATAGCCTAGCACGAAGCCCGAAAGGGCGAAGAAGAAGTCGACGGCCAGATAGCCGTGGTTGATGATCTGCAGCGCGGGGCCTCCGGAGTGTATCTCGAAGATGTGGAAGGCCACCACGATGAGCGCGGCCACACCGCGCAGGCCGTCGAGAATGGCGAAGCGGGGCTTTGCCATCGGGCCGGTCGTTGTCGTGTTCATGTGTATGTGTGTGTGACGGGTTTATCGCTTGTCGGCGGACTGTTCGCCGCCTTCTTCGGCCTGCATGCGCAGATACTCCTCGCAGGTGCCGGCCAGCTCCTCGTACCAGGCCTCGCCGAAGTTCTCGGTCAAGGGCTCGCGCAGGAACTGATAGGCGCGCAGCCCCTTGGCGCGGCCCAGCACCTCCGCACACTTGCATATCTTCCAGCGGTGCAGGTTGACGGCCGTAAAGTCCTGATACTCGGTAAGGCGCACCGGATAGAGGTGGCACGACGCCGGCTTGCGCCAGTCGCAGCGGCCCTCGCGGTAGGCCTTCTCGATGGCGCAGAGGCACACGCCGCCGGGAGCGTAGCAGGTGAAGACGCAGTCGCGGCCGTTGACGATGGATGTGACCAGGTCGCCTTCCTCGTCGACGTAGCTGACGCCCTGCCGCTCTATCACCTCGCGGGCGGCGGGGGCGAGGTCGTCCCACACCACGGGCAGCACCTTGCGCAGCTGCTCGTCCTCGGCGGGGGTGAGGGGGGCGCCGGCGTCGCCGTCGATGCAGCACTGGCCCAGGCAGTGCTCCAGGTCGCAGCAGAAGAAGCGCTCGACCAGGTCGAGGCTCACGAGAGTGTTCTGTATTTCAAGCATATATGTTTCGCTCATCTTATCAGGACCACGGCTATCAGGCGGTCGTAGCGTGCGCCGGGCGCACGATGATACACCTTGACGGTGTATTCGTTGCGCGTGGGGTAGAAATCGCCCTCAACCGGAGCGGTGGTGCCGCGCCGGGCTCCGGGAGGCACCACAAGGTACTGGTAGTTGTAGGAGCCCTGCTTCAGCAGCATCGAGCGCTCGTAGCGCCCGGTGGCGGGGTTGTACTGCATGCGCGAGTTGTCGTCGAAGCGTCGGTCGGTGAAGTCGCCGTCGAGAAACACCATGGCTCCGGGCATCTCCGGCATGTCGAGCGTGAAGTGCACCACGCCGTAGTCGGCCTGCACGGCGTCGTCGCCGTCGGAGGCTCCCTGCACGCGCACCATGAAGCGTCCGGCCTGAGTCTCGTCGTAGGCGTAGGAGCCCTCCGAGCGCGGCTCGTCGGTGGCGAGAGTGAAGTGGTAGTAGGGCCTCACCCAGTCGATTGTCTCCACGCCCATGCCGGGGTAGTTGACGTTGACGGTCTCGAAGCGGCGATACTCGTTGCCGGCCTCGAAGATGAGGCCCGGCGTGTGCTCGTAGACGGCCTCCGTGCGCGAGGCCCTGAGCGGATGGCGCAGGGCCACCTCGTTGTCGAGCCGGCCGTTCTGCTGGATGCACACTATCAGGTCGTTGAAGGGGTCGGCCACGTCGGCGCGCTCCACGTCGACGGCCAGTGCCAGCTGCTGGTGGGCGTCGTTGTAGTCCACATCGGTGCGCGAGCTCACGTCGGCCCGCACGGCTGCCGACTGCTCCGTCACCATCAGCCTCACGCGCGCCAGCACGTTGTCGGGCTCGCCCTCGGGATAGATGCTCAGCAGGTAGTTGCCCGAGAGCTTGGGCATCATGCCCGGCGAGGGGAAGTCGAGGCGGTAGTGGGTGTAGGGCACGGTGGTGGCCTCGGAGTAGGCGTAGTTCTCGATGATGCCCTCGTTGAAGCCGTCGACGTACTCGGGGGGCGTCAGCTTCGACGGTTGCCACGACGCGTCGCAGTGTTGCAGGCTGTAGCGCAGATACTCGCGGTCGTCGCTGAGCATGTCGAACTCCACGCTCAGCGCTCCTTCCGAGCCCAGCGTCACGGCCGGCACCTGTGCCGGCAGGCCCGTCAGGGCGTCGGTCAGCTGCAGCGTGCGCAGGCGCTCGCTCAGGCTGCCGGGCATCGTGTCGGCGGCAGAGGCGGCTCCGGCCGCTCCCAGCAGCAGGACGGGCAGCAGTATGTGCAGCAGTCGCCTCACCATGCTATGGGGCTTTGTCCGTGGGCCGCGAGCCAGTCGTTGGCACGTGAGAAATGATGGTTGCCGAAGAAGCCGCGGTAGGCCGACAGCGGCGATGGATGCGGCGACGACAGCACCAGATGCCGCGTGCGGTCGATGAACGCGCCTTTGCGCTGGGCATGGCTGCCCCACAGCATGAACACCAGGCCCTCGCGGTCGGCGTTGAGGCGCCGCACGGCCTCGTCGGTCAGCTCTTCCCAGCCCTTGCCCGCATGTGATGCGGGCCGGTGGGCGCGCACGGTGAGGGTGGCGTTGAGCAGCAGCACGCCCTGGCGGGCCCAGCGCGTGAGGTCGCCGTCGGCGGGCATTGGGGCGCCGGTGTCGTCGTGCACCTCGCGCAGTATGTTGACGAGCGACGGCGGCATCTGCGTGCCCGCATGCACCGAGAAGCACATGCCCGTGGCCTGGCCCACGTCGTGGTAGGGGTCCTGGCCAAGGATGACCACCTTCACCTTGTCGAAGGGGCAGGCGTCGAAGGCCGCGAAGATGTCGCGGGCGGCCGGAAACACCTGCTGAGTGGTGTATTCCGAGCGCACGAACTCGGCCAGACGGCGAAATCCGTCCGACTCCCACTGCGCCTGCAGGGCGCGTTTCCAGGATTCTTCTATTTTCACGTTCATCTTGCAAAATTAAGAAAAAAACCTTACTTTTGCACCACGCTTTGCGCCCATAGTTCAATGGATAGAATTACGGATTCCGGTTCCGTCGATTGGGGTTCGACTCCCCATGGGCGTACATGAAACGAAAAAAGCAGCGCGAGCTGCTTTTTTCGTTAGAGCCGTTTCCGGCAGAGCCTGCGCAGCAGTTCGCCTATCCACAGCACGGGCGACGTGCCGGCCACGATGATGAGCCAGTCGGCCGGACTCAGCGGCACGACGTTGAACAGCCGGCCGCCGAAGCTGACGATGAGCACCTGGCCGACGGCTATGACGGCGACGATGAAGAGGAACTCCGCGCAGTGGCCCAGGTGGAGCGCCGAGCTGTGGGTGGCGTAGGCGCGCGCGTTGAAGAGGTTCCAGAACTGCATGAACACGAATACGGTGAAGAACACAGTCAGCTCGTAGGCCGACAGGGGTCCGTCGGCGCCGAGACGCAGGCCTGCGAGCTGCGTCAGCGAGGTGATGTCGCTGTGGCGCAGCACGTAGAGCAGGCCCAGCAGCAGGGCGAAGAACACGAGGCCCGTGGTGGCGATGAAGCGCCACATGGCGGGCGTGATGATGAAGGCGCTGCGGCTGCGCGGACGGTCGGCCATGACGTCGGCCGAGGGAGGCAGCGAGGCAAGGGCCATGGCTGCGAATGTGTCCATGATCAGGTTGACCCACAGCATCTGCGTCACCGTCAGCGGCGACTGTGTGCCCATGAAGGAGCCGGCCAGCACGATGAGGCAGGCGGCCACATTGACCGTCATCTGGAAGAGGATGAAGCGCTGGATGTTGCGGTAGAGCGAGCGCCCCCACATCACGGCGCGCCGATCGAGGCGAAGCAGTTGTCGATGATGGTGATGTCGGAGGCTTCTTTGGCCACGGAGGTGCCGTCGCCCATCGAGAGGCCTACGTGGGCGGCCTTCAGCGCCGGCGCGTCGTTGGTGCCGTCGCCCGTGACGGCCACCACCTCGCCCAGCTGCTGCAGGGCCTCCACGAGCCGCTTCTTGTCGAGCGGGCGGGCGCGGGCTATGATGCGTATGTCACCTACGCGGGCGGGCAGCTCGGCGTCGGGGATGGCCTCGAATTCGGGGCCTGTCACGACGGCACCCTCGGGCAGGCTGTCGCCGAGGCCAGTCTGGCGGGCTATCTCGCGGGCTATCACGGGGGTGTCGCCCGTCACTATCTTCACCTTGATGCCCGAGTCGGTGCAGCTGCCTATGGCCTCGGCCACGTCGGGGCGCACGGGGTCGGCTATGCCGGCTATGCCTGTCAGCGTGAGCCTGAGCTGCGGGTCTACGCAGCTGTCGCTCAGACCGGTGGCGTCGGGCGGCAGGGCGGCGGTGGCGAAGGCCAGGGTGCGCAGGCCGCGGCTCTGCATGTCGGCCAGTCGGGTGCTCACGCCCTGCATGGCGCGGCCGTCGGCGCAGCCGTCGCACATGGCCATCACTATCTCCGGCGCGCCCTTGACGCAGAGCAGGCGCCGGCCGTCGGGCAGGAGTATGGTCGTGGCCATGTATTTGCGCTCGGTGCTGAAAGGCAGTTCGGCCACGGTGCGCACGCTGCGACGCAGCTCCTCGGCATCGTAGCCCTGCGCGTGCAGGTAGAGCAGCAGGGCGCCCTCGGTAGGGTTGCCGAGCACGGCGGGCTCGCCGCCCTTGCTCATGTCCAGCTGGGCTGTGCTGTTGACGGCCGTCTGCAGGGCGGCCTCGTCGGCGCCGACGAAGAAGTCGGCCTCGGCCACCTGCATGCGGTTTTGCGTCAGGGTGCCGGTCTTGTCGGTGCAGATCACGGTAGTGGCCCCCATCGTCTCGCATGCGTGGAGTTTGCGCACGAGGTTGTTGGTCTTCAGCATGCGCCGCATGCTGTAGGCCAGGCTCAGCGTCACGGCCATGGGCAAGCCCTCGGGGATGGACACGCACACGAGCGCCACGGCTATCATCAGCGTCTGCAGCGAGAATGTGGTCAGCTCCACCCACGAGATGTCCGTGCCGGCCTGTTCGTGCAGGAATATCATCAGGCGGCCGACAATGATGATGGCGGCCACGGTGTAGCTCACTATCGAAATCATGCGCCCCAGGCGCGCGAGCTGCTCGTCGAGGGGAGTGCGCACGTCGTCGGTCAGCTGCGTGGCCTGCATGGTGCGGCCGTTCTCGGTGGCGTCGCCCACGGCTTCCACACGGGCCACACCGTGGCCCTCCATCACTTTTGTGCCCCGCAGCACACGGTCCGATGCGTAGGTGGCGTCGGGGTCGGCGTGTGCGGGATCGCTGCTTTTGTGGCATAGTGGTTCGCCCGTGAGGGTCGACTCGTCGACGGTCAGGCGCGTGGCCTCGAGCAGCTGCGCGTCGGCCGGCACCTCGTCGCCCGTGTCGAGCATGATGATGTCGCCCACCACGATGTCGCGGCGTGGCACCTCGGTGGCAGCTCCGTCGCGCACCACACGCACCGGTTCGTCGTCGTTGACGCGGTTGAGCAGCGCGAACTCCTTGTCGGCCCTGCGCTCGAACACGAACGACAGACCCGTGGCCAGGATGATGGCCACGATGATGCCGACGGGCTCGAAGAACACCTCGTAGTCGCCGCTCACGCTGTACTCGTACACCGAGATGCCGATGCTGAGCACCGCCGCCACGCAGATGACCACGATGAGCGGGTCGGCGAACTTGGCCACAAACTGTCTCAGCCACGACCGCGTGGGCGCGGGCGACAGCACATTACTGCCGTGCTGCCGGCGCGACTCTTCCACTTGGGCGCTGCTGAGTCCCTGTATGTTGTTGACTGACATAGTGCTTGATAGGGTTAGGTGGGTGCGTCAGGAAGCTTTAGGTCCCCGATGCCCTTACTACTACAACCTCATTACCCCCTTCTCTGTTTCCCGCCGGCGTCATTTTTTTGCACCGCAGGGCATAAACTTATCGCAAAAGAAGAAAGTCGGCTGGCTGACTGTCTCGCTCTTGCGATAAGGTATGCGTCTGTGTGCAGGCGTGTCCGCCGGGGCAGACCGGGGGATGCGCTCCGGGCCGTTACTGGCCGCGGCCGCAGCAGTTCTTGTACTTCTTGCCGCTACCGCAGGGGCATGCATCGTTGCGTCCCACGCGCGGACCGTAGTTGCGCACGGTCTGCTGGCGGGCGGGACCGCCCTGCCGCGCGGAGGCCGCGCTGCGCTGCGCCTCCTCGCCGGGCAGGCCGGGGCGCGACGTGCGATACTGGTTGTAGTTCGTGCGGGGTGCTTCGGCTGCGGCGGCTTTCACGTCGGGCGTGGTGCGGGGTGCTTCCTGCTCGGCGGGAGCTTCGCCTGCGGGCTGCTCGGCGGGTGCTTCCTGGCGCACGGGAATCTGGCCGCGCATCAGGGTCGACATGGCCTTGATGTTGAGCTGGTTGAGCATCGACTCGAACAGGTGGAACGACTCCACCTTGTAGATTACCAGCGGGTCTTTCTGCTCGTAGAGGCGTTCTGCACGCTCTGGCGCAGCTGGTCGAGCTCGCGCAGGTGCTCCTTCCAGAGCTCGTCGATGGTGACGAGCAGCACGGCCTTGTGCCACTCCTTGACGATGTTGCTGCAGTGGGTGTCGTAGGCCTGCTGCAGGTCGATGCGCAGGTTGAAGAGGCGTTTGCCGTCGGTGATGGGCACGATGATCTTGCCGGTGTACTCGTTGCTTTCCACTATGCGCGCGATTACAGGCCATGCCACCTCGCGGATGCGCTCGCTGCGGCGGTCGAGGGCCTTGATGGCTGCGTCGTGCAGGCGGTCGATGCGCTCCTCGGTGTCGAGGTTGCGGTATTCGTCCTCGGTGACGGGCATCTCGAGGGTGAGCGCGCGGTAGAGTTCGAGCTGCAGGTCGGCGTAGTCGTTGGGGCCGTCGTAGGTCTTCACGAGGTTCTCGATGCAGTCGTAGAGCATGTTGGCGATGTCGATGCCGATGCGCTCGCCCACGAGGGCGTGGTGGCGGCGCGCGTAGATGTAGGTGCGCTGCTTGTTCATCACGTCGTCATACTCGAGCAGGCGCTTGCGGATGCCGAAGTTGTTCTCCTCCACGCGCTTCTGGGCGTTCTCGATGGCGTTGTTGACCATCTTGTGCTCTATCACCTCGCCCTCCTTGAGGCCGAAGGTGTCG
>JAAGKN010001062.1_pt1 | contig 56329 bp, 58 predicted proteins | sample 6206371 | NCBI WGS metagenome assembly JAAGKN01 (sample SAMN11533720, study PRJNA540317) | gut metagenome | isolation source: fecal pellets from male and female animal of same cohort | host: Peromyscus leucopus | place: USA:CA | collected 2017
TGGTTCTGGCATCATCGGTTGTTCCATTGGCACTGGTTGAGCTACTGGTTCTGACATCATCGGTTGTTCCATTGGCACTGGTTGAACTAGTGGTTCTGGCATCATTGGTTGTTCCATTGGCACTGGTTGAACTACTGGTTCTGGCATCATCGGTTGCTCCATTGGCACTGGTGGAACTACTGGCTCTGGCATCATCGGTTGCTCCATTGGTACTGGTTGAGCTACTGGTTCTGACATCATCGGTTGTGGAGTTACTTGTCCATACTGTGATTCTACCATTTGTGATTGTTGAACTCCTGGCACTTGCGAATTATCATCCCTAAGTGGAATAAAGCTAAAATTAAGCTCACCTGGCAACGATTGTGGAGCTGGGCTAACAGAAGCTTGTTCCATTGGCGCACTTGGTTCTACTACTGGTTGTTGTGGCATTAATGGCACAAATCCATATGGATTTGTTGGTGGTTCTACAACTGGAATAGGTTCTGGTGCTGGTGCCATTTCCATTGCAGTAAGTGGCTGTTGAACTAATTGACTTGTATAATCCATCTGAGGCAATTGATTATTATATTGGGAATCCATATAGCCCATGTTCATTTGTGGTTGTGGCATCCCCATCATTTGATTGTAATCCATTGATTGCTGTGGATTCATTTGATTTCCTGGCATGCCATAATTAGGCATCATTCCATTATTCATTCCCATATTAGAATCCACACCAAAAGATGGTTGATTAAAATTATTCATTTCCATGCCATTTCCATCATTCATATTAGGTATGAAACTATAGGAATTATCTTGTGCGTTTTGCATCTGTGATTGATTTAATAAATCTAATGTAGGATTTCCAGTATTATTAGGCACTGGCATAGTAGCATTAGGCATAACTCCATTACTTTGATTCAATAAGTCTAACGTAGGATTTCCAGTAGTCATATTAGAATTGTTAAAACCATTAGAATCACCTTGTGGAAAAAATCCTCCATTCATACCAAATCCATTCATTGGATTATTATTCATACTTATCCTCCTACTTTCTATATTTTAGTATAACAGTTCTTTCAAAAAAAAGAAATATCTTTTTCACATCAAAAAATATTTCTTTACATTCTCTATTCATCCTGTTTTAATGGAATAGTAACATCAAACAATTCTTCTGGCAAAGGTTCGAAAATATCTTCCTTTTCACTTTCTTTAGTATGCGCTAAAAAGTGACCTAATACACGTTCTAATTCCAATTTATCAATTGGTTTTGCTAAATAATCAGAAAAACCTTCTTTTAAATAATTTTCTCTCATTCCCTCTATTGCATTTGCTGTTAAAACTACGACTGGGGTTTTAAAACTTGGATTCTTTTGTAATTCATGAAAAGTCTCAGTGCCAGTTAGTCTAGGCATCATATCATCCATAAATATTAAATCATAGCTTTCTCCATCTCTAATTCTAGATAGGCAATCTTCTCCACTTTCACATTCTTCTACATTTATTTTGAATGGAGTTAACATACGGGTTGCCACTTTTAAATTAATTCGATTATCGTCAACGACTAATACTTTCTTATCTGAAAAATCGACATTTGCTACTGTTACTGAATAAGACTTTTCTTGTTTTAATGGAGTATTTCTAATTTCTTGTTTCAAATAAACAGTAAATTTAGAACCAGCACCATACTTACTTTGAACAACAATCTTACCACCCATCATTTCTACTAATCGTTTGGTAATCGCTAAACCTAATCCTGTTCCTTCTAACGTAGTATTTCTATCTTCCTCTAATCTTTCAAACTTATTAAAAATAGTGTCTATTTTATCTTCTTTAATACCACGTCCAGTATCCTCAACAGAAATAACTAATGAGCAAATATTATCCTTATTAATACAGTTTACTTCAAATGCAATAATTCCTCTTTCTGTATATTTTACGGCGTTCGTCAAAATATTTGTAATAATTTGCTTAATTTTTGCTACATCCCCATATAAAACAGATGGAATATCTGGCGCAAACTGAGTCTTAAACTCAATAGGCTTTTCCCCAATTCTTGGAATTACTAATTTTGCTAAAGATTCTAAAGTTTCTCTTAAACTATATTCAGATTCTACTATTTCCATTTTATTAGCTTCTATCTTAGAAATATCCAAAATACCATTTACAATCTCTAATAAATTTTGAGAAGCCATAATAATATCTTTAGCATCACTCTTAGCAGTTTCTAAATGTTCCTCATTTAAAATACATTCACTAAATCCTACAATTGCATTTAAAGGTGTACGTATCTCATGAGACATACTAGATAGAAAATCACTTTTAGCTCTATTAGCTTTTTCTGCTTCATCCTTTGCAGTATTTAATTGTTCTATCATTTTCATATCCGGATTTTCAATTGTAAAATACATTATCACTGTTACAAAAGTTTCCATATATGTCATCAATAACAACTGGGGATAAAATTTTTGCACCATCATTGCAATTCCTCCAATTACTAAAAAAGTAAATATTGGAAGATATTTCTTATTTCTCAATTTTTCAGAATAACGAACTAACATAAACATAATAATCAAGATATCAATAACTGAAATTAGATAAGTAAATGTTACACTTAATCCTGTCGTATATCTAATAGAAAAGTCATTTTCTACTACTAATTCTATTGGTAAAATAAATATAATTATTATTTCCAAAAACAGTAATATTCTAAATATTTTTTTTAAATTCTTTTTCTTCCTATTATTAGATGATATAGAATGAACATAGGATAAAAATAAGCCAATCCAAACAACTAAATATACTAAATACATTTTATATATTGTACAACTTAAAAATAGATATTCGTCATAAATATAGGAAGCATAGGTACAAAAAACTTCAATAATTAATCCAATAAAGTTAGATAAAATTAATAAAGAGAAAATTCTTGTTTCTTCATTTTCTACATAGCCTTTTTTATAAAATAGTACTAATATCAATAAACTAAACGGAATAGCACAAATAGGAAAAAACACACCACTACCCACAAATATCACGCTCCATTATATAATATAGTATAACATATTTATATACAATGCGTATAGACAAAATTAAAGTTCTGTTGATAATTGCATTTTTTTCTGGTAACCAGATTGTTCTTGTTGTTTTAAAACAGCATCTTTCTCCAATTGTTCATAATCTATTTTATCAGTTCCAGCTTTTCTAGGTAGTGATTCAACAATTTCAATATATGAAGGAATCTCATAACTTTTTAACTGTTTTGCTTCGCCCACTGAATTTATAATAGGTTTTTGACATAATGCATATATGTAATTTTCAATATCAGTTCTTTCATAACCATCATTAAGTACAATATATGCTTTATTTACATACAGCATTTCTTCATCGGGAACTTTGACGATAGCACACATATTAACACATTCTAAATTTGAAATAATATTTTGAATATGATCGCAGTATACTTTATTTAAGGTTGACATAATATAGAATCTTGACTGTCTTCCTGTAATCGTAAAATAACCTTCTGAATCAATGTATCCTAATGTTCCTGTTTTAAAATACTCTCTATTATTTTTTTCAATTTTTGATTCTGCTGTTAACTCTGGCTCTTTATAATATTCTTTAAATACATGTTTTCCAGAAACACATAAAAGTCCTTCTTCACCATATTTTTTTTCTTCCATTGTTTCTGGATCAATAATGATAGCTTCTGTTCCCACTAAAATTTTACCTGCTGTCTCTGGTCTAATTTTAATACCAACTGGATTGGTACCACAGGACATTGTTTCAGCATTTCCTGAACCATTTCCTATTTCAACAGAAGCGCCATGCTGTTTAAAGAATGTTACTCCCCTTTTATTAGCAGCTGGAGTCAAAAAGTCACCACCTGATATAAATGTTGTGACAGAAGATAGATTTTGATTAGCTGGTACATATCTCATAATCAATTCTAATAAAGCAGGGCTTCCAAAAATAATATTAGGATTTTGTTTTAAATAACTACTAATTGTATTTTTCCCTATATTAGGAGCCAAAATGGCTGTTTTACCGCTTAATAAAGTCATCAATGTTGAAGTTCCAAATCCATATGGATACGTAAATGGCACACACACTAAAGTTCTCTTGTCACTATTATTTTTTAAGTTACTAGAATTTTTTAAATAAATTGCACTTGCTAAAATATTTTCGTTCGTTAAAACAACAGACTTTGGTTTTCCTGTAGTTCCACTTGTAAATAGAATTAAAGAGTTCTCCTTTATACCATGATATCTTTCAAATTTACTTCTTTGATAGCTGGATAGTATTCCTAAACTATTATAATCAATTGTAACATCATCAGTAGTTATTGTTGAACAACTAGTTAAATCTAAAGAAGAAGCATGATTTTTTTGCAAAGTTACTATGTATTTTACACCAGTATTCTTCTTTATTGAAAAATTCTCCTCATTTGATTTTCCATAATTTATAAAAATTGGCGATTCAAAGAGGTTTAAATAATCATTAATTTCTTCAGCTGGTGCGAAAGAATTTAAAAATGTAGTTACTGCACCAATCCTATTACATGCTAAAAAAACGGATACTCCTTGATAAAAATTAGGCATAGAAGCAGCAATAATGTCTCCTTTTTTTACCCCCAACTCTTTTAATGCTAATGATATAGTAACAGCATCATCTAGCATTTGCTGATATGTAGCACTTAAATTATGACATTCTATAGCTATTTCTTTTCTATAAAATAAACTAAGTGCTGATATAGCTGTATACACATTCATATTAGGAATTAGTGGATTAACCTCAAAAAAGCTTTTTCCTATATTTTGTGGTTTATCAATTGATGCATAGCCACTCATTACTCTTCTCATTTTTCTGTAGTCCCCCTTCTTTTTGATTGTTATTCTAGCACAAAATTACTAGTTAATCAAATTGTAAATTGACACTAAAATAGTTTTTTTTAACTAACAAGTGTAAAGATTATAGATTTTTAAAACTAAGTTTGTTATAATCATATTAGAATTGAAGGAGGATGTATTATGGGACTTTTAGACCGTATGATTAATAGTGTTGTAAGTAGTGCAAGTCATGCAGCTGGAAATGCCATTGGAGATGCTGTTGGAAAATCAGTTGGAAATGTTGCAGGAGCAGGAATGGACTCTATCGCAACAGATATTAAAGTTAAAAATGGAGAAAAGATGATGGATTTGGCAGAAAGACAAAAGGCTGAAAATTTACCACCAAACTGTCCACACTGTGGAGCTCCAAGTAATAAACAATTAGTGTGTGAATATTGTCACTGTAAAATAGTAGAATAAAAAAGAATTTTTAACAAATTCTTTTTTTATTGTATTCTTTCTAAAAATATCTTGATAAAAGAAATAAAATAAGTAGTTTCTAGTCATCATCCAAAGAAGATAACTTTTTATCAATAGAGCGATCTTTTATTTTAGAAATAATAAAAGCAACAAGACCTATCCCTACAAAAACACCAGCACCTATGCCAAGCCACTTAATAATATCTCCGTTTACTTTTTCTTTTTTGTTAGAAGTTTCCGTTTCCTCGCTATCATCTTTTTTTAAATCAGATGTTTCATTTGTTACCTGATTGCTATCTCCTTTATCATATCTTACTCTAATATAATAAGTTTGCTTTGTCTTATCTTGTGCTGTAACCTCAACTCTTACAATACTTTTACTAGCTGTTAAATTATCCGCTCCTATGACTTTATAAGTTGCATTCTTATCTTCTGGAGTAGCTTTAATGTTCAATTTATTAACACCTTGTGCAACAGAAATTGTATAATCTGTTTTTTGCTTATCAAATTCAAAATCTACCCCTTCTATTTCTAATGATTTTAATGATTTGTTTTCACTTTTAGAAACCGTCTGTGAAGTATTTGTATTCTTATTAGAATTAATAGCTACTGTATATTTAGCAACATTAGATTTTTCTATAGAAATAGCATCATCTAATGTATATTCCCTATCTTCTATCATATCTAGTAAAGCTACCTCAATATCACTTATATTTACATTAGCACTTTTCTTACTAGTATCTTTTATTATATAATTTACTTTTACTGCATAATTAGAACAATAAAGATTTCCTTCAGCGCATAAATTACTGGCAGTGGCATCATCACTAACTTCACTAATAATATAATAAACTTTTTCATTAGAATCATAAGTGAAGATACTAACAAAATCATTAGCAGATACACTAGTCAATTTAATAGCATCATCATCTGCTTTAATTGCAATTGCTACTGTCCATATGCCCAATGTTTTGTCATAGCCTTTTTCTAAATCTGAGAAATTTATTGTGAAATTAAAAGATCCTTCCTCTCCTATTTTCTTTTTTTTATCTCCTGAAATATTAGTAGAGCTAATATCTACTGCATGAACTTTTAAAGTTAATAGGAAAAAGAAAAAGATTCCTAATATTGTTTTTTTCACTACAATCACCTTATCTTATTAAGATAAGTATAGCATAAATAAAAAAGGATGAAAATAGAACATCCTTATTTTTTAACATATTCTTTTGATTTCTTTTTAGTATGAGCATTTTTAAGTTCTTCTCTTTCCCACGTCCTATCCCACGGTCTCGTATAAAATAATGTATGTTCATACTCTCCAACCAAGGAGCAGTAATCGTATAAAATGGCATCACTTGAAAGATATTTAGTATAACCTAGATTATCTTCACTTAAATAAGTATCATGGCTTTCAACATACTTTACCATCTTAGTAGAGTCACTACAATCAAAATTTCCTAAAACATTCATATAACTTGCATATTCATCTAGTATTCTTCTATCCTCTTCAAAAATAACTTCTCCATATAAAAATAAATCATAACCTTTTAACCTATTAATTAAATTAGGCCAAAAAGAATATCCTTCACTTGGTAGACCAACAGATTTAGCGGCATCAAACCTGAATCCTTTAACTCCACAGATTATTAAACTCTCTAAAAAACTAACAATTCTATTTTCTATATCTGGATGATATAAATTAAATCCAGGGAGTCCCATACAATAGTGAATTACTTCTTCTCTATTTTTCCAGTCTGAAACATTTTTCTTTATTCTCCAATAATTGGGATTATTTCTTAACGTTTCCTCTACTCTAGGGTGTGGTTCTAAAGAACCTTCTTCTTTAGAACCTACGTGATTAATAACAACATCTGCAAACACTAAAAGACCAACCTCATTACAAGAAGCACAGAGTAGCATTAAATCTTCTCTTGTACCAAAATAATTTCCTATCTCAAAACCAACAGGCTGATAAGACATCCACCATTTCTGAATTCCATCCATCTTTAATCTTTGAATGGGATTAATTTGAATTGCATCAAATCCCTGTTCTTTTATTTTTTCTAATTCTGGGATAATATCCTGTAATCTCCAATTAAAACACTGTATAATTCTCATACAACAAACTCTCTTTCAACTACCCCTATATTCTAACTTTATTGTAGCACTTTCCACATATAGAATTCAATGATTTCATAAAAAAAGAAATATTTCATAATAAAATATTCCTAAATTTTAATATTATATTTTTCACTTATCATTTGTCTATTCTCTTTCGTTTTTCCAAATAATATATTTTTATTTTTGCGACACACAATTTCTGTAAACGGAACTACTCCTCCGCAACTAATCATAGTAGTAGCTTTCTCTATATAAAAACTATACTTCTTTCCATTTTTAAGTAGTATAGTTACTTGTGGAGTAATACGAAAACCACAAATATGAACTCCAGTCCCTATACCAGCAGAAAATCTTAAGCCAGTACCTTTATCAATAAAAATAATCTCACTATATGGTATTAATTCAATTTTTTCTTTTAAAGATATAATGTAATTTTCTGTAAGAATATATTCTTCTAAAAAATAATCAATAACATTTAATAACTCACTATTAATAGTCTTTATTAATTGAGTGTCTGGATTTTTTCTTTGCCAATTCAAATTTTTCAAAAGACGAAACAATTGAAATAATCTAAATCCAAAACAGACGCCTATAGATATTATCCCTAAAATCGCAAATATAGGAAATAAACAAATTAATACTATACTAAATAACGATATTATTGCAATAAGAAGGATCATCTTAGACAAGCTTTTTTTTCTTAGTCTATTTACTAAATCATCATAATTGTAATACATAACTCACCTTACAAAATTATGTTCTTCTGTGATTTAACATTATACAAATAACATTAACTGCATCTATAATATCTAATTCTCCGTTATGATTGATATCCCCTACGGATAATATAGAAGGTGGGTATCGTCTAAAGATGATAGAATACTTTAATATAGTATAAAAATCATTAATATCTACCTTTCCATCTAAATTTACATCACCACGCAAATTATTTTCTACTGTAATAATACAATTAGCACTTAGTCCACTCATTGTTTTTACTGTAATAACAGCCTTTCCTTCTTTTAATGCAGTTACTTTTCCATCTTGATCTACTGTTACAACACTTTCATCACTAGTAGTCCATAGCAAACTTTTATTAGTAGCATTCTCAGGAAGTATTTTAGCAACTAAACTTAAAGATTCATTCTTCTTTAAAGATACCTGTTTTTTATCTAGTTCAACACCTAATACTTTTACATTTCCAATAGTAGAGTCTGATAATTTCTGAGTTCTAATTAATGTATCACCATCATAACATCTAACACTACTAGTATTCTCAACCACTAATTCTATATCAAAAGGAAAATCTTCATAAGTATATTTATCACGACTTTCTTCCACTTGTTTTCCATTCCACCAAGTTGAACCAGGATAACTAGCTTTTATTTTAAATTCTTTTTTTGTACCATCTGCTAATTCAACTGTTAATGTTCTTTCTTGAGCAGTATCATTCGTTACACTAATATGTACTCCGTCATCTTCTTTCCATACACTTCCCACATATAACTTATCTGTCTTAGAAGTATTATAAACTATATTCCGTTCTTTAAATAGACTAGTAGGAACGGCAACAGCACCTTTATAAAGTTCCCCATACCATGCAGAACTTCCAACTTTAATATCTTCAAGAGTTAAATCCCTTACTATACGATTATTCTTTGCAGAAATATAAATACTATATCCTCCACCATTAATAATACATTTTTCAAATTTTACATCGTGTAAATCGGAATATTCTGGTTGAATCATCAAAGCTGCATTCACATATCCTGCACTATTAGTAAATAATAGATTTGGTACTTCCATTCTGCAATTATAGAAATAAATATCCTGTACATCAAGAACTATTTCTTCACCTTTATACATACCAGTATAACCATACATCTGAGTTGCATCTGAATGGGTCTTATTTGTTACTGGTGTATCTGAACTTATTGCTAAATCTGAAAAAAAGCTATTATAGACCTTAACATTTTGAAAAGGATTAAGCCCATCTGAGACACTACCACCAAAATAACAGTTATAAAATGTTAAATTTGAGCCAAAGGCATGCTTAAAAGAGCAATTTTCAAAAATGACTTCCCAATTTTCTAACCCAACTCTTCCAACGGATACCCCTTCAAAGCTACAATTTCTAAAGATAATTTTTTTATTTTTTCCACCTTCATTTAAAAATCTAACCCCATGTGTAAATTTCTTATTTTCTACAATAACGACTTCTTCTTTGATAGTGGCAACATTGACATCATGAGTAGAATTACCACGCCATAAAAAAGTAATACTTCCTTCAGCATTTCCTTTTACATTTTCTTCTGGAACGATTTCTAATTCTCCTTTAGGACCAGTGTTAAATTTGTCAGGAATTACAACACTATCAGATACAATTGCTTCCTTATCTTGCGTTTTTATAGTATTTAAATTTATTGCTAATACCGCACATTCAAAGTTCAATAAAAAAATTTCAACAGTAACGAATACCAATACTATTATTTTCATAAAAAAATTCTTCTTCATATCCTATATCCTTATATCTATAATACTATAATTTTAACATACTTACTATAAAATAACAAGAATGAGATTAGTCGTTCATTTACACACTATCTATCATACCTACTAATATTTAAAACAACTCCCATACTACACATCGTAATAAGCAAGCTTGATCCACCATAAGATAAGAAGGGTAAAGTTACTCCTGTCACAGGAATTAGACCAACTACTACCATCAAATTCATAACAGTTTGAAAAGAGAAACAAAACATTATACCAAAACATAAATATTTTCCAAATAAATCTTTAGAATGATAAGCAATTCTAAAGCCAGTAATAATGATTGTTAAAAATAAGCTAGCAACTATAATTATCCCAACAAAACCAAATTCTTCACTAATAATGGAGAAAATGAAGTCAGTCTGAGGTTCTGGTAAATAAAAATGCTTTTGAATAGAATTACCAAAGCCAAGACCAAATAAACCACCTGGTCCAATCGCATAAAGAGATTGAATAATTTGAAATCCACTCCCCAGTGGATCACTCCATGGATCTAAAAAGGATAAAATACGCGCTAACCGATATGGAGCTATCAAAATTAAAATAATAACACCTATTACCCCTACTGCTCCCATTTTTACTAACAACGAAATATTCATACCTGCTACAAATAAAATCCCTAAAATAGACATAACAATGATAGAGCCAGTTCCAAAATCTGGTTGCAACATAATAAGTCCAAATAAACAAAGTGTAAAAAGTAAAATAGGAAGTTGCTTTTTATGATTACAAAGATATTTGGAAGTAAAAATAATGAGTCCTAATTTTGTAAATTCACTAGGCTGTATGCCGAAAGAACCAATTCCAAACCAACTGCGACTACCATTTCTAACACTTCCTATTCCTGGAATTAAAACAAGTATTAATAAAATAATACAAGTTAGAATAATAACATTGGCTTTATCATAATACCAAGAATAATCTATTTTACTTATTACCCACATTAAAAAAATACCTATAAAAAAGAATATTGCTTGATTCTTTACGAATTTAAAAGGATCATTATATTTATATTCTGCCCATATATAAGAAGCTGAATAAATCATAATAAGTCCAAAGATTGCTAATGCTAATATACTAATAACTAGTAACCATTCCACTTTCTTTTTCATATCCACACTCCAAATATAAGGGCAATTAAACTAGCAAATAATCCCACTATCCAAAATATTTTTACAACTTCCCTTTCTGGTAACTGTCTTTCAAATGTATGATGAATCGGTGTTATTGGAAATATTCTTTTATGAGTTAATTTATAATAAACTCGTTGAATAATACAAGTTACAGTATCGATTACAAATACAATGCCTATTAAAAGTAATAATAATTCATGGCGCGTTAAAATAGCAACAATTCCTAATGTAGCCCCTAAAGATAAAGAGCCAGTATCGCCCATAAATATTTTAGCAGGGTTTGCATTAAAGAAAAGAAAGCCAGTTAATGAGCCAATTAATGTAAAAATAAAAATTGCTATTTCTTGATATCCCTCAAGCCATCCTGTCATAGAAGTAATAATTCCCAATGTAAAAAGCGCTATAATAGATAATCCTGCAGCTAATCCATCTAAACCATCTGTCAAATTAACTGCATTACTACTGCTAATTAAAACAAGTAAAATAAATAATCCATATAACCATCCAATATTCCATTTTATTCCTAATGTATGGATCCACAGTAAAGGCTCATTTCCTGCAATCATAAAAAAATAGAATAAGAAAACAGCGACAACTATTTGCAGTATTAATTTTGATATTTCTGATAATCCTTTATTATTATTTCTATAAACAATTAAATAATCATCTATTAAACCAATAATTGCATAACCTATAAAAGCAAAAAGACAAATAAATAAATTATAAGACATCATAATACGCTTCGTAATTACTAAAAAAATAGTAATCAAAACTGTTGGTAATATAAAAATTAAACCACCCATAGTAGGTACAGAACTTTTATCATGATGCGCATCTTTTAAATAAATACTAAGTCTTTGATTTAATTTTTTTTCACGTAAAATAGGAAGTAAAATGAATCCTACAATAAGAGATAAAAATAATCCAACTAACATAGCTATAATACATTTTATAAATAGTAGCATGATTTCCCTCCTACTAAAGTATATGAAGAAATTAGTTTATAAACACAAAAAAAGAGCTATGCTCTTTTCTTCTTACTATTTCTATTCTTTTTTTTCTTTGGTATTACTTCTTCCTCTTCTAAAAAATCACTAGATAGAATTTCTGGATTAGATTCTACTTTTACTTCTTCTTTTTCATCCTCTTTAGGTTCTTCTATAGATTCTTTTATTTCAGCAACTTCTTCAATAGAATAATTATTTTCATCTTTTAAAATTTCTACTTCCTCTAATGGCTTTGTTATTATTATATAATGAGTATTTTGAAATACCATTACAATTAATAGCCCTACTACAAAAGTGGCAAATATAACATAATCAAAAAAATCTTTTGGCTCATCTTTTAAAACAATTCTATAGTGTAATTCCTCAAAAAAATTTCTCTCTACTTGGTTGCTGCTATTTTCATTTAAAGATACATTTTGTTCTACTCTACTTTCTGCATAAACTGAAAATCCATGAAAACTTAAGAAAAGAAAAAATACCAATATAATATTTATAATTTTCTTAATAACCAAACACCTCCCTATACCCTATATACATCATATCAAAAATAAACTTCCAAATTCAATACTTTTTGAAATTTTTTAAGAGTTTTCCTCTATTTTACTACTTTCTTCTTTATCATACTCATCAAAAACATTTCCTATTATTTCTTCAATAATATCTTCTATTGTTATAATGCCTATCCATTCTCCATCTTTTACTACTTTAGCAATTGGTTCATATTTATTATTTAAAAGAAGAAATGCATCATCAATAATCATATCTGATGGTAATGTAGTTATTTTTCTGACATAGTTTTTTAAAGAAAATATTATTTTTTTCTTAATGAGCAAATCTTTCACATTCAAAACACCTATAATATTTCCATTTTCAGTAACTGGGAATCTTGTAAATTTTTTTTCTTTAATAATATTCATTACTTTTTCTTTAGAATCATGGATATCTAAAGAAACAACATTTTCTTTTCTCACCATAACATTTTCTATAGTGGTATCATTAAATTCAAATACATTTAACAATATTTTCTTTTCAAATTCTTCTAAGTTGGCCTCCTGAATGCTACTTTTAATTTCCTCTTCTTCCCCTTCCTCTAATTTCTCTATTCCTAAAATTTTTAATACTAAATTAGTAGAAGTTCCTAATATCCAAATAAATGGTTTAAAGATAAAGATAATGGCATAAATAATATTTATCATAAAATAAGAAATTTTTTTAGGATAAGCAAGACCAATTCTTTTAGGGACTAGTTCTCCAAACACTAAAGTAAAGTAAGATAACACAATAGTTATTAAAACAATTAGTATATTGGTTAAAGCTTCCATAGAAATCCAATCTGTATTTAAAGAAACTGCTATTTCACGAGCAAAGCTGTCAGCAGCAAATGCACTTGCTAAAAAACCAGATAATGTAATAACAATTTGAATAGCTGATAAAAATGTACTAGAATCTTTTAGCAATTGAAAAATTTTAAGAGCCTTTTTATTTTTACTCTTTATATCTTTATTAAGGTCATATGTATTTAATTCAAAAAAAGCCATTTCTGCTGCTGAAAACATTCCATTAATAAGTATTAAAATGAATAAAATTAATAGTTTTACTAACATATAATCACTACCTTCTTATTCATTATATCATATTTTCTAAGATTCGCTTAAATAAAGTCTAATAGTTTCTCCATCTGCAACTTTAATACCGGCATTTGGAGCTTGATAATTTACTCTTCCTTTTCCAATATATTCTACTTTAAAATTTTTTAATTCTTTTATTGCTTCTTTTAGCTCTTTCCCTGTAACATCAGGGACTATTGAATAAGTTTTATCTAAGTAAATATACTCCTTCTCTATTTCGTCTTGTTGAGGTTCTATGCCAAGAATAGGGATTGCTGAAAGCAAAAAATTTTTAGCGAGTGGGGCTGCTACTGTTCCTCCATATTGAGTTATTCCTTTAGCATTATCCACTGCAATATAAACTACTATCTTAGGATTGTTCGCAGGCATTACCCCAATAAAAGAAGTAATATAATTTCCTGTTAAATAATGACCATCCTCAGCTTTTTGAGCTGTTCCTGTTTTTCCCCCTACTCTATAATTGGGAATATAAGCATTATGACCACTACCACGAGCTACTACGCTTTCTAAGGCATGTTTTACTTTATCACTGGTATCTTCACTAATTACTTTTCTAACTATTTTTTCTTGATGCGATTCTACTACTTGATTCGTTTCAGGATCATTTAAACTTTCTACTATATAAGGTTCATATAAAATACCTCCATTGACAGCTGCACTTACAGCAGTAACTTGTTGAAGTGCAGTTACAGCAACTCCTTGACCAAATGCTGTAGTCGCTAACTCTAAATCCCCTATAACATCTACATTAAATAAAATACCACTAGATTCACCGGATAGTTCAATCCCTGTTTTAGTTCCAAATCCAAAATTTTTAATATAAGAGAATAATTTTTCTTTTCCTAATTTTAATCCTAAATTAACAAACCCTGTATTACAAGAGTTTTCTACTACCTCTAAATAGGTTTGATTTCCATGACCACCATGTTTCCAACAATGGAGAGTTGCACCTTCTACAGTTACCGCCCCACTATCAAAAAAAGTATCTTTTTCTAAATCAATTAGTTTTTCTTCTAAGGAAGCAGCAAGTGTTATTATCTTAAAAGTAGAACCTGGTTCATAAGTCATCCAAATAGGTAGATTTCTATTGATTTCTTCAGTACTATAATCTTGATAGTTTGTAGGAGAAAAATTAGGACGTGAAGAGATTGCTAAAATAGCTCCTGTATTGGGATCCATGGCAATACCAAAGGCCTGATCAGCTTGATACATAGAAATTGCATTGTCTAATTCCCTTTCTAATGCTTCTTGTAATTCAAAATCAATTGTTAAGGACATATTCATTCCATCTTGCGGTTTTTCATAAATTTGACTTAAGTTTAATTTATTTCCCTTGGCATCACTAAAATACTTAATAGCACCATAACTTCCTGTTAAATAATCATCATAAATAAGTTCTAATCCACTTAGCCCTTGATTATCAATCCCAACAAAGCCTAATGTATGAGATAAATATGTATCATATGGATATTCTCTTTTGGATTCTTTTACAAGATAAACCCCAGGTAACTTTAATGAGGATATCTGATCTGCTATTTCATTTGATAGTCTTCTTCCTTCAGGATGTACTCTTTCAATGGACGTTTTCTTTGATACATGAGAATACATATCATCATAACTAACATTTAAAATACTAGCTAGTTCTTTTGCTGTTTTTTCTTTATCATTTATTTGATTAGGTATTAGTACTAAAGAAGTTGTCGTAATATTACCAGCCAAAACAATACCGTTTCTATCATAAATAATTCCACGATTAGCCTCTAATGGTAAATTCCTACTCCACAAACCAGTTGCATAATTATTTAATTTATCATAACTGATTACTTGAATGTAAAATACTTTTGCTATAATTAAAACAAATAATAAAATTAAAACTATTAAAACAAATTTCATACGAGCATTCATCTTTTTTACAAACATAGAATCACCAATTCATTATATGAAAAAAAAGATCCAACTAGGACCTTTTTTAATTTAATCTCTTTTCTTTTTTATAATGAAAGCAATAACACCAACAATAGCTAGTACGCCAATCCCTATTAATATATAAGGAAGTATAGAATTAGATTTTTTCTCTATTGTTTCCTCTTCCTTATTAGAATTATTTGTACTTGAATTAGTAGAATTAGTACTACTATTGGATAATGAATTTGTATTACTGTTTGTATCGGTATTTGTGTTAGTATTAGGCTTTTCATTACTAGAAGAATTAGAGTTACTATTTGTATTAGAACCATTTACTTGGTTATTAGAGTTTGTATTAGTATTCTTGTTACTATTGGAATTAGTATTGTTTGAATTTGAATTAGTATTGCTATTGGTATTACTAGATTCTTGCTTATTAGCTATAAAACTATTTTTTTCTGTCGTAATATCTTTTTCTTCTTTAGAAGCATAAGAGGCATCTACAATAGAAACACTTTGCAATTCTATAGAATACTTTTCATCTGAATTTGGACTAGTAACATTTAAAGTACCAATATTCATATTTCTGTTTTTATCAAGTAAATTCTTTTTGTTATTTCCTGTTGCTATATAAATAGTTAAAACTTTTGAGTTTTTATCATAATGATATCTCTTCGTATAATCTTTAAAATTAGAATTAAAATTAATGCCAGTTACAGTAATGTCTCCTGATAATTTTGCTTTTAATTCTATTCCTCCTACATATCCAGTATCAAATTTAATATTTAAAGATGCTTTATTATTTTCTTCTACTGGAGCAAAATTTGCCTTTGCTTCTACATAAGAGATTCCAGAAAGGAACAAGAATATACTAAGCGGAATGATTAAAAATTTTTTCATGTTATTTTGTTCCTTTCGTTGTATCTACTATTTCCATTTCTGGAAGCTTATCGTAACTTGGTAAATTTGTTACTGATAATGATGTACTTGTAATACGTTGTCCTTCGTTTGTTTCAGCATCATTTACGCGATACAATCTAGCACGAACGCTAGTACCTGTCATTTTTTCGTAATCTTCTTTAGATACTACATAGAAGAATATTCCATCTGCTATTTCATCTAATGGTGCATTCTCTGGTAATTTTGCAAATAAGAAATTTTCACCACTATAAATAATCTTATCATCTTTAGCATCTACAAGTAACATAACATTAAATGCTGGATTTCCTCTATAGTTTCCTTTAAATACTACAGAACCTGCTTTAATTGGCTCTTGATTTGGATCATAAACAAAATCTTCTTTTAAAACACCAACAGTTTCACTTGATAATTCTACATTATCTCCTGGTGGAGCAATAACATCAATTTCTGCTCCACTTAAACCATTAAAGTTTCCAACAGAAACAATTTTAACATAAGATATGTTATCATAAGTCCACAATTGATTTCCACCAGTACTTCCTTCTTTATCAAAGTATACTGTCTCTGTATAATTATTCTCTTTTGTTAAATGAAATGTTCCAGATTTTGCTAAAGTCCAATTAGTAGCATCGGTACTAACATAAATTTCATATTTAGAAATAGTATCTTTCATTAGATTTCCATCTTCTAAAGCCGCTTGATATTTAATACCAGCAATAGCCATCTTACTGTTTAGATTAATAACTACATTAGCGCTTCCCTTATCAGTAATACTTTGAAGTAAATTATCACTAAAAATCATATTAGATACTTTTTCTGTACCATGGAAATAAGTAGAAGAATTTCCATCAATTAAATTTCTTACAGATAATTTAGTTTCATCCATCTCTTCGTTCTCATGATCTATCATATCTGTTGCTGCTTTTACATTTGATTCAATTGTAAAGTTATCTTTTTTAATACTTCCATCATGGCTTACTTTTACCTCTTCTAATACATAAGAATCTGTTTTATTTAATAAGTAATCATAAGCAATTACTTCATATGTAAGAGCTCGGTTATTTAAAGCACCAATTTGATCTGTAAAAGTATTATTTGTTGTAAACATAATAGATTCTCCATTACGTCTAATTTCATAACCTAAAATTGAATCAGAATCTTTATTTACATTAAAGTTTAATGTAAAACGTTTATTTTGACTATCTGCTTCTGTTAAAGTAGCTGTTACTTTCGTATCATTTGCCATAGCTGTACCACCATTCATGCGATATCTACGTGCACTATCATTTAAGAACCAGATTGCTCTTTCTTCTTCAGGATATTGTTCTGCAAATTCTCTAGCAGTATCCCCTATTACAAATCCCCATTTTTCAAAGAATGGAACTAAATTTTTTCCAGCTGCTTCACTAGCATACATAACAAGTAACTCATCTTTGCTTACACCTGCATGAGACTTTGTTCTAGATAAATGATTAATTCTTGCATAAATAGAATTTGTATCTTCAAATGTTTTATTATCATCATATGCTAAATGAAGTTGCCAATACATACCTAAACTAACAAATACATTTCCAGCTTTTCCAATTGTATTAGAAGTTACTTTTTCATAAATCTTTGGATAAATATTACTTGCTTCTAATCTTGATTTGCTTGTATCATTTGCAGTTTGGGCAAGTAACGCATATACGTTATTAGTTACTTCTGCATAAGCAATATTCCCTTGGTTAATTTGATGTCCAATTTCATGACTAATTCCCCAACCAAAGTATCCATTAAATCCTGAATTTTTAAAAGACTTACCTTGAACTAAGGCACCAATAGAACCATATTCAATTCCTATATGAAGTCCACCAGCATACATAAAAGCACCATCGAACATACGCATATAGCGAATATTAACACGAGCTGCTGGCAATTCATCTTTAGAATCTTTTGCGTTTTTAGAAAGACCTTTATGACGATAGAACAACTCCATCATTTCATCAAAAGCACTAGTGGATTCATATACTCTATTTACTTTTGAATCTGTTGTTGTAAGGCCTGATGCAATAGCATTTTTAATAGCAGTCGCTGATACAGAGAATAATCCATAACTAGTAACTATTTCAGTTGCATTTAAAACACTTGTTCTTTCATTATATTCAATTCCCTGTTCTGCATAGGTATCCTTTAAATTAGAAGTATAAGATTCAATCTCTTTAACATATTTCTCAATAGCTGCTTTTTTCTCTGCTTCAGTATTTAAAGAATGTAAGTCAAGTACAGGTATTTTGGTACCTCCACTTACACGAACCTTAATCTCAGAACTTTCTTTTGAATTTGGATAGCGAATATAAACTGATCCACCTCGTTCTGTAGACATTGATCCAAGGGTTGGAACATCAATAATATTTTGTCCCTTTTTTAAATTTGTAACAGTTTGATTCCAAACATTTGCTTCTGCATAGTATTGAGTAAATACAATTTGTGGCATCACATTTCCTTTTGTACCAACATAAATTGTTAGTTTCTCACCTGGACGAGCAACTACACCCAATGGCTGATAATCGCTGATAGGCATTCCAAATCCTAAATGACTATTCTTACTATTACTAATAGATTGGTCCACAACTATGACATCTTGAATAGCAGTATCATTTAAAATTTTTCTTGCATACTCTAAATCTGCTAAGATTACTTTTTGATTTGGATTATATTCTCCACTTTTTTCATCTTTTGCATTAGCTCTTTTTTCTAATTCTGCAATCATTTCTTCTGTTACATTATCTTGTAATTCTACTCTTAAATCATCCTTAAATAGAGCAGCAACATCGTCTAATAAAGTATCACGTTCATAAAATCTTAATTCTCTAATACCAATACTTCCAGATGCAGAACCATTTGCTAAACAAATTTGAATTTTATTTGTTTTAATTGGTTTTGATAATTGGATTTTAAAGTATCTTTGCCCGTTTGGACTTCTTAAAGCAGTTACGCTTTCTGTAGAATAAGTACCTGAATAAGTACTAACAGATTGTTGTTTTCCAGATTCATCCCAATAGTATACTTTTGCATAGCCAAATCCTGCATTATCTTCTTTTGGGACAATGAAAATATAATCAATTGTATAGTAATCATCAAATTCTACAATTGGTCCATTCTTTCCAAAGTTAAATCCACCTATATCCCAAGTATTTGCAAGAAAGTATGATTCATAATCATTATCAACTAATGCATAGGAATTATCATTTGGAGTATTAGTTCCAGTTTTTAATGTAACTGATTTAATATGCTCTGTTACTTCTGTACCATTTGGTGTATTAATTAAACCAAAATTATAAGTATCTGGCATTATATAATCTTTAGTAGTCCCAACAACAATGGCTGATTTTGTACCTTCTCCTTTATGATTATTACCACTTACAGCTAATTCATAAGTAGTATTTGCTTTTAAATCACGAAGTTGATAACTAGACCCAGCAATATCAGCTATTTTTTTAAACTCAGTAGTTCCCTTTTCACGATAATAAATATTGTAAGTCTGAGTATCATCCATTTTCTTCCATCCAATATTAAAACCTGCATATACTGGAGTTAATGTTACCATATCTACTTTTGGTGGTAAACGATTTGGCTCTGGAATAACAGTTATTTCATCACTACATGGACTTTTCCACTCTTGATTAACAGCCTGAACACATACATTATATTTTGTATAATTCTTTAAACCACTAATATCAAATGTTTCATAAGTAGTTTGATAAATATCATTTTTTGTTACTTGATCACCACTCATTGTTTTTACAATGATTTCATAACCAGTAATATTAGACATATGGTCATAAGTAATAGTCATACCTTCACTTTTAGTAGTAGCTTTTACATTTGTTGGTTTTTCAATCTTTGGTTCTGGTACTTCTTCATAAACATTATTTAAAAATTCTACCTTAGCTATTTCAGCTAAATTATCCCCTGATGTTTCTATTACCTTAATAGTCACCTTTTTAATAGCAACTTGACCACCTAAATCAATAACAATAGTATTTGCATTTGCTTTATCAGTAAAATTAGAAATATCTTTTGATAAAGAGAAATTCTTTGTAAAGTTATACTTTTTACCGTTTTCATCTTCTACTGTTATTAACATTTTCTCAGGTACATTATCCATTCCTGTCTCTAATCGAATCTCGCTTGTTTCAACAGATTTTTTCATATCAAAAACAATTTCTGCTGGATTAGTTAACGAAATAGTCTCCCCATTTTTAGGAATAATTTTAATACTACCATCATCTGTTAATATATCCTCTAAAGCTGCATCATTAGAAAATACTCCAGTTACTGTAATATCTTTTGCTTCTAAAATAGCTGTAGTATCAACTACTTTTGCTTTTGTATCTTTTCCATTAATGATTGCTGTAATATAATTTAAGTCCGCAATATCTACCTTACCATCACGATTCAAATCATAACTAGAATTAGATGTTCCCATATATTTAAGCAAAGTATCAATATCTGATGTATCTACTTTTCCATCACCATTAACATCTCCTGCTTCAAACATACCAGCCTCATTAGATAAACTAATACGTTTAGAATAACTATCTAATGTTACTTTTGCACTATATGTTTTATATCCATTACCAGTTAACTTAATTGTATAAGTTCCCTTTGGTAAATGGTAAACAGTAATACCATAGTACATGATAGTTTCTTCATTATCATGACCAAGTAATAATTTTCCATATTCATCTAGTTTTCTTACAGAAAGTTCTACTTGATTATCGCCAAGAGTAGGACTAGATGTCACTTCACTTGTTTTATCACTTAAATTTATTTTTAGCTCTTTCCCATTTGCATCCACAATACTTAAATTCATATACGAATTATTTGTATTACGGATTGGTAAAACAAATTTTAAATCAATTTCTAAAGTTCCTTTAGCGTCTACATTACCACCTAAAGTTGTTTCTTCTAAAGTTTTGGTTTCTGTTTGTTCTGCTCCTAAATCTACATTATCTGCAAAAACAATGAAAGATGGCATAATAAATTGCATTAAGATAGCAAAACATAGAATAATATTCATGATTTTCTTTTTCAAATTAACACTTCCTCTCATTTGTTTATAAAATCGTTATTTACCAAAAATTCTTCGATAAATCCACTCCTTTCACACTATCCATAATATATCATATTTTACTCATTTTCTACAATATGTTTTGATTTTTCTTAATAAAAATTTATATTTTTGACATCATTTTATTATATGAAAAAAAGATTCCTTTAGAACCTTATTTTCTCCTAGTTTCCATATCATTAATTGTAATCTCGCTTAAATAATCATAGCTATTTTGTTCACCACTTCCAAGTGACATTGTATCAAACATATCTAACCTTCCAGAAGCGGGTTTTCTTTGATAATTTTTTGTTTTAACAAGAACAATCCCTACGCCAAGATTTCTAGCACTTATAACATCATTATCTGTAATTGTATCATAACAATATATTCCCATAATCTTTGGCTTTTTTAAACTAGCATTTAATTCATCATTCCTATGCATATTTGGTAAGGATAATAATATTTCATCATAGAAATTACTTTTAGTTACCAATTCTTCTGGGGTATGAAGTTCATAAATACGAGTAGTAGCTTTAAAATTACCATCCCTTGTATAGTTTGAAAAAGAATCTACTGGAAACATATGAACCACTTGACTTTCTGGAAAACTAGAATAGATTAAATTATAGATAATTCTTGGATCTTTAAATGTTTGAAGTTTAGAAGAGCCATCTAAAGAATAAGAACCACCATCAGTACCATAAAAAATAGAATCTTTCACTAATACAGTATCTTTTAAAATACGAGTAGATTTCACAAAAGCATAAAATTCATCTCCATCTAAAACATAAATATCTACATCAGCTATCCTTGACATATTTTCATCTCTATATTTTTGAATAGATGTCTCTGTTAACATTGCTTGCTGTACTAAAGAAGCTTCCTTATCTTTAGCACTTCTAAATTGATCATAGAATTTTTCTATCATGGAAAAATTACTAAGAGTAGTATGTACTCTTTTTACCTCTTTATATGGCAAATCATCTAGCAATAAAAGCTTTGAATAAATCTCTATTTCTTCCTCTGATAGAGTTCTTCCCTGTCCCTCTTGGAAATGGATTAACTGTTTTAAATCAATAAAAAAGTTATAAGGAACCTGTTCAAAATGATAATCAACAATCATATTCGTTAGCTGTAAATGACTTTCTTGTTCTAAAAATCTCTTTAAACCAATTTTATCTAGATTACGATAGTAATCTAGGATTCTTCTTCTAATATCATATTCTTCTGAAGAATTACTATAATATGGTAAAATAGTGGAATCTAATATAGCAATAATATCACCATTATTTTCCATACATTTACAAATATCTTGATACCAATTAAAATGCCTTTCTAACATATTCTCTTGCTCTATAAAAGAGGAAATCTCTGACTCATAATATTTTTTTCTAGCACTTTCTATCATAGAAACATCATTTTCTTTAGATAATCTATCTATTAAAAAACGATAATTTTTGATATTACCAATAGTACTTACTTTATCAATAAAACTATTTTTTTGTAAAAAATAAGATGGTATTTTTACAGATTTCGATGCTAATGCAAAAAGTTCATTGAAAGAAAAATCTGTTAAAGTAGTAAATCTTAAATCATTTGTAAGCAAGTATTCTGATGCTTTCTTAGTTCCTTTTACAACTAGTTTCCTTACCATTTCAAATGGCAAAGAAATCTCTTTTAATACTTCTTCTTGTGCACTTTCCCTAAAACATAAAAAAATCTTTTCTACATCATTTGGATAATGTTCCATTAGATACAAGCAAAAAGCAATAGCTCCTTCCCCTTCTACAGCATATAAATAATTCTCCAAATAATTTATATGTTCTATAACAAGATTACAAAAAGAATTATAGTGAAATAAATAATCCTTTACTTTGGAACTTGTCAAAATAGCATTCATTTTATCTTCTACATCAGATGTATTTGAAAGTAGAAATATTCCTTCTTCATCTAATAAAGCCACTAATATTTCTAAAGAAGCATCTTGTACAAACCAAATAAAATCATATTTTTTAGGACTATCAATTAATTTTCTTTTTATGTGAATATCTTTTAATAATTCTATACTATTGCTACCGCAGATATGTTTTTTTAAGCTATCATAATCCATTTCATAATATTTTTCATTCATATATCTACATTCCCTACTATAACCATTTTATCTTGTAATAAAACTTCTGTCAATGAAAAAGAATGACTTTCATCATTCCTTATTTTCAAACTTTAAATTTTCTTTCATTAATCTTTTAACTTCTTCGTAAAGCTTATGATTGGCTGTTTCTAAATCCATATCTCCTACTTTAAACGGTTCACCAAATCTCATACATAAATTTTTACTTCTAAACTTATAATCTCCTGTTATTCCAAAAGGAACTATAGTAGCACCAGTTTTTGCTGCCATAGATACTGTTCCAAACTTAAAAGGTAATAAGAATTCTTCTGTTTTATTTCTAGTTCCTTCTGGAAATAGTCCTATAGCACCTCCACTATTTAACACCTCTAAAGCCGAAATAGTAGCAGCATCGTCTTTTTTACTACGATCTACTGGAATACATCCAACCATTTTAAAGAACCATCTCATTTTACCATCAAAATATTCTTTTTTAGCCATATAATGAATCATTCTTTTTGTCGAAATAATAGCTAAACATTGGTCATATAAATGTTTATGATTTCCAACTATTAAAATTGGCCCCTCTTTTGGAATTGCTTCTTTTCCAATTACTTTAGGATGATAATAAAATCTAAAGATGGGACCTAGAATTGGTTTTAATAATTTATAGCCTAATGCTCCTTTACTTTTCTTCATGGTTTTCGTCCTCTAATTTCTTATAATTTATTTTTCCAAGTAAAGTAGTCGGTAAAGATTTTCTGAATTCATATTCATAAGGAAGTGAATAGGTAGCCATATTTTTTTCACAATGTTCTTTAATACTTTTCTTAATAGACCAAGAATCATTGTATCCTTCTTCTAATACAATGTATGCTTTAGCAACTTGTCCTTTATAGTTATGAGGAATACCAATAACTGTACATTTTAATACTGCTGGATGCTTTTCAATAATTTCTTCCATATGAGAAGGATATAAATTATATCCAGAAGATACAATCATTCTCTTTAATCGTTGATCAAAATAAAGAATGCCATCTTCATCCATATGCCCACCATCACCTGTATGTAACCATATCTTTTTATCTTTATGAATTTGTAATACTTCATTTGTCTCTTTATTATTATTCAAATACCCCATCATAACAGTAGGACCTGATACACAGATTTCACCAGTTTCTCCAAGAGGGACTTCTTCTCTAGTTCCTGGTATTACAATTTTAAAGTCATTTCCTGGAAAAGGAATTCCGATGCTTCCTGCCTTATAGCCTTTTCCATAAGATAGTGAAATAGCTGCTAGAGCCTCTGTCATACCATATCCTTGTAATACCTTTACATTAGCATTATGCTTCTTTAAAAACTTATTTAATCTTTTAGTAAGAGAAGGACTTAAGGTATCTCCTCCACTTATCATATATTTAATATAAGATAAATCAACTTTTTCCATACGACTATTACCTAATAAACCTTCAAATAATGTAGGCACTCCCATAATGGCACTAGGCTTATTCTTAGTAATTAATTTATCAAACGTTTTAGCACTAAACTGAGGTATTAAAATTAGTTTAGCTCCAAGTCCTAAAGCTGCATGCATGGATACACCTAATCCAAAACCATGAAAGTTTGGCATAATTACAAGAACTCCATCTTTAGGACCTATATTTTTAAACACTACTCGAGCTTGGAGCGCTAAAGCATTAAAGTTTCCATTCGATAATAATATTCCTTTAGGATTACCAGTTGTTCCCCCACTATGTAAGATAATAGCAGCATCCTCTTTACTTCTTCTAACTCCTGGATTTTTTGCTTTTCTATAACTTCTAAGTAAGAATTCATTCCAGTAGATATAAGTATCACTTGCTTTTGGTTTTTTTACTTTATATCCTTGAGTAAAAGTATATCCTACACTCATAAAAAATGGCATAGAATCTTTTGCAGATACTACTACAGTCTTCCTCACATTCGTATTACCAATAACATTTTTTACTTTAATATAACACAAGTCAATCATAACTAACATTTTACTATTCGTACTTACTAAATAATGCTTAATTTCTTCCTCTCCAGATAAAGGATGAATCATGTTAGCAATTGCCCCTATTTTATTAATAGCATAAACACAAATTAAGGCCTCTGGTGTATTAGGCATACAGATAGTTACAACGTCTCCTACTCCGATATTTTCTACCTCAAATGCTCGAGCACATTTATCTACTAGTTCTATTAAATGCCGATAAGATATTGTCTTTCCAAAATAATCAATTGCTGTTTCTTTTTCATATCTCTTTGCGCATTCTACTAATAATTCATACATAGAAATATCTGGTATTTTCATTTGTAATTCTTCTTTTGTATAATATTTTTCCCATGGTTTTTTCTTAAAAAATCTATCTAATATACTCATAATTCCTCCTTAGTTTTTGCGAGTACTAATGAAATCTTCTCTCTTAGTTTTTGATTTTCTTCTTCTAAATCATCTCCAATTTGATACGGAGCTAAAAATTCTATTTGAATACTTTTCCTAAAAAAACGATATTTTCCAGTTATAATAAACGGAATAATAGGTGTATTAGTTTCACTAGACATCTTTACGGCACCATATTTAAATGGCATCGTAATATCTTTGGTCCTATTAATAGTTCCTTCTGGAAATATTCCTATTACTTTTCCATTCTCTAAATACTCTATTGCTTTATTTAAAGAATTAGGATCTTTTTTTGTACGATCAACAGGAATAATTCCCATTCCTTTAAATATTCCTTTTTTTAATCCTTTCACAAGAGAATTTTTAGCTAAAAAATGAATGGTTCTCTTCGTTGAAGAAATAAGTAATAAGCAGTCAAAATTATTAGTATGATTTCCTGCCAAAACAATACTACCTTCTTTTGGTATAAACTCTTTTCCTACAATTGTAGGACGATAACATATTCTAAAAAGAACGTTAATAATCGGTCTTACTACACGATAAAAAACTGGTTCTTTCATACCCTCACATCCTATTACTATTTTATCATATTTTTTTATAATATGAAAAAAAAGAGATTATCCTCTTTTATTTTTTAATATTTTCTTTATTTTTCTCCTCTTCTGGAGCCTTTGTCTCTTTTAATAATAACGCTTTAATATCTTTTAACATACTAATATTTTGACTAGTTTGAGTAGGTCTCATCTCTCCTAATTCTTTTTTTTTACTTTTAACTTTTTCTTCACTAGTTGTTTCTTCTAATGAAATATCATCATTTATGGATTCTTCTTTTATTTGGGTTACTTCTTTTAATTGATATTTCTTTCGGTAAGAAAATGCAGTCAATATCTGTAAACCAGTAGTAATTCCAAACATAGCTTTAAAGATAGGCTCTAATATAGATACATCTGATACTAATGAAAGACCAAGTAAAGGGAATAAGAAAGCGGTTTTTGCTTTCCCTATATATAAAGATTTTGTTTCTTTTCCTTTTAAAGTTGCATGAACATTAATAGCGGCTATTAACCCTTCTAAAGAAAAATTAACTAACATAATTGGATTCATAAAACTAGCAGCAAGTAATAAAGTTCCTGCAAATATCTTATCAGAAAAAGCATCTAAATCTTTTCCTAATTTACTAGTAAAATGAAACGTTCTAGCAATAAAACCATCAAGCATATCAGTAATAGAAAAAGCGGCCACAAAGCCTAATACTAGTGGTATATTGCCAAAAAAAGAAGCAGGCAATATAAAGAAAGGGGCGAAGAGCCTTAAAGAAGTAAGAATATTAGGAATTTGTCTTACACGTCTTCCTTTTGTTCTCAAATCTACTATAGCTTCTCTAATTTCTTTCTTATATATATTCCACTTCTCCTTAATCATATAGTATGCCCCCAATAGTCTCACTATTGTATACTATATTCAAATATTTGTCAATTTAGAAACACTTTAAATAGCTTCACTATAATTAATAATTTTATCTACTTTAACGTTCTTCCAAGTGCCTAAATTAATATCTTCTTTTGCACCTGATGCTTCCCATTCAATAATATCGACAGCACCAGACTTTGTCATAACATGTCCCCAAGAACTAGTAGCATCTGCTCCTTTTACATCAGCAATAGTAGCTTGAATAACTTGTCCATCCTCTAAAACAACATCTATATTGTCTCCTACTTTTCCAAACTTTGTAGAAACAGCTACTAAATACCTATCATTTAAAGTGGCAATTCCATTAGAACTAGTTTTTCCAGCTGCTCCCCATTGATCTGCAATTTCCTTTTGTTTTGTCCCTGAATTCCATTTTCCATAAAACCTATCATATGGAGTATAATTTGGGCATAAACCGGTTTGTCTGACAGATGATGGAATCAGAACCTCAGTTCCAAAATTGGTAATAGGCGCTGGACTATTTTGCACCAAAGTTGCTACTAATGGTTCTGCTGCTAACACTGATGTAGTATCTAAATCAGGAGCTGGTATTGGTTCTGGTGTTGCAGCTACATTAGTTGGAGGAAGTACTGGTTCTGGCTCTGTAGATGGTAATATTTCTTCTTCCTTTCCTCTAATAATTAATTCTTGACCCGTATATATTTTATTTGGATCACTTCCTATTAAATCCTTATTATCCTCATATAAATCTTCTACTCGAATTCCATATTTTTTAGCTATTGCAGATAAAGTATCTCCCGATTTTACTACATAACTAGTTGCTGTTGCTTCATAATATGTATAGCTCTGACTTTTTACGTTTGATAAAGTTGGAACACTAGATGCCCCCTTACTATTTGAAAGTCCAGCTGAAAACCCAGTGGTTCCTGTCTTATACCTATTTACATTATTTCCTCCACCATTAAACATTGTTGATACACTCATTTAAAACCTCCTACTAATCTAAATTATATTTATTATTTAAAATTACTTGTACTGTCATATCGTTTTCTATTTCTGTTCCTTCTTTTATATTTTGTTCTTTTACATATCCATAACCACTAACTTCATATTGAATATTTAAAAGTTCCATATAGGTAACAAAATCATTTTTAGACCAACCAATTACATTCTCTAATTTTCGTTTATTACCATTTGTAACTAAAAATACTTTATCCCCTGTTACAACATTAGTTCCTTTTTTTGGATATTGATTAACAATAGTTTCACCATCACCAATAACAATTACATCTAATCCATCTTGATTTAAGATTTTTTCTACCTTTGCTACATCCTCATTTAAGTAAGACGTCATAGCATATGTTTGTACAGTAGTTTCAATAGGAGCTGAAGTATTTATGTTTTTATACTTAGCAATATTTTGAATAACATCTTTTACCGCTGGAGCTAATGTTCTACTACGATAATCTTTTGGCTTTTTCATAGCAGCATAAATAATTATTTGTGGATCATCTTTAGGATACATTCCAGCAAAAGAAATTAAATAATTATTATCTCCAGATAAATAGTGGCCATTCTCATAAATCTGAGCAGTTCCAGTTTTTCCAATTACATCAAATCCCTCTACAGAATAAGTATAACCAGGAGCCCAACTATTATTAACAGCACCATACATTAATTCTTTCATTTTAGTAACTGTTTCTTTTTTTACAATTTGCCTAGTTTTTTCCACTTTAGTTTCTATTACTTCTCCTGTATTATTATTTACTATTTTTTTGATAATATGAGGTTTTATCATTACTCCATCATTAGCAATAATCGTTAAAGCTTGAATTTGTTGAATAGCTGTTGTTGAAAAACCTTGTCCATAACTTGGGGATAACCAATCTAATTCTATTTTACCATTAAAATTAATAGAACCACTAGCTTCTCCACTTAACTCAATCCCTGTTTTGGAACCAAAGCCATAACTTTGTAAACACTCTTTTAATTTTCCAGCTGACAAATAATCTTTTGCAACATTAATAGAACCTACATTACTAGAGTACTGATATCCTACATCATATGAAATCTTTCCCCATCCGCTTTTACGCCAATCGTGTACTGTTACATTACCTATTTTATAAGCTCCAGATTGATATGTTTTTTCTCCATCATAAAGTCCAGTATCAATTGCACATAAATAAGTATACGTCTTCATAACAGAACCTGGTTCATATTCATAAGAAATCAGCGGATTTTGATAAGACATATCCTTTGGCAAATTATTTGGATCAAAAGAAGGACTAGTAGCACTTCCTAAAATCTCCCCAGTTTTAGTATCTGCAACGACCATAATCATCCACTCTGGTTCATATTCTTCCGTAGTTTCTTTTACAGCGGTCTCCAAAAATCTTTGGATTGGTGCCTCTATGGTTAAATAGATATCACTTCCATCAATAGCCTCAATTCTTTGCTCAGGTGTATCTGGAATTTGGTATCCAGACAAATCTTTTTGATAAGTTAAAGATCCGTTTGTACCCTTTAAAATATCATTATATCCACTCTCAATTCCTAATTCACCAAATATATTATCATTCTCATCTACCTTTGCATATCCTACGATAAAAGAAGCAAAAGATCCATTAGGATAAAAACGTTTGCTAGACTCAATAAAATCAATACCTGGTAGTTCTAATTCTTCTATGGCAAGCTTTTGCAGTTCTGTTAGTCTAGATCCATAAGATCCGAATTCTACTTGATAAACGCCTTCTTTTTCAAGTCTTTCTAATATATATTCATAAGGAGCATCTAATGTTTCTGATAAAGCTTTTGCTGTAGAAATCTTATCCACTACATGATTAGGATTTGCCTCATCAGTTGTTCTAGTAGAATCTAAATAAGCAATTAATTTATAGGATGCGACATTAATAGCTAGAATATTTCCTTCACTATCATAAATTGTTCCTCTTTTTGCAATTAAATCTTTTTTTACTGTAATTCTTCTATTAGCAAATTCCTTTAAATCTAATCCAAAGACCTTTTTAGATAAAGATAAATAAGTAAAAGCTACCATTAAGACAAAAAGAAAAAGAAGAAAGATTATTAGAATGTATTTTGGCTGACGCCAATTTTTTACCACTATATCATTATCTCTCTTCATATTATCACCATAAACATTATAGCATATTTTATTTATTAATAACAACAATGTTGTTATTATTGTATGCAAGACCTAAATCCTTAATAACACCACTCACATTTTCATAAGATGTAAGTTCATTTACTTGCATAGTTAAAGATTCGTTTTTCTTTTCTTGACTTTCAATTTGATAATTAATCTTTTCAATACTCATTTTCATATTACTGATTTGTGTTCCAAAGAAAATCTCACTAGCAAAAAGCGCAACAAATGAGAATACGCCAAGTGTATATATTAATTTTTCTTTCTTTGAAAATTTACTATTTTTTTTCTTTTTTAACATTTTATCAACCTATTCTTTCTATTACTCTTAATTTTGCACTTCTAGCTCGTGGATTGTTTTCTATCTCTTCCTTACTTGGTGATACCGTTTTGATAACCTTATAATTAGGGAGGTATTCTTTTGGTATCATTGGTAATTCCTTTAGTGCTGAATCTACCTCAGAAACTTCTTTGAAAATATCTTTACATATCTTATCTTCCAAGGAATGAAATGTAATTACACATATTCTTCCACCTACAGAAAGCATTTCTAAAGCTTGTCTTAAACTATCCTCAAATACTTCTAATTCATTATTTACTTCTATACGTATTGCTTGAAACACCTTACGTGCAGGGTGCTTTTCTCTTCGATATTTTTCTGGAACACTATTTTTTATTATTTCTACTAATTCTAATGTTGTATCAATAGGTCTTGCATCAATAATTCCTCTAGCAATACTATTTGCATATTTTTCTTCACCATATCGTCTAAAAATATCTACTAATGTATCATAATCATAATGATTAACTACCTCATGAGCTGTTAAAAATTGACTCTGATCCATTCTCATATCAAGTTTAGCATCTTGGTGAAAGCTAAATCCTCTTTCCCCTTCATCTAACTGTGGGCTAGAAACTCCTAAATCATATAGAATTCCATCCACTTTATTAACATCTCTTCTTTTTAATTCTTCTTTTAAATGACAAAAATTAGATTTAATAATTTCAAAATTATTTGCTACCTCTTCTAAGCGTTTTTTACTGCTTGCAATTGCCTCATCATCTTGATCGAAGGCAAAGAGGAAGCCCCTTTTTATTCTTTTTAAAATTTCACTGCTGTGTCCGCCATAACCTAATGTACAATCTACTATTTGACTATCCTCTTGTAAGTTTAAATATTGGATACATTCATCCAGTAAAACACTTTTATGCATAAAACCTCCTAATTATTTAAACTGCTTGCAAATAAGTTATCGGCAATCTCTGATAAGTTTGATTCATTCTCATCAATGAATCCTTCCCAGCGGTCTTTACTCCATATTTCTAAGCGATCATCTACACCAATAATAATGCATTCTTTTTCTAAACTTGCATATTCCACTAAAGGTGATGGTATATTTACCCTCCCTTGCTTATCAAGTTCACTTACTGTAGCGCCCGATAAGAAGATTCTCATGAAGTAACGGCGGTCTTTTGTGTCAGGCAATTGCTTGTATTTTTGGATGATATTATCCCACTCACTCTTAGGATAAATAAATAAGCATCCTTCAAGCCCTCTTGTAACAATAAATTGATTACCTAAATCTTCTCTTACTCTAGAAGGAATAATCAATCGACCTTTATCATCTATGGAATGACGATACTCACCCATAAACATAAAAATCACCCCACTTTTAACCACTTTCATCCACTGTGTACCACTATTATACCCTTAAACAGTATATTTTGTCTAGTACCTTAAAGTAATTTTACAAAAAAATGTAAAGAATATTGTCAAAAAAAGAGGTTACCCTCTTTTAGAATAAACATGACCCTATAATGATTGCCAATAATATATAAAGAACAATAATTATTACATATCCATTATTATTTCTACAACATGTTTTTTGAGTCACTGTTTCTTTATTATTGCATGAATCTCCACAAGCCATAAATACCTCCTTAAATCCAAGCTCCAAGTATGATAATTAAAAGAATAAATAATACAAGTACGATTGCAGCAGAAGATACTCCAGAATTACAACACATAAAATCATTCCTCCTTTTTGTCTTTTCACAGTTATTTTATGAATATTTTGTGAAGATGTGACCGAAATCGTTGAATTTTATTTTCGGATTTGATATGATATGTTTGTACGTTCAAGAATTAAAGTACATTTGAAAGGAGAAATTATGAAAAACAAACTATTGATTTTATCATGCTGCTTACTAATGTTAGTTACAACAGCTTGTGGTAAATCTATACCAAAAACAAAAAACGGTGAAGAAATTATTGCTTCAGTCAAGGGAAAGGAATTTACAGTAGACGAATTATATGCTGAATTAAAGAACACATATGGATATAGCCAGTTAATCAACATGATTGACTTTTACATTGCTGATCAAGAAATTGAAACTACTGATGAATTGAAAGAAAGTGCTAAAAAGCAAGCTAAGCCATATATTGATGCTGCTGAACAATATGGTGTAGACTTAGAAACACTTTTAACTGCTTATGGAATTACTGGTGTTTTAACAGAAGAAGGATTAGAAGACTTTTTCTTAAAAAATGCAAAAGTTGAATTAGCTGTAAAAAAACAAATTGAAAGCACAATTACTGATAAGGATATTGAAAAATATTATGATGATAATTATTCTGAAAGATTAACAGTTCGTCATATTTTAATTGAAATTGAAGAAAGTGATAAAGATGGAGAAAAGGCATTAAAAACAGCTAATGAAGTTATCGATAAACTAAAAGATACCGATGAAGATAAACTAGAGGAAAAGTTCATAGAACTTGCAAAAGATTACTCTGAGGATGGCACTGCTAATACAGGTGGTCTTATTGAAGACTTTATGTCTAGTACAGTAGTTAGCGAATTTTGGAAAGCTTCAGAAAAATTAAAAGATGGAGAATATACAACAACTCCTGTAAAAACAGAATTTGGTTATCATATTATATTAAGAAAATCTAAATCAGATAAACCAAAATTAGAAGACTCTAAAGATGAAATCAAGGAAGCTATTGCAACCGATAAAATGACAAATGATGATTTAGCTAGTTATACAGCTATGAAAGAATTAAGAGAAAAATATAAATTAACTATTAATGATAGTGATATTGATAAAGATTATAAAGAATTCTTAGATCAATTACAAGAAGCAATAGATTCAAACTCTTCATCAAATAAATAAAAAAATCAGATACCCTCTGATTTTTTTTTGTCTATAAAGCTTTGTATATCATTAATATCAAAACCTTTACTATAAAGTTTTTCTTGAATTTTTCTAAATAGTTCTTTGCCAGTATATTTTCTTTCTAATTTTTGACGTAATTTCATATATTCTTTTTCTAATTTGTTATCATCTTTGATTTCAAACTTAGATAATTTATCTAAAATAGAATCTCTACTATATCCTAAATTTACCATGTCAATAGTTATCTTTTGTTTTAACTGATAGCTAGAACGTTTATGATCATGTAGAATCCTTTTTTGGATTAATTTTTCTAATTTTCCATCTATATAAACATAGTCTATTTTTTCCATTTCTTCTAAAACTATGCTTTCTTCTATTTCTTGGTCTAACAAAGTTTTTTTTATCTTTTCTGGTCCATCATTACTTAAGTATACAGAATCAGATATATAAGCTTTAACATATGCATTATCTGAAAGGACTCCAATTCTTTGGAGTTTTTGTATAATATTTTCTATCTCTTTTGCGTCTATATCCATTTTTTCTAAATATTTTCTCATTTCATAAATACTTCGAATTTTTCTAAGTGCATAATTCAACGCCTTATGATAAATTTCAGAGCTTTCGTTATCCAAAATAATTTTTTCTAATTCTTGATTAGTAATCTCCTTTTGAAATAATAAATGATTATTTAAAATAACATCATCATATGTAGTTACTACTTGACCATCTATCTTCACTTTATATTTGCCTGATTTTAACTGTTTAATCTCTTCTACTTTCACAATTATCACCAAAATCATTATAGCAAACAAAAGTTTGTTTTTCAAGATTGTGCTATGAAACTTCCTTATTTTCTCTAAGTTTTATTTTTTCGTATGCCTCTTCTAGCATTTCTTCTATCTTTAAGCATTTTTCAAAATAAGCTTTTTCAAATTCCTCTAAAAGATCACTATATTCTAACCTATTTTCTAAATAAACTTTTCTTCTTAATTCATTTCTTGGTACTTCTATTAACTCATGAACTTTCATTGCATAATCACGTATCATATCCATTTCTTAGCACCTCTCCTTCATTATAATGGTTGTACAGCCAATAGTCAAGCAAACAATAAAATTGCTATGATATTCTTGTAAAGGCGATGTCACATGGTAAAGATTAATATTGAAAATGGGTATTATTTATTTAAATTAGATGATTTATTAATGGAAGACAATATCAGCAAAAATAAGCTTATGAGAGATACAAACACAGATTTTAAAGTACTTCAAAGGATTATTCGTGGAGAAATAACAAAAATAGACGTTACAGTATTTGCTAGACTATGTGATTATTTTGATTGTACACTTGATGACATTGTTGAATATAGGCCAAATGATTAATCATTTGCTTTTTTTATGAAAAAAAGTAGTATATTTCATACTACTTTTCTTCTGAGTTCATTGCCTCTTTGTTCGTTTTCATATCTAATGTTGCTTCATTGATTGCATCATCAATCGTTTTTAAAGCATCATGAATGACACTAGAACCAATAGCAGCTCCAAAGCCATGGCTTAGCTCTTTAAACTCTTTATGTAACTTACGAGTATAAGAACTTACTTCTTTTTCTTCATAACCTACTAAATATACTAAGAATTCATTTCCATCTGTACGAATAATCTCAGATCGAGGAATTTGCGTTTTAATTAAAATATTAGCCGCCTCTGTAATAACTTTGTCCCCTTCTTCATGTCCAAAATTATCATTAATATACGCTATGTTATTTAAATCTACAATTACTATCATTTGTGGATAAATTTCTGAGCTATCCCACTTTTCGATAGAATCATTCAAATAAGCACGATTCTTTAAAGAAGTTAATGAATCAATGTAACGTATTTTTTCATTTTTCGTAAACGTTTTCTTTCTTTTCTTTTTAAATGATTTAACCATTCTTTTAATATTAGTAAACAATTGAACAATCGTTAAAATTGCTAAAACAACTATTGCTATCCAATAGTAAATACGATTATCTTCTACTACAAAAATAGATTGATATCCTCTATTTATAATACTTTTAACTGGCATATACTGTAAATAAAAATCAAATAATTGCCCAAATAATTTATCACTACCATTTACTGTATAGCCATAGTTATCTCCTACAGAAAAAATATAACTAATTTTAAATTGAGATAATGCAGAAGTTTTATAATACTCATAGTTCTCTAGGTCAATTGCTAAAATACTTTCCTTTTTCTTATTTTTTAGTAATTCCTTAATAGAATCATAAGATACTACCTCAATACCATTCTTAGATAAATAATCTTCAATTTTTGTGCCTTTTACTACCATTACTTTTTCATTTTCTAATGAATAAATAGAAGTAATTGGAAGTGAATTACTAACATTTGAAAGAATTACAATATTAGCAGTTATTGGTGATACTGTATTATAATGATCAACCGTTAATTCATTGACATCATTTCTAAAACAAAAATCAACATCACCATTATCAAAGGCATCTATTAATTCTTGCTTATTAGAATAAGCTTTAGAATATTCCATATCAATATTAGCAAATTCCGCAAAAGATTTTACTATTTGATAATTAATTCCATTTAATTTTCCACTCTTTTCATAGTCATAAGCACCATTTTCATTAAATGCATAAATATAAGATTTTTCACGAAGTGAAGTTCTTTCCTTCTCCGTTACTCCCTTATATTCATAAAAAGTATCTAACAAGTTTTCATTATATGATAATTCTAATTTTTTTTCTTCCCAATTTATATAAGTTTTCTTAATAATGCTATTTAATGTATCTTCACCATTTAAAGTGATAACATAATTCTTTGTCATATCAGTAATATGATAAGCAACGTGTAAATTATCTTTTAAAAGTTCATCCAAATAAAGACTTCTAAGTCCAATTAAAGCATCTAAATTAGAATCTTCAGCACTAAATGCCGTATTCATTGCTTCATCAGTTTCAAATTCAATAAATTCTACTTCTGATCCTTTTAAATGTTTCTCTACTTCTTCTTTTTGATCTTTAAGTACTCCTATTTTTAAGTTTTTTATTTCACTTGGAACAGTATACAAATCATTTTTCTTTGAAACAACAATATAATTATCTTTCATAACAAAGATTTGATTATCAGCAACAGAATCTACAATTTCTATTGCATAAGATCTACCACTAACATCATCAAAAGCATCATAAGGAACTTTATTAAATGTTAAATTAGTATTTTTTTCTAAATCAGCTATAAAATCAAAGAATACTCCTTTTCCCATATAAGTAAAACCTGCTATATTTCTAGGAATAGATATATCAATAACATTATTTTTATTGGAATCAATCCATCTTTGCTCTTCTGCTGTAAAAGTTTCTATTTTTCTACTACTAAAATAAAAGTAACCTCCAATTATTCCTGCTATTACTATTGCAATAGCTACAATTGCAAATATCTTCTTTTTCATAAGTTCTCCTAACTACCATACAAAATGGTCATTCATCTCTCCATTAATCATCTTGTGATGAGTTCCCATCATGGCTTTTTCCGGATTATCTGTCCAGTTAACCATCAATTCTAATTCATAATATTTCAGTTCTTCTTCTGAAAATGTTTCTAATATTTTATCAGCCATTGCCTTGATATCTTTTTCTTCTACCTCTTCATTTACATTAATGATAATATCAATTAAATTACATTTTACATCAATTGTAGATAACTTCATATTCTCATAAGACTCAACTACTTCTTTAAGTTCATCTTTTCTTTCATCAGTAATCATAATACTCTCTGTAAGATCACATCTGTCACCATAAATGCTTTCCTTTGTATTAGGATTTAAATATGCCAATAATTGATGGCATACAATAAAACAAATAATAAATATAATTAATAATATAGTTATAACAATAACTTTCTTTTTATGTTTTTTTAAAAAAGCTAGAAATTTATCCATAATCCACCTCACGTAATATTATACTATATTTTTATTAGATAGTAAAATTTTTATCATATCTTTACATAAAAAAAGAAGAAGGATTATTCTCCTTCAGTTAAAGCTTCTTTTTCCTTTTTCTTTAATTTTTCTAATACTTCTTTACATACTTCATTTGTTTTATCACGAACTGCAGTAGCTGTTTTTTCCATTACTGGAGTTCCTTTTTCTACTACATAATCCACTAATTCTTCAGCCATATCTTGAAGTTTTTTAGCTTTAGATTTAGCAATAGAAATAACTTTTTCTTTATCTAAATCTTCTATGCTTGCCTTAATTTCAGCAATTTTAATTTCAATATTTTCTTTGACATCTTCCATGTCTAATTCTTTGGCCTTTTTATAAAGCTCTTGCATTTTTTCTTTTAGTTCCGCTCTTGTTTCACTTCCCTTTTTAGGAGCAAATAAAATTCCAAGACCTGTACCAATTGCTACACCTGCAACAAACTTTCCTAAGCCGTTTTTTTTCTTTTTTTCTTTACTCATTTTTATCATTTCCTTTCTTTAACTTTCCAAATATAAAATGAATAGAATTTGCAATTCCACTAATTACTTTATCGCTAATACTAGTTGCATAATCGGTTACTCTATCAATCACATCAAATAGTCCATCTACTCTAGTCATTTTACTATTCACATCATCTAATACTTTATCTACTCTTCCTAAAGTCCCTATTAATTTTATGACTAATACAACAAGAGATATAACAAAAACTATTAGAGCTAGATATAGAATAATTGGCAACAACTCTTCTAATTCTATTGTCATTATTCATCTTCTCCTTCCTCATACATTGAGTCTATCAAATTAAACAAATCACTTTCTGGCAAGCCATCAGAAACTGTTTTTTCTTCTTTTATTTCTGGTTTTTCCTCTTTTATTGGCTCCACTTTTTCTTTTTCCTTTTTTAATAAAAGATTATCTAACTCTTTTGTTAAATCCATAGTAATCTCTTCTAATTTACGAACATCCTTCTTTGGTGCTGGCTTTTCCTCTTTCACTTGAGCAGACTGTTCTAACTCATCAAACAAGTCTACTTCTTCTTGATTGTTTATTGGTTCTTCTTTTTTTTGTGTTGACTTCACAATAGTATCTTCTAAATCGTCCTCTAAAGTCCCATATGCCTTATTACGAATTGTATCTACACTAAGACCATCTGCAGAATCATGAGACGTATCCTCGTTTTTATCTATTATATCTTCTTTATGATAATTTTTATCAAGTACTCCATAAACAGGGGAAATAATTGGAGTTGGCTTAAAATTCTGCTTCTCTCTATGAACAATTGTAGTGCTACTATAAGTTCCTCCATATGGTTTTGGCGCTTCCTCTTTTTTAGGAGGTTCTATTACTTTTTCTGCTTTTACTTTTTCCCTAGATTTTTTAGGAGCTACCAAATCTTCAAAATCTCTATCCGTAAAGAAAACTGGGCTCTTTGTTTTTTCTTCCTCTATAGAAGGTTCTTCTACTTCTAACAATTCCTCATCAGTAGGTATGCGTCTTTTCTCAGTTCTTGTCACTTTCTTTTCACGTTTTTCAACACTTGGAGACTCAATTGGAACACTTCGTACTTCTTTTTTGATTTGCTCTACTTTTATTTCCTCTTCTTCTTCCTCAGTTACTTCCTCCGTGAAAATGTTTTTTAATTTATCTACTAATCCCATAATCCACCTTTTCCTTTTTAATTGTCATCATTTACTTGCAATTTAAAAGCATTATTATTTTCCTTACTTTTTGCAAATACTTCATATTTTTCCTCTTTGTTAGTAAAGTATTCATCATCCAACATCAAACTAATTACGTCTGAATTAAATTGAATGGTAGATAAAATATACGCAGAGTTTAGTATTACATCATTTAATGAATCTTTACTAACAGCAGCCTCTATTTTGGCATGATTATAAACAAATTCTACATAATATAAATTGTCCTTTTTTTCAATTTCAATATATCCAGACCACTTAAATCCATCCTCTGTCGATATTTTTCGTGAATAATAAATATCTTCCTTCTCTTGATATTGTACAGCTGTATTATTGTAATAACTAATTGCATCTACATATAGATAATAGTAATTACCGCTCGAATACAATTTATCATTTAAATCATCTGTATCAATATAAGTTACTCCTCTTGGAACATAGTATTTGTACCCTTTCCCTACACGATTATAAAGATTATTATCTTTTGATAATATTACATCTACTATCGTATCTAAATTAGTTGTATTAATTCTAACAACTGTACAACCTGTTACCAAAAAGATGAGAAGAAAGGTTAATATTCTTTTCATACCCCACCTCTATATTTCATTATACCAAAAACATTACACAATTTCTAGCATTTTCTATTTTTTCTCTATTTCTTTCCTAACTTCTATTCTATAGATAGGAAATCCTAAGTTATGAAACCTTATTTCATACTCTGTTGGAACGTTATTTTTTAAGTTTTCATTATAAATATCTAAGCATAAATCCTCAATATGATATCCATACTCTACCAATTCTACCACAGAAAATTCAAAAAGATGTCGATTATCTGTTTTCATAATAATTTTTTTATCATCTTTGAAGATAGAATCATACTTCCTTAAGAAATTCTTACTAGATAATCTACGTCTAGCATGTCTATTTTTAGGCCAAGGATCAGAAAAATTTAAATAGATAGTATCAATTTCTTTATGAAAGATTTCTTCAATATATTCAGCATCTAAACGAATAAGTTTTAGATTAGGTAATTCTAGCATTTCCAATTTCTCAATCGCACGAACAATGACACTATCAAATTTTTCTATTCCTATAAAATTAATATCTGGATTTCGTCTTGCCATCTCTATTATAAAAGAGCCTTTTCCCATTCCAATTTCAATATGAATTGGATGATTATTAGAAAATAATTCTTGATATTTTCCACAATATTCTTTTGGATTTAAAATAACATAAGGAGAATTCTCTATTTTTTCATTTGCTCCTTTTACATTTCTAAGTCTCATGTAATCACCAAAAACATTATACCACAAATTTATTATTTGCCAAAAAGACAAATTAGGCACTTATTTTTATTACTTACATATAATGAATTAGACTAGGAGGGAATTATGAAAAAAGATAGAAATTGTTCTGGGGGTATGAACAATATGCCAGTTTATGGAGTTAGTATGCCTATGATGATGCCACCACAACCACCAACTATGATGTATTCAAGTCCAAGTTATTCTACAACGCCAAGTTATTCACAAAATACAGTTACAACAGCTTATAATAATGTAGAACAACAAATGAATAATATGCAACAACAAATTAATATGTTAGATAATCGCATTAGTAAATTAGAAGGAAAAACAAATCCAACCATTACCAATAAATATAGTGATTCTAACTATTACATGTTATAATTCTTCAAAAAATATTCATACTATCCTTAGAAAGGATGAAATATGAATATAGATATCAGAAAAAGTATTATTTCCAATTTTAAAGATTCAGATAACTCTGAAATTAGAAGTTCTATAGAAGAAGCAGTTCAGGATTTAGATGAAGTAACATTACCAGGACTTGGAGTATTCTTTGAGATACTCTGGAAAAATAGTACATCTGAAGAACAAAATACGATGATTAATACAATCAAAAAGAACCTAAATTAGGTTCTTTTTTTATAATTCAATACGTTTTTCGATATAATCTACTAATTCTTCTAAAGATATAGTATCTTGTTCCATAGTATCTCTATTTCTTACTGTAACAGTATTGTTATGAATCGTTTCATCATCAATAGTTACACAGAATGGAGTACCTGCTATATCTTGTCTTCTATAACGTTTGCCAATAGAAGCAGTTTCATCATAAGCTGTCATAAATTTCTTAGATAAATTTGTATAAACTTCATTAGCTTTCTCTCCATGATATTTCTTATTAAGAGGTAAAACTGCTACTTTATAAGGCGCTAAAGCAGGATGAAGGTGCATTACTTCCCTAGTCTCTCCATTTTCTAATGTCTCTTCTTCATAGGCATTATCTAATATTGCTAGAACAGTTCTATCACAACCAACAGTTGATTCAATAATATAAGGAATATATTTTTCATTTGTTTCAGGATCTAAATATTCTTGAGAAACACCTGAATACTCTTGATGTTGTCCTAAATCATAATCTGTACGATTATGAGTTCCGTTAATTTCTCCCCAACCAAAACAGAAATTATATTCAATATCACATGCCTCTTTTGCGTAATGAGCTAGTTTTTCATGATCATGATATCTTAATTTTTCTTCTGGAATTCCTAAATCCATAAAAACTTTTTAGCATATTCTTTAAAATATGCATAAAGCTCACTATCTGTTCCCTCTTTACAGAAAGTTTGATATTCCATCTGTTCAAATTCAATTGTTCTAAAAGTAAAGTTACCTGGTGTAATTTCATTTCTAAAAGCTTTACCAATTTGCCCAATACTAAATGGTAATTTTGCTCTCATAGAACGTCCTACATTTAAAAAGTTAACATACTCTCCTTGTGCATTTTCTGGACGTAAATATACTTTATTTTTTCCATCCTCTGTAACTCCACGATGAGTCTCAAACATTAAATTAAATTGACGAATATCAGTAAAATCACTAGTTCCACATTTAGGACATGGTACTTTATGTTCTTTAATATAAGCAACCATTTCATCCTGTGTCATTCCATCCGCATGAGCATTTTCATCAAAATCATCAATTAAGTTATCAGCACGATGTCTTACTTTACAATGCTTACAATCAATTAGTGGATCTGAGAAACTAGCAACATGCCCACTTGCTTCCCAAACTCTAGGATGCATTAGTATTGCTGCATCTACTTCATAAGCATTTGGTCTCTCTTGAACAAATCTCTTTCTCCAAGCATCTTTAATATTATTTTTTAATCTACTTCCTAATGGACCGTAATCCCAAGTATTCGCAAGTCCTCCATATATTTCACTTCCTTGAAATATAAATCCATATTGTTTACATACATTCACTAATTTTTCCATTGTTAATTTTTCCATAAATTATTCCTCCCTCTTTCTTAATGAATATATTTTTTCTTTCATCTCAGGAATAGTATCAATTCCTGTTACTTTTAAACTACCTATGTTATAACCAACACATTCAGTGTCTGTCTGATGAATCATTCCAAACTCTCCATACATAGACGCAAATACTTCAATGAGTTCTAACATATTCTTAAAGTCACCTACATCTAATGTGCCATCCGCTTTTAAATTAACATAATAATATAAAGCGTTTATTGGGTCCACTGAATGTCTACCTTTATTTTCTTGTAGCATGCACATTCTATTTCTAGTATTATCACGGCTTTCTGATATAGATAAGTGTAAGTGCTGAGACTCTCCACTTTCTAACTTTCTTTTAATAAAGTGGAAACTATCTCTCTTACTTTTCTCATCTAATCTTAAAATCGTATTTTTAAAAATGGAAATGGCACTATCATTAAAATAAATTTGATAACCACCTGCTTCAAAACTAACACATTTTCTATAGCTTTGATGATACTTAGTCGGTAAAAGAATAGAAGCATCTCCTTCATAAGCACCTAAAATCTCATTATCTTGAAAGCGATATCTAATAATCTCTTCTAGTGCTTTTCTTGGATTTTTATAAAATAAAGCTTGTAAACCTGCTATTCTTTCTTCTGGAATGTTAGAAGAAATAGCTTTACTAGGATATCTATATTTAATAGAAAGTTCCATTTTAGGTTCCCCTTTGACTGTTTCTGGTATGCAAGAAATCATTTCAGATAATGGTATTTCTTTTAGCATTTTTTCGACTTGATTTGTATTTCTCATAAATCACCTCCTGATAATAAAAAAACTCCTAGAATAGTAATAGGGACGAATAATAATCCGCGGTTCCACCCTACTTATTCTAGAAGAATCACTCTTTGGTATATTGCTCGAGGTTGCCAAGCCCGTCATCGCATTGATAAATTGATTTTATTACAAAATGAATTAGAAGTCAAGTATTTTTAAAATCCTTTTTTGTCGAAATACTCCATTAGTTCTTTCCAACTATTTACCCTAATAACATTTTTATTTAGTATTTCTTCTAATGAAATATGCTTATTATGATACCTAGTTAATAAGAAGTTTTTCTTTTTTCCAATTTGATCACTCATACTATCTCCAATAGATATATCTACATCTAGCATATTCTTACTTCCAAGAATTAAGAACTTATCTTCCCCTAAAAAAGAAAAATGTTTTCTTAAAAAATCTATCTTTCTTTTTGCAAAGATAGAACTTACCTCAGGCATACCTGGTGTAATAAAAATAGAAGCTATATAAACATCATAATGTTCTGATAATTTCTTAATAGATTCTACTATAAATTCATCTAGCCTGCCATAATCGTATAAATCGTGTTCCATAAAAAACTGAATAAACGCAGGAGTCGTTAACCCAAAATTAACATAAGTTCCAGGTTTTAAAGAATCCAAATCAATAGATTCTTTCAAATAATCTTCCGTTAATTCTTTCCAAGAATCTATGATAATAGTATCATCTAAATCTATTAATAATTTTTCCATTTACTACACCTCTATATTTTTATTGTATCAAAAATAAAAGTATTTTAAAAGCACAAAAACTGTGCTTTATCTTTTTATCTTTTCTTTACCACTTACTTCTACCTTTGTATAACTTGGTCTAGATGGTAAATACCAAGAATATTTTGCTACCCCTCTATTTACGATACTAGCACATTCCTTATTTTCTAATTCTACTATCATATTTTCATTAGGAAGGATTACCTCACTAACAGAAGAATTAGATACTTTAAATAACCCTCTACACATATTTATAATTGGCGGTATTTTCTCCCATATTCCATAATCTTTAAGGGCACCATGCATAAGTTCTTGTAACCATATAGGCATATAACCATCGTGCAAATGACCTCCAATAATAAATGTTAAATACTCATATAAGTCCCCATACTCTGAAACAATCGAAGGATGGGCTAGAAACTTATTTTCATGGGACATTAAAACATTAATATTTCCTTTAGAAAAATGAAAGTGGCAGTTATCAAAGCACTCTTTTACACTACCTAATCCAGAAGGCATTAAATTTTGATTATAGGCATCTCTTCTAGGGGAAAAGCCTGTTACTACAACATCATTAAATTTCACTTGTTCATTATCAAGAACATAAATACCATTTCTGCGATTATCTAAATAGTTTCCTAATTCTAATTCTCGCTTTTCTTCTTCTGTCAGTTTACTTTCATTTAAAGGTAAATCGTGATTACCATAAGAAATACAAATGGGGGCACCTATTCTATTTACTAAATCTTCTAAATCATGAATTAAGGCACTTAAAAATTTTTTATCTTTAAAACTAGTAAGATAAAAAAGTAAATCACCTGGTATTAAAATAAGTTCTACCTCTTTATTTTCTTCTACTAAATAGTTAAAAAATTGCCTCATAGTACCCTTATAAAACATTTGTTGTAAAGTTCCATAATGAATATCTGCAAAAGATAAAAATGTCTTTTTACTACTTACACCATCTACTTTAATATGGTAAAAGTCTTCTGTTATTTTCATAAAGCCCCCTCTTTTTTATCGCATATTCTATTATAAAAAAGGTTCTTTGTCAAAATAAAAGAATTAGGTTAATTTCGCTAATTCCTTAATAAAATTCTTGCTTTTTAAATAAAGACCAGTATATCTATCATAGTATCTATCTAAAAATTCATTAATCTCTCTTTTAACTTCCTCACTTACTTCTAATTTCTCTATTTTACTAATATCTACATAAAAGTACATACGAACTAACTTAATAGCTTTCTTAGAAATAATAGGTTCATTCGTTCTACATCTAGAACATAAATAGCCTCCCTTATCACTAGATAAAGTTACAATATCTGTTTTCTTATAACAAACAGAACAACAATCTAATACAGGTAAAACACCTAAATAATCCAAATACTTTAATTCTATAATATTCATAATTACTAATGGATCAAACTTCTCATTAATTTTAACTAAACTCTCTATTAACAATCCATAAATAGCTGTACTAAAAGAGGTTTGTTTTACTACTTGTTCTGATAATTCTAATAGAAAACTGGCATAACTTAATTTTTCAATATCCTTTTTAATTTCCTTAAAAGGATTCATAATATTTACTTCTGACAAAATAGATAATTTATCTTTTTTATAATAGATAGTAAATTTACCATAACTAAGTTTATCAGTAACGCTTCGTAAAGGACTCTTTAAAGTTCTACATCCCTTTACCATCATTCCTATAATGCCATATTCTTTGGTAAATACATTAATAATTTTACTAGTTTCACCATAAGCTTTTTCACTAATAACAATACCTTCTACTTCTTCAACCATAAATCACCTAAAAGTAATGGTATCGTCTACTAATTCAAAACGATATTCTTGAACACAATCTGGATATTTTTTCTTATCTACTTTTTCTTGAAATAGTTCATAAGGTCTCACCCAAAAAGTTCTATCTTTGCCAAGTGACTCGTATACTACCATTTGTCTTGGTTCTTCCCCTTTTGGAGTTTCTGAATCTTTTGCGATACAAATAACACGGTAATAATTACCACTTAAATGTCTATAGATTTTTCCTACTATAATATCCCTCTCCATTACGTTCTTTCCTCACTTCTTCTTTATAACGCATATAATATTCAATTTTACCCGTATGCATAAATAACTGCCATAATAAATCTTTCATGTTATCACCATTAACATGATGAACAAAAAAGAAATATTTTATTCCTCAAAATCATGAAAACCGTATTCTTCCAAATACTTTTCTTTATCTCGCCAATTTTTTACTGTCTTAACACGTAGTTCTAAATAAACATTTTTATTCAGTAATTTTTCTAAATCATAACGAGCACGTGTTCCTATTTCTTTTATCATAGAACCCTGTTTTCCAATTACGATCTTTTTTAATGAATCTCTATCTACAATAATATCAATGTAGATAGTATAACTAGTTTTTCCGACTTCAACTGCATTTGTTACACAAGTTAAAGAATGTGGTACTTCCTCGTTCGTTAAATCCATTACTTTCTCACGTACAAGTTCTGCCATCATAAATTCTAAGGAACGATTTGTTACATCATCTTCCCCATAGTAACGAATTTCATCTGGCAAATATTTCTTTAAGGTTTTAATTAATTCTTTAATATTATCTTTCTTTAAAGCTGATAGAGGTACTATCTCTTTAAAGTCATATAAATCTTTATACTCTACTATTTTATTTAAAATCTCTTCTCTACTAATCTTATCAATCTTATTAAGTACTAAAATGACAGGTTTATCTACTTCTTTTAGTTTATCAATAACAAACATATCGCCTTTTCCAAGAGGTTCTTTTACATCTACTAAAAAAAGTAGTACATCGGCATCATTCATACTATAATAAGCTTGCTTATTAAGCGCTGTACCTAATTTATGATTAGGTTTATGAATACCTGGAGTATCAATAAATACTATCTGTGTATCTTCTTCATTATAAATACCCTGAATAATATTTCTAGTTGTCTGTGGCTTTGATGTTGTAATCGCTACCTTCTTACCAATAATACTATTTATGAGTGTACTTTTTCCAACATTAGGTCTTCCTATCAAGCCTACAAAACCGCTACGCATAAATACCTCCTATTTTAAATCTTCCTCTCCAAATGGATAGGGACATAATTCATCTACAGTATGAATCTCCTCTTCCCCATTTGGATTCATACAAATAACTCTATCTTTCTTATCAAAAAATTCTGTAATAACCATTCTACAAATAAAACATGGCATGCCAATCTTTTCATTGTCACACATGACATATAATTCTTTAAAGTCACCTTTTGTATATCCTGCACTAATAGCAGACAAAATGGCACTACGCTCTGCACAAATGGTTGCCCCATAAGAAGCATTTTCTACATTCACTCCATTAAATTCTCTTCCATCCTTCATAACTACAATAGCAGCTACTCTAAAGTGAGAATATGGGCTATAACTATGATTTAATAATGATACTAATTTTTCTTTCATACTAACTCCTATAAAAATGATTTTATAAACTCAATAATTTTAGGTACATAAATAATAAGTACCACAACAATACCTACAAGTGTTAAAACACCTGTTGCTGCACTTCCTGCATCTTTCGCTACTTTAATATGTTCATCATATTCTTTCGTAACCAAATCGCATACCTTTTCAATAGCTGTATTTAATAGTTCAACAGAAAGGGTCGTGAATAATACCATGATAATAACTAACCATTCCATTGGTGACATCTCTAACATCCAAGCTCCTAAAAGCATAAGAACCGCTGCCACTAAATGAAGAATCGCACTTCGCTCATATTTATAAAAATACATGAGTCCATGTAAAGAATTCATTGTTACTTTCCATAAACTCTTAATACCAAAGTCTCTTAACTCTCTTTTTTTAAAACCGTTTGATTCCGTATTCATTTAAAATCAGCTCCTGTAAACTAAACATTTCTTTCTCATCTTCCTCTTCCATATGATCATATCCTAAAAGATGAAGAATACCATGAATGGTTAAAAAGGAAAGTTCTCTTTTTAAACTATGACCAAAACTTTCTGCTTGTTCCTTTGCTTTATCTATCGAAATATAGATATCTCCAAGAACTCTTACATCTGTTTTTACAAATGTATCGTCATCCTCTAAGGCAAAAGAAATCACATCTGTTGGTCTATCTACACCACGATACTCTTTATTAATCTTATGTATCTCTTCATTATTAATAATAATGATATTAAACATTACATTTTCTAATTTTAAATACTTTAATGCAAAATCAATAAAACCGTTTAATTCTTCTATTTCTGTTAATTTTTCATTTGTATTATTGATAAGTTCATATTGGTTCAAAATACTCACTTCTTTCTGTATTTATTATACTCAATTATACTAGATTTTACAAGTCAAAAAAGAAGGCTACCCTTCCTTTGGATATTTACTACCTACAAAACCATCACCTGAAATTTCATAAACATTATTGTGAAAAGTATTATACGATTAATTAACAAAAAAAGATAGAAACTTATCTTTCTATCTTACTACTAATAAAATAATAGTTACCTACTTCATCAGTACCAAATGTATAAGTAATCGTTGTTGCAACTGACATATAGTCAGAGACGCTAATATTAGAACTACTAGCTTCCCCTATTTTAATAGTATTTCTATAATCAGCATAAATTTCATTCGTTTCTGGATCTATAAAAATGATTTTTTCTACTAAAATTATCTTATCACCCTTTTTATAAGTTCTTAGGTTACTAGCATAAGAATACTTTGGTTGATATTGATTATCCCTTTTTATAATAAAGGTCCCCATATAAGCTTTACTATCTTTATCATAATTCATCATAAAGCTTTCTTTACTTACAAAATAATCCTTTGAAGTTATTTTCTCAGATACATTAGAATCCAATTTCATATCCAGCAATTTCAAACTACTAGCTAAATTAATCTCTATTTCCGTTATCTCTGGAATAATAGCCGAACTTCCAAAAGCACTTTTAAAACCTTTCTCCATATTCTCTAAAGAAATAAAAAAAGTGATTTTACTGCAATCTTCGTTACCACATTCTATTCTAATAGTCGAAGGATTTATTCTTTTTAAAGCCATTTCATATTTAGCTTGAGTACTTAAAGTATCAAAATCAAGTTCATCCTTCATATGGAACTCTTCTAGTCGTACCAACGAAGATAAACTAAAAAGGGAGTCATATGAAGTTTCAAAACTTTCATCATTCTCTACTGGTTTTTGTGATAGATTTATTTCTTTCTTAAAAAATTTTTCATAAAGAAAATAACTTGCTACTATTAATATTACAAAAATTCCTATAATCAATATTCCATTACTAATCTTTTTTTCATTTTTTATTCCCCACTCTTTATAAATATCTCCTTGATTTTAATCAATAATATATAGATAAAATATCCTATTAATCCGCCTAATACATTTAGAATAATATCATCAATATCAAAAACTCTACCAATCTGTAATTGAATATATTCTATTGTAAAAGAGACAACTGCTGTTAGAAAAAATATAATAAATATATTTTTTTCTTTTAGAAAATAAGAACTAAAAAATCCATAAGGTATAAACATAAGCATATTACCTAATACATTTTTAATAAATAATCTACTTCCAAAAGTATATCTAAACATTTCTCTAAAAGGCAGAAAATTAGAGGTCGCCCAAGAACCATCTATATCCTGAAATGTCACAGCATAGAAAAGACAAATGATATAAATAATAAAAGTTAATGTAAAAAGTTCTTCTATTATATGAAACTTTTGTTTTTGTCGAATCAAATAAGTAACTCGCAATGTCACAGCAATAACTGTACAAATTATCACTGTAGGCATAACGCCTGCAAATATATCAAGAATTGTCTCCTTCATCTTTTACCTCCACATAAGGTGTAATTTCTAAATAGTCTGTTATATCTTCATAAACACTAAAAAATACCTTTAACCGAACACCATTATTTTCTATTACTCTATTAATTATTTTATATTTCAATATTTTCTCTTCATTTTCTAGTTTATCTGTTATCTTTTTTTGAGCTAAATCAACCGCTTTTAAGGTTGCTTCTTCTACTGTTTCAATTGCTGAAATTGTATTTACTTCTTCTTGGTTCTGCTTAATGAATCGAATAGGAAAGCCTCTTTTTTCAAGTACTGTCTTATTATTAACTATTTTATCATAAAATGGATGAAAATTAAATAGTTCTATTTGATGTGATAAAAATTCTACTACATAAACATCTTTTTTTCTACCAGTTTTTGTTTGCTCATAATAGCCAAATGGATAAAATACTTCAACTTCATACCATACCTCTCCATATACTATTCCAGTAGCACTTACCGTTTCCTTTACAGAATCATTTAATGATACATATCCACTTACTATAATATCTCCTTTTTTTACATAATCATTCATTCCTTTTATAATCTGTCCTTTAGAACTTTCTACCTTTTTTATAATAGCATTTTTACTAGCAATCAAATGTCTATACCCTTCTTCTATTTTGGATGGTTCAACAATGCGAGGTTCAAAACGTACTCGATATTTTGTTCCAATCTTTTCTATCTCTAGCCACTCAATATCTGTATGATGATTTTCTAATATTTTCTCTTTAATAATTTGTAATTCTTGGTAACTTTTTTGAAAATGATATTTATCAATTGATAACGATTTTAGTTCTTTCATTAAAACATTTTTCATATTTTGATCATTTGTTACAATCTCTATTTCAAAAATCATTTTGGATAAGAAATATAAAAAAACAATAGAAAGTGTTAAGAATAAAAGAATCCATTTATTCTTATTTAATTGTTTTTTCTCTTTTGCCCATCCACCATATTCTATAATATGGATATCATAAATTGTATTAAGTTGCTGCAGTAATTCATAATCCTTGAAATAAATAATTAAGTAACACTCATCTTTATTTTTCTTTTCAATAGATAAAAGTGAAATACTATTTTTAGAAAGTCTTAAAAGGAATCGATTCACATTTTTTCCGATAATGCGTAATTTTACTTTACTTTTAACTACCTCTAAACTTTTATTTTTCATAAATCACCTAAACTCTATTTTTTGAATATCACCACTTATTAATATTTCATCTTCTAATAATTTATTGATAGAAAGATTATTTCCTGACAAAACTAAAAGTCCATCTTGATATCGAATACGAATTTTTTCTTCATCAAAGGAATCTATTTCTTGATAATTAACAATGTCTATCTGATTAGCTAAATAAATAAGTTGAAATTTTTCATCTAAAAAGTAAGAACGAATAGACATACTATCACCTATATCATTGTATTTAAAAAAAAGAAAAAAAAGACTAATAAATTAGTCTCTTGGTTTAAAAATAAGCGCAAATAAGAAAGAAAAGATAATAGCCGCTACTATTCCAGCTGATGTTAAATCAAACATTCCCATGAAAAGTCCCATAATACCATATTGATTAACAGTATCTAGCGCACCATGAATGAGAGAATGTCCAAAACTAGTTATTGGTACCATCGCTCCGCCGCCTGCCCATAATACAAATTGATCATAAATATCAAAAACATCTAAAAATGCTCCAATAACAACAAACATACTAGTAATATGTCCAGGAGTTAATTTTGTATTGTCTAGAATAATTTGGCCAATTAAACATACTGTGCCTGCAAATAAAAATGCATTAAGATAAATCATCATTAACCTCCAAACTAATTGCATGAGAGATACTTGGAATAGATAATTTTTGATTTGTCATTGTTGGAGAAAGAAGTGCTCCTGTAGCCACCAACAGAACTCTTTTAATTTCTTTTTTCTTCATGCGTTCTAAAATGTAACTATACACAACCAAAGGCAAACATGCTGGACCACTTCCACCAGCAAAAACAGGTTGCTTTTCTAAGTCATAAATCATGCAAGCCGTATCATCATAATTTTTTAAATTGATATGATATTCTTGTTGTAAATATTCAGTTAAAATCTTTTTCCCATAAACCCCTAAATCTCCAGTTAAAACTAAATCATAATAAGATATATCTCTATTAGTGTCTTTTAAATGATTATAAATAGTAGAAGCCGCCGAAGGACTCATTGCAGCTCCCATATGATAAGGATCTGTTATACCTAAATCAACCACTTTTCCAATTGTCGCACTTTCTACTTTAATCGGTGATTTTTCACGACTCAAATAAGCACTCGCCGCTCCTGTTACTGTAAAAGTTGCAGTTTTTCTTTTTGGTCCCCCATATTCAACAGGTTGTCTAAACTGTTTCTCACTACTATTATTATGAGAGGAAACACTCACTACACAATTTTTAATTTGTTCTTTTTCTAACATATTACTACCTAAGATAAGGCCTAATACACTAGTAGAGCATGCTGAATAAATTCCAATTAATGGAATTCCAATAGTCGCACTTGCATAGTTTGTAGAAACAATTTGATTTAATAAGTCACCAGAAATATGCAAATCCACTTCACTTTTAATCTTCATGACTTTAGCTAATACAGTATCTACACTTTCTACTAACATTTTACTTTCTGCTTGTTCCCATGTCTTTGTACCACAATAAAAATCGGTATAGCTTTTATCATAATACTTATTAAATGGTCCTTTGGCCTCATATGGACCTGTTATAGTACTAGTATCATTAATATATACATTATTATATCGAAAAGTCATATTATCCCCCCATTATCACAATTCTAAGTAGGCCAAATAAATAAGCACTGACAACACCAAACATAATAACAGTACCCGCTAACTTAAATATATTTGCACCTATTCCAGTAACAAGACCTTCTCTTTTATATTCTAAAGCTGCACTCATCATAGAGTGAGCAAAACCTGTTATGGGAATAATAAGCCCACAGCGTGCAAAAGAAACTAACTTATCAAAAAATCCTAAACAGGTAAATAAACAACCTAAAAATACCAATGTTACCATCATAAAAACACTTGCTTCTTTTGAAGGAATACTAAAATAATAAGAATAAAAAGAAACTAAGAACTGCCCTAATACTCCCATCAAGCCACCTACTACAAAAGCAATAAGACCATTATAAAATCTATTTTCTTTTGGAGTATGCTTATCTACTAAAATTTTATACTTATTTTTATCCATAAAAAAACCTCCTATTCCTATTATGGAATAAGAGATTCTTTTTTATTCATTTTCTTTATCTTCCTGTTTTTTATAATATTCATCACATGCTTTAATTTGTTCATCTTCAGCAGCAATTGCATATGAAAACTGATTAGTTGGTTCATTATAACTCATAATAACATAAGTACTACTAGCAATATCTTTAGGCAATTTTACATCATTATTCAAATAACCTTCTTCCGTTAAATCTCCTACTTTAACACATACTTCAGATACCTTTGTAGCATCTGCTATTTCTGTTGCTATAGATTGGAAATTATTTTTTAAATCTTCTAAAGATGCACTATCCAAAAAAGCTCTTGTAACATAATTATAGTTATACTTTTTTCTCTCATCACTACTTGTTATATATTCATATAACTTAGCACTTATATCCAAATGCCAAATTGTATTGTTGTCTGTTTCTGTTTCTAATTTTGTTTCGTTAGTAGAAAGCTGATTTAATCTTTCTTTTGTTGGCTCTAACATAAACTTTCCAAAATCTGATGTCAAACCTATCCCAATTGTATAAAAATACATTTTAGATCCATTATAAGCGGTAGATATTTGTTTTTTCAATTCAGATGCTGATTTCATAACATTCCACACCATAACAACACTTCTATCAGTTGCTTGCGTATATGGATAACCAACTTTTTCACAAGTTTTTTTATAGTCTTTGTTAAATGTTTTACTGCTCAAACACCAAGTCCAGTGACCTGAACCTGTATCACCATCCTCCATTGCTAATAAACTTTGAGGATTATTTTCATCTACAACAGATCCACCTATTCCAGAACTTGGCTCTCCATCAGTTAAAAGTATAATAACGGGAATTCTACCCTCCTCAGCTGATTGTATCAATAAGCTAGATGCCTTTTGAATGCCAAGTTGAGTATAAGTTCCTCCATCAACTTTTTTCTCTTGACCTTGAACTGTTATCGTATATTTTGGATCACTCCCGCCCCATGTTAAGTTATCAACACTATTAATAGGCAATAATTGATTTGATGAATATACAATAGACTTAGAAGCACTCCTTAAAGGGGTTCCGCCATTTCCACTACCAACCCCATTATCATCTAATCCACTAAAAAAAACAAAACCAATTCTATTTAATTTTCCTCCTTCACCTTCCCTTAGCACTTTTAAAGCTTCATTAACAGCTTCTACTGTGCTTTGTACTCTAGACTCTCCACTAGACATAGTCAATCGCATACTACCAGAAACGTCAATTAGAAAAACAACATCAAGTCCTACGGTAATTTTTTTATACTCAACATCATCAAATTTATCAGAATTATTGATAGACCATTTTTCTGCTGCATTTAGAATTGCTTTCTTCTGAGACTCAGTCAATTCTTTTTTAGCTCCTTTTAAACTCTTAGTAATACTTCTACCAACTAATAATGCTAATATGGCAAGAATTACTAGTACACAAATTAATTCTACTAATGTAAAACCAATATTTTTTTTATTCTTGTATATATTCTTTTTTTTATCTGACATAGCTACCTCCTAGTATCATAATTATATTAATTATAACACTAAGAGTTAGTGAATGCAAGTATCTTAAAGGTATGTATAGCCTTACTTTTTATAAATTTCTATATAAAAAGTATTTGAAATATTAAAAAAATGTGCTATAATTATTTTTGTCAACGAAATATGTCTCCTTAGCTCAGTTGGTAGAGCAACTGACTCTTAATCAGTGGGTCTAGGGTTCGAGCCCCTAAGGGGACACCAGTTGACATTAAAAGAATTGGATTCTCCAATTCTTTTTTATTCCTTATAATTTATGTTATAATGATAATACTGTCAAGGAGGTGTTCTATGCCAAACTGGAGAATTCATTTAGAAGTAGCAAATAGAGTTAACCAAGAAATGAAATACTCAGATTACGATTTAGAACTTTTTATGTTAGGAAATATTCTTCCAGATATTAATAACGCTTATACTATAGAAGATGTATCTAAAATAATAAGTCATAGATACACTCACTTTAAACATGAAGAAAAGGAAATGCATCTTGAATTTCTCAATCAATATGGAAAGAAAGTATTTGAAAATCCCCTTTTCTATGGTTATTTTACCCATCTTTACACTGATTATTTATGGAATACTAATTTTAAAGAAAAAGCTAAAAACATAGAAGAATTATCTAGATTGTCTAAAACTGATTTAAGAATTATTAAGCAAAGAGAATTTAGAAGTTATAACAATAATTTTATGAAAAATCATTTATATATAAAGAAGACAAAAAGAGCTGCTAAAGAATGTAAAAAAATTAATAGAGTTTCTATTAAAGAAAAAGATTTAAAAAAAATAATTAATATTTTAGCAGTACCAAGAATTAGTTCTAAAAAATTAAAATATTATACAAAAGAAGAATTAGATAATCTTTTAATAGAAACAGTTACTAATATCTTATCTTTTACAGAAAAAAATGATTAAACAACTTTTTATGTTACTATATAAAAAGAAGGTTATCTATCTAGATAACCTTTTCAATTGTTATTAAATATTTAATAACAAAAAACTCCCATAAAGGGAGTATTTTTCAAATTGGTGACCCGTACGGGATTTGAACCCATGAATGCATGCGTGAAAGGCATGTGTGTTCAACCACTTCACCAACGGGCCGTAATTAGAT
>JAAGKN010000813.1_pt1 | contig 56283 bp, 44 predicted proteins | sample 6206371 | NCBI WGS metagenome assembly JAAGKN01 (sample SAMN11533720, study PRJNA540317) | gut metagenome | isolation source: fecal pellets from male and female animal of same cohort | host: Peromyscus leucopus | place: USA:CA | collected 2017
CTTGCTCCGCCGAATAGGAAATACGCATAGTATGTCCTATCCGGCGGATCTTCGTTTGCGTTGTATAATACCGCTTTTGACGAAAAAAAAGTGGTACTTTGTATGCTGACTATATTCCCACTGTGTCATTCTGAGTGAAACAACGTGGAACGAAGAATCTGGTTGGGGAATATGTGCGAGGATGATATGCCCACTCTGTCATTCTGAGGAGCGGTTGAAAACCGCGACGTGAGAATCTCTGTTTCAAACGACAATGGCCGATGTCAAATGCCGAGACTCCCACGTCGTGCTATCGCACTCCTCGGAGTGACAGACCGAGAGCGTGCAAAGCGCGATATTCGGGTTCATTGCTGACCGTCCCACGCCCCACCCGGAGCGCAGCGACAACAGCCCCTCCCGAGGGAGGGGTATGGGGTGGGGTCAGAATTGTATAACGGCGTAAGCCGTAACTATGTGGTTGATATTGGCTGTCTCCCACGGTCGGACAAAGTCCTCCCTCGGAGTGACAGATGTACAATGCTCCCGGTTTGTCATTCTGAGGAGGACGCTTGCGTCCGACGTGAGAATCTGTGCGCGATGATTTCCATAGACTTGTCATTCTGAATGAAGCGCAGCGTAATAAAGAATCTGGTTGGGGACTATCAAACCAGTCGACAAACCTTGTCTGGCACAGATTCCTCACATTCGTTCGGAATGACATTTCACACAAGAGACTCCCACGTCGTGCTTCGCACTCCTCGGAGTGACAGACCAAGAGTGTGCAAAGCGTGATATTCGGGTTCATTGCTGACCGTCCCATGCCCCACTCGGAGCGCAGCGACGCAAAGCCCCTCCCGAGGGAGGGGTATGGGGTGGGGTAAAAATTGTATAACGGCGTAAGCCGTAGCTCCGTGGTCGACGTTTGTCATGTCATTCTTCGAACGCTCCTCGGAGTGATAGAATACGCAACTATTTCCATCGGCTCGTCGTTCTGGGACGGTCGTGTATTGCGCCGTCTCGTCGGGCGGTGCAGTGAAAAAATGGCTGCTTTTTGCAGATTTTCGCACTCCGAGATAGGAAAATCGATAATATGATGGCTAAAAATTTGGCGAATTGAAAATTGTTGATTACTTTTGCACACTCTCTTACGGGAGAGCATGGTAATGCTGTTGTAGCTCAGTGGTAGAGCACTTCCTTGGTAAGGAAGAGGTCGTGAGTTCAAGCCTCATCAACAGCTCAAAAGAGTATGACGGCCTTTTTGAGACCGTCATATTTTGTTTATCAGCATGTTACGAGGTCGACCGATCGGCCATTTCATCACCTCGCCAAGCTCCCCGAAATCACAGCGCAACACAAAATACCAGTCGTTTTTGCCGAGTGAGATGTTAGAATTTTGTTAGAAATCTTTCAGCACGACAAATCGAATCGGGATAACTAATATATGCGTAAGGGCTGTAATTTCATAAAACTAAGTCTTGAATGGCTGCGGTAAGAGGGCGCGGTATAGCTCTCTGTCTTTTATTTGCGCGGTCATGTCGGTTCCGGCAATGCTATTTTGCACAATTATTATTACCTTTGCTATCGATAACGATAAACAGTACGAATATGAAATACGCTATAATTTCTACCGAGAAGGGCGATATGCGCGCCGAACTCTACGAGAAGGAGACTCCGGGCACCGTGGCCAACTTCATAAAACTGGCCGAGAGCCGTTTCTACGACGGCCTGACGTTTCACCGCGTCATTCCCGATTTCGTGATTCAGGGCGGCTGCCCGCGCGGCGACGGTACGGGAGGTCCGGGCTATACGATAAAGTGCGAGACCTCGGCCGAGCGTCAGTATCACGATCGCGGTGTGCTGTCGATGGCGCACAGAGGTAAGGATACGGGCGGTTCGCAGTTCTTCATCTGTCACAACCGACAGAACACGCAGCATCTCGACGGCGTTCATACATGCTTCGGCCGCGTTGTCGATGGACTCGACGTGATAGATGATATTCGTCCCGGAGATTTGATCTTCTCGATAACCATCGTCGAGGAGTAACCTTATATATATCGGTCTCGTGTTCGACGATCTTAAACCCATAGACGACGCCTCGCCGCTATATATCGCAGGTCCGTGCAGTGCCGAGAGTTGCGAGCAGGTGCTTGCGACCGCGCGCGGTGTGGCTGCATGCGGCGTGGGCTGGCTGCGTGCCGGCGTGTGGAAGCCTCGCACCAAACCCGGTGGTTTCGAGGGCGCGGGCGACGTGGCTTTGGAGTGGCTTGCCGAGGCCAAGGCCGCGACAGGATTGCGCACCATGACCGAGGTGGCGACGCCGCGACATTTGGAGGCTGCGCTACGCTCGGGTATCGACGGCGTGTGGATCGGCGCGCGCACGACGACCAATCCGTTTGCCGTGCAGCAGATCGCCGATGCCCTGCAAGGGGTGGATATTCCCGTGCTGGTCAAGAACCCGGTCAACCCCGATGTCAATCTGTGGATAGGTTCGCTCGAACGCATCTACAATGCCGGCATACGCCGACTCGCGGCCATACATCGCGGTTTCGGATTCTATGAACCGACGACATACCGCAATCCGCCGCAGTGGTCGGTGCCGTTCGAGTTGCGGCGGCAAATACCGTCGTTACCCATAATATGCGACCCGAGCCATATCGGCGGTCGCGCCGAACTGGTCGAGCCGCTTGCCCGGCAGGCTATGGATATGGGATTCGACGGATTGATGATCGAGTGCCATCGCTGCCCGCAGGAGGCGTTGAGCGATAGTGCGCAACAACTCACGCCCGATGATCTGCGCCGACTTGTCGGCTCTCTGCGCCTGCGCCGAACACCCGATGCGCCCGATGCCATGCGCGATTTCCGCATGCGGATCGATACGATCGACAATCGTCTGATAGAACTTTTGGCCGAGAGAATGAACGTCGCCCGACAGATCGGGCGCTACAAATCGCAGCACGGCATGCCTATCGTGCATCGCGACCGCTTCAACGAGATCCTCGAAGCGGCTTCGGCCAAGGCTGCCGATATGCAGATCTCTCCGAAGTTCATCTGTCGGATTATCACCGATATACACGAGGAGTCGGTGCGGCAGCAATGGGAGGTCAGCGATAAAAAACAACATAAAATGTAAATTTTTCGTCGAAAAAATTTGCAGAATAAAATTTTTACACTACCTTTGCATTCGCAATCGAGATCGATTGCAGACATAATGCGGAAATAGCTCAGTTGGTAGAGCACAACCTTGCCAAGGTTGGGGTCGCGAGTTCGAGTCTCGTTTTCCGCTCAAAATGAAATCGACAACCGTAAGGCTGTCGATTTTGTTTTGTGTCATGTAAGGAAAACGCCGTCTCGCGCGAGCGACCCCACACGCCCTTTTCAGGGGTCGGGGGTATCAAAATAAATCGCGAATATGTCCACGCGCAGCGTGGGTTCGAGCCTCGTTTTCCGCTCTGGGAGGCAGTCAGAGATGACTGCCTTTTTTTTTGTGCGTCAGTCTATTATCGCTTTAACATGAGCGATGCTGAGGGATTCGGAATTGCACCGCTTCTCGCAAATAGCTGACGAAAAGGCAGATTTTCGGGCCGATGTTTTACAGAATGTTTGACGCGTTTTACAGAAGCTATTCGTCGTTCGCGTAACAGCGAATTGCATGGAGGTAATTTCCTGACAATAGGCATCAAGAAGGCGCGTTTCAATAGGCGTCAAACCAAAATAGAGAGGTGAAGATCATTGTCTTCACCGCTCTATTTCGGCAGGTTAATAAAGTTAACGATATTTGATGAACTCTTCTTTCTATTTCCTTCCTGTATTCTCTTGTCTTCTGTTTTTCTAAAAAATGGTTAACCTGATTAACTCTAAAAATCTTTTTCCAGAGATGTTTACTGAATTCGAATCAGAAATCTGCCGATTATAAATCAGCTGCTCTATCAATCGAGATGAAAAGCAATAACGTATAGCCGGTAGAGATTTGATTAGATACTATCCCACAAAAGTCGGTCGTCGAACTCGTCGACGAGAGCGAGTATATCATCAGTAAGTAAGGTTCGGGCTTTTTCGACGATCGGTTGCGGCACACCGTAGTAAGCCCCCGCAATAGCTCCGGCCATGCAGGCGAGTGTGTCACTGTCGCCACCCAGCGATACGGCCAGCCGCAGTGCGGATTCGTAGTCTGTGCTGTCGAGAAAGGCGATGATCGCTTCGGGGCACGAACCCTGACACGAAGAGTCGAACCGATATAGGGGGCGGATGCCATCGCAAGTCCGATGCAGATCGTAGCCGAAACGTTCCTCTACAAACGTGCGGATCTCCTCGTGCGAGTTTCCGGTACGCGCAAGATATACGGCAGAGGCGATGGCCTGTGCTCCCTTGATCCCTTCGGGATGGTTGTGCGACACTTCTGCTGTTTGGCGGGCAAGATCAATGACCTCGTCAAGCGCCCCGCCCCAGTAACCGACGGGCGACACGCGCATGGCGCTGCCGTTACCGAAACTGTTGTAAGGCAATTGTGCAGCCGGGTCGCGGTCGTCGAAAAGCCATCGCCGAAACATGCCGCCGTACCCGCTGTATGGATAGCGTCGTCCCCACTGCCGCATGATTTCGGGCAGCGCTCCGCCATGTAACAACCAATCGGCGACGGCGACGGTCATCACCGTATCGTCGGTAAAGCGACTGCGCCGACCGAACAGCTCGAACTCCGTCGATTTATACGGCGAATGCTCGAAAGGAGCCCCGACCATGTCGCCGATGATGGCGCTCAATGCTCCTTTATAACCTATTTCTTTACACATTGTTTTATCCATTTTTCAAGTTTAAGGGCGTGTGCCACGCGAGTTCCGTATGAGCCAATTTGCAACGGATTCTGCGCAGTGTCAGCCGACGATAACGGCGGCATCGGTCATTGAATTGCAGCTTCAAGTCGCAATAGTTCGCTGCGTTTTTCGCCGTTTGTCATTATTTATTACTATAATTTAACAGGACAATCATTCATGTCGAATGGGGCAAATGCCTAAGCAAGCCTCTTTTAAGATACTTTTGCTCTATAATAAATCGGTTATTATCCCCAATTTAGCTCATGTATATTTGCGTCCAACCATTCTAACAGATCGTGGCGGTGTTCAGAAGTCAGTTTTTGAGGCAGCGTTGGCAGATAGGCTGAACATTTTACCTTTTGCAGACTATCTCTCGATTCAATGCAATGGCGAATGCGCTCCATTTCTCCGATAAGTCGTGCCTTGTAACACTCAATCCATTCGGTCGAAACGTCAAAATAATTCAGTTGACCAGGGTTGATCGAACACGTCAGCTCTGTCTCGGGGAGCATCTCCCAAATACGTTGCTTGAACTCCGTAGGGGCGTAATCTGCATAAATGCGCCGAGATAAACTCTGCAACAATTGCTGGGCAAAACCGCCCTCCCTATCAGTTAGTTTCGAAATTTGCCTGGGCAACCAGACCAGATTCGGAATAAATGAGTTGGTCTGGGGGAGAGTGGAGGCTAAACGGCCTTCAAATTTGGGTGTCAATTCCCGCCAGATATGCGAAGCGACAAATCCTTTGCCTAATTTCTTTCGATTGTACTCTTTGACGCTGTTTCCCGAGATCATAAGTGATTTGACAATAGGTTTGATAAGTGAGTTATCGTCACGAAGAAATCCAAAATCATTGGGCGTTCCCCATTCGTCAGTGCCGTCACTATTTTTTTTGCGGCACTTATGGTCTCTCACAACATAAGGCAGCAATATCGGAATCTGCCGATAAACCTCCGGCGGAAACCAAATGGAAAGGTCTGCCAACAATCTTTCGATAAGAGTTCGAGTGAATGAGTCAGGTTCACTGTCCGACAACAAGGTTTTCTGAATGTAGTGGTAGATAATGTTATCCCCGTCTATAATATTTATTTTTGACATAATTTTGTTTGATAATATATTTCTCTTCTCGCTTTGTGAATTTTTTTCAGATTTCGTCCGAGAGAATCAAGCTAAACACTTTCGTGCAAGTTTCGAATATGTCTGCCCGCTATGCGAGCATGACGAAATTACGAAATTTTTCTTACACTTCAAATGGATCGGCTCCGAAAGGAGTGTTGCCGTGGCGTTTTACGCCTTTGTCAGCACATCGACGAAGCGGCCGGGCAAACGGATATTCTTCTGATCGAGCGCCGCAGTGAAGAGCGGAGCGATCTGTTCAGGAGTGTAACCCGCAATGCCGCATCCGATTTCTGTCACGAGAAATGTCAATTCGGGGTGTTCCGCTGCATAACGAATGAAGTCATCGACATAGAGCTGAATAGCAGCGACTGAGCCGTCCATCGTGGGGATGGCATAACATTGTCCCGTGCGACCGATGCCCTCGCCCCACACGGCACCGAACAGCCGATGGGCATCGTGGGCGGCCCCGCCGCCATGGAGGCCTTGCGCGTTACTGCCGAAGACGAAGATTTCGTCGGACCGGAGTTCTGTAATCCGATCGGGTGATATATGGTAAGTTTTCATAGGAAATGGATATGGTTACTGATAACGTATCTGATAATATACTTTGTTTGTCCGCGATGATCGGATCGGCACCACCAGCCCGCAACGCAGCAACGCCCGTAAATGAAGCGTCCACGCAGCGCTACCTGTATAGGTTGCCAAATGTATTGCTCCTACCCCGATCGGACAACGCGACTGCAAGCCCGCAATCAGAATGTAAAGCGCAGCCTGCTCGGCAGTCAGCTGCATCGCCGAGGCAATCTGCGCCAACTCGTCCCGGAAATCGAAACTTCCGAGTGCCGTCGGAGCTCCGCAATTTTTCAGCAGGTGAAACATCGCCGATGGTTCGATTTGTCGTGTCCGTTCGGCTTCCTCTTCGCGCCGGATCCACTCCTCGGTTTCAGCGATTTCGCGGCGTGTCCGTGCGATGAACGCATCGAGCTCGCGCCGCTCTTTGCGGCGATTATCTCGTTCGATAGCTTGCTCCACACGACGAGACTCTTCGCAAATGTAGTCTACAAATCCTTTCATATCGTTTTTCTATTTCAGGTTTTTCCTCTGTTTTGGGCCATAAATTGGAGTTCTGAAAATTTTATTTTCAACCGATTTTCTGGTAAAACAAAGAGTCGAATGCAAGATGATATATTGGTAAATAACAGCTGTTTATGCTTGGTAAATCCTTTCTTTGTTTCTATATTAAAGATACGAAAAAATCGGCAGTTTTTCAACTTTTCAAGGCTTATTTGGGGGCACGGTCGCCTAATGAATGAAAATTATGTGCTGCTGGATGAGATATTCAGAACATCTGTCGGGAAAGTATGCAAATAGCTGATTCTCAAGAGCTATTCGCTGGTGTACAAATTTTTCACAAGCGATTAATAATCAATAGTTAAAAAATCCGATTTTGCGATTTTATCTCTTATATAAGATAATTTGCGTATATTTGTCGAAAGGCAAAAAAAGCAAACCATGCGACTGACGGCAAAAGAATGGAAGAGACAGCTCAACGAAGACCGCCTGGCGTTGCTGGATATGCCGTTTCGACGACGTACTTTGCCGGATGTTGTGTACGGCAACTGGATCGTCGCGGCGGATCGGCAGCGGGGCAAGAGTTACGCACTGGCACAGCTCGTCTACCAGCGGACGCAGCGGCGCAGAGCCCATCCGATATGCGGCAGCACACAGCTGTTCGTGCTTTTATTGCGCAAGGAAATCTACCGCCGATTTTCAGGGCGTGAACTGGTGGAGGCTCTGTTGCCACTGTTGACGGACGACGTACGGTTGCTCTGCCTTGACGATGTCGATTTGGTCGACGGATGGCCTGAGTTGCTGGCGGCATTAGCTGAGCAGAAGGTGCAGGTGTTTGTCACGATGTCACACCATGCAGCACAAAAGATGGCGGAATATCCTGTGTTGCAGGAGCGATTCGTGGTGCATCGGTTATCCGATTTTGACCTGCGCGAGTTCCTGTACGTATCGAACCTCAACTGTGACAAGATGCCGAACCCTCTCATACGTTGGGGCGGCTATCCTGTTGTGCTGCTCTCTTCCGGCAACCGAACCGAACGGCTCCAACAACTCTTTCGCACACTGTTTTACGAAGAGTTGCTGCCGCGCTACAAGGTCCGCAATGAAGAAGCTGTACGATCGTTGCTGCATCTGCTGACCGAACATCTTGGCGATGAACTATCTTACAACGGATTGTGCCGTATGTTGCAGGACAAGGGCTTGAAGGTCGGCGTGACGACCGTCGCAGAGTATGTCGCCATATTGCAAGAGATGCGGATCATTCGCACGATTCCATGCCGAACGGAGAGCACGGGGCGCATGCCGAAACAGCGTTATTGGTTCTTCGATAACGGGTTGTTGTCGTTATTCTTACCCAAAACACACTCATGGGAAGCGTTGACGCGAAACGCGATGGCGCAGAGCGTGTTTAGGAGCTACCGGGATCATACGATCTATTATGTCTCGCTGCGGAACGCGACGATCGATTTCCTGATTCCAGAATGCGACAGCGCGGTTGTCCTCTGCTTGAACGATGAGGCGGTGCCCGATGCAGTGCGGAATCTTCGACGTTTCAACCGCAAATATCCTACGGTACACAAATATATCTGCACCTGCAAAGAAGTCTCCGCCGCACTACCTCAGAACATTTCCAATTGGGTTTTGTATGATTGGAGACCGGTTTTGAGATTTCAACATCGAAAAAGATCCCCCGAATTGGATGCCCCTCAGCGAACCATGTACGAGCAACTGACAGCCTATCAAGGTCTTTCTCCGAAAAATGATTAAGTCGGTTAACCGGATCTTACCACAAAACAAGAGGCAATCTATTTTTTCCTTTTCAACCGACTCTACCGTTCCCGATACGACTGCCGATACATCCGCTTGGTCTTTTCATCCAAGAAAAATGGAATAAAATTCCCTTTTACATTATTGTGACATGGAGGGTTAATCAAGTTAAGCATTTTTTACAATCTTTATTGTGTGGTTTGTAGTCAGTTATGCCATCAAATATATTCTACAATCATGCTTAACTTGGTTAATTATCGACCCAATATACAGCTTGACGATTTTTGAAATCTCGATTATTTTCATTACCTTTATAACAATAAAAACGATACTTTACATACACAGCATCTTCGTCGGGAGCATCGGGAACAGTCGAGAATTTGTAGGCATTGTTGCCCTAAAATAAGAGTCATCACTCCCGATTTACCGATCGCACCAGCGAAGGCACTTGCAATATTACGAGAACTTGTTGAGGCAGAACATCCCGATATCGTAATCGGAGCCTCGATGGGAGGTGTGTTTGTACAGCAACTAATACTCGTTAATCCCGCTGGTCAATTGCAGGGACGAGTATTTGCAACATTATCGCAGCTGCGCGACTTTTGACGGAGAACACCGTTTGCAGTACGAAAACATCCGCGATGTCATTGTGCCGCTTTATAAAACAGATAGAATTAGACGGTGGTCTGATTTAATTATCAGATATAAAACAAATTAGTTTAACTTAGGAGCGACGATCGCTACCACTCGTGTTTTACAAACACTAAAAATCCGATTGCATCGGACTGCTAACTTGCTCGGAATGAGATCTCAAGCGCGGTAGAGCACAACCTTGCCAAGGTTGGGGTCGCGAGTTCGAGTCTCGTTTTCCGCTCACAATGAAATCGACAACCGTAAGGCTGTCGATTTTGTTTTGTGTCATGGAGTAAAACGTCGTCTCGCGCGAGCGACCCCACACGCCCCTTTCAGGGGTCGGGGGTGTCAAAATAAATCGCGAATATGTCCACGCGCAGCGTGGGTTCGAGTCTCGTTTTCCGCTCAGAAACAGGAGGATCGAGCAATTGATCCTCTTTTCTTTTGTTGGTCAGCGGGTTGCGGCGTTGTCGCCTTTTAGCGTGTTAACGATCTGTTAACCGATCTTTTGCACGTGATTGCTGTAAGTCTTCGTCTTAATGAAGAACCCTTTCGATAAAGATAGTGAATTTTTTAATTGTCATATGTAATTTCACAAGTTGTTTATTCAAACAATTCATTGCCGCCATCTTCGATAATGCAATCATTGGGGTAATTTTTGAGTATTTTATAAGCCACAATATTGCCGTCGCTAACTATTGTTTCTACATCTACAAAATATTTTACCTTTTGCCAATCTATGCCGTGGGAAGATGTGGTCATTTCCGCTTTTGTGTTAGAATTATCATCAGCGAAAATTACCTTTGCTGGCTTTTCCTGTATTTGATTTATGACACCACGATTACCGAATTTAGTGCTATCAAAGCGTGTTTGTACCCACTGAAATAATACCTTGTTGTAAATTTGATTATTAAGAAACGATTGCTTATTCGATTTTAGTTCTTTTAGAGTTTGTGCACTCCTTGTTTTCATCTCTTTATACTCCGATTGTCCCATTGATACAACCGAGTTAGGCCCTATGTAAATGTTTACGGTATTATTATTTCCATTGATAACTGGGGAAAACATAGAGCTCACATTCTCTATGGAGGTTTTTGTTAATGGTATATTATTAGGTAATTTATCTTTATTTTTTATAATAGCATCTTTGACATTTGATACATATTCACCAAATTGAACCAATGTATTTGTCGCTTCCATTGAAGCAAATACGGGTATAACTATTTGCTCAATAAATTCAAATATACCGCTTCCCTTTCGGATTTCTTTTACTACCAGTTTGTTACTGTTGTTAGTAAATCGACGGTATTCATCGCCTATTGCTTTGAGTGATCCACACAAAGTTTCAATTTCAACACCTTCAATGTTGTCTACTTTGTAGATTAAGTGATCTTTGTCCATGATGTTAATATTTTGCATTATTCAATTTCCAACCAAGAAAGGTATTTCAAATATAATAAAATGTTTAGCATTTTCAAAAATTTTGCAGCCTTTACTCCTGTGAACAATATGTTATACAACTCTTTTACGTGGTAGCCAGCAAAGCGACCATGCTAAAAGTATGCGCAGAACGGTTGGGTTTGATTGCCATCGAATGGTACTTGCCTGACCTTGTAACAGAGTGATGTGTATAGTTCGCAGTTGCGCATATTTTTATTATATAGACAATATTTTTTATATATCAGTGCAAATTAAACAACTGATAATTTCCCGTATCGCTAGATGATTTAATAATCGCCACAATTGCCTTTATGTTTCTATTACTGAAACTGAATTATTAAGGTATATGTAAGCACGAAGGACTTGTTTTTCACAAAAGCAACATACACCTCTTAAAAAAAATAGCCGTAGAGATGGAAAATTTTCTCTTTTTCAGAGGGTGTCAAAATAAATCGCGAATATGTCCACGCGCAGCGTGGGTTCGAGTCTCGTTTTCCGCTCAAAATGAAATCGACAACCGCAAGGCTGTCGATTTTGTTTTGTGGGTCACGGGGGAGAGTGGTACTCTCGCGAGATATGTTCATAAAGCGGACTGCATGTCGTTGGCCGGCGGTTGACGGCCAACTGGCGGCAAGCTGCCGAGCAGGCAGTTAGAGAGTTGTATCAGTCCGCTTTTATGTAGTCTATCGCGACTGGGGCGCCGTCGTATGTCCACGATTTGGTGGTGAATTGCGCCTTCATGCTGTCGCGTACCTCGGTCGGTTCGGCCAGTGTGGGGATAGTTTCGTTGTCGAACCACGACAGAACGCGGAATAAGCCGTCGCGGCCGGGGTTGTTGAAGCAGGTTAAGTAGTAGAGATGTTTATTGCGACTCATGTCCAACTCGGTGAGGCGATTGTTTGCGCAGTTGAAATTACGCAGGGGGACGCACTTTGAGATGTCGATATCTTGCAACTCATTATTGTAGACTCTGATGTCTCGTAATTCGGTGTTGTTCGAGAAATCGATCTGAGTGAGTTGGTTGTTGTTGCAATTGAGATAAGTCAAGTGCGGGCAGTTGCTTATGTCGAGGCGTGTCAGATCGTTGTTGTAGCATGACAACTTTTTCAACTTGGGGTTGTGCGAAAGATCGAGCTCCGTAATGTGGTTGCCCCAGCATGACAGTTTGGTGAGCTCGGTGAAGAACTCTATGCCTTTGAGTGATGTCAACTTGCCGAGATGTTTCCCCTCGGGGTATGAGTATGCACCGAATACGCTTAGCTCCGTAATTTGCTTCAATTGCTCGATGTCTTCGAGGGTGATGCTTTGTGAGTGTGGATTCGGCATAAGTCCGCGACGCGACAGCTCGAAGAGAAAGTCGAAATCGAAATCGCGGTAGAGTTGGTGCTCACGTTGTTTTACCTCAATGTCCCAACGATCCTCGCCGCAGATCACTGTCAGCGTCGTTGTGCGCATCTGCAAGGAGAGGTTGTCCGTCAGGGCCGTAAAGGTTATCGTGAGATCACCCGCTTCGCCATGGTCGGGCGATACCGCAAACCAGTCGTTATCGGCCATCTCTATCGACCATGAGCCGCTTATCATTGCGGGATAATCGAAGCTCTCGGCAACGTCGTTGAAATATATGTAGTCGGTCATAAGGATCGCCGGCCACTCCTCCTCCGGGTCGTTTTCGTCGCCGGTTTCGGGGTCGTTCTCTTCGCCCTGCTCGGGCTCCTGCTCCTCGTTTGATGCCGGATCCTGCTCCTCGTCGCGCTCCGTATCCTCCGTGCCGGGTTCGATCTCGACGTCTGTCTGTCGGGGTTCGTCGGTGATGAGATTTTCGCTGCAACCGACACTTAACAGTATCGTCGCGCAGATTGCAAGATAGGCAAGGGGTTTCATGGCTTTCAAATTTTAATCGGGTAAAAGGAGCGTAACCCGCTGTTTCTGTGTAAAGATAAGGTATTATGTCGTGCCGTGCAAATAATTACGCAGATATTTTACATTTGTTCGGGTTGAAAGATAATATTGACGGTTGCCCCGGCAGGCAATATGTCCTATGTCGAGTGCCGAGACTCCCACGTCGTGCTTCGCACTCCTCGGAGTGACATGGTGGGGTTTGTCATTCTGAGGAGGCCGCTTGCGGCCGACGTGAGAATCTCTTTTTCAAATGATATGGCCGATGTCGAATGCCGAGACTCCCACGTCGCCTGCGGCTCCTCGGAGTGACAGAGCGAGAGCGTCCAAAGCGCGCTATTCGGGTTCCTTGTCAACCGTTCCACGCCCCACCCGGAGCGTAGCGACAAAAGCCCCTCCCGAGGGAGGGGATTACGCCGCGTTGCTACGCAACTTATGCGTCGTGACTGCCTGCGCGGCTCGGCAATTCGCAAGCGATTGCACTCGCCTGTTGCGGCAGTTGAGGGTGGGGTCAGAATTATATAACGGCGTAAGCCGTAGCTCTGTGGTCGACGTTTGTCATTTCATTCTGAGGCGCGTGCAGGGCACGCGACGTGAGAATCCCGGTTGTGGGCGACAAAACGGTCGGTATGCAAGAGCCTTGGTCGGCGGTTTGACGTGCGACGATCTGCAAAATGACGAAAATATGCACGGTAGAGTATCATAATGGGAAATTTATGATATTTTTGCGCCGGATAAATTTCGAAACAATGGTGAAGAAACTGTTTAAAAAGTATGTGGTGGACGCCCTGAGTCACATGGCTCTGGGCTTGTTCTGCTCGCTGATTCTCGGTCTTATCATCGGTCAGCTGGCCAAGATCGAGGCGTTGGATTTCCTCTCGTTCATAGCCGAGGCGCTGTCGGCTCAGTCGCCGCTCATCGGTGCGTGCATCGGTCTGGCGATAGCCTACGGCTTGCAGGGTCCGCTGCTGGTCAACATATCGTCGGCCATAGTCGGTGCGCTGGGTTATCAGTTCGGCGGTCCCGTGGGATCGTACGTAGCTGTCATCATCGGTGCGGAGATCGGCTCGCTCGTCTCGAAGCGCACGCCCGTCGACATCATCATCACCCCCATGGTGACGATCGTCGTCGGTGGTCTTGTGGCCAAGTATTGTTGCTCGCCCATCAACGATCTGATGTTGCAGCTTGGCGAGCTTATCAACAACGCCACGATGTTGAGCCCGTTCCTGATGGGTGTGGCCGTATCGGTGCTGGTGGGTTGCGCGCTTACGCTGCCCATAAGCTCGGTGGCTATATGCGTCATGCTCGGCATCGACGGTCTGGCGGCAGGTGCCGCCACGGCGGGTTGCTGCGCACAGATGATAGGTTTCGCCGTCATCAGCTTCTCGGACAACGGCATCGGAGGTCTGCTCTCGCAGGGTTTGGGTACGTCGATGTTGCAGATAGGCAACATAGCGCGCAAGCCCGTTATATGGCTCGCACCTACGCTCGCCTCGGCCATTCTCGGCCCCGTATCGACCATGTGGCTGCACATGACCAACAACGCTCTGGGTGCCGGTATGGGTACTGCCGGACTGGTCGGCCCGCTGGCCACCTACGCCACCATGAGCGAGACCGTATCGAGCGGACTGCTCGTTACCGAGATCATTGGTCTCTACTTCGTGGCTCCGGCACTTATATCGTTGGCCATACACTTTGCCATGAAGCGTGCCGGCTGGGTTAAGCCTGGCGATATGAAGATCGCATAGTCGGTGTGTCATAACAGGCAAACTACGGCGTTATCTTCGGTATCACGGCTCAGTCGTGTACGTCTGAGTACACTCCGTTCGTCGCGAACCTCAATGCCTTAAATTAAAGGGAGCTGTCTAACAAATCGTAGACAGCTCCCTTTTCGTTTATCGCTGCGGCCTGCTACGGCCGCTCGTCGGTGATAACGCGCTTACAGACGCGCCTTGATCTTCTTAGACTCCTCCTCGTAGCCGGGCTTGTCCAGCAGGGCGAACATGTTCTTCTTGTATGCCTCCACACCGGGCTGGTTGAACGGGTTGACGCCGAGCATGTAGCCGCTGATGCCGCAGGCTTTCTCGAAGAAGTAGAGCAGCTGGCCGAGAGTGTGCTCGTCGAGCTTGCTGATCTCGATGCGCATGTTGGGCACGCCGCCGTCTACGTGTGCCATGCTGCACGCCCATCTCGGCCATCTTGTTGATCTCCGATATGCGCTTGCCGGCGAGGAAGTTCAGACCGTCGAGGTTGTCGGCGTCGGCCTCCACCTTGACCGTGTGCTTCGACTCGGCCACCGAGATCATCGTCTCGAAGAGCGTGCGCTCGCCCTCCTGTATGTACTGGCCCATCGAGTGCAGGTCGGCCGTGAGGTCGACGCTTGCGGGGAATATGCCCTTGCCGTCCTTGCCCTCGCTCTCGCCGTAGAGTTGCTTCCACCACTCGGCTATGTAGAGCAGCTTGGGCTCGTAAGAGCCGAGGATCTCGATCTTCTTGCCGCTGCGGTATATCTCGTTGCGCACGATGGCGTATTGTGCCGCGGGGTTCTCCTCCACTGGCGTCTGCTCGCCGCAGATAGCCTCCATGTCGCGTGCACCCTCAACCAGCGAGCGAATGTCGACGCCGGCTACGGCCAGCGGCAGCAGACCCACGGGGGTGAGTACCGAGTAGCGGCCGCCCACGTTGTCGGGGATGACGAAGGTGGGATAACCCTCGTTGTCGGCCAGCGTTTTCAGTGCGCCGCGCGCCTTGTCCGTAACGGCCACGATGCGCTCGGCGGCCTCGGCCTTGCCGTAACGCTTCTCGATCTCGGCCTTGATCAGGCGGAAAGCTATGGCCGGCTCGGTGGTTGTTCCCGACTTCGAGATTACGATGGCCGCTATCTCGCGGTCGGCCGTGGCGTTGAGCAGCTCGTAGGTGTAGTCTTCGGAGATGTTCTCGCCGGCGAACAGAACTGTCGGGTTGTCGTGGTGCTTCTTGATCGACTCGAACGAATCGGTCATGGCCTCCAACACGGCCTTGGCTCCCAGATACGAGCCTCCGATGCCTATGCAGATGACGATCTCGGCCTTGCCGCGCAGCTTGGCCGCTACGCTCTCTATCTCGGAGAGCTCCTCTTCGCTGATCGACGAGGGCAATGCCACCCAACCCAGGAAGTCGTTGCCGGCACCCTCGCCCGAGTGCAGCAGCGCATTGGCGCGTGCGGCCTCGGCCTTCATCTGTTCCGTGACGGTGACGCCTGCATGTGCGGCGTCGAATTGAATCAATTTCATAGTTTCAGTAATATTTTGGTTTTATCCGGTTCTGTCTCTCGGCGAGCGGTCGTCGCGCGATATGTCGCGACATACGGCTCTTTGCACGCCCCGTGCCGAACCCCTGCTGCCGCCGTGTGCGACGGTGCCGTTCCGCTCTGCGGCGGCATGTTCGGCCGACGTGGAATTATATTGGACAAAAGTAGATAAAAATTGACAAACTATTGCAATATGTCTCTATCTTTTTGCTATCTTTGCCGATGTATATGCGCGTGGCGTACTCTGCGGGCTGTATGGCGGTCGTTCGGGGCTGTCGACAGCACGGGGCGCGCTCTGCGTCTGATCGATACGATAATAATAAAAAACGATAGTTCGCAATGGGATTTTTTTCTTTGACACAGGAGTTGGCCATCGACCTCGGTACGGCCAATACACTGATAATGCATAACGGCAAGGTCGTGGTCGACGAACCGTCGATCGTGGCGTTGGACGTCCACACGGCCAAAGTGATGGCCATAGGTCACAAGGCTCGTCAGATGCACGAGAAGACCAACCCCAACATAAAGACCATCCGCCCGTTGAAAGACGGCGTGATAGCCGACTTCAACGCCACGGAGCTGATGCTGCGCGGCCTGATAAAGAAGGTGCATGCGTCGAGCGGTCTGTTCGCCCCGTCGCTTCGCATGGTGATCTGCATACCGTCGGGCTCGACCAACGTCGAAATCCGTGCCGTGCGCGACTCGGCCGAGCATGCCGGAGGCCGCGAGGTCTATCATGATCTTCGAGCCTATGGCTGCGGCCCTGGGTGCCGGACTCGACGTGGAGGCTCCCGAGGGCAACATGGTAATCGACATCGGCGGCGGTACCTCGGAGATCGCCTGCATCTCGCTGGGCGGCATCGTCTGCTCGGAGTCGATCAACGTGGCGGGCGACGTCTTCACGGCCGACATTCAGAACTACGTGCGCCAGCAGCACAACATCCGCATCGGCGAGCGTACGGCCGAGAAGATCAAGTGCGCCATCGGCGCGGCTGTTCCCGAGTTGGAGGAGGAGCCCGAGGATTACGAGATCACGGGTCCGAACATGCTCACCTCGCTGCCGCAGAAGATAACGCTCAATTACAGCGAGATAGCATACGCGCTGGACAAGTCTCTGGTCAAGCTGGACAACGCCCTGATGAAGGTGTTGGAGGATATGCCGCCCGAGTTGTACTCCGACGTGGTGAAAAACGGCATCTATCTGGCCGGCGGCGGTGCCCTGATAAAGGGTCTCGACCGTCGTCTGAGCGAGAAGTCGGGCTTGCCCGTCCACATAGCCGACGATCCGCTGCGCGCCATTGCACGCGGTACGGGCATCGCGTTGAAGAACATAGGCAGCTTCTCGTTCCTGATGAAATAGCATCGCCCCGGGCGATATGCGTAAAGCAACCGTCGGGCGCATGCGCGGCGGTTGCCAATGTTTGATAAAGACCCGATGTACAGACTCTACATATTCATAAAACGCACCTACGTCGTGCTGCTGTTTCTGCTGTTGGAGATAGCGGCTTTGAACCGTTACGCCTCGTCGACGGCCTATATGCAGGCCAAGATCCTCGCGCGTACGACGGCTGTGACGGGTGCCGTGAGCGGAGCCGTGAGCGACGTGGGTCACTACTTCTCGCTCTCGTCGGAGAACGAGATGCTCACCGAGCGTCTGGCGGTTGTTGAGGCGCAGCTTGCGGTTCAGGCCGAGACGATGCAGGGTGCCGGCACTATCTCTGCGGACGACGTCGCCGCGGTCGACACTCTGGCGACGGATTGGGCACAGTATCAGTTCTATGCCGCGCGCGTGGTGTCGTCGTCGACCGACAAGCCGCGCAACTTCGTGGTGCTGAACCGTGGTCTGGCCGACGGCATCAGGGAGGATATGGCTGTGGTGACGCCCGACATGAAGCTCATCGGCTACATCGTATCGTGCTCGGAGCGCTACTCGGTTGTGCTGCCGCTGCTGAACACCACGTTCCGCGTGGGCGGTCGTCTTGCGGGCGGCAACCACTTCGGATCGGTCTCGTGGGACGGGCGTTCGCCCTACTACGTTACTCTGGGCGAGTTGTCGAAATATGCCGACATATCGAAAGATGCCGCCGTCACGGTCTACTCGGAGCGTTTCCCCGAGGGCATCCTCATCGGCTATGTCGAGGACTATGCGCTCAACTCGGCCGAAACGGCCTACTCGGCACGGTTGAGGGTCGCAGCCGACATGTCGAGCATATACAATGTCATAATCATAGAAAACACTCACTACGGCGAGGTCGAGGCGTTGCTCGACGATGCCGACAAGCGATATAATTAGCCGATGTACAGATACCGATCATACCTGTGGCTCTTCGTGGCCGTCATGGCTTTTCAGATACTGCTGCTCGACAACCTGTCGCTCAGCATGTGGCTGCGACCTATGATATTCCCCGTGGCCGTATTGCTGCTGCCCATCGAGTGGCGCACGGTGTGGGTGCTACTGGCTGCCGCCGCGACGGGCTGGATACTCGACGGCGTGACCGGCTGCCAGGGACTATATACCGCCTCGCTGCTGCCGCTGGCCATGATCCGACCAGCCATTATCCGCCTTACGGCCAATCGCGGCGTTGAGCAGAGCGACCAGTCGGAGCTGTTGCCGAGCCTGAGCCGCAAGCAGCTGCTGGTCTACATATCGGTGGCGGTGGTGCTGCATCACGCCATGTTCTTCTTCTTGGAGACCATGTCGACGGCTTTGCTGTGGTATACGGTGGCCAAGGTGGTGGCAAGCAGCGTGCTGTCGATCGTGCTGTCGTGGCTCGCGGCCTCCTATTTCATGTCTAAAATATCTGCCGGGCAATGAGATACGACAACGAATCTGCCAGGCGTTACGCCACCTTGCGCTGGGTTGTGGCGGCGGTCTTCATCGCCCTCGCCCTCCGGCTGTGCTACATACAGCTGATCGATACGCGCTATAAGGATATGGCCACCTCTAACATCATTCGCCGCGTGGTGCAATACCCCTCGCGCGGCGAGGTGCTCGATCGCCGCGGCGAGTATCTGGTGCAGAGCCGCGAGTGCTACGACATCATGGTCGTCTCGAAGGATATTCCGCGCGAGGGCTTCGATACCCTGCGCATGGCCTCGATCCTCGATCTGTCGCCCGAGCGTCTACGCTCGCAGCTCGAAAAGGCGGCACGCTATCCGCGCGCACCGTTTCTGGTTACCAACTACGTCTCGCAACAGGCCAAGCTGGCATTCGACGAGTGTTACTTCAAGGGTTTCTACACCGTGTTCCGCACGGCGCGCCAGTATCCGCGCAAGATCGGCGGCAACCTGCTGGGCTATGTGGGCGAGGTGAGCGAGAGCGATTTGAAGCGTTGGCCCTACTATGCCGCCGGCGACTACATCGGCGTGGGCGGCGTGGAGTCGGCCTACGAGGTGGAGCTTCGCGGCCGCAAGGGCGTGAAGGTGGAGACCACCGATACGCACGGTGCTATCAAAGGCTCCTATATGGACGGCGCGTTCGACACGCTGCCGGTCAACGGCAGCCGTCTGGTCTCGACGATCGATGCCCGCCTGCAAGCCTTCGCCGAGGAGCTTATGGTCGGCAAGGTGGGTGCCGTGGTGGCCATCGAGCCCTCCACGGGCGAGATTCTGGTCATGGCTTCGTCGCCGACATACGACCCCGACGAACTTGTCGGCCGTCAGCGCGGCAACCACTATATGGCCTTGCAGGAGAACGTGCAGCAGCCGCTGTTCAACCGTGCCGTCAAGTCGAAATACCCTCCCGGCTCGACATTCAAGCTGGTGCAGGGACTCATCGGTTTGCAGGAGGGTGTGCTGCGCCCGGGCGACACCCACCCCTGCCACGAGGGCTTCACGGTGGGCAAGCGCAAGGTGAAGTGCCACTCCCACCGCTCGCCGGTCGATCTGCGCGATGCCGTGGCCACCTCGTGCAACGCCTACTTCTGCTATGTCTTCAAGGATATAATCTCCAACCCTAAGTACGGCAGCGTCAAGCGCGGCTTGGAGGTGTGGCGCGAGTATGTCGAGAGCTTCGGCTTCGGCCGTACGCTCGACAGCGACTTCATAGGCGAGGGTACGGGCAATGTCCCCTCGACGGCCGACTACGACCGCATGTACAACAGCCGCTGGAACTGGGGTACTCCCATATCGCTCTCCATAGGTCAGGGCGAGATGGGCTGCACGCCGTTGCAGATGGCCAACCTGGCGGCCATAGTGGCCAATCGCGGCTACTACTACATACCCCATATAATCAAGCAGATCGAGGGGCGCGACTCGATCGATGCACGCTTCTACGAGCGGCAGTACACCAAGGTCGAGAGCCGCTATTTCGAGCCCATCGTCGAGGGTATGTGGCGCGGTGTCAACGTGTGGGGCACCTCGCGCAACGCCGCTCTGCCCGGTCTGGACGTATGCGGCAAGACCGGCACGGCGCAGAACCCCCACGGCAAGGACCACTCGACATTTCTGTCGTTCGCCCCGAAGGACAATCCGCGCATAGCCATCTCGGTTTATGTCGAGAACGGCGGCTTCGGCGCGACCATAGCCCTGCCCATAGCCAGCCTCATAGAGGAGCTGTATCTGACCGATACGATTACTCGCCCCGAGATGGTGCGTTATGTCAAGGAACACGTAGTATATTACCCCTATTATGATAAACTTCGCGCGAGGAAAAAACAATCGTAGCATGTTCGACTCCTCGTCGGAGGGGTTGTTCGACGGCATCGACCGTGTGGCGCTGTTGCTCTACGTGCTGCTCGTGTCGGTGGGCTTCGTCTGCATCACGGCCGCATCGTACGACGATACGATCGAGGCGTTGTTCTCGTCGTCGCACTTCTACATGAAGCAGCTCATGTGGATCGGCATCTCGTGGCTGCTGGCACTGGTGCTGCTTCTGATCGACGAGAAGTATTTCCACATGTGGGCCTATCCGTTTTATATTCTGGGTATAGGCTCGCTGGTGGCCGTGCTGCTGTTCGGCCGCGAGGTCAACGGCGCCAAGGCGTGGTTCGAGCTGGGCGGCGTGCGCATACAGCCCGTCGAGTTCGTCAAGATAGCCACCTCGCTCACGCTGGCGCGCGTGATGAGTGCCTACTCGTTCTCTATCTCGCGCCCGTCGGATATAGTCAAGGTGGCCGCCGTCATACTCCTGCCGCTGGGTATCATCATCTTGCAGAACGATACCGGCTCGGGCGTGGTGCTCTGCTCGTTGCTGTTCGTGCTCTATCGCGAGGGGTTGAGCCGCGCGCTGTGCATGCCGCTGGTGCTGATCGTATTTCTGTTCATCTTCTCGTTCATACTCGAACCCCTGCCGCTGTTCATCATACTCCTGACGGCGCTGGCTCTGTATAGCGCGGCGCGCAGCGGTGCTTGGGCGGCACACGTGCGCTTCGTCGCTTTCACGCTGCTGGCCTCGCTGCTGCTGGCCGTGCTTACGCCGCTTAGCGGCTATGCGGCGTTGATGATCGTCTGCGGCATCGAGTCGGCGGTGCTTATCGCCGTATCGTTGCAGAGCAAGGCCTACGAAATAATGTGGCTTACGGCCATGTTCGTCGGTGCCATGATCTTCGTCCCCACCACCGACTACATATTCGACCATGTGCTCAAACCCCACCAGCAGGATCGCGTGCTGAGCTTCGTGGGCATGAAGAGCGACCCTCTGGGTATCGACTACAACGTCAACCAGTCGAAGATAGCCATCGGCTCGGGCGGTCTGTCGGGCAAGGGCTTCCTGCAGGGCACGCAGATCAAATACAACTTCGTGCCCGAGAAACACACCGACTTCATCTTCTGCACCGTGGGCGAGGAGTGGGGATTCATCGGCACCATGGCCGTGCTGGGGTTGTTTATCGCCCTGATAATGCGGCTCATGAAGATGGGTGAGCGCATAAAGGAGCCTTTCGGGCGCATATATTGCTATTGCGTGGCATCGATACTGCTGTTCCACGTGCTGGTGAACGTCGGCATGACCATCGGCCTGATGCCCGTGATGGGCATACCGCTGCCGCTGATGAGCTACGGCGGCTCGTCGCTGGTGGCCTTCACCATACTTATAATAATAGCCATACGCCTCGACGCCTCGACCAAGCACGAGGGATCGACGCTGTAAAGGTCGGGAGTATAAACATTTGATATTATGATTTATGCAGCATATATAGTCGTGGCCTCGCTGGTGGTCTGGTTCTCCATTCTCGCCTCGCGGTATATCGACATGATCGACCGCTCGACACGTCTGTCGGGTGCATTCCTCGGCGGCGTTCTGCTCTCGGCCGTCACCTCCCTGCCCGAGCTGTTCACGAGCATCTCGGCCACGGTGTTTCTCGATCAGCCCGATCTGTGCATCGGCAATATCCTGGGCAGCGATCTGTTCAACGTGGCGATGCTGGGTGTGGTGGTTATCTTCTCCATTCGCCTTTTTGGCCGCGCCGCATGCTCGCGCAGCCACCTCATAGTGGTCGGATACCTTATACTTATGTATGCCGCGCTGTCGCTGCGCTGGGCGGGAGTCATCTCGCTGCGCATAGGGTGGTTCGATCTGACGACACTCGTTATATTCGCTCTCTATGTGCTCTCGGTGCGCCATCTCGCCGCCGAAAACGGCGACGACGCCTCAGCTGCCGACGAGCCGTGCGAATGCAACCTCACTCTGGGGCAGATCGCCGCGCGTTTCACCTTGGCGAGCATAGGCATCATCGCACTCAGCATAGCCCTTACCTACATCACCGACGACATATCCGAGCGTCTCGATCTGGGGGCAGGTCTTGCCGGCGCGCTCTTTCTCGGCGTGGCCACCTCGCTGCCGGAGGTCACCTCCACCATAGCCCTATTCCGCATGCGCAACTACAATATAGCCGTGGGCAACATCATAGGCAGCAACGTCTTCAACTTCTTCGTGCTGGGCATCGCCGACTTCGTCTCCTCAGGCCCCGGCGTTTACAGCTTCGCCGATGTCAAGGTGCAACACCTTCTTCTTTTCGGCAGTCTCGCCATGCCCCTTGCCGCCGCCATGCTCCTTAGTCGCCGCCCCTTTATCCGGGCTTTATGTGCCGTGGGGATGGTTATTTCCTACCTCCTATTTTTGACTTTTCCGTGACTTTTTCGTGAAAAGGCGTCATTTGCTTCCGCGCTCTCGTTCATCCGAATAGGCAGTACCATCAGTACAGCCTATCCGTCCTCACATCGTTTGCGTTGCAACTAACGCCTTTTGACGAAAAAGTCGGTTGTGGTGCTTTGCGGCCATTCCCACCGTGTCATTCTGAGCAACGCGAAGAATCTGGTTGTGAACGACGTGCGAGGACGACATGCCCGCCGTGTCATTCTGAGTGTAGCGTAGCGAAACGAAGAATCTGGTTGGGGAAGAATAAACTTGTCGATTTGTCATTCTGAGGAGGCCGCAGGCCGACGTGAGAATCTCTTTTTCAAACGATATGGCCGATGTCAAATGCAGAGACTCCCACGTCGCAACTGCGTTGCTCCTCGGAGTGACAGCCCGTGCGATCACCACCACTCTGTCATTCTGAGGAGCGGTTGTAAACCGCGACGTGAGAATCCCGTTGGCGGCATTATCAAACCTCCGCCACTGCGCATGCCCCGGCATTTTATTCGCATTGCAACTCTTTTAATGGAAATCGGAGTGTATAACGGTTATTTTTTCGTATTTTTGTGAAAACAAGAGATGGAGGAGTGTATGCAGAGCGAGAGAACAATATTTCTTACCAACGACGACAGTTATGCGTCGAAGGGTTTTCGTGCTGCCGTGGAGGTGGCACGCAGTTTCGGACGCGTGATAGCCATTGCGCCCGATAGGGTGCAGAGCGGCATGAGCCAGGCCATTACGATCGCGTCGCCGCTGTTCCTGCGCAAGGTCGAGCAGAGCGACGGAGTGGAGATCTACGCCTTCTCCGGCACGCCGGTCGACTGCGTGAAGATAGCCTTCGACCATTTTCTTGCCGAGCGCAAGATCGATCTGGTGCTGTCGGGCATCAACCACGGGTCGAATGCCGCGGTCAATGTCATGTATTCGGGTACGATGGGAGCGGCCATCGAGGGTAGTTTCTACGGCATACCGGCTGTGGGACTGTCGCTCGACGACCATGCGGCCGAGGCCGATTTCTCGGCGGCGATAGAGTACGGCAAGCGTATCGTGGCGGCGTTGTTCGACAATATCGAATCGTTGCCCAAACCGTTGTGTCTCAATGTAAATGTTCCGAACCGACCGCTCGCTGATATACGCGGCATAAGGCTGTGCCGTCAGACGCGCGGCTTCTGGCGCGAGGACTTCTATGCCCGTCAAGACCCTCGCGGCCGCGACTACTTCTGGCTCACGGGCGAGTTCCACAATGCCGAGCCCGAGGCCGAAGATACCGACGAGTGGGCACTGTCGCACGGCTATGTGGCCATCGTGCCCGTGCAGGTCGACATGACCGATTACAAGGCTCTCTCGGCCATGGGCGATATAATTCCTCAACGTTAAAACCGATCGACAATGACGGCAATCGAAATCCTGCTCATCGTGGCCATCGTCTTGCAGAGCGTGGCGACCGTGATAGCTCTCCTGCTTGTCAGGCAGACCAAGTTCAACGTGTTGTGGATATGCTGCATCATCGGCTTCTCGCTGCTCACCGTCGAGCGCGTGTGTCAGCTGCTGGCTTACGACGGAGTGGATGTGCCGAGCACGATGTTCATCTGGATGGGTATATTCATATCGCTGTGCTTCTCGGTGGGCGTGTTGTTCGCCAATGTGCTGATACGCTATATCGATCGCATAAACTTCAACCGCCGGCTGCTCGAAAACCGGCTCATGACGGCTGTGCTGCGTGCCGAGGAGCGGTCGCGCGCCAGCTTCTCGCGCGAGCTGCACGACGGTCTGGGGCCGTTGCTCTCGTCGGCCAAGATGTCGCTCTCGGCACTGTCGACGCAGGACGGAACTTACGACCGCAAGGAGCTTATCGACAATACGATGTATGTAATCGACGAGGCCATACGCTCGCTGCGCGAAATATCGAACAACCTCTCGCCCCACGTGCTCAACGACTTCGGTCTGGCGCGCGGCGTGCAGAACTTCATCGACAAGAGCTGCACGATGCACTCCACCAAGATCGTCTTCTCCACCAACATGCGTTCGGAGCGTTTCGACTCGAACATAGAGGTGATACTCTACCGCGTCGTGTGCGAATTGATCAACAACTCGCTCAAACACTCGGGCTGCAAACGCATGACGATCTCGCTCGATCTGTCGGGCGACGAGTTGCGTCTGCACTTCGAGGACGACGGCCGCGGTTTCTCGCCGCGCGACATGATGGAGTGCGGCATGGGTCTGTCGAATATCAATTCGCGCATAGGGTCGCTCAACGGCCGTTTCGACATCGACAGCCGCCCGGGCGAGGGTATGCGTGCCTATATCTGCGTCAATATCGACAGCGCCATCGTGCATTCGCTGCCGCGCCGGCGCGACAAGATCAAACAGAAGCGTGAAAATGGAGGGAATTAACATAGCCCTGGTCGACGACCACACACTGTTCCGCCGCGGACTTTGCGGCCTGCTCTCTCACCACGAGGGCTATACGGTCGTCGCCGACATGGGCAGCGGCGAGGAGTTTCTCACGGCTCTGCCTGCGCTCGACGTCGATGTGGTGTTCATGGATATATCGATGCCGGGCATCGACGGCGGCGAGACGACACGCCGTGCGTTGGCCGTGCGCCCCGATTTGAGGATCATAGCTCTGTCGATGTACGGCGAGGAGCAGTATTACACGCGTATGCTGGAATGCGGCGCATCGGGATTTCTGTTGAAGGACTCCGATATAACGGAGGTCGTGGCGGCTGTGGATACGGTCTTCGCCGGAGGCTCCTATTTCAGTCGCACGCTGCTCGATTCGCTCACCAGCCGCATGCGCACTACGGGCAGCGGCGATGAGGAGGGCGACGAGGAGACGCTCTCCACGCGCGAGATAGAGATTCTGGTGTGCGTCTGTCAGGGGCTTTCCAATCAGGAGATTGCCGACAAGCTCTTCATCTCGAAGCGCACCGTAGACAAGCACCGCGCCAATATTCTCGAAAAGACCGGCTGCCGCAACACGGCTGCGCTGGTGGTCTATGCCATAAAAAACTCGCTGGTCGAGATCTGATGCCGATCCCCGACCGAGCGAGTCTTTATTTTTTAGCCGATCGATGCCTGCCTAAGCGAATATTATGCGCTCCTCGCCCGTGTATTCGGGCAGCGGCTTGGGTGTGTAGTCGGCATAGCCTAATGCCATGACGCACAATACGTCGTAGTGCGGCGGTATGGGCAGAAACTCTTTCAGATAATCCGATGCCAATTGCGACGAGGGGTCGTCCTTCAAACGGCGGTAGCCGTTGACATGCACCCAGCACGATGCCAATCCGGCATCGACGGCGGCGAGCTGCAATATGGTGGCCGTTATGGCGGCGTTGTCGAGCCACAGCGGGCTCACCTCCTTGTCGCCCATCACCACTACCGCAGCGGCGGCGCCCGAGAGGAAAGCCGCGCCGAAGTCGCGCATCTGCGACATGCGCTCCAACTGCCCGCGGTCGGTTACGGCCAACAGACGCGTCGAACGCGTGTTTTTGGCCGATGGTGCCGTCAGTGCCTGCTCCATAATGCGCTGCAATGTGTCGCGCTCGACAGCCTTGTCGATGAATCGTCGCGTGCTGCGGCGTTTATTGATAAGATCGTTAAATTCCATAATCGATAAGTTTTGTTCCGTTATATTGCAAAAATAGTGAAATTTGATTACTTTTACAATCAATAGACCTTTTAATCTGAACCGATGACTATGGAACGAAAAGTGACGGCGGCGTTGATATACGATTTCGACGGGACGCTTGCCCCGGGCAACATGCAGGAGTATGACTTTATCCCTGCCGTGGGCAAGAGCAACAAGGAGTTCTGGAACGATGCCAACACGTTGGCCGAGCAGCAGGATGCCGATCAGGTGTTGACCTATATGGCGCGTATGATTCAGGAGGCGCAGTCGAAGGGGTTGTCGCTCCGCCGCGAGGCCTTTCGCGAGTCGGGTCGCCACGTGGAGTTGTATCGCGGCGTGAAGGAGTGGTTCGCGCGCATCAACGACTACGGCCGCAGCCGCGGGGTCAATATCCTGCACTATATCAACTCCTCGGGTTTGAAGGAGATCATCGAGGGAACATCCATAGCTCACGAGTTCAAGAACATCTACGCCTGCTCGTTTCTCTACAACGTCGACGGCATAGCCTACTGGCCTGCCGTGGCGGTCAACTACACCAACAAGACGCAGTTCATCTTCAAGATCAACAAGGGCGTGGAGTCGGTCTTCGACACCCGCGAGGTCAACCGCTACATGGAGGAGAAGAGCCGTCCCGTGCCGTTCAGCCGCATGATCTATGTGGGCGACGGTACGACCGACATACCCTGCATGCGTCTGGTGAAGAACTTCGGCGGCCACTCCATAGCCGTCTACAACCCCGACGAGACGGGACAGCGTCGCACGCTGAACGATCTGATACGTGACAACCGCGTCAACCACGTCTGCCCGGCCGACTACACCGAGGGCTCGGAGATCGACGTGGTGGTCAAGACCATAATAGATAAAATCGCTCTCGACAACCGTCTGTCGGAGCTTGAAATACCCCGCCTATGAGAAACCTCCTATTGCTTATTGTTCTGTCGGCCTGCTGTTCGCTTGCCCGGGCGCACACTCCGTGCGACGCAACGCCGTTGCAGGAGCCCGATACGGTAGTGGTGGTCGGTGCCGGCGAGTATCGCCGTCTGGCCGAGTTGCACGATATAGGCGATCTGCGCGCACTGCGCCGTGAGCGTTGGCACGATCGTATCGACATGCACGAGTTGCGGGTGGGCGCGGGCTCGATCAATCTGTCGACGATAATTATGCTCAGTTCGGGTTGGTTCAGAGGCTGTTGCGGCGACGAGCCTTATCGTTACGGTTTCCGCGACCATATACTCGATTCGCGCACCTATCTCACGCCCGAGCGGCTTGTGGGTACGTTCTCGCTGAGCTACACCTACCACAGCAAGCGCCGTGTGCAGGCGGGTGTGATGACCACGTTCGCCGCGGTGACGCAGCGTCGCAAGGATGTGTTCACCGATCGGACGGTGGAGGATCTGAGCCACTACTCCTTCTCGCTGATGCCCGTGGTGCGACTGCTGTGGCTGCACCGCCCGGCCGTTTCGCTCTACTCCTCGGTGTCGCTGGGCGCCGTCTTCACCATCGACGAAGAGGATATGCGTGTGATGCCGTGGTACGATGTCTCGCTCATTGGCTGCACGTTCGGCCGCCGTCTGTTCGGCTTCGTCGAGATAGGTGCCGGCATGAGCGGCATGTTCCGCATAGGTATGGGTTACAGATTCAACGGATCGAAAAAAGTGGGAGGACGACAATGAAACGCATTATGATATCTCTGGCCGCTGCTGTTGCGGCCGTGGCCTTCGCGGGCTGCAAGATCGACGACGGCGATTCGCGCGATATGGATCGTCCGGCGAGAAACATCTGGTATAAACTCTCGTCACAGATATATGACTTGGAGTCGATGGCACAGCATCTCACGGCACTCGATGCCATGCTCACGCCACAGTGGGCCGAGATAGCCGACAAATTGGAAGTGCGCTATTTCGACAATGCCGATATTACGGTCGATGAGGCCGGCGACTACGACATCGTCGTGCGCACCTCCTCGGGGCGTGAGATCGAGCGATACCATATAACCGCCTCGGGGCGTGCCGTCGCCGACGACAATCCGTGGACGGTGATCTACGATAATAACGGTCACATGGAGGCCGACATGACGCTCCGGCGCGATGCCGACGGGCTGCATCTTATGCTCGATGCCGATGTGGCCGATGCCTACGATATGTGCTTCTATAAGGCCGATGTCTTGGTGAGCTATACGGTCGATGTCATACGCGCCAGAATAGATACGCGGCTGGCCGGAGGCGGAGGCGCTATCTTAGACGATGCCGACAACCCGACTTACACGATAGCCTACGATATTGCCGCTCCCATGAGGTTCGATCTGACGGGTTCGCTCGTCGAGGGCAGGGCTGATGTCGTCTACGACGACCTCCTCACGCCGCTGAGCTACCGTATCGGGGTGGTTATCGACAGATCGCATGTCTCTTATGAATATATGTAATACTATGAAGATAATATTCGCAACCAATAATGCCCACAAGCTCTCCGAGGTCGAGGCTGTGCTGGGCGAAGGATTCGACCTCATCACACCGCGCGAGTGCGGCATCACGGAGGATATTCCCGAGGAGCAGGCCACATTGGAGGGCAATGCCTCGCAGAAATCGCACTATATTTATGACCGCACCGGCAGCGATTGTTTTGCCGACGACACGGGTTTGGAGGTCGAGGCTCTGGGCGGTGCACCCGGCGTGCACTCGGCCAGATATGCCACCGACGGGCACGACTTCGCTGCCAACAACCGCCGCCTGCTCAGAGAGTTGCAGGGCGTTGGCAACCGCCGTGCACGTTTCCGTACGGTCATATCGCTTATCCTTGACGGCGAGGAGCATCTGTTCGAGGGCATCGTCGAGGGACATATAGCACAGTGCGAGGCGGGCTGCGGCGGCTTCGGCTACGATCCGCTGTTCATACCCGACGGCTTCGATCTGACATTCGCCGAGATGACCGCCGAGCAGAAGAATGCCATTTCGCATCGCGGACGTGCGGTTGCAAAACTCGTGGAATTTTTGCACAATCGCATAAAATAGCATACATTTGCAGCCACTATGGAACAGATTGCGAACTACAAGCGCGAGGACCGTTACTCGCAGCAGACTATCGAGGCTCTGATGGTGCATTACCGCGAGATCCTGCGACTGCTGGGCGAGGACCCCGAGCGCGAGGGATTGATAAAGACCCCCGAACGTGTGGCCAAGGCCATGTCGTTCATCACCAAAGGTTACAGCGAGGATCCTATCGCCATACTCCGCTCTGCCATGTTCAAGGAGGAGTATAAGCAGATGGTCGTCGTGAAGGATATAGAGCTCTTTTCGGTGTGCGAACACCACATGCTGCCATTCATCGGCAAGGCCCACGTGGCCTATATCCCCGACGGATATATCACCGGCCTGTCGAAGATAGCGCGCGTGGTGGAGTGTTTCGCCCGCCGCCTGCAGGTGCAGGAGCGACTGACGGTGCAGATACGCGACTGCATACAGCAGGCGTTGAACCCCGTCGGCGTAGCCGTTGTTATCGAGGCGAGCCACACCTGCATGCAGATGCGCGGCGTTGAGAAGCAGGGGTCGTCTACGACCACCTCGGCTTTCACGGGCATATTCCTCTCCGATCCGCGTACGCGAGATGAGTTCATGCAACTCATCAGACAGATAGTCGGCGTGTCATAACGGGCAAACTACTGCGTTATCTTCGGTATCGCGGCTCAGTCGTGTACGTCTGAGTACACTCCGTTCGCCGCGAACCTCGATGCCTTGTATTTTACCCATTCTGACACACCTTGAAGTCGGCGTCCATAACGGGCAAACTACTGCGTTATTATCGGTGCCACGGCTCGGTCATGTACGCCCAAGTACACTCCCTCGCCGTGAACATTAATACCTTGTATTCCAAACCTTAAAGGCGATGCGGCAAACACAGATTTGCCGCATCGCCTTATCTTTTCGGCCAATCTCTAATGCACTATCGGCCGCGTGCCGGCAGGACGAACTCCACCTCCTTGAAGGCGTAGCAGTGCAGTGTGCCGTCGGAGAGTTCGAGCAACAGATGCCCCGAGGGCTTCACGCCGCGGATCGTGGCGCGGAACCGCTCGCCCGAGGGCAGGGCGTAGGTGTGTTCTTCGCCTAAGTGATACATGCTCTGGCGATACATCTGCTCGATATGCTCCTTGCCGCCGCGGCGCAACTCCTCGTAGAGCGAGTCGAGGTGTGCCATGAAGCGGTCGAGCACCTCCTCGCGCGAATACCCCCTGCCGCCCAACTGCCGCATCGACACGGGGTTGGGCAGCGACGGATCGAACTCCGCCTGGTTGACGTTGATGCCTATGCCGACTATGGTGCGGTCGAACCGCTCGCCTGCGAGCATGTGTTCGATGAGTATGCCCACCAACTTGCCGTCGCCGGCATAGATGTCGTTGGTCCACTTTATTCGTGTCTCGATGCCGTAGTCGGCGAATGTCTTCACCAGGGCGAGTGCCACAGTCTCCGAGATCAGGAACTGCTCGGCGACGGGCAGGAAATCGGGTGTCAGCACCACCGAGAAGAGCAGGTTGTCGCCCGTGCGGCTCTCCCATTTGTGGCCTCTCTGGCCGCGGCCTGCGCTCTGCTCCTCGGCCCATATAACATCGCCGTGACGATAGCGCCGATCGCGTGCGTCGTCGTTGGTCGAGGTGGTTTTGTCTATGCGGTAGATCATGATAAATTTCTAATAAACGCATCAAAGATATAAGTTTTCGGCCGATAAAGGTTGTTTATCTCTACAAATTGGCTATTTTTGTGTTCAAAATTAACCCAGCAAGTGAAAAATATACTCTTCATCCATAACCCCCGTCGTGCGCCGTTCTCGTTCGGCGGCATAGAGCGCGTTACGCTGATGCTCGCCGACTGGTTCTCGACTCGGGGCTATCGTCCGTATGTGGTCTCCGTCGATTTCGACATGTCGGCCATACCCGGCGACAAGGCCGATAAGATCGTGCGTATCGCCACGCCGCGTCGCAAGATGTCGGACCGTGCCTATTGCAATTTCGTTGTGGAGTGCGTCGAACGTTATTCGATAGATGTCGTCGTGTGTCAGGGCGGATACCTCAAACATCTGGACTCGGTGCGTCGCTCGATACCTTCGCGCGTACCGATCGTATATTGCAACCATTCGCAGATATTGTGGGAGGTGGTGCGCTCGGTGCAGGGCTTCGACCGATTCCATCGCAAGGGACTGCTGCTGCCGCTGCGCCGCCGCTTCAAGGCGTGGAAGGCGCGTCGCCGCACGGTGGCACGCTATTGCAAGATATACGATGCGGTCGACCGCTACGCCGTATTGTGCAGAGGGTATGTCGACGATCTCTATCGTGCCGTGGGCGAGAGCCGAACCATGCAGCAGAAGTGCTGCGCGTTATACAATCCCGTGCCCAACGAGCAGATCGAGGTCGATCTCTCGGCCAAGCGTCGGCAGGTGCTGTTCGTCGGACGGCTCTCCTACTCCGATAAGCGTATCGACATACTGCTCTCCATTTGGCGCTCGATATGCTGCGATTTCCCCGATTGGGAGCTGCTCATCGTCGGCGACGGCGAGGAGCGTGCGGCGTTGGAGGAGATCGTCGCCAGTCAGGACATACGCAACGTGAGGTTCTGCGGAGCTACGTCCGATCCCTCGCAATATTACCGCGATGCCTCTATTCTTTGTCTCACGTCGATGTACGAGGGTTGGGGCATGGTGCTGGTTGAGGGACAGCGGCAGGCTGTCGTGCCGGTGGCTTTCGGCTGCTCGGCCGGCGTGCGGGAGATACTCTCCGACGGCGGCGGCCGTGTCGTCGAACCGTTCGATCAAGAGGCCTATGCCGCCACGTTGCGGGAGCTTATGTCGGACGATGCCATGCGCGAGGATTCGGCTCGTTCGGCTCGGCAGAAGTGCCGCCTCTACGCCATCGATAGAGTCGGCGAGAGCTGGCTGCGCATGTTCTCCGAACTGGAAAGAGATTAATATAAGGTATCATTCCGCCCGGACGAGCGCATATTCCCGAAATTTTGACTATTTTTGTAACCGACATAGAGTGCGGTTATGAAAAAAATATCCATCATATTGCTTATCCTGTGCTCGGTGGCCGCGGCATGCGGAGGAACCGCGGGCAAGAGCGGTGCGCAGGCGAAGGCCGGTGAGCCTGAGCAGGCGGCGGCGCGCGTTGCGACGCCGGTCTACTATCGTCATCGTGTGGTGGCGGAGTATCCCCATTCGAAAACGAGCTATACGCAGGGACTATTCTATGCCGACGGCCTTCTGTGGGAGGGCACGGGGCAGTGGGGCGAGTCGTGCTTGCAGACCATAGATCTGGCGACGGGGCGTCGTCAGGTGCTGGCCACGCTGCCGCGTTCGGAGTTCGGCGAGGGCATAGCCATGCTGGGCGACACGATCTATCAGCTCACCTGGACCACGGGCAAGGCTCACCTCTACGACCGCAGCGGACGACTGCACCGCAGCGTCGACTATCGCGGCGAGGGTTGGGGCATCACCTCCGACGGCGAGCGGCTCTACATGTCCGACGGCTCGGCCATGATCTACGAGATCGACCCGGTGACGTTCAAGCAGCGTCGCGGCGTGGCCGTCATGGCGCAGGGACGCCCCGTCGAGAACATCAACGAGTTGGAGTGGATCGACGGCCGTATATGGGCTAATGTCTACCTCACTTCGACCATCGTCATCATCGATCCCGCCACGGGCGCGGTCGAGGGCATAGTCGATCTGTCGGATTTGCCGGAGCGCATAGAGATCGACTCGACGACCGACGTGCTGAACGGCATAGCCTACGATGCCGCGAGCGGCCGCATACTGGTCACGGGAAAGTACTGGAACAAGTTGTTCGAGATAGAGATATTCGAATAGAGAGAGTTATGGGAGAGTTGAAAGATATGATGCGTGAGCGCATCGTCATAGCCGACGGCGCGACGGGAACCATGCTCGCCGCCCATGCCGGCGCGGGGTGCTGCGACCTGCTGGCCGTCGAGCGACCCGATGTGGTGGAGGCTCTGCATGCGGAGTACATAGCCGCCGGAGCCGATATGATTACCACCGATACATTTTGCAGCGACCCTCTGACACTTGCCACGTGGCATTTGGAGCAGAGGTGCGAGGAGATCGTCGCAGCGGCTGTCGACGTGGCGCGCCGTGCGGCTGCCAAGGCCGACCGCCGTGTGCTGGTGGCGGGATCGGTCGGACCTACGACGCGCAACATCTCGCTTGCGACCGATCTGTCGGAGCAGCAGTTGCGCGAGGCCTACGCCTTGCAGATCGAAGCCTTGCTCCGCGCCGGAGTCGACGTGGTGCTTATCGAGAGCGTGTGCGACGTGCGCAATGCCGCCATAGCAGCCGAGGAGTGCCGCCGTCTGTCGCCCGATGTCGATCTGGTGGTGACGGCCACGCTCTCGAAGCTGAAAGGCTATATGGTCTCGGGGCGTCCGATCGATCGTTTCGCCGACGACATGAAGCCCTTCGCGCCTGCGGCCATAGGTTTCAACTGCTCATACGGTGCGGTGAATGTCGCCGACAATGTGGCTCTGCTGGCCGCAGGGTGCGATCTGGCGCTGGCCGCCATGCCCTCGGCCGGCGTGCCCGACGCTGCGGGTCGCTTTCCCGAGAACGAGAAGCGGTTCGTCGAGGCCATGGAGTCGCTGGCAAGCCGCGGACAGATTAACCTGGCGGGCGGTTGCTGCGGCACGACCCCCGGCCATATAGCGGCTCTGGCCGCAATGTGCCGCCGTTACGAACCTCGTAAAATATAGAGTCATGACAACGGTAGAGTTTCGCCGGGAGCTGCATCGTCGCCCCGAACTGTCGTTCGAGGAGCATGCCACGCAACGTTTCATCATGCAGACGCTGCGGGAGGCGGGTATGGAGTGCGAGCCTGTGGCTGACACGGGCGTGATGGTACGCATAGAGGGGCGCAGGGGCAATCCGCGTCGTGCCGTGGTGCTGCGTGCCGATATCGACGCGCTGCCCATAGAGGAGACGAGCGGCGTGGAGTTCGCCTCGCAGAACCCGGGCGTGATGCACGCCTGCGGTCACGACATGCACGCGGCCATGCTCTACGGCGTGCTGCTGTCGATGGCTGCGCACCGCGATTTCGAGGGCACGGTCATAGGTCTGTTCCAGCCCGGCGAGGAGTGCAATCCGGGCGGTGCGATAAAGGTGCTCGACGAGGGTTGTTTCGACTCTTACGACGTGGTGGCTGTCATAGGCCAGCATGTCGATTCGGCGTTGGAGGTAGGTGAGGTCGGCTTCTGTGCAGGCCGTTTCATGGCCTCGAACGACGAGTTGCGCATAAGGGTTCATGGCCGCGGTGGTCATGCCGCATGGCGGTCGCTGCTGTGCGATCCTGTGGCGGCGTTGTGCCGCATGGTGGCGCGCATGAACGAGCTCAACTCGGCCGAGTGCGTGGTGTCGGTGGGTCGGTTGGAGGCCGAGGGTGCCACCAACGTCATCCCCGACGAGACATACGCCGAGGGCACTATGCGGACATTCGACGAGGACGTGCGCCGCATGACGTGGGATAGACTGCACAAAGCGGCCGAGGAGATCGGCAGCCGCGACGGCGTGCGGATCGATGTTGATATAAACCGCGGATACCCGTGCGTGGTGAACGATGTGGCGTTGTGCTACGAGTCGATGATACTCGCTGCCGACGAGGGCTTTACGGTATGCGAATTGCAGCCGCGCCCAACGGCCGAGGACTTCGGCTACTACACGCAGCGTTATCCGTCGCTCTTCTTCCGTTTGGGAGTGGGGCAGGCGGCAGGTCGCTCGCACACCTCGACCTTCATGCCCGACGAGAGTGCTATGGCCGTGGGTGAGCGGCTGATGGAGCGCATTGCGCTTCATGTTTTAAACAAATAATTGAAAATGAGTAGAAGAAACAAAAACAACAATAGCAATAACAATAACAATAATGGTAAGAGCGGCAAAACCTCTCGGCGCAACTCGCGCAAGGAGTCGCACAAGGAGTCGCGTACGCGCGACCGTGCGGCCTTTATAGCCGACATGTTCCGCGAATTCTCCGATCGCAAGTTCTCGCTCAAACAGTTGGCCGCCGCTTCGGGCGGTGCCGACCGCGAGGGTCGTGCCTCCACGCGCGACGTGCTGGTGCAGATGCTCGCCGACGGCTTCATCGAGGAGTGCTCGCGCGACCGCTACTGCCTATCGTCGCGCCACCAACCCCGTTTCGAGGGCGTGGTGTGCGGTGCCTCGTCGGGTTCGCTGTTCGTGCGCCTCGACGGCGACGACGCGCAGAAAGATATATACGTCAGCCGCCGCAATGCCCACAACGCTCTCGACGGCGACCGCGTGCGGATCGTCATGTCGCGCCGCTCGCGCGGAGGAGCCTCGCCCGAGGGTGTGGTGGTGGAGATCGTCGAGCGCAGCCGCAAGCCCTACGTGGGCGTGGCCAGCCTGACCAACACCTCGATATTCGTCACACCCGACTCGAAGCGCATAGGCGTCGACATCTATCTGCCTAAGAAGCTCTATCCCGATGTCCACGACGGCGACAAGGTTGCCGTGCGCATCGTTTCGTGGGACGATGGCACGCGTCTGCCCGTTGGCGAGATAGTCGACATATTGGGCCCTGCGGGCGATAACGATACGGAGATGCACGCCATATTGGCCGAGTACGATCTGCCCTACCGCTTCGACGACGATGTCCTGGCTGCTGCCGAGGCCATGTCGGGAACGATCACCGAGGCCGACTATGCCGAGCGTCGCGACTTCCGCGGCGTGACGACATTCACGGTCGATCCGGCCGATGCCAAGGATTTCGACGATGCCTTGTCGGTACGCCGCGTTGGCGACGGCGTGTGGGAAGTGGGCGTGCATATTGCCGATGTCACGCACTACGTCACGCCCCGCTCGACACTCGACGTCGAGGCCTACGACCGCGGAACGTCGGTCTATCTGGTCGACCGCACGGTGCCGATGCTGCCCGAGCGACTGTCCAACGAGCTGTGTTCGCTGCGCCCCGAGGAGGAGAGTCTCTGCTTCTCGGCGGTGTTCACCATAGACGAAAACCTCGAACTGAAAGATGAGTGGTTCGGCCGCACGGTGATCTACTCCGACCGTCGCTTCGCCTATGAGGAGGCGCAGCAGGTCATCGAGACCGGCCAGGGCGACTATGCCGAGGAGATACTGACGCTCAACCGCCTGGCGCAGGGCTTGCGCCGCGAGCGTTTCCGCCACGGTGCCATCAGCTTCGATCGTGAGGAGGTGCGTTTTCGCCTCGACGAGAAGGGGCGTCCGTTGGGCGTCTACGTCAAGGAGCAGAAGGAGGCCAACCAGATGATCGAGGAGTTCATGCTGCTTGCCAACCGTCGTGTGGCTGAGTTCTGCGGCCGCCGCTTGCAGAACGGTCGCCGCGTGGCGCGTACGATGGTCTATCGTGTGCACGACGAGCCCAACGAGGAGAAGCTGACGCGTTTCAGAGAGTTCATCACGCGCTTCGGCTACTCGTTCCGCGCAGCGAAGGGTCGCGCCGTGGCCAAGGAGATGAACAAGCTGATGCAACAGGTGCACGACCGTCCCGAGGCCAATGCCGTCTCGACGCTGGCTGTGAGGAGCATGGCCAAGGCCTACTACACCACCGACAACATCGGCCACTACGGACTGGCGATGCCCTACTACACGCACTTCACGTCGCCGATACGCCGCTATCCCGACATGATGGTGCACCGTCTGCTGGCACACTATCTCGCCGGCGGCAAGTCGGCCGACAAGAACGAGTTGGAGGAGCGTTGCGCCTATGCTTCCGATCGCGAGATAGTCGCCGCCGAGGCCGAGCGCGCCAGCATCAAATACAAGATGGTGGAGTTCATGCGCGATCGTATCGGCGAGGAGTTCGACGGTTGTGTGTCGGGCATATCGGAGTGGGGTATATATGTCGAACTGAACCAGACGCATGTCGAGGGCATGGCTTTCCTGCGCGACATAGAGGACGACTTCTACTCGTTCGACGAGGCGCGCTATCAGATCGTAGGCCGCTCGACGGGGCGTACGTTCACGCTCGGCACGCCGGTCAGAATACGTGTCAAGGGTGCCGACCTGCGTCGCCGCACATTGGATTTCGAATTGATATTGAGATGATGAACGACCTGAAACCGATTTACGAGAAGTGTCTGCAACGCGAGTCGCTTACGCGTGAGGAGGCCTACAGCCTCTACGACTCCGCACCGTTGCAGGAGCTGGCCGAGACGGCCGATATGTTGCGCCGCGAGGTGGTCGACGACCCCGACGTGGTGACGTGGCAGATCGACCGTAATGTCAACATAACCAACGTCTGCATATCTGGCTGCAAGTTCTGCAACTTCCACTGCAAACCCCACGACCAGGAGCATGCTTTCATCACCACGCTGGCCGAGTATCGCGAGAAGATCGACCGCGCGTTGGAGTTGGGTGCCGATCAGCTGCTGTTGCAGGGCGGCCTGCACCCGCGCCTGGGCATCGACTTCTACGAACAGCTGTTCCGCCGTCTGAAACAGGAGTATCCCACGCTGCGCCTGCACGCTCTGGGTGCGCCCGAAATATCGCACATAGCCCGTGTGAGCGGCCTTACCACGCGCCAGACGCTCGAACGCCTGCACGAGGCTGGCCTCGACTCGCTGCCCGGAGCCGGTGCCGAGATCCTCTCGCCCGACGTGCGCCGCCGCATATCGCCCGCCAAACCCTCGGTCGAGGAGTGGATACGCGTCATGCACGAGGCGCACGAGATGAACCTGCCCACCTCTGCCACGATGATGTACGGCCATGTGGAGACACCCCACCAGAGGGTCGACCACCTGCTTACCATACGCGACTTGCAGGCTCATTGCCCCGAGGGCAACTACGGCTTTATAGCATTCATTCCGTGGGTGTTCTGCTCTGCCGGCACGCAGCTCGAACGCGAAGGAGTATCTTCCCGCTTCTCATCGACCGAATACCTGCGCATAATAGCTGTCAGCCGACTCATACTCAACAATATCCGCAACATACAGGCCTCTTGGCTCACTGTCGGCAAGGCCACCGCGCAGATGGCTCTGCGCAGCGGTGCCAACGACATGGGTTCCATCATGATCGAGGAGAACGTCGTCTCCTCTGCCGGTGCCCGCAACCGTTTCGACAGCAATGGCATCCAGCAGGCCATACGCGAGATGGGTTTCACGCCGCGGCTTAGAGATCAGTTATATAATTACCGCTGATTTTTTTCGTGTCTTTTTCGTGAAAAGCGGCATTCTACTGCCGCGCACTTGCTCGCCCAAATGGAACGTACGCCGAGTACGCCCCATCTGGGCGATCTTCGTTTGCGTTGTATAATACCGCTTTTGACGAAAAAGTGGTTGTGGTGCTTGGGTGACTATTTCCACCGTGTCATTCTGAACGGAATGTAATGGAGTGAAGAATCTGGTTGGGGCAGATGTGCATGGTTGAAATGCCCGCCCTGTCATTCTGAGGAGGCCGCAGGCCGACGTGAGAATCTCTCTCTCGAACGACAATGGCCGATGTCAAATGCAGAGACTCCCACGTCGCAACTGTGTTGCTCCTCGGAGTGACATCGTGTATGCGTCTATTCCCGCTTTGTCATTCTGAACGGAATGAAATGGAGTGAAGAATCTGGGGTAGACGTGCATGGTTGAAATGCCCGCTCTGTCATTCTGAGGAGGCCGCAGGCCGACGTGAGAATCTCTTTTTCAAACGATATGGCCGATGTCAAATGCCGAGACTCCCACGTCGTGCTGTCGCACTCCTCGGAGTGACATCGTGTATGAGTCTATTCCCACCGTGTCATTCTGAACGAAATGAAATGGAGTGAAGAATCTGGTTGGGGTAGACGTGCATGGTCGAAATGCCCACTCTGTCATTCTGAGGAGCGTTCCATGGCACGCGACGTGAGAATCTGGTTGTGGACGACGTGCGAGGTCGACTTACCCACTCTGTCATTCTGAGGAGGCCGCAGGCCGACGTGAGAATCTCGTTTTCGCACGACAAAGGCCGATGTCAAGTGCCGAGACTCCCACGTCGTGCTGTCGCACTCCTCGGAGTGACAGACCGAGAGCGTCCAAAGCGCGCTATTCGGATTCCTCGTTAACCGTCCCATGCCCCACATGGAGCGTAGCGACAACAGCCCCTCCCGAGGGAGGGGTATGGGGTGGGGTCAGAATTATATAACGGCGTAAGCCGTAGCTCTGTGGTCGACGTTTGTTTTCTCCCACGTCGTGCTACGCACTCCTCGGAGTGACAGTATAGGTCGGCCATCTTCCTTGGCCGACGGCGGTTCTCGTTACGATATCGAGAAGTCGCGCAGGGCGTCGTTGAGCGATGTCTTCTTGTCGGTCGACTCCTTGCGGCGGCCTATGATAAGCGCGCACTGCACGCCGTATTCGCCTGCCGGGAACTTGCGGGTGTAGGTGCCCGAGACGACTACCGAGCGCGGCGGAACATAGCCCTTATACTCGACGGGCTCGCTGCCTGTGACGTCGATTATATGGGTCGAGCCGGTGATGACCGTATTCGAACCCAGCACTGCCTCGCGGCATATATGCGCACCCTCGACAACGATCGAGCGCGAGCCGATGAAGCAGTTGTCCTCGATGATGACGGGTGCGGCCTGCACGGGCTCCAGCACGCCGCCTATGCCCACGCCGCCGCTGAGGTGCACGTCGCGGCCTATCTGCGCGCACGAGCCTACCGTAGCCCACGTGTCGACCATCGTTCCCTCGCCCACGTATGCGCCTATGTTGACATACGACGGCATGAGTATGGCTCCCGGAGCGATATATGCGCCGTAGCGTGCCACGGCCTGCGGTACGACCCTGACGCCCAGCTTCTCGTAGTCGTGTTTGAGCTCCATCTTGTCGTACCACTCCAACTCGCCGCCGCGCATGGTGCGCATGCTCTGAATGGGGAAATACATGATTATAGCCTTCTTGACCCACTCGTTGACCTGCCACCGGCTATTTTCAAGGTCGATAGGCTCGGCGCAGCGCAATGCGCCCTTGTCGACGGCCTCCACCGTGCGGCGTATTACTTCTCGCACCTCTTCCTCGGCCAACATTTCGCGCTCGTCCCAAGCGCGCTCTATGATTGCTTTCTCTTGTTCGAACATATCTCTGTCGGTTTGTTTACGATGTTCAAAGGTACGGAAAAATTCAATTCGTCATTCGTGTTTCTCCGTTTTTTCATACCTTTGACTTCGGCTACGCTTCGCCGAAGATACTCACGCTCGGGATAAAAAATGAATAAATTCATTTTGTTCTCCTCTCGCTTATTCGTACCTTTGTTATCGGATATAGAAACAAGCGATATGAAAGTTTACAAGTTCGGCGGAGCGTCGGTCAAGGACGCTCGCGGAGTGAGAAATCTTCTGGACATAGTGCGCGGCGAGGAGGAGCTGTTCATCATCGTCTCGGCCATGGGAAAGACCACCAACGCCTTGGAACGCGTGTTCGAGGCCATGCAGCGCGGGGACAATGCCGTTGCGCTGGAACGCGTGGCCGAGGTGCGCGACTATCACAAGGCCATCATCGACGAGTTGTACGGTGCGCCGACGAAGATAATGAGCGTCGAGCTGCTGTTCGAGCAGCTGCGCAATACGGTGCGCAACACCATATACCGTGCCGCCGATGCCGAGCTGTGGTACGATACGATAGTGGCCTTCGGCGAGCTGGTCTCGACGACGATCGTCTCTGACTTTCTCGCGCGCGAGGGTGTCGACAACCATTGGGTCGACATGCGGCATGCCTTCCTCACGCAGCAGCGTCACAAGGATGCCGACGTCAATCTCGAAGCTACGGCCTACCGCTTGAAGCGCGAGATGAAGGACGTGGACAAACGCATATTCGTCGGGCAGGGATTCATCGGCGGTGCGCCCGACGGCACCACGACTACGCTCGGGCGCGAGGGTTCCGACTACTCGGCCGCCGTGGTGGCCTCGGTGTTCGATGCCGAGTCGATGACCGTGTGGAAAGATGTCGACGGCATACTCAACGCCGATCCGAAGATATTCCCCGACTCGCGCAAGATCGAGCGTTTGAACTACATCGACACCATTGAGCTGGCTTACAGCGGTGCGCAGATCATTCACCCCAAGACGATCAAGCCGTTGCAGAATAAGGGCATTCCGTTGTATGTCAAACCGTTTCTCGATAAGACGGCTGCCGGGTCGGTCATCTGCGGCGATGCTGCGCGCGTCGAGGAGCCGGTGTTGATCCTCAAACGCGGCCAGGTGCTGCTGAACCTCCACTCGCGCGATCTGTCGTTCGTGTTGGAGGAGAAGTTCGCCACGGTATTCGCCACGTTGGAGAACTATCGCATAAAGACCAATCTGATTCATAATTCGGCCATAAACCTCTATATGTGTGTCGATTCGTCGTGGCATATCGACGAGGCCATGGGCGAGCTGCGCGGCGAGGGTTTCGACGTGGAGAAGCAGGAGGACGTCGAGTTGCTGACCGTCAGATCCTATACCGACGAGCTTTACGAGCGTTATGCTCTGGCCGATGACGTGATTATCAAGCAGACCACGCCCCATTCGCTGCGTCTGGTGCGCCGTGGCGCGGGAGTCGAATAGTTAGAGGACCATACCTATTTATAATATAGCGCAACGTGTTTATCGTTGCGCTATTGTTTTCTTTATGTCGATGGAGATTCTCGCGTCGCGTGCATTGCACGCTCCTCAGAATGACAAACCATTCTGTCACTCCGAGGGAGGACTTTGTCCGACCGTGGGAGTCTCTGCACTCGACATCGGCCATATCGTTTGAAAAGAGAGATTCTCACGTCGCGTGTATTGCACGCTCCTCAGAATGACAGGGTGGGAATATAAAACCACCTTGTCATGTCGAACGTATGTGAGACATCTGTGGGCGACAGAACGCATTGTCAAGCCTGATCGTCCACGGATTTCTCGCTACTGCTCGAAATGACATATCATGTGTAATAGTTGCCCACACGCATCGTCCGCAACTGGATTCTTTCGCGTCGGCGTCAGAGCCACTTCTTGAATTTGAAGAACCAGTAGGTCAGGGCCGAGAGGCCGAGCATAAGTCCTATGGCCCACAGGTAGCCGTATTGCCAGTCCAATTCGGGCATGAACTTGAAGTTCATGCCGTACATGCTGGCCACGAGCGTGGCGGGCATGAAGATGACGGCGGCCACCGAAAATATCTTGACGATCTCGTTCTGCTCGATGTTGATAAGACCCAGCGCCGCGTCCTGTATGTAGTCCAGTCGCTGGAAACTGAAATCGGCGTGGCTGATGAGCGAGTTGACGTCCTTTATCATGAGTTGCAGACGCGGGTATATATCGTTGGGGAAGCGCTCGCTGCGCAATATGCTCGACAGCACGCGCTGACGGTCGAAGATGTTCTCGCGCAGCAACATCGTATTCTCCTGCAAGGCGTTGATACGGTACAGCACCTCCTTGTCGATCTTGTCGCCCGCGCTTATGTCCTTGCTCAATGCCGCGACCTGCTTGCCGACCATCTCGACCAGGTCGGCATCGAAGTCGATGCGCACCTCCAACAGCGAGATCAATATATGGTAGCCGGTCGAGTAGCTGCGGTAGTTCATCTGCAGACGCTTCTCGGCCTCGCGGAATGTGCGGAACTCGGCCTGGCGCACCGAGACCAGCACACCCTCGTTGGAGATGATGAACGACACCGGCTCGACGGTGAACGTGTCGCCCGTGGGCACGAAGAAGTTACTGTTCGAGATTATGGCGTTCTCGGTCTCGGAGTATTTCGAGGTCGACTCGATCTCCTCGACCTGCTGCCGCGTTTGCAGGCTTATCTCCATGAAGTTCTCCACGGTCTTCTGCTCCTTGATCGAGGGCTGCATCAGATCGATCCAGAGAATGTCGTCGTAGCCCAACTCGTCGAACAGATCGGGATCGGCGTTGCGTATTATCTTGTTGTATTGTTTGAGATAGATCGTTATCATCTTGTCTCCTCCCTGAGTTTTACGTTTGATTTCGGATTAACTCACGATACCCGTCCCATAGGCGGTATCGCAACAGACATCGTCGCGCCCGGAGCGCGCACGCATGTCGTAGGAAGGCGTGGGTCTTAGCCCACTCAATAGGATCGGGGAACGATCCTCAGACCGGCATCCCAGAACTTTTTCAGGGCGCGGTGTTTTTCGTCGTCGAAGATGAAATCGATGTTGCGCGTCAGATAGTCGTAGGCGCGCAGCCCGCCGTCGTCGCCTGCGTAGGGCGAGGCTATGATCGACTCGTAGATGTGCTCTACGCCGAATGTGAGAGCGTGTTCCAGCGCGTCGGTTATCTCGTACGACGTGCCTTTGCGTGCCACCCACACGGCGAATGCGAAGGGCAGGCGGGTGAGCGCTTTCCACTCCTCGGCCAGATCGTAAGAGTAGCGGAACGTCCCCTCGCGGTCGAACACCTTGTCGCCGATGATAAGGAATGCGTCGCCCTCGGCCGGACGGTCAAGAAGCGAGTAGTCATCGAGATGCAGCCACTCGGGGGCTATCTTCCACTTGTTGGCGGCCAGATAACCTGCCAGCTGCACCGATGTTCGCGAGTGCGAGTCGAGCCACACGCGGCGAACCTGCTCTATGGGGCTGTTCGAGACTATGACCACCGTGCGGACGGCTCCCGAAGCACCTATGCAGTAGTCGGTGACGATGTCGGTCATGTGCAGATCGGGTACTACGGCGGCAGGCAGCAGGGCTATGTCGACCTTGCCGGCCATGTAGTTCTCGGCACATTGTGCAGGGGGAGTCAATAGAAGATCGGCACGGAAGTTACCCTCGTGCTCGATACCGTAGATGAACGGTATCGTATTCAGATACGATACAGCGGCTATACGCGGAGTGGTGGCCATCGTCCATAAATTTTCCTTTTGTTCTACTCGGCGGCAAAGGTAATTTTTTTTTCGGACTATTACAAAAATTATGTCGTTTTTCTCCCGTCAGGCGTAGGCGTGCATGCCGCCCAGCAGGAAGTTGACGCCGAAGTAGGTGATTATTACCGCCGTGAATGCCGCGACGCAATAGATGTGAAAGGCTTTCGGGCGGTTGAGCAGCGGCATAGAACGCGGGTGGAGTGCGGCGGCGTATATGAGCAGCGTAATCAGCGCCCACACCTCTTTGGGGTCCCAGCCCCAGTAGCGTCCCCACGATACGTTGGCCCATACGGCACCGACGAATATGCCGGCGGCCAGCAGCATGACGGCCGGATAGAGCATCGTGCGCGAGAGGATCGCCAGGCGTGCGGCACCCTCGCTGTCACGGCGCAGCACTATAAGGCCCGCCGTGCCGCACAGCATCGTCATTGCCAGCAGCGCGTAGGAGGTCATCACCAGCGCCACGTGTATGGCCAGCAGCGGCGATTGCAGCACGGGCATCAGCGGCGTTATCGAGGGGTCGGCGCCGCTCATCATCGAAACGGCCAGAGCCAGTGCCGCCACGATGCAGCCGAAGGGTAGCAGCAGCGGCATGCGGCGCGAGAAAACTACCGCGAGTAGCAGTGTGCACCACGCCATGAACTGCATGGTCTCGTAGCCGTCGGACATGGGCGCATGGCCGCAGACGTATGCGCGCAGTGCGAGCCGCAGCGTGAGATATGCCAGCCCGGCAACCGCAGCCGCGACGGAGATCGTGCGCCACGGGCGGGAGAGCGGTCGGCGGCGTATCATCGAGCGGCAGGCCGCGGCGAATCCCGCCAGCCCGGCCAGCAGCAGTATGACCATTGCCGGCAGCGTGCAGTCGGTGCGGTTGTAGAGTGTCTCGGCCTGCAAACGTCGCGGCGAAGGCATGCTCTTGCCGGCGCGCTGCCGTTGCCACTCTTTCAGCTTGTGAAGTATGTTTTTCACGCCCTGCCAGTCGCGTTGCGCAACCAGCTCGCCCATGTAGTCGAACGAGCGGCGAATGAACAACGCCTCGTCGGCGGGCAGCGACGGGGGCAGGTTGTCGACGGGCGAGACCCACGTCGGAGTGCCGTCGTCGTCGAGAATAGGGAATATGCGCAGCATCGACCCCGAGGCCAGCATGGCCGCTATCGAGAATTTCTCGTCGGCCTGGCGCAGGTCGCGGTCGGTGTGCGCGTCCGATTGGAACGCTCCTCCGAAGTCGGTCAGACGCGCATATTCGCCCTCGATGCCCAACGCCTCGCGTGCGCGCCGGCTCTTTATGCGTATGACCTCGGCGCGTTTCCAGTCGTCGTAGAAGAATAGCCAGCCCGATACGACCTGCTCGGGCGTGTAGCCGTACGGGGCATCGTTGCCGGTGAGCTTGCGCACGGCGTCGTGCGCAAGGGTCGACAGCGGTGCCAGACGGTCGTTGTAGAGCACGCACAGCTCGCCCATGCTCTCGGCCACGTCGCGCGGCAGAACGCGCGGGCGCTCCTGCGAGGCATGCGCCGCCGGGCAGAGCATGACAAGAGAAGCTACTGCCGCGAGGCCTTTCAATGCCGGGTGGCGCAGCAGACGCCGGAATCCGCCGCGAGGATCGCACAGCAGCCACAGCATGGCCGCCAGCAGCAGCGCGTATCCCGTGTAGGTGACGGCAATTCCGAGGCTGTCGTTCACAATGCCGAGGGTAACCTCCCCGCTCGCCGGATCGAACGACGAGAGATGAAACCGATAGCCCTCGTGCGAGAGTATGCGGTTCATCGATACCTCGCCCTGTGAGGTGCTCCCGTCTGGGTGCGACAGAGTCACGCGGCTCAGGTAGTCCATCGGCGCGCGCGTACCGTCGTAATATTCTATCTCGAATCGGTCGAGCCGCAGCGCGAACGGCAGCCGGCGCAACTCTCCGTCGTCGTCGGTGAAGCTATCGGCGGATATGTCGGGCGAGAGGGTTATCTCGCCGCGCAGGGCTGTCGACCGTGTGACGGCGGCACCGGCGAGGATGACGACGAATGCCGCGTGAAGCAGCAGTGCCGCCGGTCGCATGGCGCGCCGTTGCGAGGTTATGTAGACGACCGATGCCGTCGCGGCCGCAGCCCATAGCGCGACGAACCACCACGATGAGTAGACCGCAGTGTCGACTGCCGCCGTCCCGAGGAGTTTTTCCGCTACGGTCGCCGCTATCAGCACCGCCATCAGAACGGTCATCGCTATGATGACTGCACGTTTCTTATCTATTATGCCGGAGATCTTCACTGTTTTCGGATATTATTATATGTATGCGGAAAACCCCTGCCGCCGCTCTGTGGCGGCAGGCAGGAGTCGTGGGATTGTGTTTAGATAGCCTCGATGAACTTCACCACCGCGTCGCGGTCGGCCTTGTTCAGCTCGCGGAACTTCTCCACGGTCCAGCGGGCGTCGCTGGTCGCAGCTCCGTGCCACATGATGGCCTCGTTGACGGTGCGCGCGCGGCAATCGTGCATACGCTCGTCATATCCGGTGCATATCCGGCTCAGGCCTCTGCCCCACAGCGGAGTGGTGCGGCACCATCCGGTGCGTATGTCGTTGACCATCTCCAGGCGGTGCTGCACCATATCTGTGTATGGCCATATTTTCTGGTGGGGATAGCGCGGCAGACGCTTGTCTCCGTCCTCAAAGAATCCGTTGGGGTCGGTGAAGTAGTCGTCTCCTGTGGTCCAGGACGGACGGTGGCACTCGGCGCAGCCTATCTCGGTGAAGAGGCGCTTGCCGCGCTGCACGTCGGCATCGTCCAGGTCGCGTGCCGCCGGAACGGCCAGACCGCGGTGCCATACCATAAAGTCGGTATATTCGTCGTCGGTCATCTCCACGGGCAGATCCTTGGCCATGAGGTAGTCGTATATGTCTTTTTCCACGTCGCCCGTGATGTTGCGCTCGGGGAACAGACGATAGAAGTCGCGCTGTACGTCGGGATCTTTCGAGGCTACCTCGGCGTAGGCCGTGGTCATGTAGTGGTAGCGGCGGTCGGAGCGCGTGACGTTGGTGATGTTCCAGATGGCGTTGGCGCCGGCGGCGTCCTGCAACGGACCGCGGCTCAGGGCGTATGTGAAGCGCAGCGGGTGCGAGGTCGCGCCGTATGTCTTGACCCACTCGCCGTCGGCGAAGATGGCGGGGTTGATGCGTGCTCCGGCCTGCTCCTGGCGCGCATACTCGGCTTTGAGGTCTTCGTCCGTGATGGCGTCGAGAAGCCCGGTGCCGTAGATGCCTATGGTCGATTCCAGGCGCACGACGACGTCGTCGTAGTCGATCGCGCCGTTAACGCCGATCAGCGGCACGTAGTAGGCGTCTTCGGGTATCGTGACGACGGGATAGATCAGCGAGTAACGCTCGCCGTCGGGGAACTCGTTGCCCCACTCGTCGGTGTATTCGGGCCATGCGACGGTGATCTTCTGCTCGTCGATCGGAGCCTTGAACGGAGCCACGGCGTGGGTCTGCGGCATGCCCGTGAGCGAGGTGAGATAGTTGTCGTTGCGGTCGGTTATGACCAGCAGGCAGCCGTTGCCCACCTGATTGGTGTTGAACTGACCCTCGACGCGCTGGCCGTGGCCGTAGCCGGGGTGGCAGTGCAGGCACGAGGTGCGGATGTAGAGCGGGCCCAGACCGCAGCGCACGCCCGATGCGGCGGCCGTGAACGGCTTCTCGAACAGAGCCTCGCCGTTGAGGAACGCCTGCGACATGCCGGCCTCGTCGACGGCGGGCGAGGGCTGCTCGTAGGCGGCCGACGTGGTGTTGAACGTTGTGCCGAGCTTGCCGCCGGCATAATACTCCTCCGAGAGCTCCTGCGGCGTGTCGGGGGTGTCGGGCGTCGATTTGCCGTCGTCGACGCACGACGACAGAAGCATTGCTGCTCCTGTCGTTATGGCGAATATGCGAGATGTTTTCATCTTGTTCGGATATTGTCGTTATTTAAGGATCAAGAGTGCCTGCTGCGCCTCTTCCAGGGCGTCGACCAGATCGTTGACCACCTCGACCGAATGCTTCCACTTGGCCGATGTGGAGTTGTCGACGAAGGGGGCTTCGGCGTCGGAGATTGCCGCTATGGCATCGTCGATGGCCTCGCGCACCTTGCTGTCGATTGCGGGGGCGACCAGTGCTATGTAGTCGCCGACCGAGGCGTCGCCCGCGTTGCTGCCTGCGTAGGCGTTGCGGATCGAGCGAATGTTGTCGATGAAGTCGGTCTGCGAGTTGTGGCTGTAAGGCGACTCAATGTAGTTCTTGTCGTCGGCACCCGAGCCGTTGGCCGGGCGGCCTATCTTCTGGTTGGCCACCTCGTCGGCTATGTCGATCGAGCCTTGCAGGATCTCCTGCGCCGCTTCAAGATAGGTCTTGTACTTGCTGCCGGCGCGGCCTGCCGAGCGCATGCTCTCGCCGTAGTCGAACGATGGTTCTAACTCGGCCTCGGCCAATATCTCCTGCTTATCGGCGGATATGTTGTCCATGCCCGCCCATGCGGCTTCCAGTCGCACGCACTGGTTGCGCAGGTCGCCCGCAACGGCTACGACATATACCAGCTCCTCGGAGGTGTATTTGTCGAGCGCGCGCGGTGCGGCATTCTCGAAGAGCATGTACTCCAAGGCGTGGAAGCCCAGCAGGCCGTAGCCCAGATAGGTGCCGGCATACTCGTCGTCCATCTTGCCCATGCGCACCGGGTCGTCAAGCAGCGATTGCAGCTCGGTGTGGTTCAGCGGCCACGAGTCGATATGCGGGTCGATGTTGTAGTCGCCCGCCGCGCCGTAGAGGAATGCCTCCGACAGCTCCCAGTATTTGCGCGCTCCGATCCAGCTGTCGCAAGCGCTCTGTATGAGCGCCGTGGTGAGATTGCCGTTGTCGAATGCCGCCTGCATGGCCTCGCACGCCTCGGTGAGGGCTATGGTCTCGTCGGCCAGCGAGGTGTAGGTGGGGATGACGGTTCGGTCGACGAAGTCGCATGCGGCGGCTTCGAGGCTCTGCTCGCGTGCGTCGTGAATGGTGCCGCTCGTGTCGTCGTCGTTGCTGCAAGCCGTGGCGAGGACGGCTGCGACGACGGTCAGCGAATAGAAAACTTTTTTCATGATTATAAATATTATGGTGATAAATGTTTTCTGATGTCTCTATCTGCGGAATATGCCCGAGTAGGTGATGCCAAGCAGCAGTGAGGGTTCGTTGTTGTAGGCCGACTTCATCACTCCCACGGCATACTCGGCCTTTATGGCGATGTTCTTTATGGGGTAGTAGTTGATGCCGACGGCCACGCGCTGACGACCGCACCAGCCCAGACGGCCGACGTTGCTGTCGGTACGGAACATCGAGTCGTAGTAGTCGTAGCGGCCGAACAGATAGAACCGCTGTCCCATCGAGTGGAGCTTGCCGTTGAGCGAGAAGAAGTCGTAGCCGACCTCGACGCCTGCGGCTATGGCCTCCGAGGCTACGGGCTGCTTGGGCGAGGGCGAATTTTTGCTCAGACCCTTGTTGTAGGCGGTTATGGCGCCCGAGTCGCTCAGATGGCCGTAGTCGAAGCTGGCGCGAATGACGGTGTTGTGATCGTCGTAGGCCATGTCGAACGCGCCGATGAGGATCGTGCCCTTGACGCTTTTGAGCTGGTCGTTCTTCGTAGGCGAGAGCGTATTGCTGAAACTGTTGCCGGCATAGCCGCTGAGGCTCATGCGAAGACCCTTGACCGAATAGTTGTCGAGGCGGAATGCTCCGGCGTAGGAGTTGGCTATCTTGAATTCGTAGGGGCTGCCCGCGCTGCCGCCTATCCAGTTCTGCGAGTTGAAGCGGTCGGAGTCCATGCCGGGCAGGAACATTATCTCGTAGCGCCAATCCTTCACGCGTCCCCAGAGGCTGATACCCGTCTCGTGCCATGTGCAGGGCATGATGGTGTTCTCGCCCTCGGGGCGGTAGACGCCGAAGAACTCTGTTGGCATGTGGTGCTGGTTGGTGGCTCCGACCGGCACGATGATATGTCCCATTCTGAGGTTGAGTGCAGGCGACCAGCTCTTCTGCACCCAGAACTGTTCGAGGGCTATCTCGCCGCCGCGCTCCACTTCGGTCTCGTATTCGCCGGCCTCCTCCTCCTCGATCTCGACGGCACCCTCGAATCCGCCGTGCTCGAACTCTATCTCGGTGCCGACGGACCAGCCGCGCCCGAAGTCGTAGCCTATGTATATCACGGCGTGGGGTATGTCGAAGCGGCCGTGCGACTTGTCGTCCTTGTATTTCTCGGCCTGAGTGTAGCGCAGATAGTTGTCGCTGAAAAAGTTGCGTGCCATGATCACCTCGCCGTAGCCGCCTATGGTGAGCCGGCTCTGTTTCCGGGCGGGCACCTGCCCGGAAGCCTGCTCCGCTTCGGTGGCGTCGTGCTCGACAGTCGGTTCGGGTCGTCGTTCGCCGGCTGATGCTGCTGCGGGCAGCGCCGTCGACAGGGCGAAGAGTAGGATGTAAAGATGTCTGTACATGATGTTTCGATTAATTTGCGCTGCAAAGTTACGGGGCGGCGCTCTCGGGCGCAATCCCGTTTTCGCGGTATATTGCGCGGCTCGTATCCCGTGAAATGATGAAGGGCATGATTCGTGTCGTATGTGCCGCAGCGGGCTGTCAAGCGTTGCGAGGGCGGGCAATGCTGTGTAATACATGCGCTTGCGGATCGATAACGATTCAGGGCTTTTGTATATTTATGTAATATGCAATTATTTGGCAGGTGCGGGAATGGGCTGAAATATGTGTGTTATAGCGCGTTATACGGCTGTAAATCGATTTCGGAGCATTTTCGGCGGCTTCTGAGAGTCGAAAATATTTATTCCTTATTTTGCGATTTAAATTATTATACGTTATATTTGTAACAGAAACAGTAGAGACGATGGATTATTACGGCGCATATTGCCGCGCGACGATGAGCGGCGGTTGGAACCGGGGCGGTCATACCCTCCCTTGCTCGTCGACGCATACTGCCCATCACCATATTTTGATACGATATGCCGAAAGGACATAGCCCCATGGGTTATGTCCTTTGTCGTCGTATCGGGCATCCGTGTCTCTGCAAACGATAGATAAAAAGGAACCTTACAAAATAGTTGTTAATTTAATTCTGTATTTTAAAAGATGAAAAAATTATTGATTTTCGGTCTGCTCCTTACTACGATGTTCGCATGTAAGAAGGACGATGCGGAGACCCCCTCGGGTGCTTCTCAGATCGAAGCACAGACCGAGCTGACTATTCTCCCGAATGGCGGCCAGGCTGCCGTGGGTTATACGATCAAGAACCCCGTGACGGGTGTCGTGCTGTCTGCCGAGACCGATGTGGATTGGATCACGATCCTCTCGACCGATGACAATCTGGTCCGTTTCATAGCAGCCAAGAACGATCGCAAAGAGCTGAGAAAGGCCAATCTGACGTTGAAGTATCAGGGTGCTCCCGACCATACGGTGGTTATCTCGCAGGACGTGCTCAATGTCGACTTTGTTGTCAACATCGACGAGGTCGGTGCCTATGGCGCGACCGTCACCTACTCTCCGGTAAAATACAAGGGACACTATGTGTTCTTCGTTGTGGAGAAAGAGGCGCTGGATCCCTATCTGAGCAGCTCGGAGAACCTCGAAGAGTGGTATAAGGCCGATCTGGACTACATCAATTCGGTGGCTCAGAACAACAACGTCACTTTGGAGGAGCTTATACCGCGTGCACCGCAGATCTTCGGTCTCTATGGCCAGCCGGTGACCATATCGTATTCGACTCTCGACATCAATACCGAGTATTACGCCTACTGCTACGGTCTGGACGTTGCGGGTAACCGTATGACCGACATGGAGTATGTGGCATTCAAGACGGGTGTGGTCGATGCCGTCGACATGACATTCACGGCCAAGATCGAGGATATAACCACCACGGGTGCGCATATCTCTATCACGCCGTCGACGAATTCTGAGACCTACTACTGGACCTATGTCAGCGAGTTCGATTTCGCCAATACGGCCGGCAACGATCCCAATCAGGTGATGACGCTCGTGTCGAATTCGTTGAAGCAGAACGGCAACGTGGCTCAGTATCTCAACCGCGGATTCTCTGATCAGTATGTCACCGATATGTGGCCCAACACTCTCTATTACATCATAGCATGGGGTATGGACACCAAGGGCACTCCCACCACGGAGGCCATGGAGGTGGCTAAGCTCACCACGCTGACATCGGATGTGGTCGACGACTGCAAGTTCAATGTCTCGGTTACCGAGGTCAAGGATATGGATATGCGCGTGAAGATCGTGCCCACGAAGGCCGATACGCGCTACTACGTGGGTCTTATCGAGGAGAGCCGTTGCGCAGGTTACAACGACGACCAGATGGTTACGCGTATCATCAACATGGAGAACGCGCGTTTCGAGTCGAACTTCTACGGCGAGGGCGTCAACTGGTCGAACTTCGAGGACGTCTACACCGGCGAGCAGGAGTTGTGGGGACGTTCTGATCTCAAATATACGTTCCTGCCCGATCACACCTACCGCATCTTCGTATTCGGTATCGACAACGAGGGTAACCGCACCACCGAGATCGCACGCATAGATCAGACGACTGCCCCGACCGACAAGTCGAACATGACCATCAAGATCGAGTATCTGCCCGAGAAATCGAACTGGAAAGAGGGTATGTTCCGTTTCACCCCCTCTAACGACGACGAGTACTATCTGCCCTATCTGGCATATAAGAGCGATATCGATACTTATTACCGCAACGCCGACGGCTCGCTCAAATCTGATGAGATCATGGAGGAGATCGAGCATACCTACGACGGCGAGACCAACTACTACACCCGCAAGGGTACGCGCGAGCTCTCGTTCCAGTGGGCTGCCGGCATGGAGTATGTCGTGCTCGTGTGCGGTTTCGCAGGATCGAACACCACCGAGTTCTTCGAGTATGAGGTGACTGCCATAGAGATTCCGTTCGGACAGAGCGACGCCGATCTGACGGCCACCTACGAGCTCTTCGACGGTGCCGAGCTGGCCAAGCTGGCTCCCGGCCGATTCCAGGGCTTCGAGGAGAACTGCATCATCTACATACGCTATGCGCCCAACGATAAGGCCGTTCACTGGTATGGCGGCGTGTGGATGCCCGTCGGGGACTACGAGCACGACGGCGGCATATCTTACCTGCTGAACCTGATTCAAAATCCCGATGCAAGCCATGTCGACAGATATAGCGGTCAGTATCGCGGCCTTGCCTTCCAGACGACCGTCTCGCTGTCATACGTGGCCGAGGGTGCCGACGGAACATACGGCCAGTGGCACTACGAGGAGATCACTCCCTACCGCGACGGTGTGCTCAAAAACACTACCGAGGCCTACGACTTCTGGTCGAATCCTGCGCCCAACAGCCAGATTCTGACCGTGCGCAAGCGATAAGCGCGAAACTATTGCCGGCGTTTGCCTTTGCGGCCTATCCGACCGCAAAGGCGAATGCGTGGCATCGACGATGGACAATATCTCACTTAAAACCAATAATTATGAAAAAATTAGTCAGCTTCCTGTCGGTCGCCGCCCTCTGCTTCGGCTTTGTGGCCTGCGACAAAGACGACACCGAAACGCCGGAGGTCAAAACCCCGGTGATTCAGGCTACGGCTTCTATTAGCGTGGCTGCTACGGCACATCAGGACAAGATCGAGTACACGATCGAGAATCCTATCGAAGGCGAAACGATCGAGGCCGTAACCACGGCAGAGTGGATAGGTTCATTCGACTATGCTACCGCCGGCGAGGTTCGATTCCAGGTCGAGGCCAACGATGGCGACGCCCGTGTGGCAAACGTGACTCTGTCGTATGCCAAGGCGCAGAGCGTCAGCGTCGAGGTTCGTCAGCTGGGCAATACCAACGTCCTGCTTAAAATCGTCGACGAGGATCTGCGCGAGTTCATCAAGACTACGTTCGACGCCAACGGCGACGGTATGGTTACCGAGGACGAGGCTGCGGCCGTGACGGAGATCGTCATCGCCGACGGCGTTACCTCGGCCGAGGGTATCGAGTTCTTCCCCAATCTGGTCAAGCTCGACCTGCGCGGCTCGTCGTTCACCTCGATCGATCTGTCGAAGAATACCAAGTTGCAGGAGATCAACGTCAACTACTGCCAGGCTCTCGAATCGATCAACGTGGCTGGCTGCTCGGAGGTTACGCAGTTCAACGTCGGCCTGTGCCCGGCTCTTACGTCGGTGGACATCACGGGTATGCCCAAACTCGTCGACTTCATCTCTTACAGCAGCGGTCTGACCGCTATCGACACCTCGAAGAATCCCGAGCTGGTATCTTTGGCCGTTTACGGTTGCAAATATTCGTCGCTCGATCTTTCGGCCAACACCAAGCTCACCAGCCTCAATGCCGGTGCTTCGACCCTCACCTCTATCGATCTGTCGAAGAATACGGCCTTGACGAGCCTTTCGTTGGATAATTCGTCGCTGCTCACTTCGATCGACCTCTCTGCCAATACGGCTCTGACCCGCGCCACTTTCGAGGATTGCGATCTGAAAACCGTCGACATCTCTATGCTCAGCGAGCTGACATACTTCTCTGCTTCGCGCAACAACCACTTCGAGAGCCTCGATATATCGAACAATCTCAAACTCGAAACCTGCATGCTTCTGTGCTATCCCGGCGACGGTGAGGGTACCTACTACCTCTACCTTACCCGCGAGCAGGACTCTACCGTAAGTTTGTGGACTACGTTCTGCTGCGAGAAGCGTTATATCGAGCCCGATATCGCCGACCAGATCGCCGACGCGGCGTTCCGCCAGTACTGTCTCGATAACTTCGATACCGACAAAGACGGCAAGCTGACTCAGACCGAGCTCGAAGCCGTTACGGCTATCAACACCGCTCTGGCATCGGCCGAGGGTATAGAGCTCTTCACCAACCTCGTGTCGCTCAAAGCCAACTCTTCGACCTGCTCGACGATCGATCTGTCGAAGAATACCAAGCTCGAAATCTTCTACATGTCGTACAATGCCAACCTCGAATCGGTTAATCTGACGGGTTGCACGGCCATGAAGGAGATCATCGTCAGCGGTTGCTCGAAGCTCACGAGCATCGATACCTCGAACATGCCCGCCTTGGAGGAGGTTTACGCCCAGTCGAGCGGTCTTACGTCGTTCGAGGCTCCCGCCAGCTCGAAACTGTGGTATCTGTCGATTTACGATACGAAGATCACTTCGCTCGACGTGAGCAAGAACGTCGGCCTTACCAACCTCATGGCCGGTCAGACGGCCTTGACGACGATTGATCTGTCGGCCAACGCAGCGTTGGAGAAGCTCGATCTTAACGAGACCAAGGTCACCTCTATCGACCTTGCGGCCAACACGGCGTTGAAGACCCTCATCCTCAAAGATTGCAACTTCAAGACCGTCGACACCGACGCTCTGGCCAATCTCGAAGAGTTCGACATCGATGCCAACAACAACTTGCAGAAGATCGATATCTCGAAGAACGGCAACCTGAAAAAACTCTCTGCACGTTGCTATCCCGGTGACGGCGAGGGTACCTACTACCTCTACCTTACCCGCGAGCAGGATGCTAATGTGAGCTTGTGGCTTACGTTCTGCTGCGAGAAGGTCTATGTAGAGGCCGAGGCGGGTGATCTGTTGGAGCAGATAGCCAACTATCGCATTCAGGAGTATGTCATCGAGAACTACGACGCCAACGGCGATGGCAAACTGTCGCAGGCCGAGGCTGAGGCCG